>Ga0126381_100006860_pt1 | contig 12634 bp, 15 predicted proteins | sample PanSoiMetPlot_28_FD_96465 | JGI IMG/M metagenome (GOLD analysis project Ga0126381, IMG submission 96465) | Tropical forest soil microbial communities from Panama - MetaG Plot_28 | ecosystem: Environmental > Terrestrial > Soil > Tropical forest > Bulk soil | place: Panama | collected 2016-02-17
CGCTTAACCCTCTGAGTCTCTGCGTCTTGTGGCAAGTCGAGCGGGCGAGTCACCCGGGATACGCGCAAATGGATTTTTCCCGCGACCCACGTGGGGTCAGCGCGGAACGACTCGTCGGTGGTGTGATATGGGGACTCGCTACCTCGGACCCATGTCGCGTACAGCTGGAACGACATCGCGTCGCGTCGGACCCACGTCGTTTCACGCGGAATCCACGTACGGTGCGCGATGAACCAGCCCAAGAAACGTCGCGGGCGGTAACGGGACGTCCGAACGATTGAATTAGACGACGGAACGACTATCTTTCGCAACGGAACGGCGTCGAGTTTCGGCGGGAACAAGGTCGCATGACGACGCGCTGACGTGCTTTCACGCCGACCTGACGTGCCGTACGGGCGTCGACGCGTCGCCGAACAATGGATCCGCTCCGTTTGCGGGACGACCGACGAAACGGGATCGGCACGAGTCGGCTGAACGACCGGCCGACCTTCCATACATCTTTGTGTCCGTCGTGTGATTGAGCGCGGCGACTAATCGACGCTCGCGCCGAAAGCGAGCAAACGCCCGTCACAGTCCTTCACGACAAATTCGCGCGAGTGCCACGGTGTTGGGCCAAGCGTTCGCGTGAATTCGACCCCGCGAGCCGCGTAGTCGGCGTACAGTCGGTCCGCGTCATCGATGAACAGGTACGCATCGAGGAGCTCGTCGTCGTACTTGTCCGGGTTCGGCGTGGGCGGATCGGCGCAGCGAAAGTGGATTCGGTGATCGTCTCGCGCAACGATGGCGTAGACCGGCGGATCCTGCCACGTGCCGACGCAGTCGAAGCCGAGTTTCTCTTTGTAGTAGGCGAGGGTGGCAGGCAGATCTGTAGTGAAAAACTGAGGCGATATTCTGCGGATCATGGCGCTCAAACTTAACATGATGGCGCATCGCAGAAGCGAGCGAGATAGCTCGCCAGATGATCCACGACCTCACGCGCATCGTCCGCAGCCCCGCAAATGAAGCTGGATCGGCGCCGTCGCAGTACCGGCAGTCCCAGCACGTACACACCGGGCGCGTCGACAATGCCGCCGTCGTGACGAAGCGCGCCCTTCTCGTCGAGCGCGGGCACATGAAGCCAACTGTAGTCGGGACGGAAACCGGTGGCCCAGACGATGGAACGAATCTCGCCGCTTTTGAGATCGATCGTGAGGCGCGACGACAGCGGCGCGCACGTCGGCTCGAAGCGCTCGGACGGCAGCACGTCCACCATTGCGCCCGACGCGGACGCCCACTCGTCGAACGTGTCGAGCAGTCGGTTCATCTTGAGATCGGCCAGTGCGAACTGGTTGCGCAAACCTCCCGAGAAGAGGGCGCGGCCGTCGCGAATGGTCGACAGGCGGCCGACCAGTTCGACGCCGACGGCGCTCAACGCGTTCAGATCGAGTGTGAGGCGCTCGGGCGTGCCGACGAGCTGAGGTGAGGGCAGGCGTCGCGCGCGCGTCAGATCGTCGATCTCGTCGCTGCGCTGGTTCCATACGCCTGATGCGTCCATCCACCACAGCACATCGCGGCCGCGATACATGCGCGGCAGACGCACATGCTCGCCAACAGAGAGGATGACGCGCCGGCCGGAACGGTGGATCTCCTCGGCGAGTTGCACGCCTGTCGCCGAGGCGCCGACCACCAGCACGCTGCCGTGGGGAAGACTCTCCGGGTTCTTGTAATCGAACGCCGTGAAGTTCGGGATCGACGAGGGCACTGCCTGGCGGACCGCCGGGACACTCGGCAGGTTGCAGCCGCCGCTCGCGAGAACCACGGTGCGGCACCGGATCTCGCCCGTCGTCGTCGTTATGCGGTAACCGTCGTCATTCGGCATTACCGATGTGACGGCGGTGTGCGTGCGTACTGGTGCCGCCGATGCGACGGCGAAGCGCGAAAAGAAGTCGACGACCTCCCGCATCGACATGTAGCCGTCGGGATCGGGTCCGTCGTACGCGTAGCCGGGCAGGCGATTCAGCCAGTTCGGCGTCAGCAGCCGAAGCGAATCCCACCGCTCGCGCCGCCACGAGTTGGCCACCTCGCCGCGCTCGAGGACGAGGTGATCGATCGAGCGCTCGGTGAGATGGTGGCTCGCGGCGAGGCCCGCGTGGCCGGCGCCGACGACGACCGTCGTGATTTGTTCGATGGCGGGCCGCCTAGACGACCTCGACGGTCACGTTGACCGGATTCGTGATGACGTCGTACACCGCAGATCGCTTCTGCGACTGCGCGACGAGCGCCTCGATGTCCGGCTTCGAGGCATCGGCGTCGATCTTGAACGTTACCTTGATGTCGTCGTAGCCGTTACGAACGTCGGGATCGACGCCGAGGATGCCTCGAATGTCCATCTTTCCCTCGAGCTTCGATTCCACGGAGCGGAGCTGGATGCCTCGGTTCTGCGCCACGGCGGCGATGCCGGCCGTGAGGCAGCTTGCCAGGCCGACGAGGACGTATTCAATCGGCGTGATGCCGTGGTCTTCCGACGCGAAAATCTCCGGGTGATCCGCTTCGAACGATGTCTCGGTCTTGTGCTGCTGCTCCTGGCCGAGACCAAAGAAGCCGCTGACATCCGTGGAGCTGTGCGTGCCCTTCTTCCATTTGCAGGACGCTCGCCACGTGAATTGCGCGGCCTCGGGCGCGCCTTTCAGCGCTTCTCGCGCGTCGAGTAGCGCCTGAACGTTGACTCCGTTGTTGACGGTTGCCATAGTCATGAGCACTCTCCTGTAGATGTCCCGAGAGGAAGCCCGCATGATACATCCGTCGGCATCGAGGAGCATGACATGCGAAGTCTGAGATCACCGATCGTTCCAGCGAGCCTGGTTGCCGCTCTTGTGTTGCTGCCGGCCGAGCGCGCAACCTACGGCGCCATCGACGGCAAGCATCTGTGGCAGTACGTGCGAGAACAAGCAGACATCGCGGAACGGTACAGAGACCAGGGCCATCCGCAGTTCTGGGGGCGCATCGCAGGCACGTCCGGCGACGCCGAGGACGTCCAGTGGCTGCTGGCAAAGTATCAGCAGGCCGGCTTGAGCGATGTGCACAGCCAGACGGTCTCGTTCTTCGATCCACAGTGGGGGCCGCAGTCCTGGGAGGTGACGGCGAGGACCGCGGGCAAGACGATGACGCTGACGTCGGCCCAACCGCCGTACGGAGCCGTCTCGACCGATGGGAAAGTCCTGGATCTGCCTGCTGTGTATGTCGGCCTCGGTAGCGAAGCCGACTTCGCGGGACGGGATGTTCGCGGGAAAGCGGTGCTGTTCATCAGATCCCAGTTCACCTACAACGTCGGACCTGCGGACGTGTTGAAACGCGCCGAAGATCGCGGAGCAGCGGCGATTCTCGTATCCGATCTTCGAGGCGGCAACTTCAACGTGCAGGCGTACCGTGCGACCACCAGGCTTCCGTCCTTCAACCTCGGGACGGACGACGCGCTCGCCGTTCGCGATCTGATTGCCAGAGCCGCGCCGACCGATCCGCCGCACATCAGCATTCGCCTCGACGCCAAGTGGGTGTCGGGCCAGAAGTCATTCCTGGTGTGGGGTACGCTGCGGGGGGCAACCGACGAGACGATTTATGTCATTGCCCACCGTGATGGCTGGTTCGATGCCGCCGGCGACAATGCCAGCGGCGTGGCGACCTTGCTTGGCCTTGCGGAATACTTCGCCAGGATTCCGCAGAGCCAGCGGCGGCGGACGATGATGTTCATCGGAACTGACGGGCATCATCAGATCAGTCCCGGCGGGTACGGCCGGGAGTGGCTGTACGCGAACCGCGAGAAGTTCTTTGCCAAGACGGCGGTGCTGCTCAACGCCGAGCATCCGTCCGAGGTCCTCACACATGGCGGCGCCACTAGTGGATGGACCGAAACGACGATTCCCGATGCATGGTATGCGGGCGGATCCACCAGGCCGAAGGTGACCCAGATTGCTCGCGACGCGTTTCACGGGTTTGGTTTGCCGATCTGGGCGCAACCGAGCGAGGTCCCGCCTGGAGGCGATGTAGGCCCGTTTGTCGGCTTCCTGCCTGGCGTCGTGGCGCAGTCGAACGACTTCATGTACATGCACACCACCGGCGACACACCCGACAACGTCGCATCGTCCGGGCTGGAGGCCGCGACACGTGCGTACGCAAAGATTGTCGACGAGATCAATAAGGTCCCGCTGAATGAGTTGCGCCGCGGTCCAGACGCGCCGTACCAACCCCGCATCGATTTGACCGGCTGCGAGGCCTGGGTCAAGGACTCGTCGGCCATGTGCAAGCGACCGACGGAGGCGAAGTGATGCTACAGTGGATTGCTATTGTGCCCCGTACTTCGCGGCTTCCTGCGAACGAGCCGGTCTTGACTCGCTCCTCTTGAAGGTCAGCTGAACTACGACGGTCGCGGGGACGAAAGGAGCAATGTCATGGGTCGGAAACTGTACGTTGGCAACCTGCCGTTCGAAGTGGGTGAGGGTGAATTGCAGGACCTGTTTGCGAGTGTCGGGGCGGTGGAATCGGTCACTGTGATGCGTGACCAGATGACGGGCCGGGCCCGTGGCTTCGCGTTCGTCGAGATGGGTTCCGACGATGACGCGCGGAAAGCGATCGAGCAGCTGCACGGCAGCCAACTGGGCGGTCGCGCGCTCACCGTGAATGAAGCTCGACCCAAAGCTGAACGAGCCGGCGGACGCGGCGATGGCGGCTCCCATCGTCGCCGATCAGGGCCGCGCTGGTAACGGTGGCCGACGACTCGCGGCGTCCCGGCCGCCGGCCTCCGGTGTGGCAGGGGCCACATCGGAAGCCCGCCGAAACGCGGGGCACGGTGACCAGGGGACGGATCAGCAAGCTTGCCGTCGGCCAGGGGCACGGTTTCATTCGCCTCCAGAACGGGCGGGAGGTCTTCTTTCATCGCGCCGATGTGGACGAGGGCACCTCGTTCAACGGCTTGCGCGAGGGGGATCGGGTGACGTTCGAATTGCTGGAGGACGCGGTCAGCGGCGCGCGTGCGATTCACGTCATGCTTCCGCCCGCGCCATAAACCGTTATACTGTCGCCTCCTGCTTTTCTGAGCCTTCGGCCAGTCCGGCCAGAGCCCTCACCAAAGCTGTCGCTTGTGAGGGCTTGACGATGGTTCGGCGTCCGCCAGGTGTTGGTGCGTTCGAGTTCACGGCGCTTGCTGCGCTCCGTGCCGCGCAGCTGCAGCGCGGCTGCGAGCCACGAGTCGCACCCGCCGCCAAGCTGGCGATTACGGCTCAACAAGAAGTCGCCGACGGCAAGGTCGCTCGCGTCGCCGTCCCTTCGCAACCGACCGAGGCCCCACCTGAATGACGACCCAGTCAGAACCGCGTATTCACCTCGTCAATCCCAGTACCCAGTCATTCGGCGTCGCTGTCATCACCCCGCGCTGGTTGTACGTGATCGCCGCCGCGACCGGCACCGCTTGGGGCGATCCACGCATCGTCGACGAGACGCTGGATCCGCTTGATCTGGAATCGATCGCTGCCGGAGACGTCATCGGAATCGGCATTCATACGGGCAATGCGCTGCGTGGATACGAAATTGGACGCGCGGCGCGGGAGCGCGGCGCCTGGGTCGTCTTTGGCGGGATCCACGCGACGCTGTTTCCCGACGAGGCTGCGACGCACGGGGCGGCGCACGCGGTCGTGCGCGGCGACGGCGATTTGATTTGGCCTCGCGTCGTCGCGGACTGCCTGGCGGGACGGCCTGAGGCGGTTTACGAAGGCGGACGAATCGCCGGTGACGACTTTGCTCCGGCGCGCTGGGATCTGCTGCCGGACCGCCGCTACATGTGGGCATCGGTGCAGACGGTCCGCGGATGCCCAAAACATTGTTCGTTCTGTTCGGTCTGGCGGACCGACGGCCAGGAGCCGCGTCAACGCCGCGTCGATCGCGTCGTGCGCGAGATCGTCGAGCTGCGGCGTGTGGGCTTTCGCTTCATCGCGCTCGCCGACGACAATTTTTATCCCGTGACGCTCGAGGATCTGGCGCAGGCGCGCCGCAGGTCCGATCCGGCGCGACTGGCTGAATTGCAGGCGCTGCGCGAAGAACGCTTCGCGTTGATGGCCCGGCTGGCGCAGCTGCCAGACGACCTTGTGTTCTATACGCAGATCACGATGGAGGCCGCTGAAGATCCGACGTTCTTGGAAGCGATGAAGCGTGCGCGAATTCTCGGGGCGCTCGTCGGCGTCGAGTCGGTCACGCGCGAGGGCCTCAAGGACGTGTACAAGGGCTTCAATCTGACCGGCGACGAGCTCGTGGCGCGGCTGCGCGCGTTCCGGCGGCACGGCATTCACGTGCTTGGATCGTTCATCTTCGGTCTGAACAGCGACACGAAAGACACGTTTGATTCGACGGTCGCGCTGGCCGAGCAGGCCGACCTGACGTTCGCGCAGTTTGTGCTGTTGACGCCATTCCCCGGCACAATCGATTTCGACAAATGGGCTGCCGAGGAGCGCGGGCGCGGCACCACGGTTGACGGCGTGCCGCTCACACAACACTGGCTCATTCCCGAAGAACGGCGGCCACGGCTCTATTCGCCACATCCGACGATGTCGCTGGAGGAGATCCGGCTGGGCACGCAACGCGCGTGGGATCGCTTTTACAGCTGGCCGCAGGTCTGGAGCCGATCGAACGTCGTCGAATCGTGGCGTGCGCGTCTGGCGTTCGTATTGATCTCGAAGCTGTATCGTCAGATGTACGCCAACACGGGTATCGCGACCGACAGCGCCCGCGTTCAGCGATCCGCTCGGTGGGCGCGCTGGATCGGCCACGCGTGTCGCCGGTTGTTCATCGGAAAGCCCATGCCGGATCTGGCGGTGCCCGCAGAGCAGCTGGAAGCCGTTACCAGCTGATCATCGCCGCCGCGAGATGTCTGCCGCCCAGCGGCCCAGCGCCAACCGCAACGTGAGCATTTGCTCGTTGGTCGCGACGAAGTGCTTGCCGAACGCGGTGCCTTCGACAGGCGACGTCATCGCAAGATTCACGAAATCCTCGAGTGGCACGATAGACTGCGCGACTCCCTGGCCGTCGACATTGAAGGCCAAGGGATACGTTCGATGATTCATCTGAAGCACAACCCGCGAAGGCTCGGACGCGGGTCGCTGCGGTAAGCTCAAAAACACTTCGACAACCGGGTTTTCCTTTGGGACGTTCCTCCCACGCAGCACGAAATCGATGCTGAGGACCAATGTGTCATGTGGGCTGGAGAAACGCAGCTGGACGGCTTCGTCCTCGCTGCAATTGATCGTCAACCTGTCCGCATTTCCACAATGTTCGATGGCAGCGGTGCCGACGAGATTGGAGGACGCGCGCAAAACCGGACCGACGCCGGCGGCGGCGACGATCAGCAGCGTAGTGCACCAGCAGTGCCGCGCACGCGTTGTTTTCAACGTGTCCACCAATACCGCCATACGCCACCTTCCTCGTTGCGTTGGACGCGCGGCTTATCGGTTTGGTCTTTATGATTCGCTGGAAGGACTGTGAAAATTGACAACGGCGGGGGCGCCGCCTAGACTTTGACTCCCCCGGCCGAAGGCTCCGATGATCGGTAGGACCGTCGGTCATTTCCGTCTGGTCGAGTATCTCGGTCGTGGCGCGTCCGGTACGGTGTACCGGGCCGTCGACGAAGTCCTCGGCCGCGAAGTCGCGCTCAAGATCCTCAATCCCACCCAGGTCGATCCCGGCGCGGTCACTCGCTTCCGCGCCGAAGCGACGACGCTCGCGGCGCTGAATCATCCCGCGATCGCGACCATCTACGAGCTGCTCGAGTCAGATGGCCATCTCGCGATGGTCATGGAATGCGCACGCGGTGAAACGCTCGATCAGCTGTGCGCGCGCGTTGGACCGCTGCCTCCCGAGCGCGCGGCATCTCTGGTCGAACGCATCCTCGCCGCGCTCGATCACGCACACCGCGCTGGCGTTCTGCACCGCGACATCAAGCCCGCGAACGTCATGGTGAGCGACGGCGAGGTCAAGATCACCGACTTCGGCATCGCGCAGATGCTCTGTGATCAACACGTCGGTGACGAGGGGCTGCTCGGGACACCAGACTATATGGCGCCGGAACAGGTGCTCGGAGAACCGCTCGACGCACGGACCGATCTCTACGCAGTCGGCGTGATCCTGTACCGCGTGCTGACGGCGACGCTGCCGTTCGAAGCTGACTTGCCCTCCGATGTGCTGCGGCGGCAGGTCGGCGATGTGCCGCCGCCGCTACACACGCGCCGCGGCGATCTGCCCGCATGGTGCGAGCCGATCGTGCAGCGCGCCCTCGCCAAGCGGAGGGCCGATCGGTTTCAAACGGCCGACGAGTTCCGCGAAGCGTTGACGCGCGCCGCGGCCCCGGCGCCGGCGCGATGGTATCGACGTTTCACGGCCGGCCGGCTCCGTCCCGTGTACGAGGCGCTGGGCCTGGTGTCCGCCGCCACGGTCGCCGCGTTATTCGCATACGCAGGCATGCAGCATCAGAGGCGGAACACACCCATTCCGCCGCCCGCGCGACAAGACCGAGTACTCGCAGCTCCGGCGGCGCCGACCGAGGCGCTCGCCGCCGAGCCGACAGCCGACGTCGTGCCGCCCCCGATATCGGCCGTCGCGACACCTCCTGCCGCGCCAGAACCCGACCCGCCGAAGCCGCTGGCGGAATCCCGCGCGGAGAAGCCGGCGAGGACGCCGTTTCCCAGGCTCGAATTCGACACGAAGGCGCTCGTCGCCGACGGAGGCAAGACGCACGAGCGCAATGCGCGGCTCGTTCTCGCGGACCGGACGCTCACGGTGTTAGACGGCGACGCAGGTCGCTTCCTGTATTCGGTTCCATACGACAGCGTCACGTCGATCAACTACTCGCACGGCCGCGATCCGTTGTGGGCGTCGCCCGATGGTTCCACACCTGTCATGCGCACCACGGGCGGCGTGTTCAGAACGTTCGGATTTTCCATCGACCACAAATGGGTCTCTCTCGTCACGAGGACTGGTGTCCGGTTCATCGTCTTTCGCGTGGATGACGGCGTAGTGACGGATCTGTTGACCGCGTTGCAGGAAAGGACACGCCGCCCCGTGCAGCGCGTCGAGCTGAAGCGCGAGAACGGCGGCCGGCCGGTTTTGTAACGCGCGCACGAAAACCGCAGTAACGACCTGCCCGGCCGCGCATCTCTGAAACTGCCCGCGACGCCGCAACCCACAAAACTCTCAAGCACTTCAGGGCGATGGCACCCGCCGCGGCGCATTTCTTGAAATCCCTGACCTCCATCGAGATGGCTGGCATGCGCCTACGGGTGGGAGCGCGGTCGCACGTCGGCCGCGTCCGGCAGGTCAACGAAGACGTGTATCTGCTGCGAGCGCGGCAGGGCCTGTTCGTCGTCTGCGACGGCATCGGCGGCGGTCCGTCCGGCGAGCTCGCGAGCCGGGTGGCAGGCGACGCGATCGTCGCGCGTCTGACCGGCGCGGACGCCGATGTCCCGGTGGGGCATGCGCATGCGCGCGGCCGGTATCTGCCGCGGACGTCCATGCTGGCGGAGGCGGTCCGCCGATCGAACGAACGTGTGTACGACCGCGCGCGTCACGACCGCCGTCACACCGGCATGGGCACGACGGTCGTCAGCGCGTGGATCGCCGAGAACGTCGCCAGCATCGCGCACGTCGGCGACAGCCGCGCGTACTTGTGGTACCGCAATCGGCTGGTCGCGCTCACGTGCGATCACTCGCTCGCCAGCGCGAACGCCAACAACGATGAGAGCGCGCTCGTACGAGCGCTGGGCCGGGAGCCCGAGGTCGACGTCGACCTCACCGAAGTACCGGTGCGGAGCGGCGACTATCTCATCCTGTGCAGCGACGGCCTGACGCGCATGGTCCCGGAAACGACGGTGGGGAACGTGATCCATGAACTCCGCGAGCCGCAGCGCATCTCCGATCGCCTCGTCGAGATCGCGCTCGGCAATGGCGGCGTCGACAACATCACCGTCATCGTTATCGAGGTCATGGGGAGCTGGTGGCAGCGACTCTCGACCCAGTGGAGGCCGCACGCCGGAGGGATCCCGAATGCCGAAGCTCATCCTGCAGATTGACAACCGAGTGTTGAAGACATGTGTCGTCGACCAGCGGGCCTCGATTGGCCGGCTGCCCGACAACACGGTCGTCGTCGACAACCCGGCGGTGTCGGGGCATCACGCGGCCGTGTTCCGCGACGGCGACCACTTCGTGATCGAGGATCTGGCGAGCACGAACGGTACGTTCGTCAACGGCAAACGCGTGAGCCGTCAGCGGCTGCAGGGCGGTGATGCCGTTCGCGTCTGCAAAGGCACGCACTCGATCGTGTTCGACGAACAGGGCGGCGACGGAGAGTCGGCCGGGGCGGCCGAGGCAGCGCCGCCGGAAATTGCCGCGGCGCCTGGAGAAACGGTCTACGTCGACGCCGACAAGCATAAAGCGCTGCTCGCCTGGATTCGGAGTGCGCAGGCGCCGGCTGGCGCGGCAGTCCTCCGTGTGCTGCAGGGACAGGCCGATCGGAGCGAGTACTCCCTTTACGCGCATACCTCGGTCATCGGCAAGTCCGACGCGGCGCTCGTTCGTCTGAAGGGTTTTTTCAAGCCGAAGGAGGCGGTCGCGATCGCGCGCAGCGACGATGGCTACGTCGCGACGGTGCTGCGTGGCAAGACGCGGATCAATAACGAGCCGGTTCGCGAGCGCCAGGTGCTCGCGGATGGCGACGTCCTCGAGGTCGGCGGTTTGAGGCTCGAGTTCAAGCTCGCAGGCTAGCGTCTTTTGAAAGCCGGCCGACTGTCTTTGTAACCGCGTGGCCGGCCAATTCTTCGATTCGCACGGAAAAATGACCGGTACGGCGCTTGCCTCACTGAGTCGAATGGGTCGAGTCGCCGCATGAAGCACGCTATCGGCTTTCCGTCCGTCCTCGCCGGTCGCCGCGTACGTTGGACGTTCGAACTGTCAGCGGAGCGTCGGGAGATACCGATGTCGCCATCAGCACGCGCGACCATTCCTGTGCCGCAGGCACCCGAGGGTGCCGAGGCGGCTCCGACGACTCCGCCGGCTGCACCGCCGATCGCTTCAGCCAGCGAGGTGAACCCTGCGGCGGTTGTCGCACGGCCGGTCACACGTTCGCGCATGATCGCACTCGCCGCTGCCGCCACTGGTGTCGTCGTTGCGCTCGCGTTGGCGCGCTATCTTGCGTCGGGCGAAGAGTACGATCCCGCGGACGCGTTCTTCGCATCCGACACGGCGACGACCGATCGCGGTTCGACGATGGAGCCGGTCGCGAGCGCGCCTGCGACGCCTGCCGCACCCGCGACGCCTTCCGCGCCCGCTGCTGCCGCTCCGGCCGCGTTGGAAACGACGGCTCCCGTGACGCTTGCGGTCAGGCCGATCGAGGCGAAGCAAGCCGCCGCCGAGACGGCGAGCACTCCTTCAGGCAGACGCATGTCCCTCGACTCCGCTCCGGGCAAGAAGCCCTCCGACTCCGCGCAGGGCAAGAAGACTGTCGCCGAAGCCTCCGCAGCGATGGCCGTCACAACACCTGCTGCCGACAGACGTGAGCCCGAGGAGTCCACCAAAGCGCCCGCAACCGATGCTGCAGCGACAGCGACTGAGATCGCGCCTGCCCCTGCGGCCTCTATAACAACGGCCGTCGACGAAGTCACGATCACCGGTTGCCTCGAAATCGATACGAACCAAAGCCTCTTCCGGCTAGCCGACACCGAAGGCGCGAGCGCCCCGAAGGCGCGAAGCTGGCGGTCAGGTTTCAGGAAGCGGGCGGCTCCGGTCGATCTCGCCGGGTCGATCGATGCGCTCTCGCTGCAACACCAAGTCGGCCAACGCATCGCGGCGACCGGCGTGCTCACCAGCCGGACACTCAAGGTCAGCTCCGTGCGCGTAGTCTCTCCCTCCTGTAACTAGTTCGATCGGCCGTCAGTCTGAAATCAATTCAGACCTCTCCTTTCCCTACGGCATCCTCAGAAAACCTCGGCTAACCGACGTGTGACGCCTGGCGGCCGTCTTGCTGAACGGCCGCCCTCAAATCGAGCATCCAGTCAGAAAGAGCGACGATGAAAGCGATCACGATCGCCATAGGCTTCCTGCTGACGGTCGAACAATCTCGGCAGCCTGGAGGACGTGAAGATCGAGTTGTCGTACGACGGCGGCACGACATACACCGTCGTGCTCGCGACCTCCACCGCGTCGAAGGCTCCGACGGCAACTGCAACGGTCACCTTCCCGGCAGGCACGGCATCGACGACGGCGCGCGTGCGTGTCACCTGGGTCGCGCAGCCGGCTGTCCATGGTGAGTCGGCCCTGTTTACCATCGAGTGAGAGGAAAATGACCTCCGTCTAGGAACGCTCGTTGCGTACGGCGTGTTAACCGACGAGGTGCCGCCGATGCTGACGCAGCTGAAACGTCGCGCGCTGAAGTTCGGGTTCGACCGCTACTACGCGTGGCGCCTTCCCGAGTTTTACGAAAATCAGGTGATCGAGGTCGACTATCCGGTCGATCCCTCGCCGCGCTATGTACCGGTGACGCAAGCGCATCCGATGTTATGGCAGTGGTTCGATCGCCGGCGGGCGCACTGCCGCGAGACGCTTGCAACCATCGCGCAGTACCGCACCC
>Ga0126381_100006861_pt1 | contig 12633 bp, 13 predicted proteins | sample PanSoiMetPlot_28_FD_96465 | JGI IMG/M metagenome (GOLD analysis project Ga0126381, IMG submission 96465) | Tropical forest soil microbial communities from Panama - MetaG Plot_28 | ecosystem: Environmental > Terrestrial > Soil > Tropical forest > Bulk soil | place: Panama | collected 2016-02-17
CACGATTGGCTTGCCGGCGGCGCGCGCGCGTCGACACGCTGCGAGGAAATCCGCCGGCCGGCGGATTTCCTCGCAGTAAATCGCGATCACCCGGGTAGCGCGGTCCTCGGCCAGGAATTGGAGGAAATCGGTGCCCTCAAGGCCAGCCTCATTGCCGGTCGAGATAACGTAGGACAACGGAAGGCCAAGCCCGTCGGCGGCGCGCTGGAAATGGCCGAGCAAGCCGCCGCTCTGTCCGACGAAGGCGACGCCTCCCTCGACGCCGCGCCGTGCCTCGCGCACGTGCAGCATGTGCAACCAGATCCCATCCACGTTGTTGGTGACGCCGAGGCAATTGGGTCCGACGACGGCAAGGCCTGCGGCGCGGGCAATGGCGGTGACGGCGTCCTGTGTCGCACGATCACCGACTTCGGCGAAGCCGGCGGCGAATATCATCGCCGAGCCGACCTTGCGGCGAGCACAAGCCTCGATCGCTTCCCGCACAGCCGCGGCCGGCAGCGTGAAGATGGCGAGGTCCACGCCCGCGGGCAATTCGTCCGCGCTCTTGAGTACAGGCCTGTCGTCGATCGGCTCGTTACTGCGGCCTACCAGATGAATGTCGCCTGGGAAATTGTTGAGCTTGAGCGCCTGCAGAATCACCTGTCCGGCGCTGCCGGCGCGCGCCGACATGCCGACGATGGCGATCGATCGGGGTCGCAGAAATCGGGCGACGGCTTGCGGCCCGCGCGCCGCCTCCGGACCGTTCATGCCAGGTCTTTGTCCGGCTGGAACATCAACAAGTGCGTGCCGTCCTCGAGCGGATGCCAATGCGGCTTTACCTTCATGCCGACCTTAATCTCCTCGGCGGTACAGTTGATGAGGTTGGCGATGAAGTTGACGCCAACGTCGAGCGTCACGCTCGCGACCGCGTAAGGCTCGGTGCCGCGAAATACCGGCGTGCCGCGATGCGCGATGGTGTAGGAGAACACCACGCCCTTGCCCGAGACTTCGCGCCATTCGATGTCGCGCCTTTTGCCGGTGAAGATGCTCACCGGGCGCGGGAAGTGCTGATACTTGCCGGTGGCCTTGCAGTACTGGATGACGAGTTTCTTCCGGCGCGTCCCCTCCCAGTAAGGTTCGGAGAAATCGAAGTGTTTAATCGCGCGCTTGACGCCGAACGTGTCGTTGAGTGCTTTCGCCATGGCCGCCTCGCTTATTCTGGCACCAGAACCAGGGCCGCGCTCGAGCCCCAGTTACGTCCGTAATTGATCCAACCAATACCGGTCACCAGCGCGTTGCTGGTGTCCTTGACCTGACGCTTGCCGCCTTCGCCCCTTAATTGCCGCACCGCCTCGATCAGGTTGTGCGACGAGCAGGCGGCCTGGCCGGCGGAGATTTGGCCGCCGCCGGTGTTGAGCGGCAGATCGCCGTTGTAGGAGAAATCGTGGTCACGGATGAACCGCACGCCTTCACCCGGTTTGCAGAAGCCGAAGGCTTCGAGCTGCAACATAATGGCGATGATGAAATCGTCGTAAGGGTGGAAGGAGGCGACATCCTTGATGCCGAGGCCGGCCGCGCCTAGCGCCTTCCTGCCGCAGATTTCATGGCCGCTCTTGGTTACATCGACTAGGTTCTCGCCGCCCTTGAAGTTGGTGCGCTCGGCATAGCCGATCGGGATGATGCACTTGGTCAAGCCTTTTTCCCTGGCGCGCTTGCGACTCATCATCATCAAGGCTGCGGCGCCGTCGGCGCGCATCACGCAGTCGAGCAGCCGGATCGGATCGGCAATCATCCGCGAGTTCATGTAGTCGTCGATGGTGATCGGGGCGCGCAGCTTCTCGCAGGCGTTCTCGTTCATGACTGCATGGTTGCGCTGCGTCACCGCGAGCTTGCCGAGCATGCGGTAGTCGAGCCCGTATTTCGCCTCGTAGGCGCGGCTGAGCAGACCGAAGGCGCCGGGCGGCCCCATCAAGCCGTAAGGGTCGGTCCATTCGCGCCGATAGGAGTGGCTGTGGTCGGTGCGGTCCTCCAAGACGTGCGTGTCGGCGAACAGGAGGAACGCGACTTCGCACATGCCGTAATCGATCGCCACCGCGGCGCGCGCGACGCAGACCGCCGCCGAGCAACCGCCGATGTGCACCTGCTCGCAGAAGCCGACCTCGAGCCCCAACACGTCGGCGGTGGTCTGCGCCCAGAACGGGTTGGCGGCGCCGGTGCCGGTCAGGCCCGCCATCACGAGGCCGTCGATCTCGTTCTTGTCGGTGCCGGTCTTGTCGAGTAGGGCTTCGAGCATCTCCCCGGCCAGAACGAAGACGTCCCGGTCGCTCTTCTCCATCACTTTGGTTTCGGTGTAGGCCACGATCGCGCTGTCACGCAAAGCCATTGCTCATCCCCTATGCCGCTTGGCTATTTTCCTGCCAGGATGTCTATTCCGGGCGCACGCGCGGTGCAGTCTTGTCGAGAAATTGGTGCATCCGCGTGATCGACTCGGGGCTGCGGGTGTATTCGGCCACCATGCGCTCGAAGAACAAGCCGTCGTCGTAGGACATGTCCTGCAGCCGCGGCAGACTATTGGTGATCGCGAAATTCGACAGCGGCGCGTTTTTGCAGATCTTGAGCGCCAGCTCTTTGGCTTTGATCATCGCCTGTCCCTTCGGGACGATATATTGCACGATGCCGTAGCGCTCGGCTTCGTCGGCCTTGAGCACGCGGCCGGTGAGCATCATGTCCTGCATGCGGGCAAAGCCAATCAGCCTCGCCACGCGCACCGAGCCGCCGCCGCCGATGAAGATGCCGCGCGTTCCCTCGGGCAAGGCGAAATATGCGGTCTCGTCGGCAACGCGGATATGCGCGGCCGCCGCGGTCTCGAGTCCGCCGCCCAGCGTCGCGCCATGCAGCGCGGCGATGAACGGAATGTTGCCGCGCGCCATCACCTCGAAATAGCTATTACGATTGAACTGGAACGGCAGCCGTTGCGACCGTCCTGTCTTCCAGCTCTCCGCCGCCCAGCGCAGGTCAAGCCCGGCGCAGAAATTATCGCCATGACCGAAGATGATGCCGCACTTTGCTTCCTCGCCAGCGCGATCGATGGCTGCGCGCAACTGCTTCATTACGGTCAGGTCAAAGCAATTGCGCTTGTCTGGGCGGTTTAGCCCGACAAGCGCGATCTCGCTCTCCAGCTCATAGGTGACGGTCTGCTCTTTGCTCATGAATGACTCCTGATTCACGCGGTTATGGTGGCGACTGCCACATAGCGCCGGCGCTGCGCCGCTGCGTTCCCAAACAATGACGACAGCAGCATCGCCCGCTTGAGATAAAGGCCGATATCGTGCTCGTCGGTGAATCCGATCGCGCCATGAAGCTGGATGCAGGCCTCGGTGACAAAAAGAGCGTCCTCGGAAGCCTTGGCTTTTGCCACAATCGCCATTGCGGGATCGATGTCGAAGACTTCGTTGTGGGCGGCGATCTGAAACACCAGCGACCGGATCGCTTCGATGCGGACATAAATATTGACCGCCTGGTGCTGCAGGGCTTGGAAGCTGCCGATGAGTTTTCCGAATTGCTTGCGAATGCGCAGGTAGTCGAGCGTGATCTCCTGCGCCCGCTCCATGACGCCGAGCAATTCACAAGACAGCGCCAACAGCGCAAGATTATAGAGTGCCTCTACTGCGTTGCGCGACGACGGATGCGGCGGGATGAGATCGGCCGGCGCCTCCGCAAGTCCGAGCGTTGCAAGTTTGCGGCCCTCGACAGTCTGCGTCGTCGTCAAGGTTAAGCCGCGCGCATTGCGCGCGACATAACAGAGTGCGGGTCCATCACGCCCGCTGGCGCTGACGAGGAAGCCGTCGGCGCCATCGCCGCATACAAACGTCTTCTGCCCGGTCAAGCGCACGCCTCCGGCTTGCCCGATCATTTGCGTGCGCGGGGAAAGCGGATCATCGCCATATCCGCTCTCCTCCAATGCAGGAACGACCAAAGCTCGTCCCGTCATCACCCGTTCCAGCATTGGATGCGGCCTGCCACCCTGAGCCAAGGCGGCAGCGCAGGTCGCTGCAAAGCCGATCGGCTCGCAGACGAGGCCCCGTCCAAGCTGCTCGAGCACCAAGGCCAGCTCCGTCAAGCCGAGGCCAAGTCCGTCTGCCGAGGTCGGCACCAGCATGCCGAGCCATCCGACCTCGCCGGCCTTGCGCAGTCGCTCTAGCGCGAAGCTTGGATCCTGCTCGCGAAATGCTCGAGCCACCTTCGGACCCGCCGCCTCGATGAATTTGACGGCGCTGTCGCGCAGGAGGGTCTGTTCCGGTGTTAGATGCAAGTTCATAAAGTGCGGACGCGCGTCAACTCGGAAGGTTCAGCACACGTCGGGCGAGAACGTTGCGCTGAATTTCCGATGAGCCGCCATAAATGGTCACGCGCCGTGATTGCAGGAATGGGGCAGCGATATCCACCTCACCGAAATTCGTCGTGATCGGATTTTGCGTGCAGGCATGGCCGCCCGCTGCCTGGACCAAGAGCTCGGTGAGCGTTTGCATGAGCTCGGATGCAAAAATCTTGATCACTGACGATTCCGGCCCGGGACTCTGATTGTTATTGGTGAGCTCCACGGCATGATTGAACAGCGCCGACAAGGTCGTGACGTTGATGCTGGCTGCGGCGAGACGATCCTGGAACGCCGGATCGGCGATGACTCCAGACGCGCGCGCCATGGTCTTGATGCGCTCGAGCGCAATCAGAGGGAATTGCGGATTCGAACTCGCCAGCCGCTCGTGCCCCAGCAATGCATTTGCGATGCGCCAACCATCATTGAGCTTACCAACCAGATTTTCAGCCGGGACGACGACGTCATCGAAGAACACCTCGCTGAACTCGTCGTCGCCCGCAATGGTCTTGATAGGCCTGATCCTGATGCTGGGGCTGCGCAGATCGATCAGCAGGAAGCTGATGCCGGCTTGCCGCGGCAGCGCCTGCGGGTCGGTGCGCACCAGCGCAAACATCCAGTCCGAATGATGTCCCCAGGTGGTCCAGATCTTCTGCCCCCGCACGATAAAATGATCGCCTTCGAGTGTTGCGCGGGTTGAAAGACTTGCTAGGTCGGAGCCTGCGCCAGGCTCGGAATAGCCCTGTGCCCAGATCACGGTGCCCGCGATAATGGGCGGCAGATGCTGCGCCTTCTGCACCTCCGTCCCGAACTGCATGAGGATGGGGCCAATGTGATTGAGACCTTGCGCCGGCAGTTGCGGTGCGAAAATGCGCGCCAGTTCCTCCGTAATGATGATCTGCTCGTTGAGCGTAGCGCCCATTCCGCCGTAATGCTTGGGCCAATGCGGCGCGATCCAACCTTTGCGCGAGAGGGTCTGATACCAGGGCATCAGTTCTGCCGGCGGCGGCCGCGCGGTGCGCCCGCGCAACGCAAGGGGAAGATTGGCTTCTAGCCAAGTTCGCACTTCCATTCGGAAATGGGATTCGGCGGCCGTGTCACGAAGGAACATCAGTGCGATTCCTGAAGACGTCAGTCCACTTTGATATTGGCGCCCTTGACGACGGCGGTCCACTTTGCGAGCTCGTCAGCGAGCATCTTTTTGAATTCGGCCGGCGTGCCGATCTTGATCTCGGCGCCAAGCTTGTCGAGCAGCGCGCGCGTTTCTGCGTCGGCGAGGCTCTCGCGGAACGCGGCGTTGAGCTTGTCGATGATGGCGGGCGCCGTGCCGGCCGGCGCCACCACGCCGAGCCAGAATGGGGTCAGCAGGTTGGGGAAGCCCGCCTCCCGCGCGGTCGGCACATCCGGCAATTTCGGGCTGCGCTGCGCACCCGCGATTGCCAGCGCACGCAACGCTCCGGAGCGGATGTGCGGCAGGATGGTGGTCATCGGGTCGATGACGACCTGGACTTCGCCCGCCACCACGGCGGCGAGCATGGGCGCAGTCCCGCGATACGGGACGTGCACGATATTGACGCCGGTTTCGAGTTTGAACAATTCGGCGAGCAAATGTGGGGCCGTACCGAATCCTTGCGAGCCCCAGCTGACCTTGCCGGGATTGGCTTTTGCATATTTCACTAAGTCGCCAATCGTGTTCACCGGCAGGTCGTGGTGAACGGCCAAAATTTGTGGTGTTTCGATCACCTCGCAGACCGGGACGAACACCTTGACCGGATCGTAGCCGATGTTGGCGTGCACGGCCGGGCCGCTCGTCAGCGACCCGCCAGGGGTGATCAGGATCGTGTAGCCGTCGGGATCGGCGGTCGCGACCGCCTTGGCGCCAATGCTGCCCCCGGCGCCGCCGCCGCGATTCTCCACCACGACGGTCTGCCCGAGCACGACGCTTAGCCGGTCGGAGATGATACGCGCCATGCCATCGGTCGGTCCGCCGGCCGGGAACGGCACGACCATCCTGATCGGCCGGTCGGGATAGGACTGAGCCGGGGCGAGGTCGGTGCCGCCCATGATCCAACTGGCGCCCAGCCATGCCGCAAGCAGTGCTCTCAGCATTTTGGCCGTCTCCTCCGTTTTGGTCCGATGCCGCGGGCCGTCACTCTATTCCGGGTCCAACGATCGCCAAAGTCCCAGATGCGAAGGATGCAGCAAGCCGCAGTTAGGCGAGAACTCGCGTTATCAGGACGAGTGGCACGGTCGGCTGGCCGGCCCCTCTAGAAATGGCAAACGATATCGGCAATCATTGCAAATACCAATTTTACCGTATTTTCCCATGTCGCCCGCGCGTGAGGTCGAGCTCAAGCTCGAAGTCGCAAAAGGGTGCCTAGCCGGCGGCCCGAATTGTCGCCTCATGCGGCAATAATTCGCTGGGCGATGCGACAGCAAAAAGTGACACTGTGGCCAGCGAGGCGGGGTCAAGCTGGATGCCAGCGTGTATCGAAGGCCGCAACGTCAATCTTACCTTCCGGCCGCCGAACCGCCGACCGGTGCGTGCGCTTCACGGTTTCGATATCGATGTCCAGGAGTGCGAGTTCCTGTCGATCGTCGGCCCCTCCGGCTGCGGCAAGACCACTTTCCTCAACGTGGTGCTCGGGCTCATCAAACCGGATTCCGGCGAACTGCGCATTCGTGGCAAGCCGATCTCTGGACCGGGCACCGACCGAGCGATGGTCTTCCAGGAGTTCGGACTCTTGCCATGGCGCACGGTTCTCAACAACATCGAACTCGGGCTCGAACTCAAGGGCGTCCCGGGCGAGACGCGCCGGCACATCTCCCGCCGCTTCATCCACATGGTCGGCCTTGCCGGATTCGAAGGGCACTATCCGCATGAACTGTCGGGTGGCATGAAGCAGCGTGTCGGTCTTGCGCGCGCGCTTGCGACCGACCCCGACGTGCTGCTGATGGACGAGCCGTTTGCTGCGCTGGATGCGCAGACGCGCGACGTCATGCAGGTCGAGTTGCTGCGAATCTGGCAGGAGGCGCGCAAGACGGTCCTGTTTGTCACCCATCAAATTGACGAGGCGATCTATCTCTCCGACCGCGTCATGGTGATGACCAAGCGGCCCGGCCACGCCAAGAAGATGTTCACGATCAAGCTACCACGCCCGCGCGACTACGAGATGCGGGTGACACGAGAATTTAACGATCTCAAGCTTGAGATTTGGCAAGAGCTCAAGGACGAGATTACAGTCTAGCCGATGATGGACGACGCCGCGCCACGAGTGAGTTTTCCCACGCGCTATCGAAAGGTGCTGCTCGGCAGCCTCTCGGTCGTGCTGTTCTTTGCCGCTTGGCAGGCGATATTTCTCCTCGTCCCGTTCAATCCGCTGTTCATCAGCAAGCCAAGCCTCATCGCAAGCGGTCTCGTCGACCTGATAACGAGCGGGGATCTGTTGCGCGATCTCGCCGTTAGCGCAGTGCCCTTCCTCTATGGCTTCTCGGCGGCTGTCGTCATCGGCGTTCCGCTCGGCATCGTCATGGGCTGGCGCGTGCGTGTCGGTTACGCGCTCGATCCGCTGATGACCGTGTTCTATGCGAGCCCGCTCGTGGCACTTGCGCCGCTGGTGGTGATCTTTTTCGGCGTCGGCGTCGCTGGCAAGGCACTCATCATCTTCTTCCTCTCGGTCTTCCCCTTCATCTTCAATGCTTATGCCGGGGTGCGCGCCGTCGATCGCCTGCTGATCAACGTGGTTCGGTCGCTGGGCGGGAGCGAGGGGGATCTCTATTTCAAGGTCATCTTTCCAAGCGTATTGCCGTACATTGTTGCCGGCGCACGCATTGCCGTCGGTCGCGCGCTGATCGGCGTGCTGGTTGGTGAGTTCTTCGCGGCTTCGGAAGGAATCGGCTACGCCATTTCCCGGTTCGGCGATATTTTCGCACTCGACCGAATGTTCGCCTGCATCATCACCATCATGGTCATCGCCATGGTGCTGACGGAAGGTATTCGCTGGACCGAACGCACGGCATTCCCATGGCGAAGCGGGCATTAGGACCATGAGCGAGATCCAAGCCATCGATGCGAACATTGCCGCTGTCGCGCCGGCCGACGACCTTGCCGAGCCGCCGAAGGGCGTATGGCAACGCTTCGAGCCGACCATTCTCGGCTTTGGTAGCATCGTGGTCCTGCTGCTGGTCTGGGAGTTTCTGCCGCGCCTTATTACGATGCAGGAGGGAACCAAGCTGTTCTTCACGGTGCCGAGTGAGATCGGCGGCACGCTGTGGAGGATGTTTGCCACTGGAGCGATCTGGGCGCCGCTCGGCGTCAGCGCCTCCGCCTTTGCGGTTGGACTGTCGATCGCGATCGTGGTCGGGCTGCCGCTTGGCGTCCTGCTCGGGCGGTCGGCTACTCTCAATGCGATGTTCGATCCCTTCATCACCGCCTTCAATGCGACGCCGCGGCTGGTGTTCCTGCCGCTCCTCCTACTGTGGTTCGGGCTCGGCCTGTGGTCGAAGGTCGCGGTCGTGTTCATCGGCGCCTTGTTTCCGATCCTGATCAATACCTATGAAGGGGTACGCAACGCCGACCGCGTCCTGATCAACGTCGTGCGCTCGTTCGGCGCTACGGAATGGGGCATCGCCCGCCTGGTGGTCGTTCCGAATGCGCTGCCCTATATCGTCGTCGGCTTGCGGCTGGCGATCGGCCGCGCCGTCCTCGGCGTTGTGGTGGCCGAGTTCTTCGGCTCCCAGGACGGTCTTGGCGTGGTCATGGTGCGGGCGGCGAGCCGCTTTCAGGTGGACGTCGTTTTTGCTGGCCTGATTGTCTTCGCCGCGCTGTCCTTGCTGATGACCGGACTGGTGAAGCTGCTCGAGGATCGGTTGAGCCGCTGGCGGCCGCAACATATCAGCGCGATTTGACGATGCTCGCAGAGATGGAAGTCCCGGGCCATTGGGCCCGGGACTTCGTTCCGCTGCGATGGTTAAGCTAGGCTCGGGCTAGATCAGCTAGTTCGTCTTGGTCGGGGCTTCGAGCTTGGTCGGAACGTAGCCCATTTCCTTCAGCGTGGAATCGAGGAGATTGCGGGCCAGGAACTGCTCCGGGTCCGGCAGCGGTTGGTCTTGCGGCCATTGCCGCGCCGCGATCATTGTCTGCCGACGCGATTCGAAAATCGCATGGAACAGATCCTTTGGAACTTCGGCGCCGAATACGTCGTGCAATTGATCCCAGATGACGCCGGCCTCTGCATCGGTCTTGATACCGAGATGGTGTTTGAGGACGGCGATCGAGCCTTGCTTGTTGTCGCGGAAGTACATCACGCCCTTGGCAATGGCGCGGATGACCTTCTTCACCGTCTCGGGGTTATTGTCGACGTTGGCTTGCATGCCCCAGATCGTGCCTCCGGCCCTTGGGATGTAGTCTCCGGTCCGTAAGAGCACCTTGAGCCCGGCATTGATGGCTGTGGCGGCATGCGGGATCGAGAGTGACGCTCCCTGAATATCGCCGTTGATCAGGGCGGCAATCCGCTCTGGCTCACCCTGGAACGAGATCACCTTGTAGTCCTTGCCGACGTCCATTTGAAAGAAACGGTGCAACACCGCTTCGGCTTCGTCGTAGTCGGCGCCGCCGGCACGGCCGTAGCCGACCGTTTTGCCCTTCAGGTCCTCCGGCCTGTTGATCTCCTTGCGGACCGTGATCGTCCATTGCGACTTGAGCGACTCGCCGACGATGTATTTGATCTTCGCTCCGCTTAGCGCCGCCTGAGCTCCGCCCGACGGAATGGGAGCGAAGTCGAGATTGCCGGACAAGACCGCGGTGACCTGAGCCTTGCCCTGCAATTCGATGAAGTGAGCATCGAGGCCTTCAGCCTTGAAGAAACCCTGATCCATCGCGACGTAGCTCGGAATGTGAAAGCCGTCACCGCCGATCACCTTGCCAATGGAGATCTTGGTCTGAGCGCGGGCGGCGTCGATCGCAACGGAGAGCGCCAGCGCTACTGCTACGGCAGGCACGAGCAGGTATCGGAGCATTCGCATGGGGCTCTCCTGTTATGGGAAGCCCCTGGGCCGCCCAATCATATTACGGAACTTCCGGCGGGACTCGATTAGCTTACGCCCCCTTGGATCTGGAGGGGGCCTACTTCGCCGAATCTACTCCGCCTTGATGTTGGCCGCCCGGATCACCTTACCCCATTTCTCGGTTTCCTCAGCCACCAGCTTTCCGAATTCGGCCGGCGTCATCGGCATCGGCTCGCCCGCAAGCTCGGCCAGACGGGCTTGCAACTTCGGATCGGCCAATACCGCGTTCACCGCCTGATTTAGTTTCTCGACAATCTCGGGCGGGGTGCCCTTGGGCGCAGCGATCCCGTACCAGATGCTCACCTCGTAGCCCGGCACGGTTTCGCCTATGGTCGGCACGTCTGGGATCGCAGCCACGCGTTTCGGCGCGGTGACGCCCAACGCGCGCACATTGCCTGTCTTGATGTACCCGACCGAACCGGGAATGTTATCGAACACCACTTGCACCTGACCGGCGAGAAGGTCGGCGAGCGCGGGGGCCGTACCGCGGTATGGCACGTGAACAAGATTGATGCCGGCCATCGTTTTGAGCAGTTCGCCTGATAGATGCGGCGACGTGCCGACGCCACCCGAAGCGAAGTTGATTTTGCCCGGATTGGCTTTCGCATAGGCGATGAACTCGGCGAGATTGTTGGCCGGGAATGCCGGATGCACGTCCATCACGTTGGCCAACCGCATGATGCCCGCGACCGGCACGCTGTCGCGGATGAAATCAAACGGAAGCTTCTCGTAGAGCCCAGGGTTAATGGCGTAGTTCGGGCCGGCGAAGGCGATCGTGTAGCCATCGGGGGCCGAGTTGAGCGCGGACTGCATGCCGACATTGCCGGCTGCGCCGGCTCGGTTCTCAATGACAAATTGCTGTCCCAGATGATCCGACAGGTACTGGCCGACGATGCGCGCGACGATGTCGTTGGGGCCGCCCGCCGCAAAAGAAACGATGAAGTGCACCGGCCGCGACGGATATGTTTCGGCTAATGCGCCCCGCAAAAGGGCAGGGAGCGCGGCAGCGCCCGCGACCCCATGCAGAAATTGGCGACGGAGAAGCTTCATTGGCATCCTCCTCCCTGATCGTCTTTGTTGCGCGTAAATGGGCGCGGGCACGTGATGCGAGCTTGGATAGACCGGACAAATGATGGTCCGAGTGGGAGCCCGCCGACGGCATCAGCCTGCCGCTAACAAGGGGGGACTTCGGCACGTCCCGCTGGCCGGCTCAAGCTAGGCTACATCAACCACGCGACTGGGCGGAAGGGGTATGAGCGCTTCTGGCACGCTGCGTCACACGTTGCGTGCCAGGAACTCTCACAGCAAACGCGTGGCCGCGCGCCACGCGCGAGCGTGCTCATCTGCATGAAGCCGTGCGGTATGCCTTCCATCACGTGCAGCTCGTAGGGGCTCGCGACCGCGGAGAGCGCCTGCGCCAGCGCCAGCGAGTCAGCGAGACTCCAGCTATCGTCGCCCGCGCCCATGATGAAGCACGGTGGAAGTTTCGCCGTCACCCCCTTGAGCGGACTAACGCGCGGATCGTCGAACAGAGCCGTGTTGCCCGCGACGTACGTCTTCAATTGCATCGTGCGCGCGGTTGCGCTCGGCGGTCGCCGCAAGATCGAAGGCGCCGTAGAAGAGCAGCGCCGCCCGCACCGCCGCGCGCGATTGCGGAGCGCTCGAGGTGATCGCGCTCAGCGCCAAGTTGGCGCCGGCAGAATCGCCGCCGATCGCGATGCGCCGCCCGTCGCCGTTCCAGCGCCGCGCGTTGTCCGCCGCCCATCCGATCGCGAACATCGCGTCTTCCAACGCGGCCGGGAACGGATGCTCGGCGCGAGTCGATAGCCGAGGATGATGGTCAGATAACCGGCTTCGGCAAATTGCATCCCGAGCTTGCGGAACGAGGCGGGGGTGCCGAACGCCCACCCTCCACCGTGCAGGTAGATGACCACGGGATGCGGACCGGCGCCCTTGGGCACCGCGACATCGGCGCGCAGGCCGGCGCGCAGCTCGACGTCCTTGTCGAGATCGCCGATTTCTGGAAGGTCGCGGTTGAAAACGCGCGCCAGCTCCTCCCAGGCGGCGCGCTGCGCGACAATGTCGCCGGCGGGATTCCAGACCGGCAGACTGCTGAGAACCTGGCGGTCGTGTTCGCTGATCATGGGCGCGATCTTGCCGGCTTGCGCAAGGCGCTAGCACAACGCGCGGCTTGCAGCAATGAAGGCGCGGCG
>Ga0126381_100006862_pt1 | contig 12632 bp, 12 predicted proteins | sample PanSoiMetPlot_28_FD_96465 | JGI IMG/M metagenome (GOLD analysis project Ga0126381, IMG submission 96465) | Tropical forest soil microbial communities from Panama - MetaG Plot_28 | ecosystem: Environmental > Terrestrial > Soil > Tropical forest > Bulk soil | place: Panama | collected 2016-02-17
AGCCTGCAATATCTGAAGACTTTGTTGCAGCTGCGGTGCGAGCACCTGCTGCATAGCGAGATGTTGAAACTGATGAAGGCCAGGAGCTGCCATATACGAATCCGGACGAACTACAACGATAGGGGAGCCAATCGAGCGGAGCAAGTGCGACCTGGAGATGGCCTCGTACACTTATGGGTAGGGTAGGGAAGTAACGCCGACGACGCCGTGAACGCCGGCATCTGGATACGCGGAGGTGATCTCGGTTGGTTGGGTAAGATCCCGCCCTAGGGCGGCAGGCTCTCTGCCGCGGGGATCTATGGTGTCCCTATTGGAGGAAGATGCGCGGTCGCAATGCCGCAACGTTCCGTCGCCGTATGGCCCTATCGATATGTCACGCCCTACGGCGCGTTCCGGTTCTTGAGATCGAGTTTACGGTACAGGGTGGCAATGCTGATCCCGAGCATGTGCGCTGTTTTTTCGCGTGAACCCTGATTTAGGCGGAGCGTCATTTCGATATACCGCTTCTCATGGTCGCGAACCAATTCGTAGAGCTTTTGACCGGCTCGCCAGGCCGATGCCTCGCTGTTGTCCGCTGTTCCTAAGTGCTCCACGAGATAAGAGGGCAACGCGTCGATCACTTCCCCTTCGGTTAATGCGCAGGCCTGCTCGACAGCGTTCTCCAGTTCTTCGACGTTTCCCGGCCATGGATAACGCACTAACTGCGCGATTGCTCGATCCTCCAACGTTTTCTCCTTGGTTGAACTCCGGGTGGCGAACCTCTTGACGAAATGCTCTGCTAGCAACGGGATGTCTTCGGGTCGTTCCCGAAGGGGCGGTAGATCGATCGGAATTACCGATAACCGGTAGTAGAGGTCTTCACGAAATAATCCCTCTTTCGCTAACGCTTTAAGGGGTTCATTTGAAGCTGCGATCACCCGCACGTTTACAGGCGTCATCTTTGTGTCGCCTAGTCGTCGAATTTGGCGTGATTGGAGCGCGTGCATCAGCTGGGTTTGGATTCGGTGCGATGTCGAATGGATTTCGTCCAGAAACAGGGTGCCGCGGTTGGCCAGCTCAAATGCGCCCGGCCGATCCAATGTAGCGCCGGTAAATCCTCCTTTCTTGTGACCAAACAGTTCCGATTCCAGCATCTGGTCGGGTAACGCACTACAGTTGACGGTCACGAACCGATATTTCTTGCGGGGGCTTTGGTCGTGAAGCGCACGAGCGACAACTTCTTTTCCCGTTCCATTTTCACCCTGGATGAGAACCGTACAGTCTGTTTCAGCGACTTTGGCGATCAGCCTATAGATTTCCTCGATCTTCGGGCTTTGTCCTACCAGTTGCTCGAGAGAGCGTTCATCGCGAGGTTCGCGTTTCATGAATCGTTGGGAGTCGAGGGGCGCCGGTTTAATTGGGGGAGGCGCCCTCAAAGGGCGATCATTCTGAGTGATAATGGCCGTTATGACAATTCTTAATCTTTAGAAATCAGGAGTCACCAAATAGACACGACTATCCCAGTTTCAACACTCAGCATTCCGCCTAATGTCCCTCGTCGCCTTCGCTCGTTTCTTCGTCCTTTTCCTGGACCTTTTGGACTCCCGATGAGGCAACAACATCCGGTGGGCATCCGGCCTTGATCAGGCCGTAGCTTAGTAACACTTTGCTGTCATCCCAGATCCCGGGCTTATTCGTATGAAGCACCACCGAAATTACTTCGTGCCCGTCACGTAACGCCGAACTGACCAGGACTTGCTGGGCAGCACGGGTAAATCCGGTTTTAAGCCCGTTGCATCCGGCATAGTGCCGGAGCAGCCGGTTATGGTTTCTTAACTGGTAGACGGTGCCCGTCGGCGATTTCCAGGTGTAATAAATAGTCGATACGACCTGTCGAAAGAACGGTTGCTCCATCGCGGCGCGCGCGATCAGGGCTAAATCATGTGCCGTTGTGTAATGATCGGGATCATGCAAACCGTGCGGGTTCTTGAAATGGCTATCGGTTGCGCCTAATTCAGCCGCACGCTTGGTCATTTTTTCTGCAAAGGCTTCCACAGAGCCAGCGTTGTCGCGTGCTAGAGCCATCGCGACATCGTTAGCGCTTTTCAGCATCATGCCAAACAGCAGCTGACGTCGCGTGTACACTTCTCCGGGCTTCAAGTCCAGATTGCTCGGTTCTACTTTGTTGTCCGCGAGATCGATTGCGACCTGCTTATCCAGGTTTCCTGCTTCAATTACCAGAAGGGCGGTCAGGATCTTGGTTGAGCTCGCCGGGTATTGGCGCGCATTTTCATTTTTTAAGTAAAGGAATTGTCCGCTGAACGAATCAATGGCTGCGGCGCTTTCGGCGATGACAATCGGTTCTTGGCTTCCAGCCGCGGACTCGATGGAATTCGTTGTCGGTGCGGGATTTTTTTCTTGCTGGGGAGGATCAACTGAAAAAAGCTGGTTCGAAGAGAAACAGGACCCTAGAACAATAGCCACAATAGCCGCCAGCCGGGCGGCTGTTAGAACGCATTGCCGTCGATCATCATCCATTTAATCGGGTCTTTCGTTTCCATGATCACTTCGTAGGCTTCCGCTGCCCCTTTATCAGAGGGAATTGCAATCGCGTCAGCCAAGTAACCGGAACCGATCTTACCTAAGCAATGATCTTGTTTCAAGGCCCGGGCTGGGTTGAGCGTTGACATTTCAAGCAACGTTTTGGGGTGAAGATCTGGATATATCCTTTTTGCGGCGCGCATCTCCGAGAAAAGATCAAGCGAATCGTTACTGGCCAGGCTGTCAGTCCCCAGACAGATGTTCAGGGAAAGCTTGCGGAGCGCTTCGAGCGGGAATCGCCGATGGTGCAGGAACCGATGGCTTTTGGGGCAGTGAACAACACTTAGGCCACGCCACCGGGGCGCCCTGAGCAATTCGAGATCTCCCGCATCCAATTCGTTCAGATGGACGAGAATTGAATCGTTGCCAACCAATTGATCCTCCAACAGATGCCGCAACGGCGAGCGTTTGCCGCAGTCCTCCGTACGACGCCCGATCTTTGCCAGGAAATCAAATAGCTCGCCCCGTCCATGAGCAAACATCTGATACTCTTCCCTCGACTCAGCGACGTGCGTGGTCACGGGCATTCCGAAAGCGCGTGAGCACTCCAACGCTGTCTGGTACAGACTCGGAGATGCTGTGTACGGCGCGTGAGGGCTGAGTCCGAATCCGCCGAGCGCAGGCTTTTTTTCGGCAAAGAATAACCATGAGCCGAAAGCGTGTTCATCGACCCACGGATGTGGGCGAACATCGATCAATTCCAGAAAAAACCAGGTCCGGATTGGAAGAGGAGGCAGTTTCGGGAAAATCTGTGGTGTAGCGATGATGTCGAGGACACTCGTGACGCCGGATCGACGGAGCTCTTCCAGGCCCAGCACGGTAGCTCTGAGATAGTCTTCATCCGAAAGCGAGCGCTTGAGTGTGTTGATGCGCTGGATCCATTGGGGGAAGCTGCCTGGAGACAACAGCGCTCCTCGCATAAGCGTGTAATCGAGGTGACAGTGCGCATTAATCAGACCGGGAAGTACAATGACGTTACCCAAATCTTTTATCGTGCCGGTGTGCGTTCTCAGAATATCCCGTGCCCGTCCAACCGCACCGAACCGATTTCCGTCCACTACGAAAGCGCCGTGATCGATGGGTTCGCCATCCATCGTAACAAGAGTCCGGCAGCGGTAAGCGGTCATGTTGTTGCTTTTCGCTGCGACTTTTTGACTGTCGATCGAGCGGCTGCCACCAAGAGATTACACGCCTCAGCGCAAAGAATCGGGGTTGCTTGGCGACCCAGGCCTGTTTGGTCGAAATCAGGATCCGCCTTTTGTGCATCCACAGCCGGCTTTCCCGGTTCGATCTCCCATAAAATTGTTCGCAAGCATTTCTGTTTGGAATTGCAGAATGCTGGTACCAAAGCCTCAGCCTGCTCGGCAGTCAGCTTGCCGGCGATTTCGTACATCCCGGTCTGCCGATTCAGTGTCTGCCGGAGAGGGACGACGTTGAGATGCTTTGCTTGGAATGCTCTCCACGTCCCAATCGCTGCGGGGTAGAAATAATCAAGCGCGCGGCGAACCTGGTCGAGGTTCTCCAGCTCGAGGACCCACCCTTGAGGAAGATTTGGAGCTCCTTTGAGCGGTCGATACGATCCCGCACCGTCAAATCGCGCGAGTTCGCGCGCGTCGATGGCGCGCCGAAACATCTTGGCAGCTTGCAACGCTGTGCGATCTGAACAATGAAACAGGCGATAGCCTGTTGAGGTTTTTTCTATTTCGATTTCGCCGATCGCGCCTCGTTCAGTGAGGTGTTCCAGTGCGTCGCCGATGGGTGTTTCGGCTTCCTGAGATTGCGGTTGAGGCGCGACGTGTTCGCGATCGAATCGATCAACCGTATCGAGGATCACGTCTGCCATCAATGGATCGGTTCCGATGGCGCTTCCATAGTAGAGTCGGCGCCCTTCGATAACGTGGTGACCTGGTGTTTGAGGTTGGTCGAACGGTACCGCCTTTCCAGAGCCAGATCTCCTGGGACGGATCGCCATTCCGAGCAGCTCCGGAATATCTTCGTAACTGTGCAAACCGTCCGCGATGAAGAATGGAACAACGATTACGTCTGGCTGGGATGTGAGCTTTCGCCAGTCGGCGATAAACGGCGCTTCCTCCATGTAGGCTTCGCAAACCTCTGCATAGATCTGCTGCGCCCGGATTCGCTGCACCTGAAGCCGGGCCGCCTCCGCGGACCGCTCATTCAACTGCGTGCCATGACCCACAATCAGCAGGCTAGCGTTCTTAGGCGAAACATCTGGAGCAATTGTCCGCGCCCGGCTTAACAAGAGATCAATCATACGAGGATCGTTGCCGACCGGCTGGCAGTATTTGATCAATTTGTCGTCGCGCTCGGTGATTGCTCCGCTCAAATCGAGTTCGCGCGGGATCACCGTCTCAGTGAAATACCCTTCGCTGATAAAGTTTGGGACGATATAGACGTCGTTGCTTTCGACCATCCGCAGGACCTCGCGCAGGCTCGGTTCTTCTTTCCAAAAAGCGCAGTAGACTTCCCTAAAGACACGACGCCGGATGATTTCATCCGCGTGCTGAAAAGTCGGAGCGCTGGAGTCCGGGTTCAGTGTTGAACCGTGTCCAACCAGGATCAGGGCGGATCGTCGCCTATTTGCCATCCTCCCAAAATGGACAGCGCAGAGGTGAATCGCAAGTGGGGGATAAGAGTTGTGTCTGTTTGGCAGTGAACAGAGTCTGGATAGGCAGCTCACCCTTTCGTTGCTCCGCCTGTGATTCCGCCTTGCCAATACCTGCCAAGGAAAATGAAGGCAACAAGCAGCGGCAGAACACTGATCAACGATCCCAGGGCGATTAGGTTGTAAATCGGTTTTCCTCCTCCTGAATGAATGATGCTGTTCCAGACGTTCATGCCGAGCGTGAGCGGAAACAGACTGTCTCGGTTCAGGACGATTAAGGGGAGAAAGAAGTTGTTCCATGCGCCGACGAAACTGAGCAAGGCGACAGTGACTAACCCGGTCGGCATCAGCGGGAGTCCAACGCTCCAGAATATGCGCAGTTCGCTCGCCCCATCCAACCGCGCGGCCTCCAACAAATCCGTTGGGAATCCAGAGTCCCAGAACACGCGCATAAGGTAGAGGCCGAACGGGTTGACCAAGCCCGGCAGGATCACGCCCCAGTACGTATCAATGAGCCCGAGCTTATTCATCAATAGGAATAAGGGGAGTACCAGCGCTGTATTTGGAACCATGATCGTTCCGAGAATGAAAGAGAATAGAGCTTTCCTTCCCCAGAAATCATATTTCGCGAAAGCATATGCACCGGCTGCACAGATCATTGTGCTGACAGCGGAAATCGTGGCTGCATAGATAATCGAGTTGCCGAACCAGCGCGCGTAAATTCCGCCTTGGTAGGAAAACAGCTCGGAGACGTTTTCGAAGAAATGGAACGGCTGGGCAAACCATAAACCGAACGTGGTGAAGATCTGACTAGGATTCTTGGTAATAGCGAAGAGCACCCAGAGCGCAGGTGTAGCGAAATATAAGAGGAACACTAACAAGACGGCCGTTCGGAGTGATTTCGCAGGAGCCGCTTCTCGCGTGAATTCATCATTTACCGTTGCCATGCTTTCTCCGCGTTAATGGGGCTGGAGTTTCCGCAAGAGAAACGAGCTGATGGCAAAGACTACGGCCGCCAGCAATATCGCGAGGGCGGCTGCGTATGAGTAGTTCGTATCGCGAGCCGCTGTCAGGTAAATGTAAACATTTGGAGTAATATTGTCCGCCACATATTCGATCGGCCGCAGCACCCATGCTTCCGCGAAAATTTGGGACGTGCCGATTATCGAGAATAGGAACAGCAATTGGAACGTCGGCATCAGGAGAGGCAGTTTGATTCTCCAGACGATATCCCATCGTTTCGCGCCATCGACACGGGCAGCTTCGCTGAGCTCGTCAGGGATATTCTTCAGCGCCGCGAACAACGTGATCATATTATAGCCAGTCCACGTCCAAAACGTGATATTTGCGATGGAAAATAGGATTAAAGAGGGGGACAGGAAATCGATTCTGGCGAGGTTAAGCGTGGAGAGAAGCTGGTTAACCGGTGACAGGTCGCGCGCATAGAGGCATCCCCAGACAAGGCCGCCGATCGCAATCGGAATCGTGTAGGGAATGAAATAGATTGTCCGGCAGACTCGCATCAGAAGACCTCGGGACTGATCCAACAGCAGGGCGAGAATCAGAGCCGCAATCAGCATCGTCGGAATCTGAAAGATCCCGAAGATGAGAATGTTCTTCAGGCTGGTCAGGAAATTTACGTCCTGAAAGCCGCGAATGTAGTTAGTTACGCCGCTGAAGACATCTTGTGCGGCGCGCAGTCCGATACGTTTCTTTGTGAAAAGACTGAGATACGCTGCGTAGACGATTGGGCTCAGGTAGAAGGCGACAAACAGGATTAGGAATGGCGCAAGAAAAGCGTAGGCAATCTTGCTCTGCTTTTTCATGGCCCGGCTCGGCGCTATTGACTTTTTACTTCAAAACCTTGGTCCTTTGCGTTCTTGAGAGAGTCAGCCTGCCAGGCATCTAACGCCTGTCTTGGAGTAAATTTTCCAGCGACCATCTCGCTCATCTGTTTGTTGTAGTTATCGTTGACGAACGCGAACCAAGGCGACCATGCAAAGTCAACGTTCACCCCTTTTGCTGCATCGGCATAAACCTGAACCACGTTCTGTCCACCACAAAACTTAGATGGATCCTTGTCGGGCATGTGCAATTCGGGATCTGCCAGCCCTTGGATCGATGCTGGAAAGATGCCGGTGTTGTACCAATTATTGAGCACGGCGCTTCTGTGGGTATTCAGCCAAATATTAAACAGGGTCGCGGCCCTCGGAAATTTCGACTGTTTTGTAACAACAAACGCGCTGCCTCCCCAGTTCCCGGACTTCGCCTCACCCGCTTTCCATTGCGGCAAAGGCGCGACTCGCCAATCACCAGCTGTCCGCTCTTTCAGAGAAGCCGCCATCACGCCTGGACCCCAGGCTGCCTCAACCGAAGCAGCGATTTCGCCATTGGCAAACGCATTGTACAGCTCAGGCGTGAACCCTTTGTAAGTGGTCGCGTAACCTTTTTTTACCAAGTCATTCCAGTAGGTGAGAACTTTCTCGGCGATCGGATTGTTTAACTCCTGACTCCAGGTGTCATCGGACGTCTCGAAAAACTTCCCGTCGGCCGCCCAAGCCAATCCTATGAACCATGGAGCATAGTCGGCAAAGAAGTTAACGATTTTCACTTTTCCTTGTGACGCTTTCGACAGCTTCTCTGCTTGCGCCGCGAACTCATCCCAGGTCTTCGGAACGGCGATCTGATATTTATCGAAGGTCTTCTTGTTATACATCAGCGCCAAAGGCCCGATGTCTTGCGGGATACCGTAAACTATCTTCCCATCGGGTGACACTTGTCCCCAGGTCCACCCAACGAAATAGGATTTTGCCTGTTCGGCGCCGAAAGGGGTCAAATCTGCCAATCCATCTGTAACGATGAATGATGGAAGAAAATCGTATTCAATCTGAGCGACGTCCGGTGCGCCTGATCCGGCTTTGATTGCAGTCTGCAGTTTTTGATACTCGGTTGGGCCGCCGCCGATGTTGTCGACCTTAACTTTGATATTGGGGAACTCTTTTTCGAAGTCTTTTGCGACCGAATCAAGGCCGACGACCCAACTCCATACTTCAAGCTGGGCGCCAGGTTCGACGGCAAACTTCGTGTAGTCTGGTTGACTCGAGTTGCTTTGGGCGCATACAAGGGAAGGGATGGACGCTGCGATTGCAGCGCACAGAAAATGATGAATTTTCATGAGCAAGACAGGTTAGTTTTGGGGGGATAGCCAACGAATGTGATCGCTCACGGACCTTACGAAAGTTCAACGCCCCGACGCAATGCTTTTTACTTTTGACCCCTAATTAATTCGCTTTGGTCATTGGTTGAGCGCTCCCCAGAATCTCTTGGGCAACGACTGGGTTTGGCAAATCCCATGTCCTCCATCGCGAAATATATTCGGGTTGCGGAAGGCAGACGTACATCGGATTGGCCGATGCTCGCAACCATTGAATCAAGCTTACCAGATTGCTCTCGGCCATTGTTGTGCATCCTGCAGAAGGCCGGTCTGGACCACGACGAATATGGAAGAAAATAGCACTTCCAAAACCGGGGACAGGTGGGTCGGCATTGTGGCGGATTTCTACGAGCCAGCGATACGCAAAATCGCCGTGCCGCATTTTCTGTTTTTCAAACCAAACCGGCGGATTCGCGGGATCAATTACGACATGCTGGTTGTAATAACGACTGTGCAGGTCATCGACCCAGGCATCTCCTGGACCAACGGTATGGAAAGGATAGTTAGCGCCCGGAGGAAGGGCCGGATCATATGTATAGATGGTACCGATCTTGAATACTCCCGCCGGCGCGCGGTTATCGTGTTCGACTTTTTGCGGACCACCGCCTTGGCCAACCAACAGGCCGCGTCCCCAGGCCAGTCCGTGTTTGCCAAAAAGTACGGGAACCGGAGGTCCGACCGGTTGCCAATCGGCGCGGGCTTTCTCGAAACGCTGTAGGCGCCCATGCATGCTGTCCCAGGTTGGCGCAATCCCGATAACGAGCTGGGTGACTGAGGGCCCGAGGTGGTCTTCTGCACTAGAAGAAACCGCTAGGAGCAACAAAATGAGCAGAGTGCGAAGCATCGGGAGGAGGATCAACGAGGGCTGGCGCATTGGCAAGTGGTGGGTCCAGGTCGCGCAGGAGCGCGAACCCTACCGATCTTATACCATCGTGGGTAGGGTTCGCGCTCCTGCGCGACCTAAACCCAACGCTATCCACCCTCAGGGCAAAAACCGGGCTCTCTCTTCGGGAGTTGGAATTCTGCAACTATCCCGCTTACCCCAAACCCGATACCGTACGGCGCCGATGAACCGATATCCCAGCTCTCGGAGAAACCTTGGAACAAGATATCCTGCCTTCGCTAGCCATTTGAATCGCGGAATCTGATCCAACGCAAACAAGACAGCATCGCTCGAGGTCAACACATGCTCCCCGGAATCGTCCCGGTATAGAACAACTATTGCGTCCACAGACGCCAGTTCCGGACGCTCTTTGAGTACCGGCTTGAATGTTTCGCCCTGGAGAGGCGAGTAGAGCAGTCTCCCGGCTCGATCTTCGCGCAGAAGGAAATCGACAGTCTTGTTGCAAAGACCGCAAACCCCATCAAAAAACACGATAGCGGACTGAAAGCGCGTGGCGCTCCCCTCATGGATAGGATTTGCAACGTAGCTTTTCATCCGGTAAACAACGGTCCCATGAATCTGCGATCGATGGTATTGACCATCATCACGCTAGCGCTTGTTGGATGCTCTTCAACCGGGGCATATCGCTGGGTCCCGTTTCTGGGGCACAGCAAGACGGAGCGGACTGCGAAAGTGAAGCAAGGTGATACGTTTGGTCCAATCACCGGGCCGGTCTATTACGGGCTGGAATTTCGCTTCAGGCTCGTTCCTGACACGATCAAGCTTTCCGAGGTGCGCTCGATCCAAACGAACCTTCAGTTAATTAATCGAAAGAAAAAGATCGTGAATCTGCAGTTTAACGACAGCAGAAAAGTCGACTTCGTGCTACGGGACGCGGGCGGTAAGAAACTCGCGCAGTGGTCGGACGATCAACCGGTGACACAAAATCCTGGTTACATCATCGTTAATCCAGGTGAACGCGCTGAGTTCGTCGGAAACCTTTCCACACGAGACATGGTCGCAGGCAGGACCTATACGGTTGAAGCGTTTGTTGTTGGCTACGACAGGATGCGACAGAGCATCACGCTGATACCGAGATAGTTGGTAGGGAGGCACCGCGCCCCCGTGGCCGTGGTCCTCAATCCTTGCGTCGCCATAACGTCGCCTGCGCAACGCCCCATTGAAATTTCCGAGCATGCTCTCGGATCAAAAAAGGCAAATCGACAGAGCGCCGCGGTGAGAAACCTGATTCAAGCGCCGACCGGATTCCGTCGATTGTCTGAAACGGTCTACCCGACCGATCGATTTTGCCGCCGATCCACTCTGCTTTAGGGGTAAACTCCTCGAGCCAGGTGTACGGAGAGGACAGAATTAAATGACCGCCTGACCGGATTAATCGTGGAAATGCTTCCAGAAGTTTCTTCGGTGACCCAACGCGGTCGATTAGATTCGCGGCCAGAACCAGATCAAACACGCCCAGATCGTCTGGTAACGCGGTTGCATCGCCCACTTCAAACGAACACCTCGCGCGATCTATCTCCTTTGGCAGTTCGCGCTGGATCGCGGTTGATATTTCGCCCTCTTCGATCCGGCGGATAACAACCCGACCTGTTTGCTTAATCTGCCTGGCTGCAGCGATGAAACGCTGAGATAGATCGATGCCGATTACCGTTCGCGCGATCCTGGCCAGCTCAAAAGTGGAGCGACCCACCGCGCAACCAAGATCCAGAGCGCGTTCCACCGTCCCGATCTCCGCGCCGAATTCCGTGATGCAGCGTATCGGATAGAATAAGGCATTTACCGGGCCGAATGAGTAGGGAAGCTGATCTTCGGCCGTTCCATAATGAAAGAGGAGATACTGGTCAGCGAGCGGATCTGACTCGTAGAGCGACTGCCAACGCCCTGTCTTCCGTCTGCCGTATTCAGTTTCCCGTCCACGGTTCATTGTCGATGAAAAATGCCGAACGGTAGACGGTAGATTGGAAATGGTAGACGGGAACGTTAGATCCCTTTCAACAGATTCGCCATATATGGCGCCGGTTGGAAGTTCTCGATTAGAACTTCGGTCTTACCGTTCCGGTGCATACGGACCTGCGGGACCCGGATCTCGGGGGTTTTGTGCGGCGCGAACAAAATGTCGTCGTGAGTCGCGTTTTGCTTATTGACGAACTTGTCCGGAGTCAGGTGCCCACCGAGGTGATCGCTGCGACCGGTAGCAACGTGCATAGTGCCCAACACTTTTTCGTCTTGAATATCCCGTCCTGAAACCGGAAGGACCTGAGTGCCAAAGCCAAGTTCGCCAAGCTCGCCTGCGGCAGGATCTGCTTGAATTTTGAACCGGTGCGCCTCGATCGTTTTCTTGTTCCCCCGCAATAGCTTCGAATCAACGATGCGACCTTTCTGGACCGTCATCAGGCCGATTGTATTGTCCTCGAATTTCAACGGGAATTGGCCAGAAGCACCGGTAGGCACATAATAGATTTCGCCCGCCGGCAGATTTGCGATATCAGGGCCGCCGCGACAGAGGCCGTGGCTCTTCTGGGCTTCTTGCTTACCTAAATCTAGCCGGAGCGTGAACCGGTCATCGCCATAAACGAAGTCAATTTCCACCCAATCAGCTTTGGTCATGCCGAGCCGCAGTTTTTCGGCGTTCCGGCTGACTTCGTCATAATCAACAGCTAATCCACTGTTCAGAATAATTTCGTTGAGTCCGTGAAGAGTTGCTCCCCGGAATCCATACTTCTTGGCGAAAGCTGTGAGCGGTGCGGTCGCAGAGTAAGTCGAAATACAGAGGATCAGCTTGTAGTTAGGGTAAATATCTTTCTCCAAGCTGAGCTCGCGACCGTCTGGCGCCACTGCAAGATCAGGCAGATCCAGATTGCTTCCACCGGTGATCTTGTAGGCAAAAATGTCGCCTCCGGTTAGCTTCAATTCATCGAGTACACCATTCCTGAAGCTCTGATAAAAAACATCATAGGCATGGCGTTGGATGGTTAGTCTGGGATCTTTGAGAAATCCAAAATTCTTGATGTCGTGCGGATCCTCGAGATCGATCAAAATCGCCACGCGCTCGCCTGGCCGAGGATTGAACACCGTCTTGAGAAGACGTGACAAGCTGAACGCAGGGAAGGCTGCAGTCTGGGTAGGTTGAGCAATCATCGTGGAAACTTTCGCCCGCTGGTTTGGCGAAGTCAAAGAAGTATCGGTGGAAATGTCACTGTAAGAGTTACACATGGTAGAAGTGGGTAGAATGGGTTGGTTGCTGTGTTTCTACCCAGAGTAGAGACTGCGCGTGACAGCCTTATGTCAGGAGAGACAGGACCGATAGG
>Ga0126381_100006863_pt1 | contig 12632 bp, 12 predicted proteins | sample PanSoiMetPlot_28_FD_96465 | JGI IMG/M metagenome (GOLD analysis project Ga0126381, IMG submission 96465) | Tropical forest soil microbial communities from Panama - MetaG Plot_28 | ecosystem: Environmental > Terrestrial > Soil > Tropical forest > Bulk soil | place: Panama | collected 2016-02-17
CTCAGCGGGCGTTGTAGCGTTTCTCCAACGATCCGAGCCGTCGCTATTGCGGGCGACCGCCGGCAAAGTTCTGCTCCCAGACGAAACTGCGCCAGTGCTACGCACCCACCGCCCTCTGTGGGCGAGCCTCGCGGTGCTGCTGCTGCTCACACCGGTAGGCATTTTCACGGCCGGGTCGGCGTGGGGCGAGTGGATGGCCTCCGACTACGCCGATCCCGCCGCGCGCCGCGCGATCGCAGCCGCGTCGTTCAACCAGGCCGTCCCCACGCAGGTCCCGGAGGGCTTGCAGCGCATCTCTTCGGTCTGGACCGCGCCTTTCGCGCGTTACGCGCCTCCTTATATTCGCGGCGCCGCGTTCGGCTACCTTCTATCTGCCATGTTCGGTGCCGGCCTGATCGTCGTGCTCTTCCTGCTGCTCGGCAACTTCGCACGCGGCGCCGCGCGGCTCGGATCGGACCCTGCGTGAGCGACTTTCATCCCAGCACGCGCGGCGGCTTTCTCGAGAACACTCTCCAAGGTCTGCACTCGGCGATGGAACGCGCGCTCTCCGCCGAAACCGCTGCCGAGAACAATGGCGTTCTCCAAAGTCTGGATGCCCGCGTGAAGGTCGCGGGCCTGCTCGCAATGGTGATCACCGCCGCTCTGTCAGCGAAGCTCCGCGTCACTGGCGCGATCCTGATTCTCGCAGTACTGCTCGCGGCACTCTCCCGGATCTCGCTCCGCACGCTCGCCGCCCGCGCCTGGCTAGGCGCACTGGTTTTCAGCGGCCTCATCGCGATCCCCGCCGTTTTTCTGACGCCCGGCGCAGCAGTGCTCGGATCGCCGATGACTGTCCAGGGAATCCGCGCCGGAAGTTTCCTGGTCTTGCGAGCAGTTACCGCAGCAACGCTGATCTTTCTTCTCGGCTATACCACGCCTTGGAGCCACATCTTGAAAGCGCTGCGGATCTTCCGCGTGCCCGTAGTGTTTGTTCTGATCCTTGGCATGACCATTCGCTACATTGTGCTGCTGCTCGAAACCGCTCACGACCTGTTCCAGTCGCGCAGCAGCCGCCGCGTGAACCGCCCGACGCCCGCCGAAAACCGGCGCCTGGCGATCACGAGTTCCGGTGTCCTGCTCACCAAGAGCCTGCATTTAAGCGGCGAGGTGTATCAGGCGATGGTGTCGCGCGGGTTTCGCGGCGAAGTGTACTTGCTCGACGATTTCGAAATGCGAGCACGCGACTGGATCGCGGCGGGAGCTTTCGCAACCTTAGCGGCAGCCTCCCTCCTTCTGGGACGATAAATGCTATTTCAACTCGAAAACCTGACTTATCAATACGAAGGCGTCACCGCGATCGACGACCTCAGCCTCGCGATTCCGGAAGGAAGCCGCGTTGCCTTGCTGGGTGCCAATGGATCGGGCAAGTCCACGCTGCTCCGGCTGCTCGACGGCCTGATTTATGCACAATCCGGCACAATCCGGTTCTGCGGCGCCGAGATCTCTGACGAGCATCTCCTGGACGACGTTTTTGCGCTCGCCTTCCGCCGTAGCGTCGGGATAGTCTTCCAAAATCCCGACGTGCAGCTTTTCAACCCCACGGTATTCGACGAAGTGGCGTTCGGTCCGCTCCAACTCCGCTGGGGAAAAGACGACGTTCGCGACCGCGTCGATCAGATCCTGGACCGTCTCCGTATCGATCACCTGAGAAATCGCGTCCCGCAGCGCCTGTCGGGCGGCGAGAAGAAGCGTGTCGCACTCGCCAGCGTCCTGGTTCTTGATCCCGCGGTACTGCTCCTCGATGAGCCCACCGCTGCGCTCGATCCCCGCAGCCAAAGCGAGATGATCGACCTGATGATCGAATGGAGCGGCGGGGAAAAATCGGTCATCACAGCCACCCACGACTTGGGCGGTCTCGAAATAATTGCCGACCAGTGCTTTGTTCTCGATGCGGGCAAGCTCGTCGCCGAAGGCCGGCCGGCCGACATCTTGGCCAATGTCGACCTGTTGCGCCAGACCAACCTGATTCATGCGCAGCGCCACGGTCATCGCGGACGCATGTTCCACTCGCACTCCCATCTTCACCCGATTTCTTTAAACTAGCCGAGACTTTCGCCGCGTTTCTCCGGGCCGGTCTTGACATTCTGTAAGCATAGGCTTACCGTAAGGTATGGCTGACCGAATCGAGCTGTTGGGGGCGTTCGCCGACCCCACTCGTCAGGCAGTCCTGAACCTGCTCCGCAGCAGGCCATCTACCGTAGGCGAGCTGGCCGATCGTCTGCCTGTCAGCCGGCCCGCCGTTTCCCAGCACCTGCAGGTCTTGAAGACCGCAGGCCTGGTGGACGAAGAACGGCGCGGCACCCGTCACTATTTCCGCCTCAACCCCAAGCGCCTGGCCGAATTGCGCGAGCACATCGATGGCATGTGGCGTGATGCGCTGGCCGCATTTTCCAATTTCGCAGCAAAGGAGTCTTCTGGCAATGACAAACGAAGAAAAACACGAGCCTATCCGACAAAGCGTTCACGTTGACTGCTCCAGGGAAGATGCGTTCCGTTTGTTTACGGAACGGTTCGGTGAGTGGTGGCCGGGCGACGCAGACTCGACGCACGAAATCGAGCCTTGGAAGGATGGGAAGATCGTCCAACGCACTCCCTCGGGTGACGAACGCGAGTGGGGTGCTGTGACCGCTTGGGATCCGCCCGATCGCCTCGAATTGACCTGGCATCCAGGAGCAAACACGGATCACGCGGGGACTGTGGAAATCGAATTCACCGTGGAAGCCGATGGCACGCGCGTCACGCTGACACACACGGACTGGCATCTCGCGCAAGTCGACCTGGTCTGCTTCGCTGGATTCGTGCACGAGATGATGGCGGTCGCATAAAGGAGATGAGCATGATTCCGATGGTGGTGGAACAAACCTCGCGCGGCGAGCGCGCCTTCGATATTTATTCGCGCTTGTTGAAAGAGAACATCATTTTTCTGGGCACGACCATCGACGACAACGTCGCCAACGTCGTGATCGCCCAGATGCTTTTTCTCGCAGCGGAAGACCCGGAGAAGGACATCTCGCTCTATATCAACTCTCCCGGCGGCTCGATCACCGCGGGGATGGCGATCCTCGACACCATGAATCTCGTCGAACCCGACATCGTCACCTACTGCGTAGGCCAGGCGGCCTCGATGGCGTCCGTCCTACTGGCGTCCGGCACGAAGGGGAAACGCTACAGCCTGCCTTACGCGCGAATCCTCATCCACCAGCCGCACGCCAGCGGCCTCGGCGGCCAGGCGGCCGACATCGACATCCAGGCGCGCGAGATTCTACGCATGCGCGAGATTACGAATCAAATCCTCGCGGACGCCAGCGGCCAACCGCTCGAAAAAATCGCGCGCGACGTCGATCGCGACTACATCCTCGAAGCGCAGCAGGCTGTCGAATACGGCCTTATCGATCGCGTCATCTCCCGCCGGGATCTGCCCGGCCACTCATCGGTCTACAACGGCAACGGCCGCCTCAACGGATCGGGGCACTGAGTCGGGATATGCCTACGCCGTTCGAAAGCGCGCAGCTCAATCTTCAACTATTCGACCAGCGCCGTGAGCCGGTTTTACGCTAGGGTCGTTCCTGGTTCTTGCTCGAGTTTAATCTCGAAAGTTTCGAGGACATTCGAGCAGCTCTGATGAGCGGACACAATACCGTGTTTCGTATGGTGGTGGGCTATTGGGACATGGTGGCATCACTGGTGACCACGGGCGCGATCGATCCTGACGCCTTCCGATGGGCGCACGGCGAGATTTCGGCACCCTTTTAAGATTCGGCCGTTCCTGGCGGAAATGCGAAGTGCGTTCAACGAGCCGGAATTCTGCAAACACATCGAGGCAGTAGTGATGGCAGCGCCGGACGCGGAAGCGATTTTGAAGCGGCGGCCGGAAGGCTTCAGGCGGCTCACGCCCAGATCGCCACCAGCAAGCGCCCAGCCGGGACCGCCGCCCGTAACCGGATGCATTCGCTAATTCTTAGAAACCAAGTACTCTAGAAATAGAGTGTCCACCGATGTAGTTCCAGCGGTCGGCGTGTCTCGAGACGGCCAACCTGAACCGAGCCTACCTGACCAGCTTTTCGTTCAACTCCAGGAGAAACTGCGTGCGCTGCGCCCGAACGAGGATCTGTCGCAGCTCGAGAAGGTCTATCGCAACTCCGCCGAGGCACACAAGGGGCAGTTCCGGCAATCCGGCGAGCCTTACATCGTCCATCCGCTGAATGTCGCTCTGATTCTGGCCGACATGCAGATGGACCTGGTGTGTATCGAGACCGGCCTGCTCCACGATACCGTGGAAGATACTAAGCTCGGCCTCGACCAGATCCGCAAAGACTTCGGCGACGAAGTGGCGCGCTGCGTCGACGGAGTCACGAAACTGAGCAAGCTGCACGTCTATTCGCGTGAAGAACGCCAGGCCGAGAGCGTCCGTAAGATGCTGCTTGCGATGGTGAGCGACATCCGCGTGGTCATCGTCAAATTGGCCGACCGACTCCACAACATGCGTACACTCGCGGCTCTCGCGCCGGACCGGCGGCTGCGCATCGCGCAAGAAACGCTTGATCTCTACGCTCCGATCGCCCACCGCCTCGGAATGGGAAAAATCCGTGGCGAGTTGGAGGATCTGGCGTTCCAATATCTGGAGCCTGAAGCGGCCGAGGAACTGACCCGCGAGATGGACGCCCAGCGCCAGCAGAATGAAGAGTTCCTGGCCAAGATGCGCCACGAAGTGGAGGTGAATCTCCGCCGCGAGAACATCCCCGCCCGCGTCGAAGGCCGCATCAAACGCGCTTACTCCGTCTATCAAAAGATGAAGCGACAAAAGATCGGACTCGACCAGGTGTACGATCTGCTCGCGCTCCGCATCATCACCGATTCGGTGAAGAACTGCTATGCCGCGCTCGGTGTGATCCACAACGAATGGCACCCCATTCCCGGCCGCATCAAGGACTTCATCGCCATCCCGCGTCCGAACTTGTATCAATCGCTACACACGTCGGTCATCGGCCCGGGCGGCCGCTCGTTCGAAGTTCAGATTCGCACCGAAGAGATGCATCGCCTGGCCGAAGAAGGCATCGCCGCACACTGGAAATACAAGGAAGGCAAGAAGGGGCCCGGCGTCGACGATCAGCGCATCACCTGGCTGCGGCAGCTCGTCGAATGGCAAAAGGAAATGCGCGATCCGGGCGAATTCATTTCCACTCTCAAAGTGGATCTGTACCCGGAGGAAGTTTACACCTTCACGCCGATGGGTAAAGTAATCGTGCTGCCGCGCGACGCCACGCCCATCGACTTCGCCTACGCCATTCACAGCGATGTCGGCAACACCTGCGTGGGTGCAAAAGTCAACGGCCGGATTGTGCCGTTGAAGTACGCGTTGAAGAATGGCGATGTAGTCGAGATCCTGACGCAGTCCGGACACCTTCCGAGCAAGGACTAGCTCGCCCTGGTCAAGACTTCGAAGGCGCGCAACAAGATCAAGCACGTCATCAACACCACCGAGCTCGCCAAGGCGATCGAGATCGGCCAGAAGTACCTCGAACGCGAAGCCCGGCGGCTCAACGTGCAGTTAAACAAGATCACTAAGGCCGAACTCGAGCGTGTCGCGGCGGAGTACGGGTATAGCAAGATGGAAGATCTGCATGCGGCCCTCGGCTATGGCAAGTATTCCGCGCGTCAGGTTCTGCAGAAGCTGGTTCCCGATCAAATAGAGCCGCTGCTACCGCCCGACACGCCCAAAACTTCGATGCTGGAGGCGAGCACCGTGCCCGCAGCAGCGGAAACCGGTGACCTCGTCATTAAAGTAAAAGGCGTCGACGATTTGCTCGTCTATCGCGCCAAATGCTGCAATCCGATCCGCGGCGAAGGCATCGTCGGCTACGTCACGCGCGGCAAAGGCATCGCCGTGCATTCCGTCAATTGTTCCAACGTGCAAAACCTCATGTACGAAGTGGAGCGCAAGATCGACGTAGAGTGGGCGCGCGCCGCCAGCGAAAGCTTCCCGGTGAAGATGATGATCCATACCGACGACCGGCCGGGCATGCTGAACCAGCTCACGTCCGTCCTCTTCGCCGAGCAGAGCAACATCCGGACGCTCGAAGCCGCTCCCGACGAAAAGCGCAGCGGCGACGGAGCGGTGATCGATATGACCGTAGAGATTCGTGATAAAAAGCAGCTCGAGCGCGTGACCGCCGCAATCCGCCGCATCTCCGGCGTCAGAGACGTGGAAAGAATCCAATGATCGAAATCCAAGCCGAGCCCGAGCACATCGCCATTTCAAAATCCAAAGGCATCCAGATCGATTGGAAAGACGGGCATCATAGCGCTTACACTCTGGCTTACCTGCGCGATCGTTGCCCGTGCGCCAGTTGTACCGGCGCGCATGGAACCGAACCCCAGGCGAGCAACTATTCTTCGCCGCAACCCGCAGCGTCGCCGTTCAAGATGTTTGCGCCCGTGCTGAAAATGCTGAATGTCGAGCCGATCGGCCACTACGCCTTCAAAATCGACTGGAGCGACGGCCACAACAGCGGGATCTATTCCTACGACCATCTGCGCAAGATTTGCCCCTGCGAAACCTGCCATCGTTCGGCCACGGTCACCGGCGGATTATAGGCCACCTCACCGGCTTGCATCTACGGACGGCCTCTCGGTTCGTCCCGCCGCGGCCTGCTCCACCGAGATGTGATTCGTCTCCAGTGTCTCGCCGAGCACCTGGTCGAGCGAAATGCGCGCATGCTGGTAAGCCGATTGGGACGCCACTTCCGTGGATTCCGCCGACAATAAGCTCTGTTGCGCTGCGACCACATCAGCGATTGTCGCGCTGCCGAAGGAAAACATCTGCTGCTCTTTCTCGAGTAGCTCCGCCTGCAATGCCCGAGCATCCGCGGCCTGCGTATATCGCAGCCGCGCCTGCCGCAGCGCCGTCATCTGATTAGAAATCGCAACCACTATCTGATTCATGTTCCTGCGCTCGATCAAATCGCCCTGGCGCAGTTGCAATTGATCGATTCCATAGTCACCCTGCGGAACACGGTTGTGAATCTGGCCGACGAACAGCCCGGCGCCCATTTCAGCGCCGAAATCGTGGCGGAACAACTCTCCGAGCGCAGTACCGAGTCCACCGCTGAAATTTTTCGGAATGGACTCGCCGGACGCCGGATTGTAGCCGCCGGCCAGTCCGCGGGTGTTCACCAACGCCCGGCCTTGCAAAGTCGGCAGAATACCGTTCGCGGTTCCCAGTGCCGAGATCTCCGATGTCTCGTCGTTAATCTTTGCGAGCGCCACATCGGGCCTGTGCGCCAATGCTCGCGCGACCAGGTCCCTCAGCGGAGGCAATTCGTCGTTGGCCGGAATCTCAACGTGATCCAGCGGCACCACGGAAGCAGAATCGATACCCGGATCTTCCAGTCCGTTCCGACTCAGCGCGTTCTTCAAAAGAACTTCCTGCTGCTCGACGGATGCTAGCGCGATCGCCACATCCTGTTTGCGCGCTGAAAGCTGCGCTTCGGCGGCATAGATGTCGACGCGTGCGGTAGCTCCCAGTGCGATCTGCTTCCGCGTATCATCCGCGACCTTTTGAGCCTGTTCCATTGCGCGCTGCCGGACTTTCAAATCGTCGTTCAATGTGACCAGGTCCCAATACAGATTGAGGACGGTCGCAACGGTATTCAACAATTGCGAGCGAAATGTTTCCCTCGCTGCGCCGATGTTCTTCTCCGCGACACGAATAAATCGGCTGTTCACGACGGCCCCGAAACCATTCAGAAATTGATGCAGGACATAAATCTGAGTCACGGGCGCAACGGACGGATTCACAACATCGCTCGGCGCGTTCTCTTTCAGGTACGACTCGTTGGAAGCCACTTGAACATAACCACCGCTGAGCAGCCCCTGCTGGAACAGATTGTTGAATACGTGCCGTGTTCCAATCAGCGCCTCGGTCTGGCTCTGCACTGCGTCGGCTTGTGGATAGCTGCTGTGAAAGTAACCAATCGTGCTTTGAACCACGGGATCGAGATTTTGCGTAATCGGTCCGATCTGGGACACGACTGCATTGGTCCCGTTCCCGTTGCCTCCGCCGCCATTGCTCGATAGCCCGGCGCTCGCCTGGCTTCCACCCACGCCCTGGCCGCTGGTTACCTGGTTTGCGATCGAGTTGCCTCCTGTAACGCCACGCAGAGGTCCACCCGCTTGTGAACGCTCGAGATACCATTCCGCGCTGATCGGGCCATATCGGTCCAGTTCCAAATCAAGGTTATTTTCGATTGCTATCGCCAGCGCGTCCTGCACGGTGAGGTATAACTTGCCGCCGCGAATGAGACTATAGACGTGGCTCGAGTTCTCCAATTTAACCGGTGGCACAACTGCGCCCCGGTAGGGGCGAGAAAAAATTGATCCCTGCGGCCGCTCCAGTGCTTCCTTCGGACCTTGCGCGAAACACGCGAGCGAACCCCCGACGATTAGTGACGTGAGAATAAATCGTGAGTGCATCGTGGTTCGTTCCTTACTGCCGTTGCGGCGCATTTTCGGACACCGAAGAAACGCGCGCCACATGACCTGACTCGGCTTCCGCCATCGAGATGTTGTTGACGTCCAGCGTCCGTCCAACCGCCTGATCGAAGGCGATCTTGGCATGCGTGTAATTCGCCATGGACTGGATCTCAGCTTCTTGGTCGGTCGCCAGTTCGCGCTGCGCCTGGACCACGATGGCGATCGTGGATTCGCCAAACTTGAACCGATTCTGCTCGGCGTCCAGAGCTTGTTGAGCCAGCTCGCGCGTTGCGACGGCGGTTTCATAACGGGCGCGCGCCTGCTGCAGTCCGATCACGGCATTCTTTACGTCCACCCGAACTTGATTCACGGATTTCTGAAGCTGCAGCTCACCCTGCCGAAGACTAAGTTGATCGGCGACGTAGTCGCCTTGCGCGGCACGATTGCGGAACGGGATGTTCAACGAGAACCCGGCGGAATAATTCGGAAAGTTGCGCTTGAAAATCTGTCCCAACAAATTTCCGTAGGCGCCAACGAACGATGGCGGCGGAGCACAATTGAGGCCCGTCTGACAGAGTGACGACTCCAACGCCAGTTGGTTGGGCATGCCGCTGAGCCCGTTATTGGTCAGCTCCGCGAAAGCCTGCAGTGTCGGCAGTAGGGCGTTCTTCGTTCCCGCCAGATTGATCTTCAGACTCTCAGTGCTGATTCGCGCCTGCTCGAGCTCCGGCCGGTTCTTCAGCGCCTGATCGATCAGCTCCGGCGTCGGCTTTAATTCCTCGGTTTGTGGCACCACAATGTGATCCAGAGGAACAATGCGAACCTCGTCCATCGCTGAGTTCGCGATCCCGGTCCGGCTTAGAGCATTCTTCAGAATGGTTTCCTGTTGCGCCACGTTGGTCTGCGCGATCAGCAGCGCTTCCCGGTTGGCGGAAACTTCAGCGGCCGCGCGCGTCACTTCGATCGGCGGCAGCGTTCCCAGCCTGACCTGCTGGCGGTTGTCTTCGAGGAGCTTTTCCGAAGTGGCCAGCGCCTGTTGACGTATCCGCGCATCGTCATTGAAGCTCACCAAATCCCAGTACAAATTCAGCACCGCCGAGACGGTAACGATCACCTGCTGCTTGAGCTGCAGATCTGTGACCTTCATGTTGTTGCGCTGCACGCGAATGTTGCGATTATTCACGGCCACGCCAAATCCCTGAAGAATATTCTGCGTCACATACAAATCCAGATAACCGGTGGTGTACGGATTCACGCTGTACGCAGGACTGTTGAAATGATTTCTCAGGCTGTAGAACGAGAGTTGCGCATAGGTCCCGGAAACGAATGACTGCTGATAGGCAAGCTGCACGTTGCGGCTGTTGTTGACTTGCGCATCCGTCAGCGCCAGGAACGTATTGCTCAACGGGACGCTGCTGTGCTGGAAATTGAAATAGGCGATCAGCGCCGGATCGAACGATGGAGGCGTGGTTCCAAGCTGAATCGTAATGCCGCCGCCGGAGCCCACGCCGGATCCGCTCTCAGGCAACCCAACCGCGTTTACGCTCACTCCGGCCAGGCTGACACTCTGCGGTCCAGGATTGATCGGCTGACTCGTGTTGCGCAGCGCGCCGCCTCCTTCGGTTCGCCGCAGAACCTCGCGAGCCAATGGCGGTCCATAGCGCTGCACCGCGATATCGAGATTGTTCTCGAGCGTCAGCGCGATCACGTCCGGCACGCTCAAATAGAGATTGCCGCCGCGCAGCAGCGCTTCGAGCCGTGGCGAGTTGCCGAGATTCGCGGGCGATACGATGCGCCGCTCGATGTGAAAGGGTCTCATAATCCGACCCACCACCGCTGGCAGTTTGGGCGTCTCGATGGAAACATCATCGGACTGCGCCCTGCCAAGCGCAGCGAAGATCAGGCAGAAAACGTATGGAATTGTTCGAATGCTCATGGAAGTCAAATCCTGGCGAAGGCGGCTTCTTTCCGCGTTCGCGCGCAGTCTCTCACGGTTATCAAAACGCCAGAAAAGAGCAATTGAGCTTCCAGCTTACCGCGCGGAAAGGGACTGTGAAGATGACGTTTCCCACGCAAAATGTTCTACTTGGCGGCGTGGCGGAAATTGGACTGTCCGATTTCGCTCCCCGCTGTTCGATTTTGACATGGAGCATCGGGCAGTTGCGTCTACCTGAAGTAAGCGTCGCTTCGACGCCGCGTTAGTAACGCGGCTCCAGTAATCTGAGCGACGCAGAAAACGTTTGACTCGTATAGCTTTCTGTTCCAAACTTTGGATGCATGGTAAGCGGGTGGAATTTTGCCTGCCGGATTGGAGCGCGCCCACAATCCTCGACCAGCGATGACCGGGCCCAAGGAGTCCCTTTTGAAAAAACTGTTTGTAGGCAACCTTCCCTACCAGGCCAGTGAGGCAGAACTTCAGGATTGGTTCTCACGGGCTGGCTTCCACGCCGACTCGGTTCAGATCATCCGCGATAAATTCACGGGCGACCCGCGCGGCTTCGGCTTCGCGGAGTTCGGCAACGATGAAGAGGCGGACCGCGCCGTGCAGAACTGCAATGGCCAGGACTTTCTCGGCCGGTCGCTGGTGGTGAACGAAGCGCGTCCCATGCGCGAAGGCGGTGGTGGCGGACGCGGTGGAAGGCCCCAACATAGTAGAGGTGGCGGCCGCGGCCGCGACTACTAGCCGGCTCGCTCAAGGCGACTCTGTCGTCGGCGGAATCAGATAAACGCCGTCGTCTTGATGCCGGAAACGTCGAAACGCTTCCGGCAACGCATGTTCTTGCACATCACTTTGTCGTCCAGCAGAACCATGTAACTCGCCGCCTTCGCGAACTTAGCGCGGTCCCGTTCGTCGGCTTGCCCGGGCAGCCGATCCACTTTCTTGCGGACCAGCCAGCGCAACTCATAGTTTTCTTGCGTCCGGCAGAATGGGCAGTTCAAATTGGCCGGCTTCGTGGTCTGCGATTCCTTATAAAACGCGCGCTCGTCCATGCTCGCCTGAATCAGACTGCCGCGAAGGCTTCGATCTTCGCGAAGCTTCGGTCGAGCTGCCGCGTGAATTCGTCGACGTCCGCCTTGCTGATGTTTAGCGGAGGCGAGATGCGCAGAACGTTACCATAGAAACCGCCCTTGCCGAGTAGAATTCGATTCTCGCGAGTCGCTTCCATGAGAGCCGCTGTTTGCGCAGCCGCCGGCTTCTTGGTCTCGCGATCCTCCACCAGTTCCATGGCCAGCAACAGCCCCATTCCTCGCACTTCGCCGATCAACTGGTGCTTCGCCTGAAGCTCATACAGCTTGTCCTTGAGATAAGCGCCAACTTCGGCGGCGTTAATCAAAAGCTTCTGATCCTCGATGAAGTCCAACACCGCTTTGGCGGCGGTAGTGGAGATCGGATTGCCGCCAAAGGTCGAAATGGTCGAGCCTTTGAATGCATCCGCGATCTCGGGTCGGGCCACGGTCAGTCCGATCGGCGCGCCGTTGGCGAGTCCCTTCGCGCTGGTGATCATATCGGGCTGGACGCCCCATTGCTCGATGCCGAACCACTTTCCCCCGGTGCGGCCCCACCCGGTCTGGACCTCATCGCTGATGAATACGCCGCCGTACTTTTTGACGATGTCGTGGACGATCGGGAAATATTCCTTGGGCGGCGTCACGAATCCACCGAGGCCCTGGATCGGCTCAGCGATGAAACCAGCGATCCGTCCCGCGGTAGTCGTGCGGATCACTTCCTCGACGTCCTGCGCGCATTTGACACCGCAGCTCGGATACGAAAGGCCGTATGGGCACCGATAGCAATACGCATTGACGGCGTGGACTACGCCCGCTTGAGTGACCGGACCCAGACGCCAGCTCGACTGCGCGCTCAATCCCATCGCTAGCGACGAACGTCCGTGATAGGCGTAGCGCAACGCCACGATTTCGGTCGAACCGGTATAACAGCGGGCTGCGAGAATCGCAGTCTCATTGGCCTCTGTGCCGCTGTTGGTGAAAAAAGATTTCGTGAGCTTGCGCCCGGGCGTGATCTCCGCCATCTTCTTCGCCAGGGCGGCCTGCGGTTCGGTGGCGAAGACCGTAGAGACGTGCTGCAGCCGATCGATCTGCGCGTGCAGCTTCTGATTCAC
>Ga0126381_100006864_pt1 | contig 12631 bp, 14 predicted proteins | sample PanSoiMetPlot_28_FD_96465 | JGI IMG/M metagenome (GOLD analysis project Ga0126381, IMG submission 96465) | Tropical forest soil microbial communities from Panama - MetaG Plot_28 | ecosystem: Environmental > Terrestrial > Soil > Tropical forest > Bulk soil | place: Panama | collected 2016-02-17
CTGGATGAACGAATCGAGGACGAAGGACGTGTCCCGTATCCAGCCGTACCGGTAGTCGTAGTTCCGGTCGCCGCCGATCCGCTCCGGCAGCGAGGTGGTGGCGGCCGCGGCCATCGCGCCGGTCGGCCCGTAGGTCAGCAGCTTGAGGGCCAGCGCGCTGCGCAGCACGAGGTCATGATCGGGCCCGTGGTCAGGGACGGTCGCTGAAGGAACCGGGTCCTGGCCGGGGATCCCCCGTGCGTTCTGCTAGCAGGGCGACGAGCAGGTCACCGGCGTGCAGCAGCGGCACCTCGCCCAGCCTGGCCCACGGCCTGCCCTGGCCGAACCTGGTGCCGGCCGACAGCTCCCACCGCATCGGGACCGAGCCGCTGACCGGCTGGATGTCGCGGACCAGCTCGGACCAGGGCAGCGGCCCGGTCATGGCCTGGTTCACCGAGTCGGTCACCCGCACCGTGCCGTCCGCGGTGCGGAACGTGGTTCCGAGCACGTTGGTGCCGGGCAGGTACCGGCGGCTGGCGGTGTAGCGGACCGTCGGCTCCAGCAGGAACCGGCCGCCGGCCTGCGGGTCCAGCAGGGCCGCGAACACCGGAGCGGAATCCATCGCGGGCGCCGCCCACCAGTCGATGGAACCGTCCCCGGCGACCAGCGCCGCCGATTCGCCGTCGCCGATCACCCCGTACGACTCGATCGGCGCGAAACCGCCAGTGTGCGCACGGGCCGTCATCACGACGTGAGCTGCTGGATCTTGTCTTTGAACAAGGTGGTGGCGATCGTCGCCTTGCGCGGCTAGCCGCGCAGGAAGGCCTGGGCGAACTTCTTGGCCTGCTCGTATTCCACCTTGCCCGGCAGCGGCGGCTCGTCCGGGTTGACGTCCACGTCGACCAGCGCCGGGCCGTCGTGCGCCAGCGCGTGGCCGATGACGCCGGGCAGGTCGGCTGGCTTGGTCACCTTGGCGCCGATCACGATCTTGACCGGGAGCCCGTGCTGGATGGCGGTGAGGAACTCGGCCATCAGCATCGCGAAACCGCCGTCGCCGGTGAACGCGATCACCTGGCAGCCGGGGAACGCGTGCTGGATGCCGATCGCGTACGGGAGGCCGGGAGCCATCGTGGCCAGGTTGCCTGACAGGTAGAACTGCCGGCCGCCGCGGATCGTCCAGTGCCGGGCGGCCCAGGTGGCGATCGTGCCGCTGTCGCAGGTCAAGATCGTGTCATCGGCGGCGGCATCGTTGACGACGCCGATCAGGTACTGCGGCTTGTCCTGGTGCCGCCGCAGGCCCTCCATGATCCCGTTGATCCCGTCTCCCGGTATTCCGAAAACAGTATCGACCCCCAGTCGGCCAGCCGCTCGATCAGTGCCTCAGCTGCGATTCGCCTCATCATTACCCTCCGTTCCTGGATCCGTGCCTTCTCTCCAGGCCCCGGGCGGCCAAACCCCGGCCGGCGAGGACGCCAGGTATTCTCCGGAAGTTGGTGGATGTGGCGGCGTGCCGCGGGGCACGCTTGTCCCCGGAGCGGAGACTGCATTCGCCAGGAGGTGCTTGTGCGCAACAGATTCCTTCTCGCCGCGGCCGTCGTGCTCGCGGCGATCGGAACCGCGACCGGGGTGACGGCCGCGTCCCCGGCCGTTGCCGCGTCAGGACCCTGCGGTACCGCGACCACGCCGCACGCTTACCAGCACGTCATCTGGATCTGGATGGAGAACCACAGCTTCGGCGACATCATCGGCAACACGTCACAGGCGCCCTACCTCAACTCCCTCGCCGCGCGCTGCGGGCTGGCCACCGACTACCACAACACCACGCACCCCAGTCTGCCCAACTACCTCGCCGCCACCTCGGGCATCGCGCAGGGCTCGCTGCCGGCCACGGTCTACCTGGACTGCAACGTCTCGGTGATCTGCGACATGACGGCCGGGAGCATTTTCGGGCAGGGCGAGAGCTGGAAGGCCTATCAGGAGTCGATGCCGTCCAACTGCGACAAGTCGAACTCCGGCGAGTACGCGGTGCGGCACAACCCGCCGGCGTACTACACGTCGCTGTCCGGCTGCGCCAGCAAGGACGTCCCGTACTCCCAGCTCGCCACCGACCTGGCGGGCAGCGCCCTGCCGGCCTTCTCGTTCATCACCCCGAACCTGATCGACGACATGCACGACGGCACGATCGCGCAGGGTGACGCGTGGCTGGCCAGCCACCTGCCGGCCATCCTGAACAGCAAGCAGTACCAGGCCGGGACGACCGCAGTGTTCATCACCTGGGACGAGGGCTCGGGCGGGTACCCGATCGAGGACTGCGACAACACCGGCACCACCGATGCCAGCTGCCGGGTGCCCACGATCGTGATCAGCCCGACCACGCCGGCCGGGGCCACCTCCGGCACCTTCTTCGACCACTACTCGCTGCTAGGCACCACCGAGCAGCTGCTCGGCCTGCCCAGGCTCGCCTCGGCGGCGTCCGCGTCGACCATGACCGCCGCCTTCCACCTCTGAGCCCTGCCTGATCCCCGTCTGCCCCTCGCCTGGCCCCGCCGGCGCGAACCGGATCCGCACCTTATTCACGGGTGCGGATCCGGTTTAGATATTGCACCGAGTGGGCCTACGTGTTCGGCTTAATGGCATAACCCCAGGTGCTGTTAACAAGGACATGGGGTGAGAGCGAGGGGATGCCTGATGCTACTTAACCGTGATGATTGGTATGAGACTTCACGTGACCTCGACTGGACCCTGTCTTACGTGGACCGGGATGCGGCCTTCCCGCCCTCCTGGACCGGAGCGCAGGGAATACCCGAGGATGCCTGGCAGGCATGGGAGGAGCCATTCCGCGTCTCCTACCGCGATTATGTCCGCATCCAGCGGGAGAAGGAGTCGGGCGTCAAGGCCGTCAGCAACGCGATGTCCCGGGCCGGCGTCTACGACAAGCTCGCTCCCGGACATGTGACCTCCTCGCAGCTGCATATGGGCGGCATCTGCATGGTCGAGTACATGGCCGTCACCATGCAGAGCCGGTTCTGCCGGTTCGCTCCCTCTCCCAAATGGCGCAACCTCGGCGTCTTCGGAATGCTCGATGAGACCCGGCACACCCAGCTTGACCTGCGGTTCTCGCACGACTTGCTGCCCCGCGACCCGCGGTTCGACTGGGCGCACAAAGCGTTCCACACGAACCAGTGGGCGATCCTGGCCGTCAAGAACCTCTTCGATGACGTCATGCTCAGCGCTGACTGCGTCGAAGCGGCGCTGGCCACCAACCTGACCCTTGAGCACGGTTTCACCAACATCCAGTTCGTCGCCCTCGCGGCCGACGCGATGGCCGCGGGCGACATCAACTGGTCGAACCTGCTGTCTTCGATCCAGACCGACGAGGCGCGGCACGCGCAGCAGGGGTTCCCGACCCTCCAGGTGCTGATGGAGCACGACCCGCAGCGCGCGCAGCGCGTGGTGGACGTCGCGTTCTGGCGCGCGACACGCCTGTTCCAGATCCTGACCGGCCCGGCCATGGACTATTACACCCCGCTGGACCAGCGGAAGATGTCGTTCAAGGAATTCATGCTCGAATGGATCGTCAACCAGCACGAGCGGATCCTGGAGGATTACGGCCTGAAGAAGCCGTGGTACTGGGATCAGTACATGATCGCCCTGGAGAACGGGCATCACGCCTGCCACCTCGGGGGCTGGTTCTGGCGGCCGACGCTTTTCTGGAAGCCCAGCGCTGGCGTATCCAAAGCGGAGCGGGAATGGCTTAACGAAAAGTACCCGACGTGGGAACAGAACTGGGGGCGCATGTGGGATGAGATCATCGCCAACGTCAATTCCGGTCATCTTGACCTCACGTTGCCTGAAACGCTGCCTGGCTTGTGCAGCGTGACTCAGCTCCCGATCGGCTCGGCGATGTCACCCAACGAGCTGAGGCCGGCCACCAGCGTCTACGAAGGACGCCTTTACCACTTCGACTCCGAGATCTCCAAGTGGTGCTTCGACGTCGAACCGGAACGCTACGCGGGACACATGACCATGGTCGACCGGTTCATCTCGGGTCAGATCCAGCCCATGAACCTGGCCGGCGGGCTGGCCTGGATGGGCCTGACGCCGGACGTCATGGGTGACGACGCGTACGAGTACCGGTGGGCCGCGGACTACGCCGGACCCGCGGACGGGCAGGGGTAGCCGGGCGATGGCACTGTTTCCCGTTTACGGCAGGTTCGTCGGGGACTTCCTCCCGCACCTGGTCGCGGTCGACACCGACGACACCATGGACGCCGTCGCCGAGAAGGTCGCGGTCCACTCGGTCGGCCGGCGCCTGCCGCGTCCGGCGACGCAGACTGGCTACGACGTCTACCTCGACGGCCGCCTGATCCCGGCCGGCACCACCCTCGGCGAACTCGGCCTGATGCCGCTCCAGTGGCTGGACGTGAAATTCCGTGACTGAGGCCGGCGCTACCGCGACGGCCGGCTTCGCGGCCGTCGCGGACGAGGGCGACCTGTGGGACGGCGAGATGGAGTCCTACGACCTCGATGGCCAGGAGATCCTGCTGATCCGCCTGGACGGGCAGTATCACGCCTACGACGGGACATGCCCGCATCAGAGCACCTCGCTGGCCGCCGGGGTGCTGGACGGCGGCCTGCTGACCTGCAGCGCCCATGAATGGGAGTTCGACGCCCGCACCGGCCAGGGCGTCAATCCCCGGACCGCGTGCCTGCGGCGCCGGGACGTACTGATCACCGGCGGCCGGATCCTGGTCAGCCGGGAACGAACGGGAGTGCGAGATGGCGGTCATCGAAATCGATGACGTGAATTCGATCGACCCGGACCTGGTCGGTCCGGTAGTGCGCTCCGGCCCGCTGGCTGAGGCGGTCATCGACGCGGTCGCCGATGACAATCCGGGCCGAGATGTCCTGGTGGTCGACCGCGGCGACTACGTCCGCGTCCACACCGCGCATACCTGCAGGCTCACCCGGGCGAGCCTGCAGCGGCACCTCGGAGCCCCCTTCGAGCTCGCCGCGCTGGAAATCGAGATGCCCTCGTTCAAGGGACGGCTGCGCACGCGAGTCGACGAGTACACCTGGTCCTACGCGGGGGAGAGGCCATGACCGCGGCGGACCGCACCAGGAAGCTGAAGACCTGGACCGCGTTCGGCGATCTGGGACGGCGGCCCACCGAGTACGAGATCCTCACCCACGGCCTCAACCACAGCATGCGCGAGACGCCGCTTGAGCTGCCGCCTGACGCGCACGGTAACCGGTGGCTGCGGGAGCACCGCGACGCGATCGGCCTGACGGCGCCGGACTGGAACGCGTTCCGCGACCCGGACGCCGTGACGTACGGGCGCTACGTCGCCATGCAGGACGACCAGGAGGCTTACGTCGAGGGCCTGCTCGAGCGGTTCGACCGTGACGCGTACGACACGCGGCTGACCGGAACGACGGTGGACTTCCTCGCCCTCACGCTGACCCCCTGCCGGTATCTCGTGCATGCCGAGCAGATGCTGTCGGCGTATGTTCAGCAGCTCGCCCCGAGCAGCTACATCGCTAACTGCGCGATCTTCCAGACCGCGGACCAGTTGCGGCGCGTCCAGCTCATCGCCTACCGCACCACCCAGCTGCGGCTGACTTACCCGCAGCGCACATTCGGCACCGGCGAGCGATCCGCCTGGGAGCGGCATCCGGGCTGGCAGCCGATCCGCGAGGCGGCAGAGAACGCACTGGTGGAGTACGACTGGGACCGGGCTCTGGTGGCGACCCAGCTCGTCGTGAAGCCCGTGGCCGACCTGATATTCCTCGACCAGCTTCGCCGGGAGCTCACCGCCGCGGGCGCGGTGATGGACGCTCTCATCGTGGAGAACCTGTGGCGGGACAGCGAGCGGTCCCGCCGGTGGACGGCCGCGCTGCTGCGCTTCCTCGCCGAAGCCGCCCCGGGCAACCTGGGCACGCTCCAGGGTTACCTGCGGGAATGGGCTCCGGGCGGGCACGCGATGGCGGCGGCGGGCGGTGAACTGCTGGCCCAGAGCGGCGGGCGGGGCAGCGGCGAGATCGCAGCCGCCGTCCGGCAAGGCTGGCAGGCGCTGCTCGAGCCCGCTGGCCTGGCCGTAGACCAGGCATGAGCGTCGCTGTCGAGCTGCCAGGCGACGAGCAGTACGCGCGCAACCTCATCGGCGGCCGCTGGGAATTCCCTGCCGCCCCCTTCGACTATGAGATCCGCAACCCGCTGGACGGGACGGTAACCACCGTCGTTCCGCTTTCCAGCCGGTTTGACGTCGGCCGCGCCGTGGCCGCGGCGAGATCCGCCGCCCCGTCGTGGGCCGCCGGTCCTACCGCCCGCCGGGAACTGCTCACGCGGCTGGCCGCCGAGATCGGGCGGTGTGCCGGGCCGCTGGCCCGGCTCCAGGCGCTGGAGACCGGGCTGGAGCCGGCCGGCTCGCGTGCGGCACTCCAAGCCCTGTCCCGGTTTTCCGGCGCGCTGGTCAGCGGGGAGCCCCGCGGTGGGCCCGCGGCGGGGGTGAGCGGACACATCCTGTCCTGGGGGCTGCCCTTCGCCGAGGTCGTGTGCGCGGTCCTGCCGCAGCTGCACGCCGGGCGCACCGCGGTGATCAAGCCCTCGCTGCGCGCGCCGATGTCCGCCGCGGCGTTCGCGCAGCTCGCCACCGGCCTGGGTTTCCCGCCCGGCGTGGTCAATCTCGTGCAGGGCACAGGAGTGGACGCGGGGGCGGCCGTGGCTAGGACCCCCGGGCTAGCGGCCCTGCATGTGCGTGCTGGCGCCCGGACCCTAGGCCAGGCGACCCGGGCCGCCGCGGTCACCGGAACGCCGCTGACCTGCCTGCGCGCGGGCGGCAACATCGCGCTGGCGGGCCGGGACGCTGACCTCGCCCGGGTCGCCGGAGCCGTCACCAGCGCGCTGCGCGCGCACAGCGCTGGCGGGCCGCTGAGCCTGCCCCTGGTGTGCGTCGACTCATCGGCGGCCGATGCGCTCGTGGACGCGATCCTGATCAGGCTGGAGACGTGCCGCCCCGCTCCGCTGCCGGCCGAGCCGCTGCGGGACCGGGCGCTGGCCGGCATCGCCGCCGCGGCGGCCGCGGGAGCCACCGTGCTGCGAGGCGGGCTGGTACCCGACGACGCGCGGCACCGGATGGGGTGGGTACTGCCGCCGGCCGTGATCATGGCCGGCCCGGTTTCAGGCCAGGCGGCGCGGGCCGCGACCGGAGGTGCCGATCCCCTCGGCCCGGTCCTGACCGTCCTCACCTGGCGGTCGCCCGCTGAGCTCGCGGGAATGTTCTCCCATCCACGCTATGCCGACGCGATGGCGTGCGCATGGGGTCTCGGCGACGCCGAGCTCGCCGCCGCCGCTCTGCCGCACACCGTGTTCCTGCGCGAGACGACGCCGCTCACGGCCCTCGCTGACGGGACGCTCCCTACGGCCTGGACCGGCGGCTTGCCGGGCAGTACGTCGCGATGATCTCGTCGATGCCGGGAAACTTCGGCATGGTCTTTCCGATCGAACCTGGTGCCAGGCCCCTCAGCAGCTGTCCGACCTCGCCGTAGGGGTCTTGCACGTTACGGAAGGAACGCGAGATCTCATGGGCCTGCCCGTCCGCTGACCGCAGCCGGTACGCCGCCAGGGCCGGCCTGGATTCCTCCTCGACGGGGCGGTAGATCTCCGTCCAGACCTCGCTGACCTCGGTGACCTGGTTCCAGCGCACGGGCGCGGCGGACGCCGGCGCATTGTCCAGCAGCATGAACCCCTCGGCGAAGGCGTAGAGCCAGATACGCCGTTTCGGTTCACGCCCCAGCCAGAAGCTCAGGCCGATCCAGGCGCCGGCCGCGAACGGGAAGACGATGAGCAGCGGCAGCACACCAGGAACCCGGACGGCCGCACCGGCGATCAGCAGGGGGATCGCCGCCAGCGGAAGCAGGCCCACCACGTAGGTGCTCCGCCGGACGCCGCCGCCGGCTTGCGCGGTGAACACCCCGGCCATCTCGCCGCACCCGAACCGGGCGGCCAGCTGGCTGGCGTGCGCCAGCTGCACCGCGTAGCGCTGGCTCTGCTCATCGACACGTCGCTGGAAGCCCGCTCGCAGCTTCCGCTCAGCCTCAGGCCGCATCGGCACCGCAGCCCTCCCAACTCCCGCCTACCTGAGGCAACGTCCAGGGCGGCCGTCCGGTTCAACTCGCGAGCGCGACAGCCTGGATGACGCGGAGGTGGCCGGATGCCATGGCGCGGGTGAAGTTCGCGGCCTTGGCCGCGAAGCCGGGGACGAAAGCGTGCAGCCCCAGCGGGGCGGGCGGCCGCGACAGGAGCGCCTGCATGAGCGGGACGGCCTGGTCGGTGAGGTCAGCCCAGTGCTCGATGGTGAAGCCGGCGGCCTCGACGGCGGCGCGCAGCTGTGCCTCCGAGACGACATGGCTGCGGTCGGGCTGGTCCGCCCACGGCAGCGGGTATGCGGCCGGCCCGGGGGTTCCGGCGGTCACGTCCCAGATGGCGAGGCGGCCTCCGGTGACCAGGACCCGGCGCGCCTCCGCGTACAGGCGGGCCTTGTCGGCCACGTTCATCTGGACATGCTGGCTGGTCACCACGTCGAAGGCGGCGCCGGGGAACGGCAGGGCGGTGACGTCTGCCTGCCTGACGTCGATCTTCCCGTCGAGGCCGGTGATCTGGTTGAGCCAGGCGGCCGTCTCGCAGTACTCCGCGGTCAGGTCGATCGCGGTCACCTGGCAGCCGTACTGGGCGGTGAGGAAGCGCGCGGTCCCGCCGATGCCGGTGCCGGCGTCGAGCACCCGGTCCCGGCTGGTGATCCTGGCCAGCTCGGCGAGCTGGCCGGTCGCGATGCGGCCCAGCGTGTGGAAGTCCTCGAGCGCGCCGAGGTCCGCGGGCGTCAGGTGGCCGGGGTCCTTGCCGGCGGCGATCAGGGCCTGCTCGATGTTCTGCCGGGACAGGCCGGTCGCGTACTGGGCGTCGATCTCGCTGGTTTTCACGGCTGTTCTCCGATCGGGTCGGGCAGGATGCGGTCCAGGACGCTGGTGTCGCCGCTGATCTCCAGGCCGTACTCGGCCACCTCGGCGGCGGTCAGCTGTCCGGTGAGCAGGCCGGCGATCAGCTGCGGCCGCCCGGCCAGGACGAGGTCCGGCGCGGGAACCGGACCGACGCGCAGGCGCGCCGCGCCGCCGGATACCTCGATAACTGCGGGGTCCGCGCCGGTCCGCAGCTCGATCGACGCGGGCGGGGCCTGCGGGTCGCGATCGCGCAGGAAGAATTCGACCGGGTAAGCGAACCACTGGCTGCGGAACTCATCGGTGTCCGCGGATGCGCTCATGAACCTGAGCCCCCACCAGCCGAGGGCCTTGAGCACCGGGTCCAGCTCGGCGCCCGCCTCGGTCAGGTGGACCAGGGTCGTGGCGACGGGCGGCGGCGCCTCTTCGCGGCGGACCACGCCCGCGGCCTCGAGCTCGCGGATCCGGTCGGCGAGCAGGTTGGTGGCGATGCCCGGCAGGCCGTTCTTCAGGTCGGTGTACCGGCAGGCACCCCGCAGCAGAAGTTCCCTGACGATCAGCAGCGTCCACCGGTCGCCGATGACGTCCAGCGCCTTGGCGATCGAGCAGAACTGGCCGTAACTACGCATGACCTCAGGCTAGCGGATACTTACTTGAGTTTCAAATCTAATAACTTGACTTTTTAAAGTAGCTAGTTGAGACTTTGCATCATGAGATCCAAGCCCATGATCCTCGTCGCGCTGCTGCTCGCGGCGTTCCTCGTCAACCTCGACACCACCCTGGTGAACGTCGCGCTTCCAGCCCTGGTCCGCGACCTGCACGCCACCACCACCCAGCTGCAATGGGTCGTTGACGCCTACAACCTCGTGTTCGCCGCGCTGCTGCTGATGTTCGGCAGCCTGTCTGACCGGTTCGGCCGCAAGGGCATGCTGCTCGCCGGGCTCGCCGTCGTCGGCGGCGCGAGCCTGGCCGGAGGCCTGACGACGAGCGCCGGGCAGCTCATCGCGGCCAGGGCCGTGATGGGCCTCGGCGCCGCCATGGCCTTCCCCGCGACGCTGTCGCTGATCTCCAACGTGTTCACGGAACGGAAGGAGCGAGCCCAGGCCATCGGCCTGTGGGGAGCGATCGCCGGCGTCGCCATCGCCATGGGGCCGATCGTCGGCGGCTGGCTGCTCGCGCACTTCAGCTGGGGTTCCATCTTCTACGCCATGACGCCGGTGGCTGCGCTCGCCGCGGCCTTGGTAGCGCTGGCCGTGCCCACGTCACGGAACCCGGACGCGACGGCGCTCGACACACCCGGCCTGGTGCTGTCGTCCGCGATGATGGCACTGCTCGTCTACACGATCATCGAGGCACCGTCCTACGGATGGAGCGCGGCCAGGACCCTGGCGGGCTTCGCCGTCTCGGCCGTGCTGCTCGCCGTGTTCATCGCGCGCGAACGGAGCGCGCCGCACCCGATGCTCGATGTGCGGCTGTTCCGGAACATGCGGTTCAGCGCCGCCAGCGGCGCGGTCACCGTCTCGTTTTTCACGTTGCTCGGCTTCATCTTCCTGATCACGCAGTACTTCCAGTTCGTCAGGGGTTACAGCGCGCTGTCGGCCGGCGTCCGGCTGCTGCCGGTGGCGATGTCGGTCGCCGTCGGATCGGTCGCCGGGACTCAGCTCGCCGTGCGGGCCGGGACCAAGCTCGTCGTCACCACCGGGCTGGTCGCGATGGCCGTGTTCTACGGCTGGGTGGCGGCGACCACCAGCGCGACGCTGAGCTACGGGGTCATCGCGGCCCAGATGGTGCTGTACGGCCTCGGCATGGGCCTGACCTCGGCGCCCGCCACCGAGGCGATCATGGGCGCGGTGTCACGGAGCATGGCCGGCGTCGGCTCGGCCGTGAACGACACGACCAGGCTCGTCGGCGGCACGCTCGGCGTGGCCGTGATCGGCAGCGTGTACACCTCCGTCTACGGGTCACGGCTCACCGCGACCCTCCCCGCCGCCATTCCGGCCCGGCTCGCGCAGACCGCGCACCAGTCCATCGGCGCCGCCTACACCGCCGCCGCGGCCACCCGCGGCAACCCGGTCCTCAGCCAGGCGCTCCACCTCGCCGCCACCAACGCGTTCCTGCGCGGCCTCACCGTTGGCGCGCTCGTGGCGGGCGGCGTCGCGGCGCTGGGCGCATCGCTGGCGGCCGCGTTCCTGCCCGCGCAGCCGGCCGCACCGGCCGCAACGGCCGAGCCGGCCGTCGCCAGGCAGCACCTTTAATCCCACTACAGTGAGCAGAGTGGGACAGCGAGATCAGGAAATACTTCTCATAGGGGCTGGAGCCGCCGGTAGGACACATCTGAGGGTCATTGACAGGATCCCGGAGCTGACCATAGTGGGCGTAGTAGACCCGAATGCTCGCGACATCGTCAGGTTCCGGGGAAAGAACCTGCCCCTGCATCGCTCGGTTCTTGACGCTAGCCGCCTGTGCGACCCGGATGTGATCGTTATAGCCACCCCGACCTCGACTCATTCGCCACTATGCCGGGAAGCGACGGATTACCTTCCTGAATCGGTGATTCTGGTTGAAAAGCCCGCCGCTGACAGCTTGCTGGACGCCCAGCGGCTCCTAGAGCGGCATGAAGGCCGCCAGCCGGTGAACGTCGCGCTTCACATGGCATTCGCCCCAGAAGTTACGTGGGGGGCCGAGGTGGCAGCGGCCAGAGCATCTGAGCTCGGCGGCCCTGTTTCAATTGAGTCGTGGTCAGCTGACCCCTATCAGGCGGACCTTGAATCCGCCGGGGCGCGGCTAGGGAATAGCTGGATTGACTCTGGAATAAATGGATTGAGCGTCATCGAGCGCTTCGTTCGCGTGGTTGAACGTCTGTCACTTCGCAAACTTGGTGATGACTCATGGTCAGCTTTCGAGGGAAGGTTCCTGTGCGAGACAAACGGTAACCAGCTCGAGGCTACTGTCCTCACCAGCTGGCGCGTGACAGATGCTACGAGGTCGACCCGTATCAGATACTCTTCTGGTGCTGAGCTTGTGCTGGATCATCACGCCGTATCCGGCTACCTGGCCCGCGGAGGGGGAGTGTCTGATCTCTTCGGTAGCGATGGTGCGATCCCGAGGCGAGACACTCACTACCGAGCTCTGTACAAGTCCTGGCTCGTGGACAGAGAGCCGATATTTTCCGATGAGGTGACACTCCGGTTGCACAAGCTGCTGCTCACCCCCATGGACTAGGCAACGGCCGGGCGACCGGATTGCCATGGGATGCGGCACGTGCAGGTTTCAGCTTCGCTTCCCCTTTCTTGCCCCTGTAGCCAACCCGCCCGGACAAGCCTCAGGAGGACCTGCATTACGGATATTTCCGGCACGTGCAGCAGCTTGCGATCATTAATTAGCTAACACATCCGTAGATTCGCATGACACTCTACAGGTAGTCGTGTTAAAATTTGATTATGTGATGCGGTGACCAGGCCCGGGAGGGGGTGACCGAGATGAGCCGAGGACCGGTACCAGGGGGCGCGAGCGTCGCGGATGACGACGCCAGGACCGCCCGGCACGCCGCATCTGATGACTTTGAGCCGGACTGGCTCGACCAGGACCTGCCGCCGGACTGGGCGGGCGGGGATGAGCGGGACTGGCCCGGCGGCGATACCGCCGGGGTCGCCGCGCA
>Ga0126381_100006865_pt1 | contig 12631 bp, 9 predicted proteins | sample PanSoiMetPlot_28_FD_96465 | JGI IMG/M metagenome (GOLD analysis project Ga0126381, IMG submission 96465) | Tropical forest soil microbial communities from Panama - MetaG Plot_28 | ecosystem: Environmental > Terrestrial > Soil > Tropical forest > Bulk soil | place: Panama | collected 2016-02-17
CGCGCTCGAGAGTCGCGGACGAAGCGCCGATCGACCCACGAGCGCGAATGTGTGGGCGAGCCCTAGGATAATCTCTCAATCAGGCGAATGGAGTAGGATCCTTCGGGAGGAGAGCTCATGGCGGCGCAGGTCGCGATCAGAGTGTTCGATCAGATCCCCGGCGGTGGGCGGCACGAAGCATTCAAACTGGAGCTGGTGAGCGAAAGGGTCACCGTTCGCGCGCTGATCGAGCAGCGTGTGCGTCACGAGGTCGAAGAGTACAACCAAAAAACTCCCGAGTATTTCCACGGCCTCGTCCAGCCGACCGACGCCGAGCGGGTGCTCAATGGCTGGCGTTTGAGAAAAGCGCGACGCATTGATGCGGACCGACAGATCTCAAGCGCACTGGAAGCATTCCAAAAGAGCCGAATACTGTTGCTCGTCAACGATCGCCAGGTCGAGGCGCTCGATGACGAGATTACACTGAGCCGCGACGCAGAGGTGTGCTTCTACAAGCTCGTTCCCCTGGTCGGAGGATAGTTGGGAATCCTGGGCTGGATCCGCGGTCGACGCGGCGGCTCTTACGGGGATGGTGCCGTCCGCGCCGAGGCTGCTGTCCGTTACGCAGCTGTAGGTGATGAATTGCGCCAGAGGGGCGGATTCACACCCACTGGATCGGTCCTCAGCATCCTCGAGGAGTGCTCCCTCGACGTGCAGCTGGCCGTCTTGGAGCTCGCGAGCGCTGGGCTCGCGCGCGGCCATGCAGAACCCGGTACCCGGGCGTTTGCTCGTGCTCTCGTCCGGCAACTCGTCAAGCGCAAGGTTCTCGACTCGCCGGCTCGGGTAGTGACAGTCCTCGATCTCTGCACATCGACAGGACACAACTACGCGAACTGGTTCCCGATCAGAGCGGTGCTCGCGCGGATCTCGATTCCCCCTTCTCCCATCGAGACCGAGGCACTCAAGCGCCTGAGAAGAGAGTTGAGTCTCTCCACCTACGCCGAGCCGCGAAAGCTCGTCGAGCGGATCGACGAGATCTTCCTGGGCCGCACCCCGCGGATATTGGCGCCGGGCGGAACCTGGAGCGCGCAGGTTCTGGCGGACATCAGTGCGTTCAATCGCTCGGCGCGCGATGCCTGGCGGGCCCTGGTGACTCACCTTCTCGATGCGGGAGATGCGAAGCCCTCCCAGAAATGGGAGAAGGAGCTGCATCTCCAGTTGGATGCGGTGGGTCGACCGCAGTTCCTTGAGCGAGCTCTCGGCTGGCTCGCTCTCGGCCCGATGCCCGGCGAACCAACGACACCACAGGTTCCCGAGCACGATGCGAATTATCTCAAGGGATTTGTCTTGGCCCTGGCGACCTATGACGACGTCGCGGTTGCTCGCGCGCTTGCTGATCTTGGCGTCCAATGCTTCAAGAAGATCCCCTGGCATGGTCCGATTTCTGCCCGTGTTGGAAACGCGTGCATCCGGGTGCTCGCACGACTTCCCGGAATCGAGCCGGTGGCGCAACTCGGCCGGCTCCGCACCCGCGTGAAATACGCGGTGGGGCTTCAGCTCATCGAGAGAGCTTTCGCCGAAGCGGCGGCGCGCGAGCATCTCGATCCCGAGGAGCTGGAAGAGGTCGCCGTGCCAACGTTCGATCTCGATGCGACGGGCACGCTGAGACGCCAGCTTACCGACCACACGGCGGAGATTCGGATTGCTGGAAGCGATGAGGTCGTTCTGTCATGGACGACGTCGGCGGGGCGACGGCAGAAGGGCGTCCCTGCAACCGTGCGCGAGTCGCACGCGCAAGAGCTCGGTCAGCTCAAGAAGATGGTCAAGGACATCGCGCGCGTTCTCCCGGCGCAAAAGGCGCGACTGGAGTCGCTGCTCCAGTCGGACCGGCCCATCCCGTTCGAGAAATGGCGTCAGCGGTACGTCGATCACCCACTGCTCGGGCAAATGGCGCGCCGCCTCGTCTGGCATTTTGCTGAGGGCGATCGCACCGAGATTGGCGCACTCTGCGAGGGACGAATCGTGGACGTCGAAGATCGACCGATCGAGTGGATCTCGCCAGGGACGAGCGTGCGCACCTGGCATCCTCTGGGGCGCTCGCCCGACGTCGTACTCGCGTGGCGGCGTTGGCTCGATCGGCAAGGCGTCGTGCAGCCATTCAAACAGGCGCACCGAGAGGTCTATATCCTGACCGACGCCGAGCTCGCGACGCGCGTGTACTCCAATCGATTCGCGGCGCACATCCTACGGCAGCACCAATTCGCAGCCCTCTGCCGGGAACGGGGCTGGCGGTACACGCTCCAGGGAGAGTGGGATTCGGCAAATACGCCCAGCCATCTGCTGCCGCACTGGAATCTGGCCGTTGAATTCTGGGTCGACTATCCGACGGATCGGGTCGGAGTCACTGGGAGCGGTGTGTTCGAGTACGTCTTCACCGACCAGGTTCGTTTCCGCCGAAACGGCGAGCCCATCCCGCTGGACGAAGTGCCTGCGCTGGCATTTTCGGAGGCCATGCGCGACGTGGATCTCTTCGTCGGTGTCTGCAGTGTCGGAAATGATCCGGGATGGGGAGATCAAGGCGACCGGTCGCAATACGGCAACTATTGGCAATCGTACTCGTTCGGCGATCTCTCAGAGTCGGCGAGGACTCGCCGCGCGGTTCTCGAGGAATTGATCCCCAAGCTCAAGATCGCCGATCGGCTCCGCCTGGAGGATCGCTTCCTGATCGTCCGCGGTGAGCTGGCGACCTACAAGATTCACCTCGGGTCCACAAACATCATGATAGAGCCCGGCAGCCGCTATCTCTGCATCGTTCCCGAACGCGGCGCCAAGTCGAGCGAGGTGCGCGACGTCTGGTTGCCCTTCGAGGGCGACGGCGCGCTCGCGATCATTTTGAGCAAAGCCTTTCTTTTGGCGGCTGACAAGAAGATCTCGGACGCGACCATCCTGCGTCAGATTCGACCAGGATGACCCGCTCGAAGGCGGGGACGTGACTGTCAGCACTCGCCTGTTCGCCATCGGGGTCCAGTCTACTCGCGGCCCGCCCCGAAACGCTGAAAAGTGGTACAAGGAAGCCAGGGCCAGGTCGGCGCCCGCCCGAACGTCGTGGTGCCCGCCCGGCGAGATCTGACACTGGGAACGGAGCCATGGGCGAATCCGCGCGTGCCCCGATCACCACGATCCTGTTCACGGACCTCGTGGACTCGACCACCCTCATGCAGCGCGTGGGCGACGAGCGCGCCCAGAAGCTCTTCGAGACGCACCACCAGCTTCTCTCAGACGCCGTATCCGCCCACGGCGGGAGCGAGCTCCAGTGGCTGGGCGACGGCCTCATGGTGGCTTTCGCCTCCACGGCGGATGCGGTGCGCTGCGCGATTGCCATGCAGCAGGCCGCGGCGCAGCAGCTGGGCGAGCAGCTCGCGATCCGCGTGGGTCTTAACGTCGGCGAGGTGCTGCAGCAGAAGACGGGGAGCGGCTACTTTGGGACGCCTGTGGTGGTGGCCAGGCGGCTGTGCGATCGAGCGACTTCGGGTCAGATCCTTTGCAGCCAGGCGGTGTCGCACCTTCTTGCGGGTCGCGCCGCCTTTGCGTTCCGTGAACTCGGAGCGGTGGAGCTCAAGGGCATCGCCGACAAGGTTGGCGTGTGCGAGGTGGTGTACGAGGCCGAGCGGACGGCAGCGCTCTTTGCGCGCACTCCGTTTGCCGGCCGTCAGGTCGAGCTCGAGCGAGTGCAACGGCGACTTGAGGCGGCCCGGTCGGGAAGGGGTGGTCTCGCCTTCGTCATTGGAGAACCCGGCATCGGGAAAACGCGTCTGCTCGAGGAGTTCACGGCACGCGCGCGGTCTCAAGGCGTTCAGGTGCTGTGGGGTCGCTGCTTCGAGGGTGAGCTTTCCCGTCCCTTCGGACCTTTCGGGGAGGCGATTGCAGCCTATGCCAAGGAGTGTGAGCCCGAGATGTTGCGCGAGGAACTCGGCAGCTTCGGCGGAGTCGTCGCGAAGATCGCACCGGAGCTGCGGGAGCGGCTGCCCGATCTCGTGGAACCTGTCCCGCTTGCGCCCGAGGAGGAACGCTATCGGCTGCTCGACGCCGTGGCGCAGGTACTGTGGGCCATCGCGCGAAAGGCTCTGGTCGTTCTCGTGTTGGACGACTTGCACTGGGCGGACGGATCCACGCTCGTGCTGCTGCGCCACCTCTCGCGCTTCCTCTCGCGCCACCCGGTCCTCATCCTTGGCGCCTACCGGGACGTGGAGCTCGACCGGAAGCACCCGCTCGGGGACGCCCTCGCCGCGCTGCGGCGTGAAGTCGAGGTCGAGCGCATTGGGCTCTTGGGTCTTCCGCAGGAGGCGGTGACGGAGCTCCTCCAAGCGATCGCGCGGCACGAAGTACCCGCGAACTTCGTGGAAGCGATCACTGCCGAGACCGGGGGCAATCCGTTCTTCTTGCGCGAGGTGCTCTTGAATCTCCTCGAGGAGGGCAAGGTCGAGCGCGAGGCCGGTCGCTTCACCTCGCGTCTCCTCTCGATCCAGGCGATGGGCATTCCCGAAGGGGTGCGGCAGGTGATCGGGCGGCGGCTCTCTCGGCTCTCCGAGGAAGGGAATCGGCTTCTCGCGGCCGCGTCGGGCTGCGCCGGTCTCTTCCGCTTCGAGCTTGCGGCGGCCGTCGCCGACCTGGACGAGCGCCGCGCGCTCGATGCCCTCGATGAAGCGCTCGAGGCGCAGCTCGTGCGCACGACCGGCGACCCTGAGATCTACGACTTCACCCATGCGCTGATCCGCCACACGCTCTACGGCGAGATGAATCCCGCGCGCCAGGTGCGGCTCCACCGGCGCTTGGCTGAGGAGATGGAGGGTCGTTACGGGGCCCAGGCGGCGGAGCACGCGCTCGAGATCGCACAGCAATGGCACCGCAGCGCCGTGCTACCGGGCGCGGAGCGTGGGGTCGCCCACTGCCTCACCGCGGCAGATCGTGCGGAGCAGGCGGCGGCTCATGAGGAGACGGCGATGGCGCTGCGCATGGCGCTCGATCTCCTGCCGGCGAACAATGCGCAGCGGCCGCGGCTTTTGGCTCGCCTCGGGCTCGCACTCGCGTGGAGTCTCAAGAACGAGGAGGCGGTGCGCGTGGCGAGCGAGGCCGGGGAACTCGTCGCCGCCAGTGAGGGGAGCGATGCGGCGGCCGACTATCTTGCAGACTCAGCGGCCGCAGTCTGGAGCGCCGCATTCGATCCGCGGTCCTGGGTGCTCGCTGAACAAGGGCTACGGCATGTCGGGACCCGTCGAGACCTCACTTGGGCGGGCCTTGCTATTCTTGATCTCTTGGAGCGTGAGGCAAACGACCCCACCTTCCCGGGATTCCCCCTCGACGTACCCGTGAGACACGAGATTTCGCGCATCGTCCTGGCGAACCCGCCTCTATTGCCCCAGCGCGGCGCGGTGTCCCCAGCCATCCAACCGCTCTTCAGCAGGCAACTGGTCTTCAAGTCTAGAGAGGACGCCATCGCGCGCGGGAGCATGAACCCCTTGGTAATGGTCCTCGTCGCTGGCGAGTATGCGCGAGCGTTGGCACTCGCGAACCAGTCCGTGCCACTGCTTCTCGAGCGCGGCCAGCTTGCGCCCGCGGCGCTCGTCCTGACGGGAGTGGCTCACTGCCAGTCGGCACTTGGGAATCTCGAGGCATCGCGCGAGGCATTCGGCCGCGCCAGCGAGCTTGCGGAGCGCGTTGGGAACCCGCCCTTGCTTGCACTCGGGCTCACGCATGTGCAGCTGGACCACACTTTCAAGCGCGGCGAGGGTTACGGACTTTTGCTCCCCGGGATCGAGCAATTCCTCGCCAAGGATGCCCCGGAGAACCGCTGGATGAGAGGCCTGGAATGGGCGGCAGCGGCATCCGCTTATGCCTACGAAGGGCGTCGTGACGACGCGCTACGGGCGCTCGAGCAGGCGCTCCCCGCCGTCGAGCGTGGCGCGGGCTGGGCCTTAACCTACGTGGTGCTGAACAACTTCGTAATCGAGGCGCTTTGGGTTCTCGAGCGCCGTGATCACGTCGAGGTACTCGAGCGCAACCTGCGTGCCAAGACGCTCGCGCCCGACTTCCGCTGCGTCAACACCGACGCACGCCTCTCGCTGGCGCGGCTCTGTGCGCTCACCGGTCGGTTCCACGAGGCGCGGGAGTGGTTCGAGAAGGCGCGCCATGTCCTCGACGAACAGGGGGCCCGACCGCTGCGCGCGATCACGGACTTCGACGAGGCCTGGATGGAGGTGCGGCGCGGGGGGGCTGGAGATCGCCAGCGCGCGCTCGTGCTGCTCGATGCGGCGCGCGGACCCTTCGAGCGAATCGGCATGCCGGGATGGTTGCGCCGGGCGGAGGAGTTGAGACAGCAGCTCGGGCGATAGCGCTGAGGGTCGACGTGGGGGCCTCTGGCACAATGGCCGCACAAGGTTCTTCCGGCCCGGGAGCCAAGCGCCGAGCGCGGAACATCAAGCACATAGAAGCTCATCTTGCGCATGGGCCCCCTACTTCGAATCCTCGAGGGCCCACCCTTAACACCGCGGAATGTCTGAGGTTTGCTCTCGGAACCCTTGTCGCCAAGGCTTCGTTCGAGGCCGCAACACTTCGACGAGCGCTGTGTCTGCGAGTGGCGCGTAGCGGCGCGTCGAAATGACCGACGCATGGCCCAAGAATCGTTGCAAGAGACGCTCGGGAACACCGCGTCGGATGGCGTCGGTTGCAAAGCTGTGCTTGTGCCCTCGTAGAGCGGTACATGAGGGAGACCTGCATCCCGCACGGCCCTTGCCCAGGCCTCACCAGCAATTTGTGCGCGTAGCGACCCCCAGTCCGCCGGTTCACGAAGAGCGGCGCGGCGCGCAAGCGCTGGTCTCGCGGCACATTCCGTTCGATCCAGTCCGCGAGATCCTCACCGACGGGGAGGCGCTTGGGTTTGCCGCTCTTGGTGCCACGGATCGGTGAGGAGGCCGACTTCCCTTTGACCGCTTTGTCGACGGTGATCCAGCCGTCGTGGTAGTCCGATGCGTCGAGCGCACGCGCTTCGCCCGGGCGGAGTCCCAAGTGCGCGAGCGAATGGAAGATTCCGCGATCGGCTTCGGGAACCTCGGCCAGGACGCGGTCCTGCTCGACGGCAGGAAGGATGCGGGGCTCGTACTCAGGTCCCTTCGGCATTGGCGCTCGAGGGACCTCTCGAATCTCGCCGCGCCGGTGCAGCCATGTGAGGAAAGCCCGAAAGGCTGCAACCACATTCCGGCGGGTCTTCGGCTTCAGGCCTTTCTTCCCGGGCCACAGCGCGAAGTCCTCAAGCGGTCCATACGTGATTTCGTGGATGCTGGTCTCCACGAAGAATCAGAAATAACCGCCTGAGCGAACCAACCTCTCGAGCTCGCGCACGTAAAGCGGCGAGAGTGAGCCTGCCTCGGCCTCGCCTCTGTCAGGACCGAGGACGGCGTCACACCGAGACGACCGTCAGGAGCGACAAACATGTGGCCTCCGAGGGTCCAGACCTTCCGCAGCAGTTCCACCGATTCCATCAGAACCACTCCACATCATCCGGGATCGCGTCGTCCGAGTTCGGAGCAGGGGGGAGGATGGGTGTCGTCACTCCCCCTGAACCACTGCACGACGTTTCTCAAGGCGTCCGCCGTCGGCAGCAGTTCGTGCTCCTCGGGCAGCGGGTCACCCAGCACGATGCGCACAGGCTTCCCGCGTTTGTCCTCGAGGATCCAGTGCTGGCGCCTGCGGATGCACTGACGCGCACGCGGGTCGTGCAGCCATCGCCATGACGATGGCACCGATCTATGAGGTGTGGGAAGATGCCAACGGGAAGGGAGCTACCCGCGCGGCGCGCCCTTTCCGGTGTTAGATGGGGGGGGCCGATTGATGAGGCGTGGTGGTGCGTCTTTCTGCGTTCTTATAACAGTCTCGGCGTTCACACTCCCGAGTCCGAGTCACGCAGCTTCGTTCACGCCGCTCGGCTTCCTCCCAGGCGTGTCGACTAGCGAGACCGCCGCAATCTCGGGGGACGGTTCGACCGTCGTAGGGGTCTCCCCCGGGATTCCCAACAGCGGTCCATTTGCCCAGGCCTTTCGTTGGACGGCCAGTAGCGGGATGGTGGGGCTCGGTTACCTGCCAGGCGACGAGAACCCGCTAACCAGCCTTGCACAAGCTATCTCAGGGGACGGCTCCGTGGTGACCGGTGAAGGCCCCTCGGCAGCCTTCCACTCGGAAGCCTTCCGCTGGACTGCGACTGACGGCCTGGTAGGGCTCGGTTGCTTGCCCAGTGACAACCAGAGCGGCGGGTACGGTATTTCCTCTGACGGCTCCACCATCGTGGGGTACAGCTGGAAGGTGTCGCAGACGGGGACGGGTTATCAAGCCATCCGCTGGACCACCGGCACCGGAATGGTCGGGCTGGGCTTCCTGCCCGGCGGGGTCAGCAGCATTGCGTTCGGCGCCTCTGCAGACGGCTCCATCATCGTTGGTCTCAGCAATAACGGCACTGCGGACCAGGCATTACGCTGGACATCAGATGCAGGGATGATGGGACTCGGGGTGCTTCCGGGGGGGACTGGGAGCGAAGCATACGCAGTCTCCGCGGATGGCTCGACGATCGTCGGTGGCTCGACAAAGGCTTTTCGCTGGACCGCCGGTACCGGAATGGTGGAACTCGACACGTTGCCGGGAAATAGCAGCGCCAGTGCCGTGTCTGCAGACGGTTCGACGATCGTGGGGAGTTTGGGCAGCGACGGTTTCATCTGGGACAGCACTCACGGCGAGCGAGTTCTGAGTGCGGTGCTGACGGGCCTCGGCCTCAATATCAAAGGCTGGACGAACCTCGACGCGGTAGGCGTGTCCGCGGACGGTCTGACAATCGCTGGCTACGGCACAAACCCGAGCGGCCAACAAGAGGCATGGATCGCGACCGTCCCCGAGCCCACCACCGGCCTGCTCGTGATGGCTGGCGTGCTCGGGCTAGCGGTGGCGCGACGCACGAGAGTAGTTCCTGTGGCATCCTTACCTGATGGCCACGCTCACCGACGCTGACCTCTGTCGGTTTGCCCGCGATGGGTATCTCGTCGTCTCGGGTGCTGTTCCTGAGCAGCTTCTCGCCGCCGCTGACGACGAGATCGGTCTGCTGATCGATGAGGTCGCTCCCCAAGAGGGAACAGGGGGACCGGGACAAAACGCGTGGTTCCAACCGCGTGTCCGACTACCCCGTTGCGAGGACGTCCTGCGCAAATCGGATCTGCTCCGAATCGCTGGGGGGCTAGTCGCACCGCAGTCGCTTAAGCTCGCCTTCGACCAAATCCAAGTGGCCATCACGGTGCCGCCGTGGAGCCACATCCCAGGTGGCGGGCACATCGACGTCGCGCGTGACCAGGACCCGCCGTGCTCGTTCACGATGCTCGCCGGAGTGCTGCTCACAGATCAAAGCACACCGCAGTCCGGGAACCTCTGGGTCTGGCCCGGCTCCCACCTCGACCACAGCGCCCTTTTCCGCGAGCGCGGAACTCGCGTGTATCAGCAAGTTGGCGGAAGCTTGTTCAGTCTCGAACCACAACTGCTGCTAGGCCGACGGGTGGAGGTCATGGGCAAGCGCGGCGATCTGGTACTCACCCACTACCTGCTCGGCCACAACAAGGGCGGGAACGTGGCCTCCCATGTGCGGCGAACGATCTACTATCGGTTGGCCGTCTCCGGCCACGCCGAGCGATGGGAGTCGACCTTCCTCGACCCCTGGACGGAATATACACCCGTGCGGGACGCCCTCGCGCGGTGACGGGCACCCTCGCGATCCGACGCCATCGTGCACACGCCCGCGCGCCGGCGCTCCTACCGCCGCCTGGGGATCGCGGGCGACCCGTCAGGGACAGGAATAGACAGTGCCGTGGAATGCTTGCCCGGATGAAGCAGCCTCGAGGACGTCGGAGCCCTTGCTGGGAACGAGGAGGGCCGCCTTAAGACGTCCGATCTGCGCTCGAAGCGCTCTGTGAAACTCTTCTTCAGCCAGCCCGAAGTGCCGAGAAATAAAGCTTGGATGGCGTTGGGGAACGGCGCCCCAAGGCCCGCCGAGCGACCGCTTGCGATACCGAGTGTACAACTGCCCGACGCGCCCAGCTGTGGCCAGTCACATGCATCGCCTTGTTTGGGCGGCAGGACCTCGGTGAACAGACTCGCGGCATTCTCCAGCGGCGCGACCAATTGCGCAAGCTACGTCCCGGCCCACCCTACCGCCGCCTGGGGGACCGCGCGCGAACCGTCAGCGCATTGGGCCGGCTGACACTTTGGGGACCGACGCCTTCGCGGGCCACGAACACCATGTATCGGCGAGGCGATGAGAACGTGCCTTCGATGGAATTCAAGGGAGCAATACGATTCGCGAGTCGGTGTCTCCGGCGGCCCAGGCCCTGGTCACGTCCGCCAGCGGCACTGATTCGATCGCAATCTTAAAGTCGGCGGATGGGGCAGCATCCAAAACTCCTTGGATTGCTTTCAACAGTTTGGGGAACGCGATGCTTCCGATCCCGCTTCCCATGAGCTGCAGTGCTCACGACCGAAGCGCTGCGCTTGGTAGGTTGATGTTCGTCCCGCTGATCGAGCCAATCTGCACGTAGCGGATCGGAATCCCCTCCGGGCCGGCCTTCGCAGCGGCGATCACAAGGATCTCCGCACTGATCCCCCAGAGATAGTCAAGGACGATGTCGACACCCTGTTGAAATTCGCCTTTGAAGGCCTTCTCGAGCGCGTCCCTGTCCTGAGTCAACGAAACAGTGACGTCGGCACCGAGAAGCCGGAGATCGTCAAATGACGTGGTTCGACGCCCCGTCGCGATGACCTTCCTTGCACCGAGATGCTTGGCGATCTGTATTGCCAGGCGACCGGAAATGCCGGTCGCGCCGTTGATGAGGACGGTTTCGCCCGCACGCAGATTCGCGCGCTCAACCAGAGCTGCCCATGACGACATCCCCGGGATCGCCATGGCGGCAGCTGAAACCTCGTTCAGGCCCTTCGGTAAGGCGAACCTTTGCCGATCGTCTACGATGCAAAACTCGGCCATCGCGCCGTACGGCTTCTCAGGTAACAGGAAGTAAACGTGCTGCCCGTCTTCCCCGATTCCGGTTCCGTCGATTCCTGGGTTGAAAGGCAGCTCACCTTCAGAGCTGTAGTGCTCCCCCGATGCACGACTCTTTGTCACGTGGCTGATCGACGACGCAGTGACGCGTATCAGGCTCTTGCCGGGTGCAGACGGAGGATCTCTAAAGTCTCCGTAGATGGGGGCTTGGCCCGCCTCAACGACGATCGCTGCTTTCATATTCCACTCCGCGAGAAGAGCCTCGGCCGCCCCAAGAGGTGCTTGGGTCCTGGTCGATAATGTGCAGGCTGGCGACGGGGTTGGGAAGGCGGCGCCACGGCCGGTTCGCGCCTGCTTTGGCTCAATCTTGGGCGTTATCGAGCCGAAGCTGCTGCCTCAACTCCCCCGCCCGGCGCAGCCACCCCGGCATGCCGATCGACTCGAACGGTCCGCGCGCAGCGTCGAGCAGTGTGACTGCCCGCTGGCGATCTCCAGCCAACCCGCGCCGCACCTCCAGCCGCGAATCGGAGCCAGACAGGTTGCCGGCCTCTGCGAGTCAGGTCGCGCCGGAGGGGCGGAGCGGAAGCGCGAACACCTCCTCCCGCTCCTCCCGGCCGCGGATCGCGACCTTTTCGTGCCGCACGAAGTCGGCGCAGATATGGCCGGCGCGCGCGCGGGTCGTTGCATCCAGCGCGATCGACGCATGAAGCTCGCGCGTGAGACTCTGAAGGCGCGCCGCGAGGTTGGTGGTGCTGCCGATCGCACTCCAGATCAGGCGGTCGGACGCTTGGATGTTCCCCACGAAGGCCGAGCCAGTGGCCACCCCGACACCCACGGCGAGCGACGCCGGCATCGAGTCGACAATCTTGCGTGCCGCCTCGACTGCAGCTCGCTCCTTACTGGCGAGTGGGTCCGGCGCACCGAAGACCGCCATCATGCCATCGCCGTTGAACTCGACGACGACGCCTCCCTGGCTCTGCACCGCCGCCGAGACCCGCTCCGTGTGCGCGTTGACTGTCGCGAAGACATCCTCTGCGGGCCGCACCGCTGCAAAGCGGGTGTAATCGCGGATGTCCACGAAGAGGATCGAGACCTCTTGCTCTCGAGGCTCGAGCTCCTGGCGGTGGCTGATCTGCTGGGCGATCGCTCCCGGCACGTAGCGTCGGAGCGCTACCTGCATCTCGCCCGCCTCGCGCGCGATGGCGGTTTGGTCGAGCCGTGCGAGGACTTCGGAGCAGGTGTGTGCGACGGCGGCTAGGAGCGCCAGATCAGTCTGGGTGTAGATATCGCCCGAGCGCTTGGGCCCGAAGCAGGTGAAGGCGACGAGCGTCGCGTTGCGCAGCGTAGGGGTCACGACCTCGACTCCCAGCGTCTGGAGCGCGGCGCGCTCGAAGGGATCGAGCTTCGTGGCGCCTGCGAAGAGCGGCCGGGCCTGGCTCTCGAGGGTGTGGACCAGCACACTCCCGGCCTCGAAGGCCGGGGGCGCCGCGCGTCCGCGCGCGAAGATGGGCGTGAAGGCCTCCCCCGACCGCGCATAGATCACGATGGACTCGGGGTGCAAGAGCGCGTCAAGAC
>Ga0126381_100006867_pt1 | contig 12631 bp, 3 predicted proteins | sample PanSoiMetPlot_28_FD_96465 | JGI IMG/M metagenome (GOLD analysis project Ga0126381, IMG submission 96465) | Tropical forest soil microbial communities from Panama - MetaG Plot_28 | ecosystem: Environmental > Terrestrial > Soil > Tropical forest > Bulk soil | place: Panama | collected 2016-02-17
CATCGAATCGGCCGGATTCTGGATGCGCAAGTACATTCCGACGTCGCATTGATCCAGCTCGATCCGAAACTCAAATACAAGGTAGAAATTCAAGACATCGCGGGAGGAATTAAGGCGAACCCCTCGGCATTAGAGACGGGCTTGAGGGTGGAAAAACGCGGGAGAAGCACCGGTGTGACCAAGGGAACCGTGAGCTACATCGAAGTTTCCACTGACGTAGAGGACGACAACGGACTGGTGAGGTTGCTGGAGCATGGGTTCATGATTGATAACGATAGTGCCGACGCGTTTAGCCTTCCAGGAGACTCAGGTTCGGCGATTCTTTCAACCGCGGACAATTCGCTGGTAGGCATTTTGTGGGGACACCACCTCAACGGGGGGAACGGGATGGCTCTTGGTCCGCTGCTCGATGCCTTCCCGAAATTGCAGCTTTCGTTTTCTCCCGCTCCCGGAGAGGACGCCGATACGGTGCAAACGGTTCCCGAACCGTTCGCCTTTCGGGCTCTCGAAGGGTCCGCAACGGCGGCACGGCCATATCCGGGTTTCCCGGGAAGTAAACTCGGGCAGAAGCTCGAAGAAGCCGAGACGGAAATCCGGCGAACGATTGCGGGGCGCGAGTATGCCGATGCAGTCCGGCGCCACATGGATGAGGGATTTGCACTCGTCAATCAAAATCGGCGAGTCGCCACGGTCTGGCATCGGAGTGGAGGGCCCGAGATTCTCGAAGCACTGGCGCGATTCGTTCAATTTCGCAACGAGCGATTGCCGGCGGAGGTTCGGGGTAAGTCTTTGGCCGAATGTGTAGAGAGAATTCGGCGGGCATTCATGCGCTACGCGAGTGCAGATTTTGCCGCAGATCTCAGCCGATATCCCCTGCCAGTAGAGCGGTTCTCCGGGTTGACGTTCTCAGAACTCTTAGTGGCATTGCAGTCGATGCGGTTGGAGTAACCGATGTCAGGGAAAGCGGGAACGTTAGAGCTCCTCGCGCAGCAAGTTGGGCTGGCCCTTCAGCCCTTGGAGGCCCTGCTCACTTCTGACAACATCCTTTTCCTGCTGGCTCAGCTCGGCCTGCAATTTCCTTCGAATCTTCTACAGCCTAATTTTGTGACCGCCTTGAACACTGCAGCGACGGCCGTGGGTGCACTCGAACCAACGTTGGCGCAGTTGCAGACGGCGATTACGAATGACGATGAGGCGGGAACGATTAGTGATGGGTTGAAACTCATCGACGAGATAGGCGCCTTGCTCTCGGCATTGCCGCAGATCGCTACGGAATTGAAAAACATGGCGGGCAGCCTTCCGGGAATGAATTCCTCAGAGGTCACGACTTTCGCAGAGGACCTCGCGGGGAACATCTTGAGCTACGTATTGATTTCCTACCTGGAGAGCAATCAGCCCGGTGTTCTAGCCGTTTTGAACCTGTTGGGAGTTGTCCGTTATGCGTCGAACCCTGGCGTTGCCGGTGATTCAAAACACCCGCCGTATATCGTGCGAAAGCTTCAGCTGGCAAACCTCGGCAGTGCACTGAAATCGCCAGCCAGCACTTTAGAGGCACTCTTTCAGTGGGGTTCGCCAGGATTTGACGGCACAATTCTGATACCGGTGGTGAGCGACTCGTTCCATCTACTCGGGTTCGCCTCGACCATCACTTCGACAACGGCCCCGGCGGCCATGAGTTCCGGCTTGCTGGACATTGAGGCAAACCCGGCAAGTCATCCACCAGGACTCCTGGCAACGCTCCGCGATGATCTTCCGTCGGGTTTTAATCTGACTTTACCACTGGGATCTCTTTGGTCGGTCAGCATGCAGGTGAACGGTTCGTTCAGTGCGGGACTGGCAGCGACCGTAGTTCCTCCTTCGAACGTAAATTTGAAGCCACTTTCAGAGACGCTGACGGGCCTGCTTGAAACGGACCTGTCGGCGAAAGCGCCGGACGCAGATCATCCAATCATCCTCATAGGACAAACCGGTGGCAGCAATCTGCAAGCCAGCTCCATTCTGTTTGGCGCGGGAATGAGTGCCACCTGGGATTCGAACTCTGGCTCAGCGGTCGCGGAACCGTTGGTTCGATTTGAGGTAACGGGCGGAAAGGCGGTCATTGACACAACCGAGGCTGACGGCTTCCTGGCGACGGTACTGTCGGGGGTGCATGTCGAGGCGGGCTTCGATTTCAAAATGACCTGGCAACTGGACTCCGGAATTCATTTCGAGGGTGGTGCGCAGCTGGAGATAGATCTTCCGTTGCACTTGGACCTCGGGCCGGTTGCAATCCCGATGCTGTATTTGGTGGCCGGTGCGGACTCGTCCGGAGTTCCACTCGAACTTTCTGTTGCGCTCACCGTCACCCTGGGTCCAATCACAGCGGTCGTCGATCGCGTCGGAATGCAGGGCATAGTCTCGTTCCCGGACAGTGGCGGCAACCTTGGACCGGCAAATCTGGACATTCATTTCAAACCCCCCAATGGGTTGGGAATCTCCATTGACGCTGGTGCCGTTGCGGGCGGCGGTTACATCCTCTTCGACCGGGACAAGGGTCAATACGCCGGAGTGTTGGATGTCGCCCTCGCCGAGATCGTGCAGGTCAAGGTCATCGCTGTACTCGACACGAAGCTCCCCGACGGCTCGACGACGGGCTTTGCGTTCCTGCTGGTCATTACCTTCGATTTCCCGCCCATTGAGTTGGGCTTCGGTTTCACTCTCAATGGCGTTGGCGGCCTCGGCGGTGTCAATCGCACGATGAACACGGACGCGCTGCATGCCGGCTTTCGGGCGCACACTCTCAACAACGTCCTCTTCCCGCCCAATCCTATTGCTAACGCCCCACAGATCATCAGCAGCATCGAGAGTTTCTTCCCATCTGCCGAGGGCCGCTATCTGTTCGGGCCGATGCTGGAAGTCGGCTGGGGTACGCCGACGCTGATCACCCTGGCCATCGGTGTCATTCTCGAAGTCCCCGATCCGATACGCCTGGTCCTGCTGGGCCTGATCGACGCAGGTTTACCCACGACCGAAGAAGCGCTGATCGAGTTGCACATCGATGTGCTCGGCGAGATTGACTTCGGCCCAAAGACGCTCGCCATCGACGGCTCGCTCTACGATTCCCATGTTCTGATTTACGCGCTGGCCGGCGATCTGGCACTGCGGTTGAACTGGGGTGACGATCCTAACTTCGTGTTCGCCCTGGGCGGCTTCAATCCGCACTTCAACACCACCGGCCTCGCCATTCCCGCTATGCACCGCATGAGCGTGAGCATCGGCGATGGCGACAACCCGCGGATCAGCGCCAACAGTTACTTTGCGATCACCTCCAACACGGTGCAGTTTGGCGCCAATGTGGAAGCGTACGCCGCAGCGGCTGGTTTCTATATTCATGGTTATCTTGGCTACGACGTGCTTATCGTCGTCTCGCCGTTCTCCTTCGAGTTCGACTTTTCTGCTGGTTTCGATGTTAAGTTCGAAGGCACCACGCTATGCGGGCTCCACGTCGACGGCCTGTTTTCCGGGCCGCGTCCGTGGCATCTGCACGGCGATGCGTCCATCGATATCCTCTTCTTCTCGGTAAGCGTCTCGCTCGACCTCACCTGGGGTGACAGCACTCCGGCAACTCTCCCGCAAAAGCCGGTGCTTCCTGACTTGGAACCGGCGCTTGCCGATCCGCGCAACTGGAGCGCGATCCTGCCCGGCAACACGTCGCAGGCGGTAACTCTTTCGGCACCCAAGCCCGATGACAAGACGCTGCGCGTGCATCCGGTCGGCGTACTCAGCGTTCGCGAGAAAGTCGTACCGCTCGATCTGCCAATAACGCGCTACGGGAATGCCACGCCCTCTGACGGCAATCTCTTTTCGATCAGCGATGTGCAGATCAACAATGAAGAAGAGCCGCATAATCCGATTCAGGATTATTTCGCCGCAGGGCAGTTCCTCAGCTTGAACGATGCCGACAAGATCAGCGCGCCGAGCTTCGAAAAGTACGATGCCGGCGTGACGATCGGCTCCTCTGACATTGTGGCCGGATCGGATTCGCCTCGAACGGTCGTTTACGAAGAGCGTTACATCGACGAACCGACCAGCTTCTCGCGCTTCGCTCGCCTATATGCCATGCCGGCCAGCATTCACTCAGCGGTGAGCCGGTTGGGCGCCGGTTTCGAGTCGCCGCTAAAAAACTCCGGCCTATTCAAATATGGCGCCGAGGTGAGCGGCAGCGCGGTGAAGGCAGCCGATGCAAGTTACGTTATCACCAGCGTCGAAGATCTCTCGGTGCGCAGCGACATCGCAGCCTCCGCCGGCAACACGTACTTCCAGGCACGCGCGGCGCTCGACGCCTACCTGTCGATTCATCCGGAGGAGAGCAGCCACCTGCAAATCCAAGCCTTGCACGAGGTGGCCGCATGAGCGACGCTCCGCTGGGCCGTTACCACTTCCTGAGCTGGGCGCGCCGGGGCATCGGCGCAAGCGTTAACAATCTCGACGGCGGTTCGCTGCCCAGTCGCGCCAGGCTCAGCGTGCAGCTTTCGCTCACTGTGCAGCAGGGGAGCGTGACCAACACGGTGCAGCCCCAGGCGCTGCCGGTCGAGATGTTCGGGCCTGGCGACATCATCGGCGTCGATCCGCGTCACATCATTCGCACCGAACCGCGCGATGGCACAGTCACCTACGAGCCGAACTATCTTTGCGGCATCGAGTTCGATACCCCGGATTTCCCCTGGCTCTTCACGCCGGCCGCGGCGAACACCGATCGGCTGCGGCCATGGGTAGCGTTGATTGTCTTGAAGTCGGATGAGTTCACGCAGCCTTCAGTGGCTCCTAATCCCTTGCCGGTGATCGACGTGAGCAAAATCACGGTTTTGCCCAACCTGGCTGATTCGTGGAACTGGGCGCACGTGCAGGTGAGCGGCGACACACCGATCGCGAATGCAATGGCGTCGGCGCCGGGCAACGTCATTTCGCGATTGCTGTGCGCGCGCCGGCTGGATCCGGAGACCTCGTACTCTGCATTCCTGGTTCCTGCATTCGAGATCGGACGCCAAGCCGGCATCGGGCAGGATGTCTCCGCGATAACCACGGCTGATCCAGCATGGACGCCTGCGACTGCGGCACCACTGCGTCTGCCGTTCTACTATCAATTCGGCTTTCACACGAGCGATGCCGGCGACTTCGAGTCGCTGGTGCGCCGGCTTACACCGCAGGTGCTTACTGCCGAAGTAGGCATCAGCTTGATGGACGTTTCAAACCCATACGTCGATATTGCACCTGCAGGCCCGCCGCCACTTGGACTGCAAGGCGCGCTACAGAGTTTGTTGACAAAGCCGACCGCCTGGAATGATCCGCAGAAAACGGCATTCCAGACCGACGTGCAGGCGTTTATCAACAATCCTGCGGCCAGCTTCGATCCCAACGCTCCGGATCCGATCGTTGCACCGCCCATCTATGGCCGCTGGCACGCCGCGGTACAAGCAGTGGATCGCACCGCTGTCGGCTGGGTGAATGATTTGAACCTGGATCCCCGCGACCGCAGCGCCGGTGGCATGGGAACGCAGGTTGTGCAGACGGAGCGCACGGCGCTGATGGCTTCGGCATGGCAGCAAGTGGATGGCGTCACCAAGGCCAACCAAATGCTGCAGCAAGCGCAACTGGCCCGTGCCGCCTTGCAGCAGATTTATCGCGCGCAATTTGTGAAGGCACAGCCCGAGACGGCGATGACAATCACCTCGCCACTACACTCGAAAGTTTTGGCCAGCCCGCGAACGATTCTGGCGACAGTGCGCGCCAGCCGTGTACCGGAACGCATGCTTTCGGGAAGCTTTCGCCGGATAACGCGTCCGCGGCGCCAACTGGGCCCGGCGCCGATTCGGCGCACATCGCTATTGGCACGCGTCAACTCCGGCGAAGTCGCTGTCGTACCAGCCCCCAGACCGCCGGATGGCATGGTATCCATCGATACCATCACCCAGAACTCCGAGCCCGCCTGGGTGCAGGGGGTAGCGAAGTACCGCCGACGGATTCTACTGCCATTAATCATCATCCTCGCGCTCTTGGTGATCATCGCCGCCCTTGCGGGCGGAATCGGCGCAGCCATTGGAGCTGCAGTGGTCGCAATCGCAATTGGGGTCGCCGCCCGGTCGCGGTTGCAGACCATCTCGCAGCAAGCTGCGGTCCTGTCGGATTTCAGCCCTGCGAACATGTTGCCGCAGACGGTAGCCGTCGCCCCGCAGAATCCCGGCTTTGCTGTGACTGCCGCCGGAGTCGCGCCTGTCGCGGGCACAATGTCGGGAGGCGATTCCGCGCAGGCAGCGGCCTTCCGCAATGCCACCTCCGATCTGTTTACCGGTATGCTCGACATTCCAGCTGATCCCGCGCCGGCCTCTGCCCTTGACCTCACCGCGTTGAAGGCGACTGTGATCGCGCGGCTCGACCCGGTCGTCACAGTCCCTCGACGCACACTCGCGCTGCTGACATTTGCCCCTCACCTGGTATGGCAAACACCTGATCCGCTGGAACCGATCATGGCAGCTCCGAGGTTCCCGCAACCGATGTACGAGCCGCTGCGCGACCTCTCGCCCGATTACATTCTGCCAGGCGTCGAATTTGTGAAGCCGGACACCCTTGGGCTGCTGCAGACCAATCCGCGCTTTATCGAAGGCTACATGGTAGGTTTGAACTTCGAGATGGCGCGGCAGCTTTTGTGGAACGACTATCCGACCGATCAGCGCGGCAGCTACTTTCGCCAGTTCTGGGATGTGAGCGCCTATGTGCCGCAACCAAGTGATCCATCCGACCCGGCTGCCTTGGCCGAGCTGCTGAAGGACATTCCGCCCATCCACATTTGGCCCCCGCCGACATCGCTTGGTTCGCATCCCAACCGCACCGACATCGTGCGCGATAATCTCGTGCTGCTGGTGCGCGGCGAGCTTTTCAAGCGCTACCCAACTGCAATTGTGTATGCAGGCAAGGCCAAGCTCGACAATGAGGGTAATCGTGTACTCGATGACACAGATGAACGCTATCCGATTTTCCGCGGCACGCTGCCCAATGACATCACTTTTCTCGGCTTCAACCTGAGTCGCGACGACGCCAAGGGCGGGACCGCGCAAGCGCCACACGGCTTCTTCTTCGTCTTTCAGCAACAGCCGTCAGAACCGCGCTTCGGGCTGGAGCCGGTGGAGGACAGCACCCCGATCACTCATTGGGCCGACCTGGCATGGACGAATTTTGGCGGTGGCGATGGTTCGCCATTCACGCTGCCGGATCTCGGACTCACCACGCGTGGACAGACCATCAAGTTCGCTCCCTGGCGACTTGCCTCGACGGTCTTTGGGATGGTGGTGAGCGGGACCTCGGTGCCTGATTTTCTCTCGCCTGGCCTGACGCCAGTGCGTACAGCGATCGTGGCCGACGCCGGCGATCCTGATGATCCCGCGAATCAGTGGGGTGTCAACAGCGCTCAGACAGCGTACATCCTGCTGCGCCTGCCGTTCCGAATTCTGATTCACGCCGACCGGATGCTGCCAGCTTCATGAACGCGACCATCTATCCCGGAGTCTCCAGCACCTCCGTAGGACAATCGGGCCTGTCCGCGGCTGTGCCCGTGCTATTTCTGCCGGTGAACATCGAGACACGCTTCATGACTTCGGTTACGGGCACGCCGGAGTTGTGGGTCCGCATTTACCCCGACCAGATCGCGATTAACTCACATGAACCGGAACTGACGCAGCAGGAAGTCATCGACGGTGAGGCGTACTGGGACGCAGTATGGCGAGCCGGCAAGTCTGCGGCATCGGCCGACACAGTGAAAGCTCCGTGGCGGGGTCTGGCGCAGCGTTATGGTTCCCCGCGTGCCGCCTGGATTGCCTTGCAGATGACGCCGATCAACCTCCCATCGCTGCCGGCGGCAGCGACACCGGACGGACAGGCGCCGAATCCACCTCCGGATTATCCCAACCCGCAGACACGAGACGCTTCCTGGACGAAGCCGGCAATCACCGAAGCGCTGCCTGATTTCTGGACGGTCGTTACGGTAAGCGGGACCACAACCGCTCTCTTCCGCGGGGGACCGATTACGCCCGCGTTGGCGGTGAGCTTGACGCCGCCGGCCACCGGCTTTCCACCGGGCTCGCCGGTCGATTCAGGAATGCAATGGCTGATCGATTTCGACAGTGCGGTGCAAGCGGGCATGGCAGTGAAAATTCCCCTTACCGCTGGCCCGAGCTCGACGGGCTTCGATCGAATCTTCGTTTACGGCCTGTGCTCTGAGAAGCCAGGCAACGACAAAGTGCATTTCGCCGGTAGCGATACCTTGGCCGCATTGCTCGATGACCATCATTATTCTGACGGTTTCTCGCTTCTGCCGCAGGGTGCACCCACCAATAACACTGCTGACGCGTCTTCTTTTTACTCGCGAAAGGACCCCGACTTCGAGATCAGCTTCGCCGTTGAACGCCAGGATCCGCTGAACAGCGATACTGCCGACGACGGCAACGCGTTCGCCGCCCTGATTGGCATCGATCCCACGCATCTCGCCCACGTGCGCTGTGCTGACGGTTTCGGCGCGCGCAATGGGCGGGACATGTTTACCGCACTCTGGCCGGCAACGCTCGGATACTTTCTCAGCCAGATGATGGCAAGTGTCTTTACTCCCGGTGAGATCGAAACCGCGCGTCAGTACGTGTTGGCCAATGCGATACCGCGGGGAGCCGTGCCGGCGTTCCGTGTGGGCAAGACTCCGTACGGCGTGTTGCCGGTCACTTCGCTGCGCCGGTATCCGGCCGAGCAAACTGGTGAGGCTGGTTCTATTGAGCCGAATCTGGTGAACTTCGTTTTGCGCCTGTGGCAGAACTGGCTGGCGAGTTCGGATTCCGCGCCGCACATGCAGAACAGCGGCGATCCTGACTCTGAATTAGTCGCGCTCCTGGGTATGGACGCCAGTTCCAGCACTTTCCGCGGGCGCAAAGTGCTAGGGGACGATTTCCTGTGGAATTACGCGCTGTTCAATGGAATCAGCCCCGCAGTGTTCAACAACTGGTGGACAACGCACCTTGCCGCCGGGCGAAAACTCCTCGACACGTTCGGTTTCAATACCTGGGACCCGCGCATCATCCATCTGGGATTGGAAAACAGCAGTTTTCCCGTGCCGTTTCCCACAGTGCAAAGCGGGCCTTTGTCGGAGACCGAGCAGCTGGCTGCCGACGCCGACTTGGGCGGAGGCTCAAAAGGCAACTACATCCAGTGGCTGAGGAACGCCTCGGTGGCTGATATTCAGGCGGAAAACTATCCCGGGCCAAAGCCCACCTCGCTGCTGTACAAAATCCTTCGCCAGTCGATCATCCTAGACTATGCCGATCTGGCAGCAACGGCCGAGATCTCGGCATCGCGTTTGCAGCTTTCGCAAATTCGCGAACAGGAGATTATCGCCGTCGCGCCTCCACCAGCTGCTGCACCGCCGGTTACAACCTGGGAAGTTTTGGCGCGGCCCTCAATTCCCAACCCCGAGCTTACCTGGGCGGACTTCCTGATCAGCTTCGATCCGCCGCCGGAGTCGCCGTTCGCGCGGCTCGCCGACCTGCGCGCTAGTCTGGATCGGTTGGCGAAACAGTCCACTGCCGAGCTTGACCGCCTGCTCACCGAGACCCTCGATGCGTGCAGCCATCGTCTGGACGTCTGGGCTACCGCGATCGCGAATGCTCTTCTGCAACGCAAGCGCGCGGCACAAATATCGGGAATTCATCTCGGCGGTTTCGGTTGGGTGGAGGAAGTTCGTCCGTCGCCGCAGCCGGCAGCAATCACTGGAACCGAACTGGAGAGTGTTCGTCTGCTCGACGCGCGTCGGGCGCAGCGATTGAAGACGCAAGCGGCTCTGCCGGTACCGCTGCAACCTGCAGAAGACAATGGCGGCTACATTCTCGCTCCGTCGCTGGCGCAGGCGTCGGTGGCTGCCGTCCTGCGCAACGGCTACATGACGCACAAGGACACAAGCGAAGAGGGCTTGCTTTCAATCGACCTTTCCTCGAAACGTGTGCGCAAGGCGTTGTCCCTGCTAAGAGGTGTGCAGCAGGGCCAGAGCCTCAATGCGCTCCTCGGATATCTGTTCGAGCAAGGCCTGCACGATCTCAATCTCGACAAATACGCGCAACCATTCCGCGACCGTTTTCCAGTGGTGGCTAACAAGCTGACTCCGTCAAGCGAGCCCAGCGAATCGGTTGCGGCCACTAACGTTGTCGATGGAGTTGCTCTGCGCAATGCGTGGGACATCGGCCAACTTCCGACCGGAGGCGCTTGGGGTCCAAATCTTCCTGGACCGGGCGCGGATCAGAACCAGATTGTCGGGCTATTACAGACGCTCGATGACTACGCCGACGCCCTCGGTGATCTTTCCATCTCCGAAGCTGTGTTCCAGATTATGCGCGGCAACTTTGGACGTACTGGCACGTTGCTGGACGCCATCTCCAAAGGCCAGCGTCCCCCCACGCCGGATATTGTCGACACGCCCCGTGGCGGCATCGATCTGACACATCGCGTGGTAGTGCTCTTCGCAGGTAATCCCTCGGTGAATCCGGCATGGAGCGGCGTGAGCATGCGTCCGCGCGCCGCGACCGAGCCCTGGCTCGATGCCTGGCTCAGCCAGTTGCTTCCGGATCCAGGCAACGTCGTCGGCACCGTGACTTACCACGACAGCGGTGGGACCCAGTCGCGGCAAGTCTCGCTTGGTGATCTTGATGTTCGGCCGCTGGATGTTCTGGCCATGGCCGATGTCAGCAGCACCCCGCAAAAGGGCGAACTCGAAACGCGCATTCTTTTTGCCGCCGCTCTACCGACTGACGCGACCAATATCGCCATCGATTTCACGCCGCCCTCTCCAGCTAACATCAGCTTCCCCGATGCGCTATTCCTGGCCAAGTCGTTGCGCAGCTTAGTGAGCTCGGCACGGCCGTTGGGTCCGCAGGACACGACCCTGCCTGAGGTTGACGCGGGCACTGCGGGAGGCGTGGTCGACCTTGCAGATCTGCGCACGCGTACCGCTGCCGCCGTAACCAGTTTGCAAAATGACTTACAGGAGCTTAAGAACGCTGCCGCCGGGCTGCCCGGGAGCCCCGATCCAGCACGTGGTGCGCTGTTGCGTTCCAGCTTCTATGGAGTTCCCGGATCGATTCCTCTGACAAGCACCGGGCCTGACGAAAACCTCGCAAGCCAGGCAGGGTCGGTAATTGCGAATCTACAGGACCGGTTCAACAAGGCATCGGCGGTCGTTATCGGCACGGCGCAAGCGGCTGACCTCACTGCTCTGCTGGAAACCATCTTCGGTGCTGACTTCGTGCTGCTGCCGCGATTCACTCCTCCGGATTTTGCGTCGCTGCAATCGGCTTTTGGTCAATCGGCGGCGCTGGTGGCGAGCGATCCGCAAGCTCCAGCGCGCTGGGTGACGCAGCTTACGCGCGTGCGGCCCGGCATCTCGCGGCTGGACGCCGCGTACTCACTGGCGCAACTGCTGGGTGCGAGCGACGCTGATCCGTCTGCGTTTCTCCTGGGACAGCTTCCGGCCGCGCCTGGCGACAAGTGGCTTGGTCTCAGCATCGATCCGGCCAATCCGCCTGGAAAGGGCCGAGTCGCCTTTGCCTGCCTGACGCAGGGCGACCCGATCACGCAAAACAGTTACGCCGGTCTGCTCATCGACGAGTGGCCGGAGCGCATTCCGTCTCTTCAGGAGAATGCGGCGGTCGCCTTCCACTATGAAGAGCCTAAGGCGCGTGCGCCGCAGGCGCTACTGCTGGCGGTCTGTCCTGACAATCGCGCGCTGTGGGACGACGACCTGGTGACGGGTGTGCTGGAGGAAGCCCTCGAGTTGACCAAAATTCGCGCGGTTGATCTCGACAGCGTTGCCCAAGTGGGACAGATTCTGCCTGCGTTGTACTTTGCTCTGAACTTACAGGGGGCTACGATATCTACGAATTTCGCAACCTTGAAGGAGTTTGCTCGTGTCACTGGAAACCTTCCTTAACGCAGTGCTGAAAATCCCGTCGATTACCACGTGGACGCGAGTGGAGCCGCTGCCGCGCGAAGGATCGATGACGCGCAGTTTGCAGGCACAGGTACGTGATCCGCTGTGGTTTCTGACGCGGCAATGGCAGGTAGGAGAATTCCTCGGCGACGATGCCGGCTCGCCGGTGCAGGCAACGCTCGGGCTGGAGCAGCGAAGCATCACGACGTACCGGCCGGGCTTGAACGATGCTTCTACCGTGCCACTTGATTCTAAGTTGCCGATCGAAGTGCACGTTGAGCGTGAGCCAGTAGCGCTCAATTTGCACGGCTCGGTACAGCACGGACTCTTCTTCGAAAGGCTGGTACGAACATCCGGTGTGGCTTCGCCGCCGGCTGTAATTGACGCCTTTCGGGCCGCGTTTCCCATCGCGGCCAAGGCCCGCGACGAAGTGCCAACTGACAGCGATGCGTTGCGATTCAGGTCCCTCGCTGTGGGCCGGGTGACCGATGGCGAGTCGCTCTTTGTCTCTGCACTCGCAGTTGCAAACGGACAAACTCCGCCGACTCCACTTCCCCCACAAGCGTCAGAACTCCACGTAGCCGCAGCGCTGGAAAAGTTTCTTGCCTATCGCAAGTCTCTGTTCAGCGAACCCGATCACGA
>Ga0126381_100006868_pt1 | contig 12629 bp, 10 predicted proteins | sample PanSoiMetPlot_28_FD_96465 | JGI IMG/M metagenome (GOLD analysis project Ga0126381, IMG submission 96465) | Tropical forest soil microbial communities from Panama - MetaG Plot_28 | ecosystem: Environmental > Terrestrial > Soil > Tropical forest > Bulk soil | place: Panama | collected 2016-02-17
AGCCAAGACCACATTGGATATCAATGAGATCCAGCGCATTTTGCCGCACCGCTACCCGTTCCTTTTGATCGATCGTGTAATCGATATGGTGCCGCGGGAGCGCATCGTGGCGATCAAGAACGTGACCATCAACGAGCCGTTTTTTCAGGGGCACTTTCCCAACCTGCCGATCATGCCCGGAGTCTTGATTGTGGAGGCGATTGCGCAGGCCGGGGGTGCTTTGCTGCTTACCGAGGTGGTGGATCGAGACCACAAATTGATGGTCTTTACGGGTATCGAGCGGGCGCGGTTCCGGCGGCCGGTATTGCCCGGCGACCAGGTTCGCATTGAAGTGGACGTAAAATCCTGGCGGATGAATGCTGTGCGCATGGAAGGGAAAGCATTCGTCGGCGAAAAGCGGGTAGCCGAGGCGACCGTTACCTGTCAGTTAATCGCGCGCGCGGGCACACAGCAGGCTCCAAATGGAACAGCCATCCCGCCTCTGCAGACGTGATTGTCAGCCGCCTCGCATGGTAAACGCACAGAACAAGTTCCCCCTCTGATGATCATCCACCCTACTGCCATCATTGATCCTGCCGCGAAGATCCACCCAAGCTGCGAGATCGGTCCATATTGCGTTATTGGTCCGCAGGTCGAGATCGGAGAAGGGTGCCGGTTTCTTTCGCACGTGACGGTAGAGGGGCCGACGACGATCGGTGACGCGAATACGTTCTTTCCATTCTCATCGATCGGCCTTGCCCCGCAGGATCTGAGCTACGCGGGGGAGCCGACTCGGCTAGAAATCGGCGATCACAACCAGATTCGGGAGTTCGTCACGATCAATCGGGGAACGGTAAAGGGCGGCAACCTGACCAAAGTCGGGAGCCACGTCCTGGTAATGGCCTACACGCATATTGCGCACGACTGCCGCATTGGCGATCACGTGCTGCTGGCGAATGCGGCGACACTGGGCGGACACGTGATCGTGGAAGATTGGGCGCAGGTGGGCGCGTTGTGTCCGGTGCATCATTTTGTACGGATCGGCGCGCATGCTTTTATTGGCGGGGGGACGACGATCACGCAGGATGTACTGCCGTTTTCCAAGACGTCGGCGGAGCGCAATACGCACGCCTTCGGTATGAATTCAGTTGGACTGGCACGGCGTGGCTTCAGCAAGGAACGCATCGCCAGGATTCATCATGCGTACAAGGTGCTGCTGGCTTCGAAGCTGAATACGAGCCAGGCCCTGGAAAAACTTAAGTCGGAACCGGACCAGGGAGAAGATGTCGCGATGTTGATCCGGTTTATCGAGGCGTCGGAGCGCGGGGTTATCAAGTGAGAATGTTTACTCGTCTGGCGCCGCGATATGCGCTGCCCGTTTCAAGCTGACAGATCGATAGTCATGCCCTATCGGCCCGGCGACCGGTGCTAGACTTGTTCGCGCATCGTGGCCGGTTCCAGAGAAAAACTCGGGCTCATTGCAGGCAACGGGAAATTTCCCTTTCTGATCATCGACGCCGCACACGCCCAGGGATTTGACGTGGTCGTCGCGGCCATCAAAGAAGAAACTCTTCCGGAGATCGAAAAGAGCGGCGCGGAGGCCGTGCACTGGCTTTCGCTGGGAGAACTTTCCAAGCTGATCGACACGTTCAAGAGTGAAGGCGTGCATCGCGCGATCATGGCCGGGCAGGTGAAGCACAAGCAGATTTTTTCCAGCATCAGGCCGGACTGGCGTCTGGCGAAACTGCTTCTCTCATTGGGCACGCGCAATACGGATTCGCTTCTCGGGGCGGTCGCGAAGGTGCTGGGCGACGAGGGCATCACGTTGGAGAATTCGACTTCGTTGCTGGAACCGTTGTTGGCGGGTGCGGGCATATTAACTGCGCGCGCTCCGAGCGAAGAAGAGAAAAAGGACATCGCTTATGGGCGGTCAGTGGCGCGGCACCTGGCGCAATACGACATTGGGCAGACCGTGGTGGTGGCGGAATCGGCATGTGTCGCGGTCGAAGCGATGGAAGGCACCGACGCCACGATCGAGCGGGCCGGACACATCATGCGTTCTCTCGAAGGCGATGCTTCCACGCTGAGCCGCGCTTTGATTGTCGTGAAGATCGCCAAGCCGAATCAGGACATGCGCTTCGATGTACCGGTGATCGGCGTCCAGACAATTGAAGTGATGCGATCCGCCGGGGCGAGCTGTCTCGCACTGGATGCGAAGCGTTGCCTGCTGCTGGATGGCGACGCCGTGCGCCGCGCGGCGGATGAAGCTAAAATATCCATCTCGGCTGACTGACATGTCTGAATCGAAGCGCATCGTCGAACAGCTGCACAACGCGTTTGAGGGTAGCGCGTGGCACGGGCCCGCGTTGCTCGAATTGCTGACGGACGTCGACTCAGCGACGGCGGCCGCCCACCCTCTGCCGGAAACGCACAGCATCTGGGAACTCGTACTCCATGTGGCGGCTTGGGATGATGCGGTAAATCGCCGGATCGTCCACAGGAAGGCCCTTCAATTGAAGGCTGCCCAGAATTTTCCGGCTGTGAAGGACAAGAGTTCCGCGGCGTGGAAGAAAGCCGTCGACCATCTGAAAGAGACTCATAAAGCGTTGATCGCCACGGCCAAGGGGCTTTCCGACGCACGGCTCCGCGAGCGGGTGCCGGGGAAGAAGTACAACGTCCGGTTCATGCTCGATGGCGTGGTGCAACACGAGCTGTATCACGCCGGGCAGATTGCCATCCTGAAGAAAACCCGTTTGTAATTGTGAGTCCGGCGTAGAAACCCCAATAGGCGCGGGTTTCGTTTCGCAGATACAATCGCGGTCGGGCAACCAGCCGTCAGAGAAAGCCTCTGAGTTCCGACAACATCGTCAATGTAGCGGTCATCGGCGTGGGCGCGTTTGGGCGCAATCATGCGCGCGTTTATAAGCAACTCGAGCAGCGGGGCGAAGCTGTACGGCTGCTTGGGGTGGTCGACCGCGATGTTGCGCGCGCCGACGGCATCGCGCAAGAGTTCGACTGCCGGTCGTTTGGATCGCTGGATCAACTGCTGACAACGCACAGCGAATTGCAGGCGGCGTCGGTAACGGTGCCGACGGTGCATCATCTCGACGTTGCGCGAGTTCTGATGGACTCCGGAGTCGATGTTCTCATCGAGAAGCCGGTGGCGACCACGCTGGCGGAGGCGGATCAACTGATAGCTCTCGCAAGAGCAGGGAAACGAGTGGCGCAGGTCGGCCATCTCGAGCGGTTTAATCCCGCGGTACGGGCGACGGTCCCGCTGATCACACAGCCGATGTTCTTTGAAGTTCACCGCTTGAGCGTCTTCACTCCGCGCTCGCTCGACGTTGATGTCGTACTGGACCTGATGATCCACGATCTCGACATCGTGCTGTCGTTTGTGAAGTCTCCGGTGAAGGAAGTGCGTGCCGTGGGGTTGCCCATTCTGTCGGGCAAGACCGATATTGCCAACGTACGGATCGAGTTCGAGTCCGGGTGTGTGGCCAACTTCACGGCCAGCCGCGTTTCAACCGAGCGCATTCGGAAGGTGCGCTTCTTTCAGCCGCGGCAATACGTCTCGATTGATTACGGGCGGCAGGATGTTCTGGTGTTCTCGGTGGGCGATGGGGGCAGCAAAGGAACAACGCCTTCGGTCAATCCGCAGATCGGGATGGCGAAGCCCGCGGTAAGGGAAGAGGAACCACTTTACGCGGAGCTGAAATCGTTTCTCGAGGCTGTGAGAAAGAGATCTGAGCCGGTAGTTTCTCTTGAGGACGGGCGCCGGGCCCTGGCGTTGGCTCTCGATATCGTGGAGCAGATCGAGGAGCACGGGAAGCGTATCGACCTGGGCAAACTGGTCAAGCAATAAGAACTGGCAATTCCGACAGCCAAAAATTCCGCTACAAACCTTTACAAATCTCTACTTGGACGGCCCACCGCGCTCATCTACCCTTTATGAAGGGGGTGCGTGCGTAAGTGTCGGGACCTCCGATGTTTAGCGGTTTTTCCCAAAAGATGCGAGAATAGGGCAACTGTGCCTAAAGGACCGCCCGGGGAATCGCCGCTGCAACTCCGATTCCTTGCGTAGTGTCTAACGGTCGAACGCCTGTTTTGATGTCCATTACACCGACAACGCCGAAGAACCCTCCTCCGCCAGCGACGGGTACCCGAGTGCCGGAGGTTGCGGACCTTTACGACGCCAGTAATTGGGAGAGCGCCTACAGGCATTTTGACGAAGACGCGGTTCCGCAGCTACTTCTTCATCTGCAGGATGACCTGACCCGTGCCCGGCGCCGTGAGGCGGCGTGGCTGTCGGTCATCGTGCACCTGTTCGTCATCATCCTGTTCATCAACCAGCCGAGGCTCGAAGATTTTTACCGGCGCGTGTTTTTGCACCAGCAGCCGGTGATGCGGGTATCTTTGCCCGATCTGCTCAAGCAGAAACAGCTTACTTATTTGGAACTGCCCCCCGACCTGCAGAAGCCCGCAGAGAAACCGAAGACCAATATCATCTCGGATAAGGACAGGGTAGCGACTTCGAAGAATCCCCAGCTGGATCCGAAGGAATTGCGCAAGATCATCAGCCGTTCGGGAGCACCGGGACCTCGTATCCCGCAGGGACAGCCCGCACCCACACCGGGCGCGATGGCACAAAACGAACAGGGCCCGCAGATGCAGCCGCAACAGGAGCAGCAACAGCCACAGCAGCCCCAGGCGAACCAGACCCAGAATCAGATCGCACAACTGCAGCCGCCCGCCGAGCGCAAAGCTCCTCCGGTTAACTTCGGTCGCAGCATGTCGGCTGGTTCGGCGATCGAGCAGGCGGCAAGGGGCGCGGCGGAGAACCGCGGTGGCTATAGCGGCGACGATGGAAACTTCGGTCCGAATATCGCGCGTGGCGGAGCGGCCGCGCAGGGTGGCGTGGAAGTTCTCAGCGACACCATGGGTGTGAACTTCGACCCATACCTCAAACGGATCGTGCAAATCGTGAACGAAAACTGGCACACGCTGTTACCGGAGTCGGTGTATCCACCGATCCGTAAGAGCGGAACGGTGGCGATCGAGTTTGCGATTTTGAAAGACGGCACGGTTGCCGGGATGAAGCTTGCCGGCACCTCGGGCGATCCACCGCTCGAGCGCGCTTGTTGGGGAAGCATTACGAACTCGGTCCCGTTCCCGCCGTTGCCACAGGAATTTCCGGGCCAATATCTGGCACTTCGGTTTATCTACTGCTACAACGACGCGTGCAGCAACATTCAGCAGTCGAACGTGCACTGACCCGCTAAGCGGCATCGCGGTCTGATATCTCCAGAGGTCTGAACGCCCGAAAGTTCGATCCGCGAAGTCCGGCTCCGCAACTATTCAGCGCTCTCCTTTACACTTCCCTTATGCGTGCTGCTCGAGTTGTACCGCTTCACAAACTTGTCTCCTTCCTCGTAATCGGACTGTCCGCCGTCGCAGCTGCTGCCCAGGCGTCGCCGCCAGCGACGAAGCCACCGTCCAGAAGGCCTCAGTCGCCTGTTCCATCCAAGAGCCGTGAGGTTGCGTGGCAAATCTGTGATCGGCGCCTGAAGTTCCGCGTGACGATCTCTCCCAAGGCCACAGACACGCCCGTACGCGGACGCTTGTTGGTCCTGATGTCACGCAACAGCCCGCAGCGCGACTACCTTGAACCGCAATACGGGAAAGAGACGGAGTCGGTGTGGATTGCCGCGAGAGATATTCCGACGACTCCTCCGGGGGATACGCTCGAGATCGATCCGGATCAGGTTGCATTTCCGGCGGTGTTCTCTAAGGCGCCCGTGGGCGATTACTGGGTGATGGCGATACTGGATCGCGACAACGATGCGGCGTATCGCTTTTTCACGCCGGGTGATCTTGCGATGAAGGCGATCAAGATCACCACCCTGAGGCCGGCGACGGCGGGGGCCGTCTCTCTGACTCTGAATCAGAAGATCCCTGATAGCCCGGCGGGAGAGATTCCGGAAGGCGTCGAGGCGCTCGACTTCGTCAGTCCGGCGCTCACGGCGTTTTGGGGACGCGAGATTCACATGCGCGGGTGGATCGTGCTGCCGCCGAGCTACGGCAAGGGGAATGACCGATTCCCGGTGGTTTATTACACGCATGGATTCGGCGCGCGGCTGAACGATTTGCTGCATGTCGCTACCAAAATCAAGGACAAGACCGCAGAGAAAAAATATCCCGAGATGATCTGGGTTGTCTTAGACGAGTCGTGGCCTTCGGGCACGCACGAATTCGCAGACTCGGTAAACAACGGACCATGGGGAAAGGCGCTGACGGAGGAATTGATTCCGAATCTCGAGTCGCGTTACCGCATGGACGCGCGTCCCAGCGGGCGCTTTCTCACGGGACATTCGTCTGGTGGGTGGGCGACGATGTGGCTGCAGACGAGATATCCAAAGATTTTTGGCGGTACGTGGTCGACGGCGCCCGACCCGACCGACTTTCACACCTTTACCGGTCCGGATATTGTGTCGACGCCGCTTCAGAATTTCTATCACGACCCGAACGGACATCCCTGGCCGCTGGTGCGAATCAATAACGTGAATGTTGAATCGCTGGAGCAGTACGCGAAGCAGGAAGCGGTGGTTGGTCCGGTCGGCGGCCAGATGGCGTCGTTCGAGTGGGTGTTCAGTCCGCGCTGTTCTGATGGACGGCCCTGCCAGATTTTTGATCGCGTAACCGGCAATGTGCATGTGGATGTGGCGAAGTATTGGGAGGAGCATTACGACATTGCCCACCTGGTGCAGAGCCAGTGGGCGGAAATTGGTCCGGATCTGAAGGGGAAGATTCACCTGATCGTGGGAACCTGGGATACGTTTCATCTCGACGAGCCGGCGCACAAGCTGCAAGCGGTCCTGGAATCGCTGGGGGCGGATGCGCACTTTACCTACGTTCCCGAGCGCGATCACATGAATCTGTACCAGGGCGGTCTGGATGAGAAGATCGCGCAGGAAATGTATCGGGTGGCGCGACCGGGCGCGTCGGGAAATGCTGGGCAGCAGTGAGCGAGTTTTCGTGCAGCAAATGGAGCGCAATGTGGCGGAGGGCGAGACGCCCTCGGGACAGCCGGCGGGGACCCTTCGACTCCCTTCGGTCGCTCAGGGCAGGCTGGCGGCGCTACAACGGACAGGCAGCCTCAATATTGAAATAGCTACCACACCCGGCAACGCTGTGCTGGCGCCAAGGGTGCTCCCGTCTTGCAATGAAACGCCGACTGGAAATCCGGCATGTTGGTGACGACGCCGTTGGTGCGGTACTTGTCGGGCGAGTGCTCGTCGACGGTGGCGCGCACGCGCTTGGCTTCGTCGCGAGTGCTTCCGCACCAACTCTGTGCGTAGCCGATGAAGAAGCGTTGGTCGGGAGTGAAGCCATCGATCGTTTGCAGATTCTGTGACTTCGTATCTGCCTTCCATGCGGCGTAGGCGAGGATCAGACCGCCGAGGTCGGCGACGTCTTCGCCCAGGGTCAGCTTGCCGTTGATCTTGATGTCGTCGACGATCACGTACTGCGAGTACTGGTTCGAGATGCAGCTGGCGCGCTTCTCAAACTCTTTTCCGTTGGCCTCGGTCCACCAGTCGCGTAGGTTGCCGGTTGCGTCGAACTGGCGGCCTTCGTCGTCGAAGCCGTGAGTAAGTTCGTGGCCGATGGTCCCGCCGGTGTTGCCGTAGTTGGGCGCCGCGTCGGAGGCGGGATCGAAGAGCGGCGGCTGCAGAATGCCGGCGGGGAAGTTGATGTCGTTTTTCTGCGGATCGTAATAGGCGTTCACCGTCGGGGGAGTCATCGTCCACTCCTTGTGATCGACGGGTTTATCAATCTTGGCGAGCTGGCGGTCGAACTCGAACTTCGCGGCGCGCTGTACGTTCCCCATCTCGTCGCCGCGCTTGATTTCAAGCGAGCTGTAGTCGCGCCATTTGTCGGGATAGCCGATTTTGTTGACGACGGCGTGCAGCTTCTCGAGAGCGTTCTTCTTGGTTTCGGGCGACATCCAGGGCAGGTTTTCGATGTCCTGCTGCATGGCGGTTTCGATTTCGGTGACCATGCTGAGCACCTGCCGCTTGGCTTCCGGACTGAAAAACTTCTCGACATAGGCTTGGCCGAGAGCTTCGCCGAGATCGTTGTCGACATCGACTGTGCAGCGCTTCCAACGAGGCTGAAGCTGCTCGCGGCCGGTAAGCGTCTTTCCGAAGAAATTGAAATCCTCATTGACGAACGAGGAAGAGAGGAACCGAGCATTGGCGTGCACCAGATGCCATTGCAAATACGCCTTCCAGGCGGCGAGGTCTTCTTTATCGATCAATTGGCTCATGGCCTGAAAGAAAGCTGGCGTCTCGACATTCAATGACCTCAATTGCGGCACGCCGACCTTGGCGAAGAACAGATCCCACTGGAAGTTCGGGCTGAGCTTCTGGAGTTCGTCGGCGGACATGCGGTGGTAGATGTTTTTGGGATCACGCCGGTCGACGCGCGTCATCGAGCCGCGTGCGAGTTCGGTTTCGATGTGCAGGATCCGGCTCGCTTCTGCGGATGCCGCGGTTGGCGAATGGCCGAGACGTTCCAGCATCTTCTGTACGTGGGTGACGTAGGCCTTGCGTAGATCGACGGATTTAGCGTCGTCTTTGAAGTAGTAGTCGCGGTCGGGAAGACCTAAGCCACCCTGATCTGCTTCGGCGATGACCTCATTGGAATTCTTGTAATCCTGATCGGAGCGGAAATTGAAGAGCGCGAACTGATGCGCCATGCTGGCGACGACATCGCTCAGATCTTTCTTGGATTGGATGGCATCGATTCGTGCCAGCGCATCTTGCAGCGGTCGGATACCCTGCGCGTCGATAGTCTTTTCGTCGATGCAGGAGGCGTAGTAGTCGCCGATTTTCTGGCCATAAGATGCGCGCTGTCCCGTCTCGGCGGCCGCGCTTTCGAGAATTTCGCGGAGTTGCTTGCGATTTTCGTCCTGAACCTTTCCATAGGTGCCCCAACTCGATTGATCGGGTGGGATGGGATTTTTCTTGATCCAGCCATTGCAAGAGTAAGCAAAGAAGTCGACGCAAGGATCGACGGTTGTGTCTATCGATGTCACATCAAGAACCGGCAGATCGGGTTGCGCCTGGTTCTGCGCGATGGAAGAGGGAAGGATGATGAAGAGGACAACGGCAGTCAGAAGAAAAATCCTCGCACGACTCATGCCACTCCTTAGAACGCGGGCTCAGTTTTACCAGATGGCGAGCGCTTGCGTAGCACTTGTCCCGCATGCGGCGCGAAACTGGCCTGATGAATTTCGTGGCGGTGGGTTCGAGGCTTGTCGCGTCCTAGGATCGTCCGAGCCGTATCGAACCGTCGCCGGTATGGATCGTCAGACGCGCGCCGCCGCCGTTCAGCTTGCCCTGCACATTACTGGAGTCGTAGCGACCCTGCACGGTCAACGGCATATCGAGCGTGATATGCCCGTCTCCGGTGTGAAGCGAAACATCGGCGGCAAAATTCTCCGGAACATTCAAAGTCACTCTACCGTCGCCGGTCTTGAGCTCCCAGCCTTTGCCGATCGATGATCCAGACCTGGCTTCTGCTTCGATGCTGCCGTCGCTGGTGCTCACATCCACAGCGTCGAATCGTCCCTTGACGCGGACGTGGCCGTCCCCGGTGTGAGCGCGGAGCGCGCCATCGACGCCTTCGATTTCCACCCGACCGTCGCCGCTTTCAACGTCGAATTCGCCTTTCAGATCGCGCAGGCGGATCTCGCCGTCTCCGGTGTGCAACCGGATTTTCCCTTCACGAGGCATGTGGATCTCAACGATGGTGCGGCGGTCGCCTATGCTCATGATGTGGATGCCGTGCGGGAAGCGGACTTCGATCTCAACGTTGTCGCCGGTCTGGTGGTCGTAAACCTGGATACCGCCTTGGCCGAAACCCCACTTCGTGGAGGTGACGCGGGCTTCGATCGTCTTTTGGTCCCATGTATCCACGTGAATGGCCGCATCAGAGGTCTCCACGCGTAGCTCGGGTCGACCGGTGATCGTGAAAGTCTTTGTCCACTCTTCTGCCTGGGCTGTACGGGAAGCCGTCGCAAATGCGCAGAACGCGATGACGATCGAAAGCAAGCGCTGCATAACATCCTCCGTGGGACGCCGGGAACACACATCTCCCAGGTCTCAGACGCAAATACGCGCACAAAGTAAGCGCGGTTCCCAAAATCTAGGAGTTGGGCTAAGACTTGGACGCGGGATACGCCAACCGGACCAGGGTTCGCTCGGAAAATGGCAGATACAAAAGGGCTGCGGTGGCGGCAAAGGCTGCCCCAAAGCCGATGTTTTCGGCCAACAGAAACGGGGCGACCGCCCATAGCTGATCCATGGCCAGCAGGACAGGGAAGAGGCGTAGGAATTTTTCCCCGAAGCGCCGGTGATCGAAGGCAACGGTAGAGATCATGTAGCAGCGTAAAGGGATGCCGATTCCCGCGGTCACGAGCGCCGTGATCAGGACGACGGTGGCTGCCCGGGCAGGCAAGAACGAATCTGCAATGCGATATACGTCCTGATAATGGAAAAGAGCCTCGACATAAAAGATCAAGTACATGATCTGGATCAGCAGAAACAGGCTGCGGGTCAGGCCGCGGCGAGGGATCGGCACCTCGAGTTCGGGGTGCAGGGAGCCTGTTGTCTGGATGGCTTCAACTTCGGCGGCGCGGTCAGGACTGGCCGGCGAGATGGATGCGGCGCCGGGGGCCTCGGTCGCCGTTTTCTCGTTCGATTGAACCGGCGCGATGAACCGGTAGCCGCGGCGGGCGATGGTCTGCACGAAACGGGGATTCGAAGCGGAGTCACCCAGCGCTTCGCGGATCTTGTTCACGGCGGTATTCAGGCTGTGATCGAAATCGACGAAGGTGTCGGCTGGCCAGAGCTTGCTGCGTAACTCGTCCCGGGTGACAAGGTCGCCGGGGCGCTCAAGCAGCATGGTCAGGATCTGGAAAGGCTGTTCCTGCAAGCGGATAAGGGTTCCACTTTTCCGCAGTTCGCCGGTGGTGAGGTCCGCTTCGTAGATTCCAAAGCGAAGGGATTTTCCAGCAGAGCGGGCTTCCGGCATAAGGCAATTGGAAGTTTAGCACCGCTCCCAGGGCGCAACCGTCCGCTCCCGTGGGCCGAAAGCCGAGAGCCTTGAGCCCGAGGTCCATAGCACGGAACCCAAAGCCGAATGCCGAGAGCCCGGTTTCTAAAGCCTTCTTGCAAAAGGTGTTTTGAGGTCCTAACGGGCGGAGTTACAATGCCCACATGCCCTCCCCGGCACAGCACAAGTCGCAGCTCCGCCATGCTTGGCATCATGTCTACGCGCTTGAGACCACCGGAGTATTGATCATCGCGGCGACTCTGCTCGGCATCACGCTCGTTCGTTTCTGGCAGGCGATTCACTGGAGTTGGCGCTGAAGGAGCAGCACGACCCGTTGCTGGTTGTCCTTCTCGGCCCGACTGCAAGCGGCAAAACGTCCCTCTCGCTCGTTCTCGCGGAACATTTCCAAGGCGAAATTATTAATTGCGATTCGGTCGCGTTGTATCGCGCATTCGAGATTGGCACGGCCAAGCCGACCGCGAGCGAACGGGCGCGTGCGCCCCATCATCTTTTCGACGTCGTCGAGCCGACGGATTTCATCACGGCCGGTGAATATGCCCGGCGCGCGAGACATGTTTTTGCGGACGTCAAATCGCGCGGGCGACTGCCCATTGTGGTGGGGGGTACAGGACTTTATTTGCGAGCGTTGCTCGATGGACTTTTCCCCGGCCCCCAACGATCGGAGGAATTGCGTCAAAGGCTGCGGGAGCGTGAGAAGCGGCGGGGGCAAGGATATTTGCATCGAATTCTGCAACGTCTCGACCCTGAGGCAGCGGAAAAAATTCACGCGAACGACACGCCCAAGCTGATCCGCGCGATCGAAGTATGCCTTGCGTCCCGGCGGCAGATGACCGAGGTGTGGAAGGAGGGCCGCGATTCTCTCCAAGGCTTTCGCATCCTTCGTCTGGGACTGAATCCCGACCGGGAGGCCTTGTATACGCGGATCAATGAGCGCGCACGGCGCATGTTTGAAGTTGGGCTCGTAGAAGAGACGCACAGCCTAATGGAGAAGTACGGCAGCGCTGCGCGCCCTCTGGGTTCGCTAGGATACAAGCAAGCGGTGCAGTTGCTACGTGTAGAGTTGACTCGCGAGGCCGCCATCTCTGCGGCGCAGCAGGCGCATCGCAACTATGCCAAGCGTCAAATGACGTGGTTTCGGCGAGAGCCCGAGGTTATGTGGTTCGCGGGATTCGGAGACGAGAAAAGTATCCAGGAGCGGGCGCTCCTTGCGTTAGGTGAAGCCGGTGGGCGGCGCTAGAAAATCGGTGGTCGGTTTTCGGCGTTTTGGCTCGTGTGAACGCCCCTTACTGGATGATTTGACATCGAGGATCGTTTTCACGAGATCTACCGGGCATAAAGGGATTCCTAAGAACGACAGCCGAACACCGAACACCGAGAGCCGCTTCCCGAAATCGAAGACCGAACACCGAAAACCGCACGCCGAACGACAGAATCCCGCAGACCGATCCACTCTTTCCTGCTATCGTTTTGCCATGCGTTTTGTCACGGTGCTGTTCCTGGTTTTCGCATTG
>Ga0126381_100006869_pt1 | contig 12629 bp, 14 predicted proteins | sample PanSoiMetPlot_28_FD_96465 | JGI IMG/M metagenome (GOLD analysis project Ga0126381, IMG submission 96465) | Tropical forest soil microbial communities from Panama - MetaG Plot_28 | ecosystem: Environmental > Terrestrial > Soil > Tropical forest > Bulk soil | place: Panama | collected 2016-02-17
CTTGGTATGCGAGCCAGCGCCACCGGCGAAGTTCTGTTCAACGATTGCCGCTTAGCCCAGTCTCAGCTCCTCGGCAAACAGGGTGAAGGGTTCGTGGACAGCCTGCGGATTCTCGACGGCGGTCGCATTTCGATTGCTGCGCTCGCGCTCGGCATCGCCCAGGGCGCCTTCGATGCCGCCCTCAAATATTCCAAGCATCGCAAGCAGTTCGGCCGTTTCATCTCGGAGTTTCAAGCTATCCAGGACAAGCTCTCCTCGATGGCAACTGATATCGAAGCTGCCAGACTTCTCGTGTATAGCGCGGGCGCCCGCAAGGATGCTGGGAAACGTGTCACAAAAGAGTCGGCCATGGCGAAGCTTTTCGCGTCTGAGATGGCTGTCAAAGTCGCTGACCAGGCGTTGCAGATACACGGCGGCTACGGCTTCATAAAAGACTATCCCGTCGAAAAATTCTATCGCGATGTCAAGCTCTGTACCATCGGTGAAGGCACGAGCGAGATCCAACGTCTGGTCATCGCTCGTCAGCTGCTAAAAGAATAGATTGAACGGTCCCGCATCAGCCGAAGAATTGCAGCAGAGAATTCTCTCTGGCGATCAGCGCTCGCTCGCGCGTGCCGCGACCATCATTGAGAATCAGTCCGACGCGGGTCGCGCTCTTATCGCTTCTCTATTTCCAAAAACGGGACGCGCCATGATAATCGGCATCACGGGTCCGCCAGGGGCGGGGAAGAGTACCCTCGTAAATCAACTCACCAGAATTCTTCGGAGCGAAGGGCAAACCGTCGGCATTCTCGCTATCGACCCGAGCAGCCCATTCTCGCGCGGCGCCATCCTGGGCGACCGCATTCGCATGCAGGATCATCACGCTGATCCCGGCGTTTTTATTCGTTCCATGGCGAGTCGTGGAAAACTGGGTGGTATCGCGCAGATGACGCTCGACCTCGCGTTGCTCCTCGACGCGGCCGGACGCGATGTGATCCTGGTTGAGACCGTCGGCGCAGGTCAGGACGAGGTAGAAATCGCACGCCTGGCCGACGTTACTATCCTGGTCCTGGTGCCTGGACTGGGCGATGATGTCCAGGCCATCAAGGCCGGCATTATGGAAATCGCCGACATTTTCGTAATCAACAAAGCCGACTTGCCGGGTGCGGACCGTCTTGAACAGGAAATTCGTGCCATGCAAAGCTTGGCGGATAGCGACGCTCGGGCCGATGCCGCTCCGGTTCGTCGTGTGATTGCAACAGAAGGCCAAGGGTTGGCAGAACTTCTCGCAGTGATCCGCTCCGTATTTGAAAGAACGGGTCGCCGTACTACGCGCATCGGCGCCTGGAGTTTTCGTCTGCGGGAAATGCTTCGAGAGAATTTGCTTCGCTCCATACCGGAGGACCAGATTGAGCGGCACGCAGCTCGTGTAGCTGAGAAGCTTGAGGACCCTTACACGGCATTGGCTTGTCTCATGAGCGGACGAAATGACCATTGAAATCGACCACCTTGGAATAGCGGTTCGCAATATCGACGAAAGTCTCCGCTTTTATGAGCAGTTGCTCGGCATGGACGTGATCGGCCGGGAGAACATAGCGGAGGAGCGCGTAACCATCGCGATGCTTTCTACTACCCCTAGAATCGAACTCCTGGAATCGGCGGCGGACGGCTCGACAATTGAGAAGTTCATTGCGAAGCGCGGCCCGGGCCTGCATCATGTCGCTTTGCGGGTCAACAGTCTTTCGTCGGTTCTCGATCAGCTCAAAGCAGCCGGCGCACGGCTTTTGAACGAACCGCGCCGGGGAGCCGGAGGCCATACTTATGTTTTTGTGCACCCGGTGTCAACTGGCGGCGTTCTTCTCGAACTGATCCAGAAATGAATCAGAGTCCCAACCATACGGGAGCGGTAAATCTAGGGAGATATCGAACAATTGAAACAAACAGCAGAAATCGGCATCATCGGCGGCAGCGGCCTCTATTCGATGCCCGGCTTTCACGCGCATGAAGAGATTCGCCTCAACACACCCTTCGGCGATCCCTCGGACGCATACCTGATCGGCGATCTCGAAGGCAAGACCGTCGCGTTTCTCGCCCGTCACGGACGCGGGCACCGCATCTCGCCCTCAGAGCTGAATTTCCGTGCCAATATCTTCGGCATGAAGATGTTGGGCGTCGAACGCATTCTTTCGCTCAGCGCGGTCGGATCACTCAAGGAGGAGCACGCCCCCTTGGATTTCGTCATCCCAGACCAGTTCTTTGATCGGACCAGGGGACGCATCTCGACGTTCTTTAGTGGCGGCATCGTCGCCCATATCAGCTTCGCCGATCCGGTTTGCCCGCAGCTTGCTCATCTCGCTCACCATTCCGCGTCGGATCTTGGTATAAACAGCAAACTCGGCGGAACCTATCTTTGCATGGAAGGCCCCGCCTTCTCGACCCGCGCCGAGTCGAATCTTTATCGAAGTTGGGGCATGGACGTGATCGGAATGACCAATCTCACCGAAGCGAAGCTGGCCCGCGAAGCGGAGATCTGCTACGCAACCGTCGCCATGGTTACCGACTATGACTGCTGGCATGACGAACATGACGCCGTCACCGTAGACGAGATAATTCGAAATCTCACAAAGAACGCGGAGAATGCCTGCAAGCTCGTGCGTAACGCCGTAAAGCACATGCCCCAGGAACGCACCTGCAAGTGTGGCTCGGCTTTGAAGCACGCGATCATTACCGATCGCTCCTCCATTCCCGCCGAAATTAAGCAGAAGCTGGAGTTATTGATTGGCAAGCATACCGGCCAGTGAACTGGCGCGTGAGATCCTCGACGCCTGCCTGCGCGACGGAACCTGGCCGGCCCGCTCCCTGGATGACCTGATCGAACGCGCGCTCGACGACGACGATCCGTTTGCCGCTACGGCTGCAACTCGCGCGCTTTTCGGCATCGTAATAGAAAGACTAGGGGATTTGTTCGAGCCTAGGCTGTGCGATGTATATTCCCGGCTGTTCGCCCACGTAATTGCACGAGCGCTTCCGGAGTATAAGGCTGGCGATCTGTTGGTTCGCTACAATCGCATCCGCCAGATCCGACGCTTTCCAGGCGGTGAGGTGAACCGGGTCTTCGTTCTCTCTCGGGTGACCCTCGGCGCCGATGTCGCCGTAACCAGCGTTGCGCTCGCTGCCGCGAAGAGCCGTTTTCCCGAAGCCGAGATCTGCCTCGTAGGACCCGCCAAAAATGCTGAGCTATTCGCTGCCGATCCACGCATTGCGCCCATAGCCGTAATGTATGGACGTTCGAGTATGTTGCGCGACCGCCTTCTCGCAGCCGCTGAACTGCAGATTGCAGTGGACGAACGGGGTTCGATCGTGATCGACCCGGACTCGCGCCTTACACAACTCGGCCTCATTCCCATCTGCGACGACTCCCGGTATTTCTTCTTTGAAAGCCGCGCCTATGGGGGAGAACTGGAAGCCACCCTCCCGAGGCTCACCGCTCAATGGGCGAACGAAGTCTTTGATATCGAACCTCCGGCCGCCTATGTCGCTCCGCCCCGGCAAACCAAGGTTGCCAGTATTGCGGTGAGTTGGGGCGTCGGCGAGAATTCCAACAAGCGGATCGACGACGACTTTGAATATCACGTGCTCGCTGCTTTGTTGGCCAGGCAGCGGCCCGTTGTGCTTGATCGCGGCGCGGGAGGAGAGGAAGCAGCCCGCGTCGATGCACTGGTGCAACGCTTAGGGTCACCGGCTCACCTGCACATTCATGACGGCAGTTACGGATCGTTCGCCAGTCATATTCTGCAAAGCCGGCTCTACGTTGGCTACGATTCAGCGGGCCAGCATGTCGCGTCCGCGGGCCATGTTCCCTTGGTATCGATCTTTAATGGCTATGCCTGCAATCGAATGCTCTCGCGCTGGCGGCCCCAGACGAATTCGGCCCGCGTCGTTACCGTAGATGAGAGCAGTCAGTCTACCGCTCTCGCGCGCACATTGCAGGCTATTGCTGAGGCGGGGGGGGAGGAGGCGTCGGCAGCGTCCACGGATTAGACCCTGACTCGCTCTTCTGTCCGGTAGGCTTTGCAGGTTGGGATGCGGCGGGGGTGGTTTTCGCACTCTCGGCCGTGCTGTGAGTTGCCGGTTCTTCCTCTGTCTTGCTCGCCGGTAAAGGGGGCGGGGCATTCGGGTTCACATCGTAGGTAATGTTCGATTCGGTTCCGAACTTCCGGTAATCTCTGAATTCAATTTCGTTCTTCGAACTCTGGCGATCTGCCCGCATGAACAGGCGGGCGACCAGCGGGCAAACATACTGTTGGCCGCTGATTTGTACTGCATCGTAATCCAAAATCTCGGTTGCTTCATTCACTGGGAAGCTCTTTGGAATATCGATCGCCACGAACTTGATACGGTCGATCTCGCCCGTATTCTCATCCGCATAAACCAGCCCTTTGTAAGCCGTAATGATACGTTGCTCGTCCCCGGGCCCTGCCGAGTAGCTGATCGACCAGCTTGAATGGCCGCTGTCAATAAAGTAATTGAACACCGCCATGCGCCGGCCGCGTAGTGTGGCCCAATGATCCCATCCGAATTCTGCCTGGCTGTGCGGCTCGAAGATCTCGCGCATCAGGCTTCCAAATTCACCGGTGGAGATCGCGCCGCCGTGCATCGGAACGCCCTCCATGCTGGTGTCCATGAACTGCCCATTGACCGAGTAAACGTTGTACTTTTCTCGTCCTTCGTTATAGCTGACCTTCGCCAGAATGTTGCCGATGCTGCGGTAGTGATCTCCGGCATTGGGATCGACATATTGCCGCGTCACCTGTACACAAATGAAGTTAGGCAGATTATTGGTATACGACAGAGCGTACTCCCGCATCAGGTCCAGTATCTTTTGCTGGCGGATGGAATCCGGAGGCGGAATCGGCGGAGCCTTCGAACTGAGCTTGACCGTCGCAGGCCCGCTATTCAGGGAATTGTCGGGGGCCGTCGCCGGCGAATAAGTAGAATCCCGAGTAGGGGCCTTCATACTTCCGGTCTTGTCGCGCAGCTCCTGTAGGGCCTCCACCGTCTTCGGTCCCGCGCCCTGCGCCTGCAGGTCCACAATCGTCTTGTCTGTCAGTTTTTCCGTCAGTTCCAGCTTCCTGATATAGGCAGCGATCTGTTTGTCGGAATGCTGCCTGAGCGCGAGTTCCGAGCGCAAAAACTCCGCCAGTTGCTGGATGTTCATTTGCATCTGCGCCTGCAGCGCCAACGCAAGAGACACTAACAGCACCGTTAGACGGGTCATATTCAACATCATGACGCAACAAAGGCCGCGCGGGTTGCGGCCCGGAGATCAGAGTTTCTCTTCCTTTTCCAACTGTACCGTGATGTTTCCTACTGGAAAGCCCAGATGCACTTGAAATTGCACGGGCAAATGTCCGGCATCGTCCACCAGCCAGACGAACAGGCGCCCCTTCCGTTTATAAATGACATTGTCGAAGAGAAAGGCTTCGTAACGGACCGTTGAGTAGTTTTTTCCGTCGATATTCACCGTCTCCTTCGCCTGCGCTTCCAACCTTGCAAATGCGAGTTTCTTACCATCCGTGACCGGCACAGACGTCGGCTTGCCGAGTTCCGGTGGCGCGAGGCGCAGCTTGGCAAGAGCGCCGAGGACTTCATGAGTGCACGGCGGCTTGTCCAATTCGTTCTTTGCCGCCGTGTTTTTTACCAGGTCGCGCTCGCTGTACTCTACTTTGTTCCGCACGTTGTTAAAGTTCAATTGCGTGAGCGTGTGCTTCTTGCCTTCTTGTGCCTCGAGCACCGCGCTGGAGCCGCAGAATTGGTCGTTGGTAGTCACCTTGTAGGTATCCAACACCCTGTATAACCGGCTCACTAGCCCGGCGCTTGTCAGGTTCAGATTCAGATCCCAGCCGCGTCCGGACGCGCGGGTTTGCTGAACGACCGCATATCCGGCCGTTACCAGCCGCCATTCAACCCGGTAGGTAAGTTTCTCCGCACACGGAAATACTGGGTCCTTTTGCGGTTGCTCGGCGGGAGCGATGGCATTCAACAGGAAGCAGGTTAGAAAGAGAGCGCGCACCGGGCGCAAAACACCAGAAGAAATCATCAATTTTCTTGGTTCGTTCTTGATAGAGACCGGTGCCGGGCATCGCACCTACCCCAAGTTTGGCACAGGCCCGGCACAGGAACCCGGCGTGAGCACTCAGCGCCTGAATGCATGGTGATAAGTTGGACGGAGTTCGCTTGCCAGGGTCTTGGTCATGAAAAAAGAAACAGAGTCGATCGTAAAACCGGATGTGTGCCCGTCGCGACGCACGCTGATCGTGGATGCCGCGGCGGTTGCGGCATCATTCATAATTGTTCCCCGGCACGTTTTGGGCGGCTCCGGCTACGTGCCTCCTAGCGACAAAGTCACGCTCGCGACCGTTGGATTGGGCCGCCAAGGACAGGCTGTCACCATGGAGTTGCTTGCGCGCCCGGATGTCCAGGTGGTCGCGGTCTGTGATTGCAATCGCGAAAGTAAGAACTACATAGAGTACGGAAAGAACGATCTGCTCAAGGCTGCGCGAAAACTCCTCGGCCCCGGTTACGAAAAATGGGGCGAGGACCTGTCCTCGCCCGGCGACGTTCAACTCACTCCCGAAGTCTCCAGCAGTCTGGGAATGGGTGGCCGCGAACCAGCCCGCAGGCTCGTGGAGGCGTACTACGGCTCCCGAAAGGGCAATTCCGCGGGTTCATACCACGGTTGCCACGCCTATGGCGACTATCGCGAGCTCCTCGCAAAAGAACAGGATCTCGACGCCGTTTACGTTGCGACTCCCGATCACTGGCACGCGGCGATTTCCATCGCCGCCATGCGTAAGCGTAAACATGTGCTGTGTCAGAAGCCCATGACGCACACCATCGGCGATGCCCGGCGCGTCGCCCACACCGCTAAAGAGATGAAAGTGGCGACATCGTTGACCGTAAACAACCCATCGACCGATGTAACACACCTGATCACTCAATGGCTGGACGATGGCGCTATCGGACATGTCCGCGAGGTGCACAATTGGTCCAGCCGTCCCTTCTGGCCGCAAGGTGTCGACCGCCCCTCGGCCGTCGATTCCGTGCCCGATGGCCTCGACTGGGACATGTGGCTCGGGCCAGCTCCGGAGCGCCCGTTTAGTAAGGTGTACCAGCCCTTTGTATGGCGTGGCTGGTACGACTTTGGCGACGGCTCTTTCGGCGACATGGGCTGCTATAGCTTCGCCGGCGTGTTCAGTATCCTGAAGCTCACGCCTCCCACAACGGTCGAAGCCAGTTCCAGCGATTCCTATCCCGAAACCTTCCCCAAAGCCTCGATGGTGCACTTGACATTTCCGGCAAACGGAACCCGCCGCGAGATTGCCATGCACTGGTATGACGGCGGTCTGCGCCCGCCCCGGCCGAACGGTCTGCGCTCTGAAGACCAGCACTTCTTCGAAATTGGCGAGGAAAATGAAGGCATCATGTATGTCGGCGAGAAGGGCTTTCTGATCGCCGGTTTCAACGGAAACCGTCCGCGGGTCTATCCCGAGTCTTCAAAGTACAAAGCCCCGGAAGTGAAGCGGGGTGCCCATCGCAGCGACCCTGCGATCGATCAGTGGATCGGCGCGTGCAAGGGTGGTCCGGCTCCGCTCGCGAACTTTGAATCACAGGCCCCGGTGACGGAAGCCTTCCTGCTCGGCTGCATCGCCCAGCGCTTCCCTGGCGAACTCATTCAGTGGGACACCGCTGCGATGAAGATCACCAATTCTAGCAAGTTAAACGCCTACGTCGATCCGCCCGCGCGCGGCAAATACAGCATCTAACTCTTGAACACGCTTAGGAAGCGCGAGCGCCATTGCTGTAGGGGCTTGGCATGCCAGGCCCAGCGGGTGAGGAATGCCTCGCTCGCCTCAATCCAGATCGAACAGCCGTTTTGGCGGCGCGCCGGACTTGTCTTCTTTGGCCTGTTTTAGCAGTTCCTCAAACTTTCGTTCGCGCACTTTTTCGCTGTTGAGGTGCGACGCAAAGCTTTTTTCGAAGACATCGTTGCGGCGGTCGGCTTCGCCCTTGAGCTGCTGTACCGCGACCTGAAGATCCTCGATAAGCGGCTTCTTTTCCGGCTCGCGGTGCTGGAGGATGATCTGCATTTCGCCATCGATCTGGAGGGTTGCTCCGCAGCATGGGCATTTCACTTCGAACACGGAGCTGCTGGACTGCGTCATATATCGGAATCGTAGCGCAGTAGGGCAGGCCATTGGTGTTTGCGGTCTGCCAGAATCATCGCTGCGCTATCCTTCGACTGCCGCATGGAATCCGTCTTCGCCTGGCTGGCGCAATATGGTTACGCAGGGCTGTTTCTTCTGCTCATGCTCGGCATAGTGGGCTTGCCTATCCCGGACGAGACCCTGCTGGTCTTCTGCGGCTATCTCATCTGGCGCGGCCGTCTGCATTTCGGCCTCACATTTCTTTTTGGTTTTCTGGGAAGCGGCTGCGGCATTTCCTTGAGCTACCTGATTGGCCGAAACTTCGGCAAGACGGCGATTGATCGCTATGGCAAGTACATTCGCCTCACTCCGGAACGCGCCGGCCGGGTGACCGCATTGTTTCACCGGATCGGTGCCTGGGTGCTCATGATCGGGTATTTCGTGCCCGGCCTGCGCCATTTCACCGCACTTATTGGAGGGATGTCACATCTGAAGTACTGGAGATTCGCCTGTTTCGCATACTCGGGCGCCGCCATCTGGGTAACGACGTTCCTCGTCTTGGGATATTTCGTTGGTGAGGGCTGGGAGCACGCCTCCGCAGTCGCGCACCGCTACCTGGTCATTGGATCCGCGGTCTGCGGCGTGGTTGCCTTGATCGTATGGCAAGTTCGAAAACGCCGCGCGAAACCTTTGCCTGTTCGTCAGGACTAGAAAAGAGCCAGCGAGTGATTCGTCATTCGTTCCCGAAACTCGTCAAAATGTTACATCCGTTGAAGGTACTGGGAGTTCCACAGCTGGAATCCTTAAATGAAGAACGCAGACGGTTTGACGCCCTGGCCAGTGTATGTATTTCGGGTAGTGAATTACATCTAGCAGGCTGCTGAAAAGCGGGTTATGGCGGAAGAGGGGGTGGACTACGGAGTAAGTTCCTACGATTGAGCGGAGACCGGGATATGAAAAGAGATGGATTGGGGTGCCCGAGCCGCTTTGTTGCATCCCGTAGAGACTCCTTCCTATGTGATGGAGAGCTGAAGATTGCGCATCCGGACCAAGTTGTAAGCGGCAGCGGCAAAGGTGAACATCCAAGCTACGCGCTCCATGCCGCGGAAGCGCGTCTGGCGTTGCAAGGCGATCGTCTTGATCCATCCGAAGACTTCCTCAACCCGTTTCCGTTTTCGCTGGCTGACGCCATACCCCTCATGCCGGGTAGTACGTTCGTCGATGGCACTGCGGCGGTTCGTATTGTTTTGTGCCACGTGAGGCGTCACTTTCAGTTCACGCGTGGCAGCCACAAAGCCACGCGTGTCATAGCCGCGATCTCCGCCCAACGTGATGCGCTTGGATGCCGGTTTGCCAGTTAGCATGGCAAGGGCCGCTTCGCGTTCGGCGGTCCCGCCGGCCTGGGTTAACCGCACATCCACCACCAACCCATTCCGGTTCTCAGTGAGCACATGACCCAGATATCCGAGCCGGGCTTCAGCACCGCGAGTCTTCTTATAGAGACGCGCCATGGGATCCGTCAGCGATTGGTGCGTGTCATTCGAGCGTTTCTCTTTGTGCCAGTTCACGGTGGGATTGCCGCTACCATCCAGCGGCGGCGGATTCAGCAGATCATGATCGCTCTCTTTGCGCTGAAAACTCTTTTGTGCTGCCCACGCTTCAATCAGTGTTCCATCCACAGTAAAGTGCTCGTCCGACAACAGCTTTTTCTTCCGGGCTTGTTCCACGATGAGGGAGAAGAACTCTTCGGCAACCGCGCCCTCCAGCAACCGGTCTCGGTTCTTCGTAAATACCGTCGGATGCCACACCGGCTCGTTGCCTGAGAGACCCACGAACCAACGGAACAACAGGTTGTATTCCATTTGCTCCATCAGCATCCGCTCGCTGCGGACCGAGTACAACATCTGCAACAGCAAAGCGCGGAGTAATCGTTCCGGCGGAATTGACTTGCGGCCATCCTCTCCGTAGATCTCATCAAAACGATTGCTCAGTTCCTTCAACGCTTCGTCTACCATCGACCGAATGGCTCGTAACGGATGACTCTCCGGTACCCGCTCCTCAAGCGATCCGTAGCTGAAAAGTTCATGCTGTTGAAGGTCCTCTCCGCGCATGTACACATGACGTCCCCAACTTCCCCTACGTCACACGCGCTCTCTTGGAATTTCAGCAGCCTGCTAGGCTTCGAACGCGGAAGCGTGGGCGGACCGGCTTCGTATAAGGCATCAACGTAGATCTGCAAGCTGTCGTCGTCGCTGATCATGGAAGATACCCTGGCCGGGGTTCAGTGTCGCCGGGGTTGCCCGGTCCAAGAAACGAACTCACACGGACGCGATAGGGGACCTCTCGTTCTGGCTAAACATCCGATCATTGACGCGGCATCCGTATTGGAGTGACCCTTTCCAGAACGGATCCGGAAACCACGGATGCGCGCTGTTTTACATCACGCCCTCCGCTTCGAAGATACGAGCAAGACCAAAGAAAACAACATAGCCAGGATGGCGAAGAAGAACGGAACCGGATACTATCTATGCGCACAGCGGAGGATCTCTCCGTCTACCGGGGCAGACTCCGAGGTGTATTCCGGCGGCCCGTCCCGTTAATGCACTACTTGCAGATCTTGCGGCGTACTCGACGATGCTTGGGCCCGTGCCATTTGCGCGCATGCGCCTGCCCATAAGAACACCTGCCGTCCGCGCTCACGACTAATTCCCGGCTTTTGAGATTGACCAAAGCCCTTTCTCATCAGCCGAATCTCTTGTGGTCGTGTTGGCAGTTTGTCGTCAAAGAACCTGCGGCACGCAATCGGTGCAAATGTTGTTATGCCGCTGATCGATTCGCTTGAGGAATGAACTGATTGGCTTCTCCGTCTCGGAGAAGTAACGTATGACTCATAGTTCAAGTCCGTGACCCGGGTTCGGAGTTGCGATTATCCGTAGAAGACATCGGAGTTCAAAGCGATCTCCATTTCGGCGGCATTAAACAGGTTGCAACCCCTTTCGGACCCGAACGGGAGCCATAATACTTTTGTCCAGAATGCGCTGTTTGCAACTCTTTCGTTTGTTCACCGCATCTGCAGTCAGGATAATACCTTCGTACACTCCAGGTACCCATTCGTAATTGGAGTCACATGGCACTTGGTCGTATTCGATTTCGACAAACACACCGCGTTTGAGGAAGGTCATAGGCTCAGCGTTCCGCCTCTCGCTGATTGATGGATTAAGTTCAACTGTTTGTCCCTATTCAGTGCACATCTTTGGAAGAAACTATTGACTCCAGTCTTACTTTTTGTGTTCGAGCTTTTCCTTCTATTTCGTTGCAGCGGGTTGCTTCGGGGGATCCGGATCAAGCGCTGACTCCGTTACTTCAACTGAACCTTTGAGAGCTTGGCAGCGATATCAGCACGATTTGCACTCCAAATCTTACCGTCCGGGAACATCACTTGATCCACGTACGCAGCGCTTGTAAAGAACTTCTCAACGTTGTTTTCGGAGGCATACCATCCACCGTCGATTGGAGCAGGGCTGCCGGTCGCAATGTCGGTAATCGTCAACGCAGACAAGCCGCGGTCTCTGTTGCACCAGATGTCAAAAACGGCGAATGCGAGCTGGACTGCCCGTAAATCGACTGCGGCAGTTGCCGAACCCGGGCTGCGGTCCGCTACCCAATTCGTAGCTGCTGCTGCCGCGATAAGCAGACTTGACACCCAGTTTGCCAAGCTGCACTGGGCATGTCGAATCGTTGATTATGACCCACCTCCTTTTTGCAGAATGATTGAAGCTTAAGCTTTTCAGGTGTCCTTTGCCCAAAATAGATCCGATGATGAACTAACGCCTTAGATGCCTACCAGCGGCAGCTTCTTACACGCGCCGGCCGGTCACCCGAGTTACTTTGCGGCGTGGCCAAAATCATGGTAGCGAAGCGTAATGGAAGGAGACTTTATGGAATATCTCGTGGCCGTGATTCTGGGCCTGGTAGTGGCTGGCTTTGCCACTATGAGCGGCTTCGACCGTGACCGCGCATTTTACCCGACGGTCCTGATCGTGATTGCGTCTATTAGTCGTTGTTCGCTGTGATGGGTGCGTCTCGCTACTCGACGTTGGAGATTGAGATTGCAATTGGGCTGGTGTTTTCAGTTATTGCAGTATTCGGCTTCAAGAAGAGCATGTGGCTGGCTGCAGTTGGTATCGCCGGACATGGATTCTTTGATTTTTTCGTCCATCACGCACTTGTTACGAACCCTGGCATGCCAGTTTGGTGGCCGGGCTTCTGCGGCACGATAGACATCGTGCTCGGTGGGTGGTTAGCGATCTGCCTCTGGAAGGCGCGGAAACCAAACGGCGGCGGAGCGAAATGATCACACTGAAGAGTAACTCCTGCTGAAAGTTTTGCTGGGTTGCTCTTCATGACACCCGTTTCAGTTTTCACCTCCAAGTTGATAAC
>Ga0126381_100006870_pt1 | contig 12629 bp, 11 predicted proteins | sample PanSoiMetPlot_28_FD_96465 | JGI IMG/M metagenome (GOLD analysis project Ga0126381, IMG submission 96465) | Tropical forest soil microbial communities from Panama - MetaG Plot_28 | ecosystem: Environmental > Terrestrial > Soil > Tropical forest > Bulk soil | place: Panama | collected 2016-02-17
CCGCAGTTGAGACAATCTGCAGCCGTATGGCCGGGGCAAAGGCAGCCCCCTCCACGAGAGGACCGAGCCTTTGCAAGTCACAGAACTTTTCGTCAAGCGCCGGCACGATGCGCCACTGCAGCCTACGGACACGATCCTGTGCAGCCCGCATGGCATCGCCGGAAGCGTGGCGTGCGCACCGTTCCGCCAGGCGCTGATCGCCTCGCGCTCCATCGCGGCCGAATTGGGCCTCAACCCCGGCGATCTGCGCGAAAACATTGTGGTCAGTTGCAGGTGTCTCTACGATCTCCCGTCCGGAACTGTAGTGAAGATCGGGCAGGCGCTGCTGCGCCTGACGTTCCACTGCGAGCCGTGCAAGAAGATCCTCAAACTCGTCGAATTCGACCGCATCGTGCATCGGCGCGGCGTGTTCGGCATGTTTCTTAACAACGCACGGATCACGCTCGGCGATGAATTTGCCGTCACCCAGCAGCGCTTTGAAGAAATCCCCTATCCCATCAACGCGCGGATTCGCTGGTTTTTGAAAAAGCGTGGCGGGCGCGGCGCCGCGCTAGACCTCGTTCATGCGCTCGGATTGCCTGCCTCTTCGGGTCGCATCATGCCGCGGCTGCTGGCAAAGCTGGTCAAGTCGCCAGCGTGACGACACGGATCATCTCTGCACATTGCACGCAAGTGGATCGGCGCCCCTCTCGTGAGCGTTGGTCTGCCTATCACTCAGCTCCGGCCGGGCGCCCGTGGCGCCTTTTCATTGGCACCCCAGGCGGGTGTCGAAACCGCCGACACTATCGCCACCAACAAGAGGAAGCTCCGCCGCCGGAGATTCCTGCTTCCCCGCGGTTTCGCCCGCCGGCCTCCGGATAACGCTATATCTATCGTATCTGTGCCTGGAGGGGGCGCGCGACGCGTCTATCCTTTCGCGTCTGCGTCGCGGTTGCGGAAGGCGGCTTCTCCGGCGTCGGATACTTCGACCCATTTCGCGTGAGGCGAAGCCTCGGCGTCGTAGTTGTCGTGCCAATTCCACCACTTGTAGGGCGGTGTCTGGGGGTAGCCCGCAGGCGAGTCCTCCCAATTCTCCTGCCGGCCGAGCGCTGTGATGTCGAGGTAGCTCCAGATGGTCCCCATCGCCTCGTCGCCGCGGCTGTTGATGAGGTAGGTGCGGAACACCTTGTCGCCGTCGCGGATGAAGGCATTGTGGCCGTGCCACTCGGCCACGCCGAAGTCGGCGTCGAAGCTGTCCGTGATGGTGTACCAGGGCATCTTCCAACCCATTCGCGCCTTCAGGCGCGCAATGTCGGCTTGCGGCGCGCGCGAGGCGTAGGCGAGGGTGGTATCGCGGGCGTTGAGATGCGACAGGTGGGAGACCTGATCGGCGCCGAGCGAGCAGCCGCGGCAGGCGTGCTCGGGCCAGCCGAACACCCCGGGCTCGAAGAAGGCGCGATAGACGATCAGCTGGCGGCGGCCCTCGAACAGGTCGAGCAGGCTGACCTTGCCCAGCGGTCCCTCGAACTCGTACGTCTTCTCGACCGCCATCCACGGCATCCGCCGGCGCTCGGCTGCGAGCGCGTCGCGCGCCCGCATCAGGGCCTTCTCCTTCACGAGCATCTCCTGGCGGGCAGCCTCCCAGGCCTCCGGCGACGCAATCGCAGGTGTGCTCATTCCGAGATGTCCTTGGTGCTTTGTGTCACTCGCCTTGTACCGGTCCATGTGGCTCTCCTGTTTCCTGTCATGAGGCATATTTGGCGCCTGGCCTCGGACACTGGGAGTGACAAGTGTGTCGGGATTTCCACGAACCGTCGATTGGGCCTGGCCGGCAGCGTGATTGCTGCCGGACCTGCATACGGATGGTCAGCGCGCGGCACCTGCATCGTGCGCCTGCGCCTCATCGGCAAGGGCCTTGGACCAGCGTCGCCTTGAAGCTTGAGCATGGTGATCTCCTTCTCTTGGGTTGATCATCTCGGTCGGCAAACAGTTGTTTGCCCCTCGTCACGATGAACGGACGGTTCCCTTCGTAATGCGCATCCGCGTGCCGTCGAAGCGGTTGAGCACGAAGCCGTCAAATTGCTCGCTGTAGGTGAGGCTGGTTTCGGCCAAGAGAGCGAGCGCCACGTCCTCGCCGAGCTTGAGGCCTTGGATGCTGTCGGAGCGAAAATGCACACCGGCCGCGTCGCGTCCGAGCGCGATGTTGGCGGCGAGCTTGTCGATCTCCCCGCCAAGCGTGAGGTCCGCGCCGTGCCAGGAATCCAGCCGACCGCCGTCGGGCGCCGCCTCGACGGGATCGGGAATGACATAGCGCTCGTCAAAAAAGGCCTTGAGGACCGTTGCGCACGCGCCGGCATTGACCGCATGCGCGGCCGGATAGGCCGGATGCGTTGGCGAGCCTTCCGGATAGGCTTGCGGCAGCAACCAGGAGCCAGTCTGCGATTTGCTGCGAGCGAGGCCCTCGTACGTCAGGATCGATGGGTCGAGGTCGTAGGACTTGCGGCTGCTGAGATGCACATCGATGTGCCCACCGATCACTTCCGGACGGGCGCGGCGATGCACCTGCCATTTGTGATAATAGGACGCCTTCTGCCCCAGCAATGCGGCTTCAGCCAGCAGCGTCAGAATGTTCTTGTTGCCGAGCGTAATGTCCCCGAACTGGCTCGACGAGCCCCGATATGGGTTGGTCGGCGAAAGCACCGCATCGCCGCGGTTGCCGCCCATGCTCAACATGATCAAGGCCGCATCCATGAACGGCTGGAAGCTGAAATCGCGGTGAACGTATTCGACGAGCTCGCGGTAGCTCGAAATGTAGCGGTGCGACGGATCGAAATAGAGCGCCGCGCGGGCTTTGGCGCCGCGCTGGCAGGCGAGCCAATCCGGGAACGTGGTCAGGAACTCCTGCCTTCGCGACGGGACGCGGAAGCGCTGCTCCACCGTCTGCAGGCCGTAGGGAATGTCACGCCAAAGAAACTGACTGATGAGCGGGCCGCTGCGTTCTCCGGCGGTTTCGCCGCGAAACAGGCTCGCGAGGTCCAGGTTCTCGAAGCCCATGGCGCGCAGGTCCGCAACTGCGGCCTGCGCCAGCGGGTGCGTGGCGAAATCGCGAAACGGAACGTCGCGCAGCAAGGCCAACCAGTAGAGCTCGGCCATTTCGGCGGCCATCGTGCGGCCCGCGAAGGGAGGTGGTGGCCGGAGCGACAGCGCGGCCGCGTCGGTGCCAAGAAGATCGATTGAATAGGCCGCTTGCGGATTGTTCAAGCGCTCGACCGCGCCGGGAGCACGCGGAACATGCTCGAAAGCCGCCGAATCGCCGTTCGCCAAAATGTCGAGCCAGGTCCGATAGGCATCCGGATCGACCTCGCCGAGCTCGTCGTGCGGCATGGTCTTGGAGAAGCTCGCCCGCCGGTCGGGATAACGCTCCTCATCGCCGTTGGTCGCCGGGGCGGGCACGCGCCGGGCAAGCTCGGCCTGAGCGAGCCCGCGGCGGCGGTCGAAAACCTCCTGCCTGCGGAATTCCGGCGGCAAGGGCCCGGCAATAGCGCCGAAAGGGAGTGCAATGGCACTGGCGGTGAGAAATCCGCGGCGCGAAATCAAATTCATGTCTTCATCTCCTTCAAGGAGCGCGCCACCGGCGGGGCAAGCGCGCTCGGCGGTTGCAGAAGTCAGCGGCCATGGAGCAGCTCGCTAAACGGCGTCTTGCCGCCGTCAGCAAACTCCGTGAGGACGTCATCGATGAAGGTGAAACGGGCAAACGACCGGCCCGGCTGGGCTTCAAAGATCGCGTAGTCGGCCGGGTGCCCCTTGAAGCTATAGTGCACGCGCAGCTTGGGATCGTCGTAGAGCGCGCGGACATCCTCCTCTCGCGTCCCAAGGCGGACCTGGCCATCGCCCTTGTCCCAGCCGTCGTCGCAAGCATCGATTGCTTCTTCCGTGGCGGCGGGCACGGCCGGCAGCGCCAATGAAAAAATGTCCGCGGGAACTAGACGCCCGGCTTGCTTCTTCACGGCCCATCCATCGATGAAGAAAACACTCACCTCAGGCATTGCCAGGCGCTTGAAGATCATCTGCTCGAGCGTCTTGCCGTACTGTTCCCAGTGTCGATCTTCGGCCGGCGCCCCAAGCAGCGAGGGAACGACCGCGCGATTCAACCCGAGGACAACCGGCCGGGCGAACTCGGGGAGCCCAGGCGCTTCAAATCTGGCCACATCGAGCGCCACCCCGTCAGCGCGTCGTCGACAAGCGACACCGTGGTGGGAATGGGGTTCGAGCGATATCGGAAAACCTGCACCGTGCCGCCTTGCTCCTCGACGGTGTCGACCTGCTTGGGCTTTCCCATGATTCGCACCACATCGGCGGCGGACATGCCCCAATGGAGGTGTGTCGCCGAGCTCGCCAGGTGATCGGCACGCGACGGAAGCAGGAGCACGCAAGGCGCGGCGTCCCCTCCATGTACTTTCTCTGCCACGGTCAGCGCGCATGCTTGTGCGGCTGTGGGGAGCGTAAGCGGAACTCCCGTCAAACTGAGCATTCCAGCCAACACAGTTACGACGCCGCGGTGGCGCCACAAGGCTTCGAGCGCAAGGCTGGCCGCGCGGGAAAGCAAGCGCAGCGGTGCCTGCTCCTGCGCGGCCTTCGATATGACGTCACGCACCTGCGCATCAACCGCGCGGGCCAGCGTCGCGAGCGCTTGAGCTCCGATTTCGCCTGCCGGATGGCTGGAAGTCATCTCGATGGCTCCTTCCGACTCATTCACCGGTGGCCCTACCGGGACGGGACTTGCCACGCACAGATGAGCGGTTCCCGCGCGGTGTTGCGCCACTTGCCGACCGGACATTTCGAACGAGGGGTGTCGGGCAATCGAGCAGGCGCGGCCGGATAGGGCTCGTGGCGAGCATTCTCCGGTCGGGCGCGGCAGAATTGATAGGCGAGAACAAACATGCTGACCTCCTCGATAGCGTGGGCTCGCCGGTTGGCGGCGCAAGCAGCGGCTCGATGTCGTGCCGGTGAATATCGGTGATCTGTGCGAGCAGCTCTCATCGATTCTTCCGATGAATTTCGTGTGGTTTCGGCGATCCTGCCGGCCGTGGCGCCGGACGGCGAATTCGATAGCAAGCGCATGGCGCCATCCGCAGGGTAGATATCTGAACTCGCGCCGCGCTTTATCCGGATTGCTGCAATTTGATTGATCTTTTGACAATAGCAGCTGCTAGAAGGCGCTTGCCTGGATTGTGTCGGGGCAAAGCGTGTAAAATAGGGGACGCGTTCTGGATTTTCTCGCGCCACGGGCCGGCCGTTAGATCAACTATCGGCAGGCCTCAGACCATGATCCGAAGGGAGCAGCAAATGGCGAGCGTCGTTCCGCAGGCCGATCGTGCAGCTGGCGCATGGTTGTGGGCGTCAGCGGCGTTCGGTTACGGCATGGCGGCGGTATCGGTCGCACTGGCGTGCGGGCTGACGCTGGTGCTCCGTTACGGGATGGACAGTCCGACAAACTTCGCGTTCTACATCGCCATCTTCGGCAGCACCTGGTTCCTCGGGCGAGGACCGGGCTGGTTTGCGGCCGCGCTCGCGTTGGCGGCCGCGTCGGTGCTGCTGCCTTATCTGATGGCCGGACAATCGTATCATTTTACGGTCACTGCGGCCGATGCCGCCAACCTGGTGATCGTGGCATTGTGCGTCTCCACCGCGGATGTGCTTTCAGCGCACCGCAAGCGCGCCGAAGCGGCACTGCGCGCGGCGCGCGATCGCCTGGAGGTGGCCGTCGAGGCGCGAACGGCGGAGCTGAGAAGCGCGAATGACAAGCTGCTCGAGGAAATCGCGGAGCGCAAGCGCGCGGAGACGGCGTTGCGCGCGAGCGAGGAATGGTGGCGCACGATCTTCGCGGCATCCAACGTTCCGATCGGCGTAACGGACCTCGCCGGTTACAACGTCATGGCCAATGCCGCGACGGAGCGGCTGCTTGGCTACTCCAACGAGGAACTGCGCTCGATCTCGATCGCCGAGCTCACCCATGAAGATGATCGCGACCGGACCTTGCCGGTTTTCGAGGATCTGGCGCAAGGAGGGCGCAAGGGCTACCACGTCGTGAAACGCTATCGCTGCAAGGACGGCAGCGTGAAGTGGCTGAACGCGACCGTGAGCCGGGTCCGCGATCCGCAAGGGGGCGGGGATTTGGCGGTGGCGATCGTCGCCGACATCACCGAGCAGAAGCGGGCCGAGGAAGCATTGCGTGCCAGCGAGGAGCGCTGGCGGCGCGTGTTCGAGAGTTCGGCCATCCCGATGGCGCTCGCCGATGGCAATCGGCGCATCGTCGCGGTGAATCCCGCCTGCGAGCGGCTGCTGGGCTATACGCCAGAGGAGTTTTTGGCGATGTCGGCGCTCGACTTCAAATACGGCGACGATCGCGCCGTCAGCGCGCGGATGCTCGACGAGCTCGAGCGCGGCGTGCGCCGGGACTTTCAGGCGGAGATGCGGTTTCGCCGCAAGGATGGCGAGATCATCTGGGTCAATGCGAGCGTCTCCTATGTGCCCGCCACCGAAATCACGCTGGCGCTCTTTCCGGCGGTGATCGAGGATATTACCGACCGCAAGCGCGCGGAGACGGCACTGCGCGCCAGCGAGGAGCGGTGGCGAACGGTATTTGAAACCGCCTCGGTCGGCATCGCCACCAGCGATGCCGAGCGGCGTATCTTGTGCGCGAACGCAGCTTTGCAGAGGATGCTCGGTTACGGCGAGGCGGAACTTCAAGCCATGGGATGGGCCGACCTGACCCACGCGGACGACGGCATGCTCACCGCCGATTGGATTCCCAACCTCAGGGCCGGCCGGCAACAGGCCTATCAGCTCGAGAAGCGCTACAAGCACAAGAATGGAAAATACCGCTGGTGCAACGTGAACGCTTCCTACGTGCCGGCGACCGAGTTCAGCCCGGAATTCTTTGCCACCATCATCGTGGATATCGACGATCGCAAAACGGCCGAAGAGGCGCTGCAGCGGGCGCAATCCGAGCTCGCCCGGGTGGCGCGCATCACCACAATGGGCGAGCTAACGGCCTCGATCTCGCACGAGATCAATCAGCCGCTCGCCGCGATTGCCGCAAGCGGCAGCGCCTGTCAGCGCTGGCTGGCCGGTGATCCGCCGAACGTGCGCCGGGCGAGGGATTCCGTGAGCCGGGTCATCGCAGATGCCAATCGCGCCAGCGAGGTCATTAAACGGATTCGCTCGTTCATGCGCAATAAGACTTCGATACAAACAGCATTGTCAATCAACGGTGTCATCCTCGAGGTTCTCGCGCTTCTGCGCGGAGAATTGCAGAGCAAGCAGGTAGCTGTCGCCACCCATCTCGACACGGGCTTGCCGTCGATCACCGGCGACCGGATCCAGCTGGAGCAGGTCATTCTCAACCTCGTCATGAATGCGATCGAGGCGATGGCTACGGTGACCGACCGCCCGCGCACGCTCGTGGTGCGATCGGAGCGATTCGAGGGCAACACGGTCCGCGTTGCTGTCGAGGATTCGGGCACCGGCCTTGCGGCCGAGAACGCGGCGCGCATCTTCGAGACCTTCTTCACGACCAAACCGGAAGGCATGGGCATGGGGCTTTCGATCAGCACCTCCATCATCGAGGCGCACGGTGGACGGCTGTGGGCGGAGGCGGCCGCGCGATATGGCGCGGTGCTCAATTTCACGCTGCCATTGGCGGGCGGGCAGCAGCCGTGAGCGAAGACGAGCGTCCCACGGTCCTGGTGGTCGACGACGATCCCTCGATCCGGGATTCCCTGCACGATCTTTTCGAATCGGTCGGGCTACGCACCAGGCTCTTCTGCTCCGCACGCGAGATGCTGCAGAGCAAGCAACCGGAAATGCCGTGCTGCCTCGTTCTCGACGTGCGCCTGCCGGAACAGAGTGGGCTCGACTTCCAGCGCGAGCTCAACCAGGCCAACATCCGTCTGCCGATCATTTTTCTCACCGGACACGGCGATGTCCCAATGTCGGTCCGCGCCATGAAGGCGGGCGCGGTGGAGTTCCTTACCAAGCCTTTCCGCGAGCAAGACTTGCTCGACGCGGTGCAGGTCGCTCTGCATCGTGATCGCGACCGGCGCGAGGAGGAGAAGCAGGTGGCCATCCTGCGCGAGCGCTATGAAGCGCTGACCCCGCGGGAGCGGACCGTCATGGCGCTGGTGGTGGTGGGCCGCATGAACAAGCAGATCGCCGGAGAGATCGGGACCAGCGAGGTCACCGCCAAGGTCCATCGCGCCAACATGATGCGCAAGATGCAGGCGGGCACGCTGGCCGATCTTATCGCCATAGCGGCGAAGCTGCGCGCGGCCGGGGGGCTGCCGGGCGATCCCAACCAGAGCAAAGGCGCCTAAACCAAAGTATCGGTCGGCGGGCATTTTCGCTTAGACGATCTTGCTTTCGCCAATCGATCGCGACGCCGGGCCCGCTTATTCGTGGGGCTGCAAGCTTCGGCGCAGGTGATCGATGGAACTCATTTCTGTCATAGACGATGACGAGTCGGTTCGCATCGCGACTGTGGATCTCTTGAACTCGGTCGGCTTCGCCTGTGAGGCCTTCGCGTCGGCCGAGGCCTACCTTCGTTCCGGGAAGGCTTCGGCGACCTCGTGCCTCATTCTCGACATCAGCATGCCCGGAATGAACGGATTGGAGCTGCAGCAGCGGCTCTGGCAAGACGGTCATTCGATTCCCATCGTCTTCATTACCGCCTTCCCAACCGATGCGACGCGCGTCCGCGCGGTGAAAGCAGGAGCGGTGTGCTTTCTGCCAAAGCCTTACGCCGACGACAAGCTCTTGGGCTGTGTCGAGGCCGCGTTGAGTGGCGAGCCCCGGCACGGCCCGTCAAAGGACGATCGGACGGGGGAACCCTGAAAGGACCTGGTCCGCCCGCGGAAGGACCGTCACGCACCAGAGGAAACAGTCATGCTGAATCTCTCGACCGCCGTGAAGGCCAGCGGATTCGTGCCGTGTCGGGCCGACATCTCGCCGCGAACACTGATCACGCGGCGGCACGCGCAGGAGCTGGCGCGGACGTCGGACGACTTCGGTGAAATGCGGGCGGAGGTGTTCGCGTGCCGGGCGCGAGGGATGAATGAGCTCGAGGTGCTGGCCGACACGCATACATTGCTGTTGCGATGCGACGGCACGGCGACGCACTGCGAGGTCGCTTGGCCCGAGAGCGGGAACCGCCAGCGGCTGGCGGAGATCAGGCCCGGCTCGATGGTGTTCACCCCCGCCATGTGCTCGGTCCACGTGAATAAGAAGGACCAGGGAAAGTACCGATACATGTCGGTCTACGTCCCTCCACGGGCGCTTGCTCAGCTTGAAGAGGCGCGCGACGCCCGCCATTTGCTGCTGCCGCCCCAGGCGGGACCATGCCAAGCCGAGCTGGGGCGGGTCGTGCTTGCAATGAAGGACGAGATCGAGGATCCGGGGCCCGCCGGAACGCTTTACAAGGACACCTTGGCCCTGCAGTTGCTGATCCAGCTCGTACGCTGCACGTCCCGCCTGACTGCTGCGCCGGCAAAAGGCGGCCTGTCGGGGTGGCGGCTGCGCCGCGCGACCGAAATGTTGGAAGGCGACCTGATGCGGACGCCCTCGATTCAAGAGCTTGCGACCGCTGTCGAGCTTAGCCCGGCGCACTTCTGCACGGCCTTCAGGCAATCGACCGGCTATTCGCCGCATCGGTATCTGCTCATGCGCAAAATCGATCGTGCCAAGGCACTGATGCTGGACCGACGGCTGAGCCTGACGGAGATCGCGCTCAGCAGCGGCTTCGGCAGCTCCAGCCAGTTTACCACGGCCTTTCGGCGGATCGACGGTGCGACGCCGAGCGCGTATCGCCGCAGCCTGTGAGCGGCGGGAACGAGGGGCTTCGCCTGCTGGATCAGCACAATGCTTCAGCAGAAATCGAGCGCCCATTTGCTGTGAACGCCGCGGCCCGGACACCTCTTGTGGCGATCGTGGGCAGCGGACTGGTCGGCGCGACCACGGCCTACGCTCTCGCGCATTACTGCGGGCGGCTCCCGATTGTTGCGAGCCCCTGATCATCGACGGGGGCGCGATCCAAATACGCCATAATCCCAATACGTCAACATAACAGGAGACCATGCCAATGTGCTCGCAAGGACATGGCGCGCAACCTTAAAGTGTGCGACTGTCGGTCTAGGCGAAACCGACTGTCGATGGGGTGCCGAACCATGATGACGATCAAAACTTCTGCGCCTGAGGCCGGCACCGGCGATGACGTTATGGCATTGAGAGGCGCATCTTCTGCGCCGCAAGGGTGGTGGGGATGCATCCTCAATGTCGCATTGGTGTTCTGGATCCTTCGTGTGCCGGTAGCGGCGACCGTGGCCGGAGCGATGCTGCTCGGCGCCACCCCGCAGGCACAGGATCTGTTCACGGAATTCCTGGATCTGTCATTGGTCAGCACTTGGTTGCGAATGCTCTTGTTCGTGCTCGTCCTCATGGCGGCTTGGGCCTTGCCGACCCATTACGCAGCGCGAATGCTGGTCGACACCGATCCGCGAGCGCCAGGGCCGCTTGCAACGCGGTGTCTCAAGCTGTCGACCATCGGCTTGCCGCGCTTGCTGGGATTTCTGACGTTCCTCATAGTAGAGTTCGCGATCTGGCGCTCCTACGCGAACATGCCGACCCTGGAGCAGGGCGAGGTCGAGCAGGGCGTCGAGCATGCGCTGATCGCGCTGGCGTTGCTGGTCGCGGCAGGCGCCATCCTATACCTGATGTGGGTTTTCTATCGCCCGCGCGCCTTCAAGCCGACGGGCCTGCTCGGTCGGCTCAACGCGCATCTGGGAGGCTTCTGGCAGACCGTCTCACCGGGTCGGGTGAGGGGGTCGGTGGACGAGGTGAGTCGCGATATCGGCCGGTTTATTCTCGCCGGCGTATTCGTCGTCTTTGTCGCAATTTTCGTGCTCGGCGGCGACTCTGTCGCTCGCTGGTTCCCGCGGGCGACGGCGGTTCCGTTCATCCTCGGCGGATGGCTCCCGTTTCTGTCGTATGTGTCCGGCGTCGGGCGGCGGATTCGCGCGCCGCTGATCACCGGCCTGATCGTGTTGGTCGCCCTTCTGGCGACCGTGCTCGGCGACAATCATTTGGTGCGTCCCATCGCATCCACAAACCTCGCGACCCTCTCGCTCGAGGATGCGGTCGACCTTTGGATGACGGAGAACGCTTGCAATCTGAACGGCCAGAGCGATGTGCCAACCTGCCCGCGGCCGATCATCGTGGCGGCGGCCGGCGGCGCAAGCCGCGCCGGCTTCATGATGGCAAGCACCATTGGCTATTTCCTCGACAGCCGGGAGGAGGCGGCGCGCTACGGCGTGAAGGGATTGAGCGCCAAGGACGTGCGCAATCGTCTGTTCGCAATCTCCAGCGTATCCGGCGGATCGATGGGAGCCGTGATGGTCGCAGCCGCCCTGAAGGTAGCGCCTTCCGACAGCGTCGATCCGCCTTGCGAAAGGAAATCCGTTGATCAGTGGTGGGGCGTAGTCGTCAACAACTGGCGTGACTGTTTCGAAGCCCTGACCAGCGGTGACTTCCTGACCGCGGATTTCTTCGGCCTCGCCTTCAACGACGTGCTGCCATTCGTCCGGCGCGATCGTGCGGCCGTCTTGGAGGACAGCTGGCGCGATCGCTTTCACGAGGTAATTCCCGGCGCCGACAAGGCCGCCGACCCGGCGTCATGCCAAGGCCTGGAATGTCCCTTTCTTTCAGTGCAGCCGCGCCCTGGGCATTGGGTTCCCCTGCTGGTTCTCAATGGCACGTCCGAAGCCACCGGGGGCCGCATCCTGACGACCTCATTGTCGATGACCTACGCGCCGCGCGCAGAGTGCCCGACGGCCGTTGCAGCTGCTGCCTGTCCTCTGTTCGTGGGTGCCGATAGCTTCCATGATCTTTTGAAAGACGACGTGCGCTTGAGCACCGCTGCCCACAATTCAGCGCGGTTTCCGTTCATCTCGCCGCCTGGCTCCATCCGCAACCACGAGGGCGTGCTCGTCGATCGCATCGTCGACGGCGGTTATTTCGAGAATTATGGCGCGCTTTCCGCCAAGGAGCTGGCCTTGGCGGTGCACGCAGTCGCGCCGCAGCTCAAGCCGCTGGTGATCGTGATCTCGAACGATCCATCCGATCAGCTCGATCCCGCCGACGACGCCGCGCAACACAGCCGCAGCTTGCCGCGCCCGCAGGCGAACGCGCACGAGGTGCTGACCGAAGCGACCGCTCCGATCACGACCTTCGCCAATGCGCGCAACGCGCACGGCGTGTTGGCCGTCGATCAACTGCGGACGACGCTGCACACGGCCATTGCGGATTGCAATAAGCTCGTGATCCAAATACGGATCTGGCCCGACGGCGACAAGCAGCTATCCATGAGCTGGTGGGAGTCGCCGCTGGTGCAACGTCAGATCCACCGCCAGACCGAGCAAGAGGAGGGTCCCAACGTGGAACGTGGCTTGGACAAGAATCAGAATCGTCCGCACCTCGAGGCGATCTGGAATGAAATGCAGGCATCGAGCTGCACGGCTCCGAAGGGAAATCCCGCATAGGCATAGCGATTCTGGCGACGCCAATAGCCACTGTAATTCAGCGGAAAAACTCGTCGGCGC
>Ga0126381_100006872_pt1 | contig 12628 bp, 9 predicted proteins | sample PanSoiMetPlot_28_FD_96465 | JGI IMG/M metagenome (GOLD analysis project Ga0126381, IMG submission 96465) | Tropical forest soil microbial communities from Panama - MetaG Plot_28 | ecosystem: Environmental > Terrestrial > Soil > Tropical forest > Bulk soil | place: Panama | collected 2016-02-17
CGTATGCTTTCCTTGGGCTGCTCCAGGTGCATTCATTGCAGTCTCCTTCGTCAAATCGAGTTACTCAGAACTCTCGTTTTAACTCAAGGAGACCAAACCAGGAGCAGCCCTCATAGTATCTATTGGCCGGTCAGCCGAAGTTTGCGAACGTCCCGTCTTCGCGAACTGATTCTAGTCCACACCAGCTTGGCGTCCCGCAGCGAATTCGATGCGCTCAAAGCACTGCAGGATCAAAACCTAGTTCCTGACGCGATCAAAATAGTCCTGACTAACTACGCCGACTCCGAATATCGGAGCATGTTTTTCGCTTGGGAGCTAATCTATTATTTGACAAGTCCTTTGAGGCATCGCTACCAGTAGCGTTCGTCCAAGAACTCGAAACACAGGGGATCGCGGAAACCTCAAACTGTAAAGCGCATCGCCGCACTCAGCATGTTGGCGTTGATTTGTGGCGAGCCAATCTCGCAGTGGCTTTTCGCAATAACGCTAATGGCAATTGCCACAGCAACCGTTGGAGCAGCGCAATAGATCATCCTGTAAGCATACGAGTGGACTGTAAAGATTTGAGGCCCGACGCCGCAGCGACGCCGGGCCATCGAGTCTCGGGCAGTCAGTTCAGTCTTCCCAATCCTTGACTTGCCGCTCTGCTTCATCGCGCCCCGATGCCGTAGGCTTCCTGGATCTTTCTGACCAGTTCATCGCGGTGACCGTTGATTTCAGTTAACTGATCATCGGTCAGCTTGCCCCACTTCTGCTTGGTCCTTCCAACATCGTAATCCGACCCTAAGCTGATGGCCTCACGTCCGCTTCCGGACTCATAGATGCGTCACGAGGAAGCGACGATGGGCCGGCGGGCCGATTCTTGGCGCTCACCAGCGTAGCCATTTTTTCAGCGACGTGGGCCTTAACGCTTCCTTCAGTCACCGATGATTTTCACCAGCACCCGCTTGCGGCGCCGGCCGTCGAACTCGCCGTAGAAAATCTGCTCCCAGGGACCGAAATCGAGCTTTCCTTCGGTGATTGCCACCACAACCTCGCGCCCCATGACCTGACGCTTCATGTGCGCATCGGCGTTGTCTTCCCCCGTGTCGTTGTGCCGGTACTGGTTCACTGGCTCGTGCGGCGCGAGCTGCTCCAGCCACTTCTCGTAATCTTGGTGCAGTCCGCGTTCGTCGTCGTTGATGAAGACCGACGCGGTGATGTGCATCGCATTCACGAGAACGAATCCTTCCCGGACACCGCTTTCGCCAACGCACTCTCGGACCTGCGGCGTGATGTTGACAAAACCTCGCCTGGAAGGAACGTTGAACCAGAGTTCGTTTCGATAGCTCTTCATAAATCGGCCTTTCTGTGAAATGCAAGCGCCTTCGTCCAACACAAACCGATCAAGAAACTCGAACGCGTCGCTCTTGCACTATCGGCTCGGCCACTGCCAGGGCAACCAGCGAACGGTCCACTTCAGCTGGGAGGTGCGGAGAAGCACCAACGGGATCAAGGCTCTGGCACTGGGCGCACGAGCTGTGTTGATTGGCCGTCCTGTCGCCCTGGGCTTGGTGGTCGCTGCGGAAGAAAGGGGAGACGTTCCGCAGACAGCTTCCACCACGTTTGGGACCCCGTCGAATGCGGCTATCGCACCGTCGAGCTGACGCCTGCCATGGTTGGAGCTCGTGCGTCATGATCGAGTGCCAAACGGGCATCGTCGCGATGCAGGATGCCTTTGGGGACTAGCGGAAGCTTGGACAGCGAAGCGAGCCATTCGAAGTTGTCCCGTTAGATAACGTTCTTGCGAATTCTTTCGGGAAATTGTCTTTTTGTTGACAACGACGGAATCACCTACGTCGGCACGGTGTATAGGTCGCCTTGCAAGCAAATTGACGGGGGGACAAATAGCGTATATCCCACGCTAAGCCCTGGCTGCGCGTGCAGCCAAACGCTTCCACCTAGCTGGATACTGTAGTTGTGTTGAGCCAGAAGTAATTCACGTTTTGGGGCACGAGGTCATCGTTCGCCCGGTTTGTTCAATATATCCGCAGAAACTAGAGCCGTCACCCGAGGAGGAAATCTGTCATGACTGATCCATTCTCATACATTGGCCGGCTGGTGCGCGCAGATGTGCTCTCCATTCTTGCTATTGCAGTAGCGCTTGGTCTGGTACCACCTGTAGCGCTAGCCCAAGCCATGCACGATTATCAAATCCGCACGCTGTCGACGCACGCTAATTTGGTATCGGGCGGCGACGTGCTGATCCAGGTTGATGTCCCGAGGACGGTGCCGCAGCAAAAAGCCAAAATTTACGTGAACGGCGTCGACGTCACGTCGACTCTGCACTGGGACGAAAGCACTCGTACGTTGACTGGGCTCGTTACTGGATTGAAGCTCGGTGAGAATCAGATCTTCGCGGACTCGAACGGCAGCGGTAAAGGCCGGCCGACAGCGTCGCTTACGGTCATCAACCACTCCATCACCGGCCCGATCATTTCCGGTCCGCATCAGTCGCCGTATGTTTGTGAAACCGTCTTTTTGGGGCTTGGCACTGAACTCGACACCGATTGCAGCGCTTCAACCCGTGTCGATTATTTTTACCGATCGCTCGCGAGCAACGCGTTTCAACCTTACTCATCTTCCACTTCGCCCGCAGACGTCGCGACGACCACGACCAACGAGGGCAAGACGGTCCGCTACATCGTGCGGCGCGAGATGGGCACGATCAACCGTGCCGTGTTCGTCGTCAATATTCTCCACGATCCAACGGCAGGTCCGCTGCCGACGTTGTTCACTAAGACAGACGGGTACAACGGAAGGCTGGTATACAGCTTCGGCGGGGGATGCCAGGCAGGGTATCACCAGGGTCGGTCTGTAGGCGGGCTGACGACAGCTTCAAACAATCTCGAAGACGGGCAGGTAGGTTACCAGGACTATTTCTTGTCGAAGGGGTACGCGGTGATCGCTGGATCGCTCAACGTCACCGGCACCACCTGCGCGGATGTGATCTCTGCTGAAACGGCGATGATGATCAAGGAGCACTTTATTGAGGAGTACGGTGTGCCTCGATATACAATTGGGGCGGGCGGTTCTGGCGGGTCAATGCAGCAGCATCTTCTGACCAACAATTACCCCGGACTGCTCGATGGCGTGATGCCTGGGCGTGCCTTCCCCGATCAGATGAGCTTCCTCAATCCGCTGTTCGATTGCGAGCTCCTCGTACATGCCATCAGCACCTCGGGGCTCAGCTGGACCGCTGCACAAAAAACCGCGGTGGCCGGTATGCAGGACTTCGGGTACTGCGTGAGCAACGGCACACGCTATCCCAATCTGCGGGCGAAGAATTGCAATGCGACCTCAATACCTCCTTCCTTAGTCTATGACCCGGTCACAAACCCGACCGGAGCGCGCTGTACGTACCAAGACAATATTGTTAACGTGTTTGGCATTGACCCCGCGACGGGGTTCGCGCGCCGACCGTTCGACAACGTCGGAATTCAATATGGATTGAGGGCACTCAACTCCGGTGCGATCTCATTCGATCAGTTCTTGGATGTCAACGCGCGTGTAGGCGGGCATGACATCGATGGGAACGTCGTTGCCACGCGGACATCGGGAAATCTGACTGCTCTCAAGACTGCCTACGAGACCGGTCGGGTGAACGAGTTTGGTGCGGGCTTGGCATCGGTGCCGATCATCGACGTGCGGTCATACCTCGATTTTGTCCAACCCGGCGGCAACGTCGACGTCCACAACTCCTATCACAGTGGAGTCAATCGGGCGCGCCTAATCGCGGCCAACGGTAACGCAAACAATCAGGTCATCGTCACCGTGCCGTCGACTGGCACGCTCACCACCGACATCGGCTCGCGTACATCGTATCTGGCAATTGTCTCGCGCCAGCTGTTCGACTTGATGGACCAATGGCTCGCGAACATCGCCAATGACAGCGGATCGGGCACTCAGGCAGAGAAAGTGGTGCGTAACAAACCAACGGCGCTCGTCGATTCCTGCTATGACACCTCGTTGCAGAAAATCACTGACGCCGGACTATGCAAGCAGATGTATCCATACTACGCTGACCCACGGCTCGCTGCTGGGGCACCGGCCACAGATGACGTCTTCAAGTGCACCCTCAAGCCGGTTGACTCCGCGGACTACATCCAACCTTTGAGTCAGCCGCAACTCGCCGCAGTGAAGGCGATCTTCCTCGATGGCGTGTGCGACTTCTCGAAGCCACCGGTGGGCAAGGTGCCGCTTGCGGATACTTGGCTTTCGTATCCCGTGCCAGGCACGTTTGCACCGACTGAGTAAGCGCATCGCCAAAGCATGAACCTGGTTACCCGTTTCATGCGAGAGGAAACTTCACCATCATCAGTAGGAGGCAAGCATGCGCCATTGTTTGCTTAGCAACCAGTCTGACCAGTGTACGAGATCGTTTGGAAAGTTCTCTGCCATCGCTCTCACGAACCTTCCCCTGGCATTCGCTATTGCAACGCTTATGTGCGCTGTTCCAAGAGCACTCGCGGACGAAGGATTACACCGAGGTCAATTCGACATCAATGTGCTTTCATCGCGTTCCTACCTGGTGAGCGGCGGTAGCGCGCTCGTTGAAGTGGGCGTGCCTAAGCAAGTGGAACTGACCAAGGTTCACGTCTACGCAAATGGAGCCGATATAACGGCGGCATTCCACGCCGACGCAACAGCCGGAACATTGACCGGTTTAGTCACCGGCCTTCGAGTCGGAGATAACATTGTCCAAGCGACTTCCCAACCTGGCCGCAACAATATGTCTGCCGAACTTCACCTGACTAATTACCCGATCACCGGTCCGATGATTTCTGGTCCGCACGTTCAACCATTCATTTGCCAGACTGCAACTTTTCAATTGCCCGACGGTAGTACTCTTGGTCCACCTCTAGATGCGGATTGCTCTGCGGCGACAAAGATCAACTATGTCTACATGTCGACCGTAACACGTAACTTTAAGCCTTTGCCAAGCACGACCAGCTTGCCGACGGATGTCGCCACAACAACAACGACGGGCGGTGTGACCGTGCCCTTTGTTGTACGAGTCGAAACCGGGACGCTAAATCGCGGTATTTACCAAAACTCGATTTTGTTCGATCCGACCAGCGACCCGACACCATCGCCTTTCTCACCGCCGAAGGGCTGGAACAGACGCCTGATTGGCGTCCACGGCAGCGGCTGCCCCGGAGGGTGGTACATCCAAGGGCCAGTCGAAGGCGTCAGCGTGTTAGACCCCCTTCGCCTGGCCGAAGGGTATGCGGTGTTCACCAACACCCTCAACCATCCGACGAACAGTTGCAATCCATTCTTGGCAGGCGAAACTACCATTATGAACAAGGAGCACTTCATCAAGACCTTTGGTGTTCCGGAGTTTACAGTCAGCACTGGAGGATCGGGCGGCGCTTATACCAGCGAGCAAGTAGCTGACGAATTCCCTGGCACATTTCAAGGAATTCTCATCAGCGCAACCTTTCCCGACGCGCAAGCTATTGGCTTATCGGGTATGCATGGCCGCCTGCTAACGAATTATTTCCTGCTGACGAATCCGACAGGATTTACAGCCGACCAACAACTTGCTGTGAGCGGCTATAAGGACCTTCGCGCATGGTATGACGCCGCGCAGCAGATGGGCAGAACAGACCCTGTCCAGGGCAGAGCTGACCCCATTCCGCCAAGCCCGATTCTTGGCCCGTATGTGTCGGCAGTATGGAGTCCGGCCGTGCCGGCCGCCCTCCGATACGATCCACTCACCAATCCACGAGGCGCGCGTCCGACGATTTTCGACGTCTCAAGAAACACTTATGGTGTTGATCCAGCGTCAGGATTTGGCCTTCGCGTTTTCGACAACGTTGGGATCCAATATGGCCTGAACGCGCTAAATGCTGGTGCGATCACAAAGCAGCAGTTTCTTGATTTGAACATGCGCATCGGCGGCTTCGATCAGGACGCGAACTTTGTTCCCTCACGAACGGTTGCAGATGTAGGGGCAATCACGCGCGCTGCTATCGGCGACGTAACATTGGGTGCAGGGGGCGGCCTCGCCTCAATACCGTTCTTCGACACATCGCAGTTGTTCGATGAGACGCAGCTTTATCATTACCAGTGGTATCACTTTGCAGCTCGCGAGCGATTGATCGAGGCGAATGGCAATGCCGATACCCATGTCATGTGGCGCGGCGGGGTGGCGATCGGGGAGTTGCTAGGAGCGCCAACGCCTGCAGGCGCTGCACTGTTAGCCGCAGTCAGCACCAATAGTTGGACGAAATTCATTCAATGGGTGTCAGCAGTGGCGGCAGACGGTTCCAGTCTATCCCAGCGTGAGAAGGTTATTCGTGACAGGCCGGCAGATCTCGTCGACGGGTGCTGGACATATTCGACTAGCCCGCAATTCATTGCCGAGCCGCAGACTTGGAGTAGGCTGCCAGATTCGCAATGCAACACGCTGTGGCCCTCGTACTCTAATCCGCTGAAGGAAGCAGCTGGACCTCTTGCAGCCAATGCACTGAAATGCAAGTTGAAGCCCGTTGACATGAAAGACTACGCAGTGTCTTTCACGCAGCAGGAGCTTGCGCAACTGCAGACCATTTTCCCCAACGGGGTCTGTGATTGGTCAAAGCCGGGCATCGGATTCCAGGAAGCCGTACCTTGGTCATCGTTTGGCCCGTCACCTGTTAATCAGCAATTCGACGTAACGACAGGTACAACGTTTTATCATTAGGGCGGACGAGGTCAGGATGACGATGCTAGGGGGCGTGCGCAATGTCACGCCCCCAAGACTAATTCACTCACCCCCGGCTCGTGTCCAGAGACGAAACGTTGCTGCTGAGGGCATGTTCCGCCGCTATGTGAAGAAGTGCGGGCTCAAGGACTTCGGCCTCTACGACCTCAAGGGCAAGGCTGCGACCGACATGTATCGAGCTAGCTTCTCGATGTCACCGGTCACCTCGATGTCGAGGCTCTTTCCGGTCTTCGCCTGGCGTACACGCAAAACGCGAATTTCGCAGCCGTCCTTCTCGACACGCTCTATGTTGGCCGGCCCGAGCAGCAAACAGTCCTCAGGCCGCTGACAGGTCGCATAGATCAAGGTCATCATTCGCCGCAGCGACGCCACTGCTACGGCGTACACCGCCGCGGCTTCGGCATCGTCAATCATGGGCTCGCGCGGTCGCTCCCGATTGCGGTGCACGCCGCGACACGGATTGCCGTCGGCCCGCCGTGTGTGGACGTTCAACCGGCGCTCGCTGAGTTCGATCGCCTGGTTCACTTCTTGCTTACGTGCGTATGAGCCCGAGAACTGTGAGCGTTAAAGTGCGCGGATCACGAGTTTTAGGTGGAGGGCGCTCATGAAAATTTTGCTGATTGCGATGCTGGTCGTCATGCCCGGTTTTTGCGCGGCGCAAAGGTTGCTTGATTTTCGCAATGACCTCGCTTTCGAGCCCGTAACCATCGAAGCGGTGGCCGAACGCACGTACCGCGCCCGGCTGCAAACTCTTGACGCTGATGGCCGCCTAGACGCGAACGGACAGCTACGAGACCACTTGCATGGACTCATGATACGGATAGCTGAAGCCGCGCGATTCGAGCGCCCAGAAAGTGCAATGATCGAATGGGAAATCCACACTTGCCGACGCTGTGGCGAGAATGCCTCGGCCATGGCGGGCGGGAAACTGCTCGTCGGCGAGGAATTCATTGCCGAACTCGAGCCCACAGACGATGAATTGGGCTATATGCTCGCCCATGAGATGGGCCATGTCATCGCCGAGCATGCGCGGGAGTCGGCGACGACTGCCCGTTTCCTCTTGGGCAACGGCCGCAACCGTGATTACGAAGACCTTCGGAGCGAGCTCGACGAAAGCTTGGTCGCAAACCTTCGGCTGGCCCCACTGTATGCACAGCAGGAATTCGAGGCCGATTACATCGGTCTTGTTCTGGGAGCGCGCACGGGATTCGACCCCGAGGCCATGCCACGACTGCTACGCAAGCTGCGCAGCGATGCGGGATCGGCCTTCGCTATGCATCCGAGTGAAGATGAACGGATTCGGCGCGTGGAAACGATGTTGGAAATGGCACGCCGAATCCGCTCAGTCGGCATTCCACGGCAATAGGAACTGCCACAGGTGAAATTGTGGGCGCGATGTTGCGGCGCCTCATCGCTGAAAAAACGAGAAGGTGGTGACTCATTCAGCATGGATTCCAAGAGTTGTTGATACCGAGGCCCAACGAATAAGAGGCAAATAGGTTCGGTGGTAAGGCTACCCCCGGGCGCCCACTGTCGTCAGTGTCTGACCAACATCGGCGCAATTCTTGAGGCACTATCCGCACCCGAGTGGGGGCCAGGAGCATTAGCCCATGGCGACGGGGCAAAGGAATTCGCCCAATTGCAACGCCCGCGCCGAGGACCGCTTCTGGCCGAACGCGGTCCAACGCGAGCAATCGCCATGTCGAACGGCGCAGCTAAGAACCGGAGGGTGATCTCACGGACTGAGGTACCCCTGACTGAGCGCGTCGTTTTTATTGGATCACCCGGTAAAGGCGCTCATCGTACAGACTGCCGCTGATGGGAAAAAGCTTGCCGCGGAAGTCTTTCATGTGATCCGATGCCCCGTGCCTGTCGAGCGCGCTCGCGTTCTCCCACGCCTCAATCAAAGTTTCGTGATTACCTCTGCTCGTCTGCTGTAAGGCGTCGAAGCGCAGGTTACCGCTATCTTTGCGGCTGTCATCCGACAGCGCGCGAATCTGCCCGATGCCAGCTGCTTGGCTCGGCGGAACGATGTCAATATGGGTGACAACATACACGGCATCTGCGGCAGATGGCTTGGTCATCGGTGCGACATTGATCGGTAGGTGCGTCCGTTCGTCGTACGGGCTACGTAGCAGAGGGGCCAAACTCGCGCGGAACGCTTGGCTTGAAACCGCGGCTGCGTGGATGGCCTGCGTCTCCTTGTCCTTCCACACTTCGATGATCGCGAACTGATTTGGCGCTTCGATGCGCTGAAGCGCAAGGCTCTGCACCGCGCCGGGCTCCTGACGAAGTGCCTTGGTGTACTGGGTGATGAGCGCGCGCGTCTGCTCGGCTGACTGCGGCACGGCTTCGACATAGCCGACGACATACAAGGCATCCTGCGCGGCGGCCACTTCGATACCAACGAGCAGCAATGCGACGACGTACAGGCTTCGCAATACGACACGCACATCAGTCTCCCTGATCCCGGACTCAGTGTCGTCCTGCGATGATGTCACGCACGATGATCTCGCCGAATGGTCGTTGTCAATCTCTCGCGACCTTGCCCACGGTCGTGAGGGCCGGTGTGTTGATGTAGACGAGCGGCCGGCCGCACATTGCGTCATTTCCGTTCGTGCACGCGGCGTCGGAAACGGCAACGTATGCCAGATTGAGCGATCCCGCAGACAAGTTCGCGAAGCAGAGACCCTTGCCGACGAGATCCTTCGCAGTCGACTCTCTAGCGCAATACGGGTCCTCGATCGACGGCCCGCCGCGCGGCGCATACACGCCGCTCAACCCTTGGACCGTTTGTGTGCGGCCGGTGTACGAATCCTTGGCATCAAACGACACTTCTTTGACGACGAACGTCACGTACTTTGATTCATCGGCCGTCGGGTAGATGCGGATCTCGCATTGCGCGAGCTTGTTGCCGTTGCTCCAGAACGAAAGCGGCACGCTCAAGCCGACGTTTGGCGGCGACGACGCCGGTAGACGGTAGCTGCGCCCGCAGACCGACGCATGATCCCAACCGGTGCCCATGTTGGCGAAATACTGCTTGTACGGATCGAACGGCTCCTGATTGGGCATCTGCGAGTAACCACCGGCTTGAATGATCAGCGTCGATCCGATGCCGCCGAAGTTTCCATAGAAGTCGTCGATCGAGAACGAATACGCGCCGGGCGATGCAAGCCCGTCGGGGCTGTGCACGAAGCGCGCATAAGGATTGACGTTGTAGACGCTCGAATAAGGCGACCAAAAATGCAGGAACTTGTCGTAATGGTAGAGCTTCGCCGTGTCCGAAAGCACTTTCGGAAACACGCACGTCGCCGGACACGTGCTCGCTTGATGGCTCGGACATCCACCGCATTCTTCGGGCGGGCCGCTCGCTGTCCACGGCAAGCCGCGCTGCAGGGCCTGAACGCTTTCGTTTGAAATCTGCTCTGCGATGCACGACGACGGACATGTGTCCGGATGGCCGACGCACTTCGTACACTTGGTCGGATCGTAGCCCGATTTCTTGTCGTAGCCGATGATCTTTTGGACGGTACATCTGTCGAGGTTCGGTCCGCTCTGCTCCGAGCAGAACGCCGCGAATTCCGTCCAGATGAAATCGACCGTTCGCTTGTACGCCTTACAGAATCCCTCCCTGTCGATGACGGGCGCCTGCTGAATCGCCAATGAATTCGCATCGTTGCAGGGGTCCTTTTCAGCGCGCTGCCAGTAGTCGAATCGCTTCACGAGTTCGTCGAGCGTCGGATTCGAATACTTCCACGTGCCCTCATTCGGATCGTCCGGATGGTGGGGATTTGCAGTCCACGATCCGAGCGTTCGATCGATCTGGTAATTCTTGATATCGCAGCAGCCCTGCATTCCGTTCACCGGGTCCGGGCAGCAATTGACGTTGTTCGGCAATAGGACCGCGCATTGCGCGTTCGCGCCATTCGGATCGACACAAAGCGTCGAGTAGCCACCGTACGTCTCGGCTTTGAAGAAGCTTGATCCGCCGCCGTCTCGCGCCGTTGCAATGAGTATGGCAGCCGACGGCATGACGTCGATGCGCGGCACGAGGCAGCTGAACCGCGTCTTGCGCCGATCGCCGGGACCGCCGTCCGGCGCGGGACTCGCGCACGAGCTTGCATCAGCCCAGTGCAACGACGCATACGCGGAGAATTCCGACCAATTCGCGTCGTTTCCGAATTTCGCAAGTCGCTTGGCGAAGTCGCTGTTCGGCATCGGACCTGGCGTGCCGAATGTGCTGCCCATGAATTGCGTCGCGCCGCCGTCGCCGAGCGCCATCGCGAACGGAAGATGCGCGTAGTCGACGTAAGAGACGTCGAAGTCGATCAACGGTTTGCCGCGCGCGTCGTTCGCATTCTCGAACGCCTTACCGTTCGCGGGGTCCTGCGAAATGATCGTGTACTCGAGAAGCTGACCCGGAATGTCGTAACCGTAGTCGGCTCCGACGTGCGAGGGATCTTCGGCCGCGATGCCGATCCAGCAGCCTGGGCATGGCGAACCGCTGCTCCAGTCCGGATAAGGTCGCGTGCGCTGATCGGGATTTAACATGTCCTTGTACTTTTCGAAATCGGCGGTCAGCATGTAGATGCGCGATGCGCCGTAGAACGCGCCACGGGGGCAGTTCGGCGCCTCTTTCGGTATTGCGACCGTAACCGATTCGCCCGGCGGGATGCCGCGCGTCGACGCATCCTTGTTCACGATGATGCGCATCAGTCCGTTGATCCTGCCGTTCTTGCCAGGGACCGAGCCGCAATTGGTTCGCCCACCGTCTCTGCCCGTGTCTTGCGGCGATTGGATGACCGGATAGATCGTCGTCGGCAGCGTATTGTGAATGACGAAGTAGCGCTGAAATGGATCGCCACTTTGCGCGAGGCTGTGTGACGACGCTAGCGCGCCGAGCAGCGCGATCGCCGCTGTGAAGCATTGCTTCTTCATGTCGTCTCCCTAAGCGCCTGCCGGCGCACGGTCGACCGCCAACTGTCAACGTTGCGCGCTACGCGAACTGTTGTCAACCGCTGGCTGCGGTTCATACGTACGATGCCGCAAACTTCCCACGACGAGACAAGATGCGGCGTGGGCATGTAATGGACGCCGTCGGTAACGCAATCGCGCCGTACCGTCGTGAGTCTGACGGCAAAAACTTCGCAGTACGACTGAGGAGTTTCTGAGGGCCAGCAAAATCGTCCCTAACTACACCGCACGCGCTCGGTCAGGCGTCGCTCTCCTCCGGCAGCAGCACCACGACCATGACGAACATTGCGCACATGAGAAAGCGCTGGGCGGCCTGCTGGCCGTTCCAGATGCTGGATTGCCACATTGAAAACCATTCGCCGCCGATGGCGACGAAGCCTACGAAGTAAAGCACCCAGACGAGGAAGATGCCAACGGTGGCCGGCAGCTTCGCCGCCACGAACGCGCCGCGGTCTCCTCGCGTGCGAAAGAGCCGCCATGCGCCGTACAGGCAAACGAGCCCCATCACGCATTCGGTGGCGATGATCGACCAGTACGCGAGCTTTTGCAGGGCTGGATTGGTGATCGCGCGCGACTTTAGCGGGTTGTCGGGGAACACTGTGTCCATCGCCAGCACGTGCTGCACGAATTGCCAGTTCGCGTTGTAGTCGGCGATGTTCCCGTAGGCGACCAGCAGGGCCCAGCCGCCCAACGTGGCGACAAGCAGTGACTTGATGATGCGCAACGCGGGCATCGACCTATTCTGCGAGATCGAACGTCACGTGCCCGCGGCCGGCAGCGGCGATCTTCTCGAGCTCGCCTTCGTCGCGCATATGCGCGTTGCGCACCGTGAGCGAGGCGCCCCACTGTGCGGCGGCACCGGCCAGCACTAGGAGGTCGCTGGCGGGGAAATTGGCGTCCACG
>Ga0126381_100006873_pt1 | contig 12626 bp, 12 predicted proteins | sample PanSoiMetPlot_28_FD_96465 | JGI IMG/M metagenome (GOLD analysis project Ga0126381, IMG submission 96465) | Tropical forest soil microbial communities from Panama - MetaG Plot_28 | ecosystem: Environmental > Terrestrial > Soil > Tropical forest > Bulk soil | place: Panama | collected 2016-02-17
GCTAGCCCTCCGAGGTAATCAGCGTATGCGAAAATTTTTCTGGATCATTCTCTTACTATTCGCGGCCATCGCCGTCCCCTATGCCAATGCAGATTCGATCACTGACCCCAACGTGATTACCAAATTCGAATGCTGTAACGGAGCAAGAGTCCCTGTCTATGACCTAGAAATAACCTTTAATGCTCCCATCACCGCATTTATCAGCAATCTTGGCAACGGTTGCAAGACCAAGGGTATGGGGACAGGCACGGTAACCGCAACTTGTACAGACCCAATCCCCGTCGGCGACATCATAGTGACCACGGAGACTACCACGGGTAAATTTGCGTTTGCCTTTTGGACAGACGCCACAGGCGCGAATGTAGCCACCGCCACGCCGACACCTGAGCCCGCCACGGGCGGACTTATACTGCTTGGGTTCGGCGTGTTCGGGATGTTGATGCTCCTGCGAAATGCCCAGAGGAGTCGGACCACATGAATGGGACTTGATTCCCAGCCCGTAGCTGTGAAGGAGGAAAGTACCAAGGAGCATGGGCAGAGCAGTCACAGCGGAATTATACAAACTGCCGCATTTTTGAATTTTTTGGTTTCAGCGCGCGGGCCTTATGGCTCTAGCCTGGGACGGGGAGGGGTGATAAGCCCCGGCCTGCCTGCCGAAAGAATGCTTTCCAGCCGCTTCGCGGTTGGGCGGGATCGGTGCTACTGGGTGCTATTCGCTCGGTGGTTTCGGTGCGCAGACGTGCTCGGTGCTACGCGGAGGGAACCACCCGGAAGCCGCATAAACACACGTCATTTCGCGTTGCTGCGTTATGCAGCGGAATGGTGCGGATTCCTTTGGATGGATTAAAAGGCCGCTGCTCTACCACTGAGCTACGCCCCTAAACTTAGTTGTTCTCGGCACTTTGTCAGGTGACCGTTAAGCTCGGCGTGCCCGGCGGCCACGTGTCGAGTCATCTTTTGTCTTCGCGGACTGAATGTCCTCTACTGTCGTCCCGCGCCCGCGCAACCTTTCGGGAAGCCACGGCAACATCAAATGAAGTACGATTGTACGAGTTCCTAGCTCTCCGTCCGCGAGTTGTTCAACGTCCGACCTCTCCAGTCTACCATGTCTCAAATTAAGCCGTTACTGACGCATCCCGGAGGCCGGTCGACGCGGCCTTGCTAGTCCTTCCTTCACTGACGTCCTTCCGCTCGATTCGAAGAATTCCGTCTGCTATGAATCCGAATCGCAAGTCAATTTGCCACAGCATTCTGGCCGCTCGGGAAGGTTGGCTCTGTCTCAACCGCCCGCCCCATCGAAACCGTTTCCGCAACGGATGCACCTAGATGCCACCCAAACACGTGCTGGCAATGACGGCATTGGCAACAAAGACTTCAGCCCTGGCAGGTATGGGCCGGTCCGACGAGCCGAGCAGCACCGGAGCCAAAGACAGCCCGACTGCTGTGTGTTGGATAGCTCCCTGTCACCGAGTTGCGATCAACTGGGGGACGCGTGACAGCGCTTCATACTCCTCGGTAGACAACCGCAACGATGCGGCCCGAACATTCTCCTCAAGATGTTCTACAGAAGATGTGCCGGGAATGGGCAGCATGATGGCGGACCGCTTCAAAAGCCAGGCCAGGGCCACCTGCTTCGGACTGGCATTACGCTTCCGGGCGATTCCCTCCAAAACATCGCCCGCAACTCTACCAGCGGCCAACGGGAACCATGGAATAAAGGCTATTCCGTTCCGCCCGCAATAATCCACCACATAATCCCATTCGCGATCCGCAAAGCTGTAACGATTCTGCACCGAAACGACCGGGACAATCTTGCGAGCCCGCTCAATGTGCTCCTGTGTGACGTTGGACAATGCTACCAACCGGATCTTCCCTTCCTCTCTCAAACGGGCCAGCGTTCCCACGGAATCGTCGAACGACACTACGGGATCAGGTGTGTGTAATTGATAGACGTCGATCCGATCGAGACGCAACCGTTTGAGGCTACCTTCCACAGCCTTGCGAAGATGAGCGGGAGTCGCGTTATGGGTCCACTGGTTCGGACCGGGACGGTCCCAACCACCCTTGGTAGCAATCACCACGTCGGCCGGATAGGGGAACAACGCCTCAGCAATAAGTTCCTCGCTTACGCCTGGACCATATGAATCTGCGGTATCAATAAAGTTGACACCCAGTTGCACGGCCCGGCGAAGCACGGTCAACGCCGCTTGACGGTCCTTGGGCGGCCCCCAAATACCCTCTCCCGTTAGGCGCATAGCACCGAAGCCGAGGCGACTAACGGAAAGTTCGCCACCAAAATCAACTAGCCCGGCGGCGCCGGCGGAAAGTACATTCGTACTCATGAGATCCTCCAAGACTCGTAAAACATCTTATTCGCAGCTGTGCAACCATGCGTCAAGCAATCGCGTCCTCACCATTCGACAACGTGCCAACTGGATTCCAGGTTCCGCGCTGACATGGTTTGGGCCATAGCCCGAGGATTGCTACCGAGATCTTTTCGAACACCGTACCATCCCCTTCACCACGAACGTCATGGCGACGGACGAGCGATTCTCGGCGGGATAGGTGACGAATGCGACCGCCGCGCTCTTGTTCGATGCATTAACTGGTTTGTCCGATGCGGTCAAGGGGCGGGGTGTTCGCATCCACACCATCGAGAGACCCACCGTTAGGACCCGTTACCGCTCCACTCCCGCGAGAATAGCGACGCGCATGAAGTGAACTGGATCGAAAGTATACCGGCGCCACAACCTGATCCGGAAAAAGCTCACACCCAATAAGAGATTAGGCTTCATCAAGGGGATCTAGGAATACCGGTCGGTGATTACCACAAAAAAACATCCTTGCGACCACCTGCGTCATCGTATTTTGCTAGGGGAAGAAAAGTGGGGGGGACAAGTGGTTGCCGCATACACCGTCGTTTCGCGCGCTTGTGGCGTTAAGAGTGCAACGAAGAGCGTTAAGCGATTAGCGCGTGGACTCGGTCGGTTTCAGAAAACACTTGCGCTGTCGGGACCGCTCGTACATCAACATTTTGGAACAATGTTTTTCCACATCGAATGGCAAGTTGCTTGCGGGTATCGGTAACCGCGGACGAATGGAACCTTGCGTTAAGTCTCGTCAATTCTTGAGAGTTCGAAACTAAAGGAAAGGGCGCAGCCAGCGAAGAGCTAGTTGATTTTCATTCCAAAGGAGCCTAACGTGCCATTGCGCAGCGTTAACCCAGTAAGGGGACAAGTACTCAAGACGTTTTCTGAACATAGCAGAAAGCAGATGATGAATGCTCATAAACACTGCTGCGTTTTGCAATCTCGTGCTGCTGAAGGAGTAATCTAATGTCCGCTTCGCCAGCGCCTGCTCCGTCCGCCAGCCCCGCCGTGAAACCGCCGAAGACCGACGCCACCCCGGGCACTCCTCACGGCGGTGCGAGATGGAAGAAATATTTAACTCCGATTCTCGTGCTGTTGCTCGCCCTAGCCATTTTGGTCACCATCACCCGTAACTGGAACGCCTGGGAGGGGGGCAAGGTCGAACAGGTCACCGATGATGCTTACGTTCGAGGTGACCTTACACCGCTAAGCACCAAGGTGCCAGGAATCGTGCGCGCGGTTCACGTCGAAGACTTTCAACAGGTACACAAGGGTGACCTGATCGTCGAATTGCAGGACGACGACTACCGGGCGCAAGTCGACCAGGCTACCGCGGCAGTGGCGGCAGCCCGTGCTGCGATCGAAAACAACCGTCGCCAGCGCGAGTTGCAAGACTCCAAAATCGCCAAAGCCCTTGCGGGCATCGATCAAGCCAAAGCGCAAATCGCCGCGGCAGAAGCCGGCAAGCAAGCCGTGGAAGCCCAACTTGTTCGAGCCCGTTCCGAGCGCAAGCGCCAAGAGGGTCTATACGAGACTCGCTCGACGACGCAGCAGACGCTCGAGGCCGCGGTGGCCAACGACGACCAACTGTCAGCACAGCTCGCCAGCCGCGATGCCGATCTCCTTCAGGCTCAAACCATGTTGCGCAGCAGCGAGCTCGGAGCCGAGGCTGAGCGTCGCTCCAAAAGCGTCCTCGAATCGCAGGACATGCAGCTTCAGGCCGATCTGCTCGCGAAGCAAGCTTCACTTGCGGCAGCTACCGTGAATCTCGGTTACACAATAATTTACGCGCCCGGCGACGGCAACGTTGGCGAGAGGCAAGTTCGGCCCGGGCAGCTCGTTTCTCCCGGCACACAAGTGATTTCGTTCGTTGATGTCACGAAGTGGGTGCAGGCGAACTATCGGGAAACGCAGTTGACCAACGTGAAGGTCGGTGACCCTGCCGAACTTCGCATTGACCAATATCCCGGGCAAGTGATTCGCGGCAAGGTCCTGGAGATCGCGCCCGCCAGCGGGTCGCAATTCGCCCTGCTGCCGCCGGATAATGCAACCGGCAATTTCACCAAAGTGGTGCAACGCATTCCGGTCAAGATCGCCCTGGACGATAAGGCCTTCGCCGCAAGGTTACGCCCTGGACTATCGGTGATCGCCACCGTCAGGACGCGACAGTAACGGACAAATATGGCCGCTTCGAGCATAGTCGTTCGTCCGTCCGCCATAGAGATCGCGCGTGGTGCCGCCGCGGCTATCCCATCGGAAGTTTCGACAAGACCTCTGCTGGGAATCCTGGGAGTCGTCATCGGAGCGGGACTCGTTACTCTGACTGGCCGGATGCTCACTCTCGGGCTTGTTGATTTGAAGGGTCATGTTGGCATAGGTTTCGACGATGGCGCCTGGCTTGACAGTGCGTATAACGCATCGCTCATGTTCATCGGGCCGTTCACCGTGTATCTGGGTGGGCTGCTCGGTCCACGACGCATATTGCTTTTTGCTGCTGGCATCTTCACTCTTGCTTGCGTTTTTCTCCCGCTCATCCACAGCTATAGCCTGCTCGTCGCCGTGCTCATCATTGCCGGTCTTACCTCCGGCACCTTCTATCCCTTGACGCTCACCTTCGCCCTTCGCAATATTCCACTACGATACCTTCCTTTCACCATTGCCCTCTATGCGACTTTTGTGGACGGGGCCGTGAACATCGCCCCTTCCCTCTACGGCTGGTACAGAGACCACTTGTCCTGGGAATGGATGTTCTGGAACTCCGCTGCGATTGCGCCGGCGATGATGGCCTGCATCTACTTTGGGATCCCCGCGATGCCGCCACACAAGAAAAGCGGTCCTGTGCCCAGCTTCGTGGGATTTCTATACCTGAGTGCCGGATTGGCTCTGATTTTTGTTGCTCTGCAGCAAGGGCAACGCCTCGACTGGTTTCGTTCGGGCGTTTTCAACGCCTGTTTTTGGTCCGGCTGCTTTTTCCTGCTTTGCTCGCTAATTCGGAGGCTACGTAGTCCCAATTTCCTGGTAGCGCTACCCTATCTGCAGAATTGGAACACCCTGCTGCTAGGCGCGTTGCTCTTCTGGTTCCGCTTCACTCTGTGCACAACGATTATTCTTATTCCACAGTCGCTCGCTATACGCGGATTTGAGGCCAGTCAGATTGGGCCTGCGGTCATCTGGAGCGCCCTTCCGCTGCTACCGGTTGCGTTTACCGCTGCGCTTCTGTTACTCCGCAAGATTGATCCGCGCCTGCTTTTGGCCGCCGGCCTCGCTTGTACAGCCTTCGCTGCCTGGTTGAATTCTCAATACACCACCGCATGGGCGGCCGAGAATTTCTACCGCACGGAGTTGCTAACCGGTGTCGGGCAGGTTTTTGCCTTCATCGGACTTGTCGGCTGTATCGTGCTGCAAGCAATCTTCAGTGGGGGATTGGCCCGACCCGAGTGGGTCCTTACCTTCTCGGCATTCTTTCACGTTATTCGTCTGTTCGGAGGCACCGCAGGAGCCATTTACATGGGTCACTTTGTTGCTCAGCGCGAAAAGTTGCACTCCAACCTCCTGGGACTGCACGTCACTGGTGGCGATTGGGTCACCGTTCAGAATTTTCACGCCATGGCAGGGGGACTGTATGCCAAATCCTACGGCCTGGCTGCTGCAGGGGCTCGCTCGGTCGACCTGATCGCGGCTCGACTTCGCCTTCAGGCATATAGCTTGAGCATTGTCGATGGATTCCTGCTCATCGCCTGGAGTTGCGCATGCGCGCTGATCTTAGTCGCGCTGTTGCACAAATCACCATTGAACTATGGCGACTTGAGTACCATCCAGCAGACCCTGATCGGTGCAAAGGAAGCGAAAACATGAAACGACAGGCACTCACATTAATGACGGCGACGGTTCTCTCCGCCTCCCTAACCTTGGCAGACCAAACGGGCGGTGCCACGCCTGCGCGTCACATCACACTCGAAGAAGCTGTTCAGCTGGCGCTGAAGCACAACCACAACGTCCGAATCGCAAAATACGGGGTCGATGAGAAACAACACGCCAAGGAAGCCGCGAAGAGTTCGTATTTCCCATCCATACGCAATGACACCAGCTTCCTCCATCTGACAGATACGCAGTTGATTCAGATCCGAGCAGGCAGCCTAAGTGCACCAGGGGGACCAGCGATTCCTCCCGTGAACACCGTCATCAACCAAGGTGGAGTCAACCTGACGACCAGCGGAACCCAGCTCACCCAGCCGTTGACTTCCCTGCTAAAGATCAAGCATGCGAACGAAATCGCGGAAGCGGACGTAAAGGCCTCACGCGAGAAAGCAGACCTGACCGAAAATGACGTAGCGCTCGCAGTGCATCAGGTGTACTACAGCATCTTGATTGCCGAGGCGCACCGCAGCGCCACGGAGGCTCGAATCAAAGCGTCTCAGGATCTGGAGAGCGAGCGCATCCAGCAGGTTAAATTCGGCAGCGCCTTGAAACAGGAGTCTATCGAGAGCCGAGCGCAGTTCTTACAATCGAAGCAAGAACTACTCACCACGGATCTTCAACTGTCAGATCTCAAGTTGAAACTCAATGATTTGATGGGACTCCCTCTGAACAGCGGCTTGGAGCTTGATCCCTCAGTTTCCGGATTTCAGGAGACTAGCCCGCGCGAAGAATATGTCAAAGCGGCACTGGCCGCGCATCCTGAAATTCGTGAAGCTCGTGCAGAAGTCGAGAAAGCGGAGGCCGCGGTCCGTCTAGCCAAGACAGATATCTGGGTTCCTGACGTGGAGGCCTTCGCACGCTACAGCCATCAGGATAATGTCCCGTTCCTGGCAAATAACTTTGGCACATTTGGAGTTCACCTCGGCTACGACCTGTTCGACAGCGGGCATAAACGAGCCGTGCTGCACGAGCGGCAAGCGCAGTTGTCTAAAGCGAAAGAAAACCTGGCGAAGTTGACAGATGAGGTCGAGCTGGCAGTCGACACTGCATACAACAAGTTGGAAAGAACGCAGGAGATGCTGAAGGTGTCCGAAGAGGTTTTGGCCCTGCGCAGCGAGTCGAACCGCGTGCTACAACAAGAATTGTTGCAAGGGGCGGCGCTGAAGTCGCAAGCAGGTATGGCGACCGCTCAGGAGTTCGACGCCAAGGCGCTCCTCCTGCAATCCCAACTCGGCTATTCCGAGGCCCACGACGAGTTTATTCACGCGATGGGCCGCATACCGGAATGACCGGCTTGCCTCTTCTTGCGGGTTGGTTTTGGAGATTGGCCTGCGATGGTGCTCCTTTCGAAGGCATGAGCGTCTGTTCTACAATGTCCCGTCGTTCTCCGAACAGCCTCGGCCTACGCGCGAGTAATGAGCGATGGACAAAGGATGCCACCTTCGAGCAGCGATTGTCGCTCGAAGACAAGCGACTGTTCAAGGACCCGGGCATAGCTGTGTGAGAGGTTGACGCTTCGGTTGACTCACATGACCGACATCAAATTGTCGCTGGTGCTGGTTGTAAGAATCTCGACTGTGGTTCTGCTCACTCTGCTACTTTCTCCGGTCATCGGATCGGGGATTCCGCCAACCGACAAGCCCGCCGAACCTGACAAGTTCTTTCACCAGTTCATTGGACTGAATGACGACCAGATCCGGGAAATCCGCGCAGGAAAAGCCATCGCAAAGATTTTGGACTCCCCCACTGCGGACCAGGTGTTCGTTTTTGGCTCGGTCTACATAAATTCGACTCCGGAACGTTACCTTAAGTTTGCATCCGATATCGATGCGTTGCGCAAACTACCGAACTACATCTCTCTGCGAAAATTCAGCGACCCGCCGCAGCTTTCGGACCTCAGCGGCTTCACGATCGATGAGGAAGATCTCAAACAACTGAAGAATTGCAAAGCGGGCCATTGCGAGGTGCAATTGCCGTCTGAAGCGATAGAAGAGTTCCAACGTTCCGTGAATTGGTCGGCGTCGGATGCCCACGACCAGGCCAATCGCCTGGCGCAACAGATGGCTCTGCAAGCCCTCCTCAACTACGAACAGGGTGGCAACGCGGCCCTGGGAACCTACCGTGACAAAAATCATCCGGCGGTCGTGGCGGAAACGTTTGCTTCTTTGCTGAGCCGCTCCAAGGCACTCCCTGTCTATATGCCCGAATTGCGTGAATACCTCCTCAACTATCCAAAGGCCGATTCCGGCAATATCCAATCCGAGTTTTATTGGGAGAAAGTGAATTTTGGGCTCAAGCCTACACTCCGTATAGTCCAAGCGATTGTCTATCAAGGCAAATCACCGCAACAGCCTGCCTATGCCGTGGCTGTGAAACAGCTTTACGCGAGTCACTACTTCGAAAGCGCGCTGGACTTGACGGTGTGCGTCAAAGGCGAAGACCCCGCTCGTCCCGGCTTCTACCTGATAACCATGAAGGGATCGCAACAGGCGGGTCTGACCGGCTTGAAGGGTGGAATTGTGCGACAAGTCGCGGTGGATAAGACTCGGTCTTCGCTGGAAAAGGCCCTGGGTTCCATAAAGCAGAAGCTCGAGTCTCAGACGCAATGATATAACTGCTCGAGGTGATGAGAATGGCGTTCCCCGATCGCCGCACCTTGAATGTACTGATGACCACGCTGCTGTTCACGCTGGTGCTGGCGATTGTGTATGTCGCCCGCACCGTCATCGTGATTTTTGCTTTCTCGATCCTGTTCGCGTATCTGATTAATCCCCTCGTGAGGTTTCTGCAGAGCCATTCGCTATTTTTCAAAAATCTGAGGGGGCCGCACGTCGCGGAAGCCTACTTGGCGCTTCTGATTCTTCTCGGACTCATTATCCATGGTCTCGCTCCGCAACTCGTCCCCCGAGTGCAGCGGCTCGTCAGGGACTCACCGGCGATGATGGAAAATGTTTATTCAGGCGACATCGCAGTTGACATGGGACACCGGAATGGCTGGAACGAGGCTCAAGCGCTTCGCGCAAAGGCCTTTCTGCAACAACGCAGGGAAAGTATCCGTGGTTTGGTGGAATCGATACGGCAGTTTGTATCGGTTGCGTTCGGCGGAGTTGTGCTGATTCCGATTCTCGGCCTGTTTTTCCTGAGTGATGGCGAGAAACTGGCGAACGGAGCCATTCAACTCCTCTCGACCAAGGAAACGTACGAGCAAGCCAGGGCCTTGGCCGCTGACCTGAACGACATGCTGCGGCACTATGTTCGAGCTAAGGTTATTCTTGCTCTCCTGTCACTCGTTTATTGTTCTGTCGCCATGCTGTTCCTGGGTTACTCGCATGCACTCGCGCTGGGGCTCATGGCCGGAGTCCTCGAATTTATTCCCGTGGCCGGTTGGATCACCGCGCTAGTCACCATCGCTACAGTTGGGATGCTTACGCACTCCCATTGGATCTGGATGGCTGCGCTGTTGGGCCTTTGGCGCATGGTTATGGACTATGGAATCGCCCCGCGGGTCATGGGCCATGAGCTGGAGATCCATCCTCTGCTGGCCATTTTCACAGTTATGGTTGGAGGCGCGGTCGGCGGAATCGTGGGGATCTACCTTTCCGTGCCACTAGTTGCCGCCTTGCGCGTCGCTTGGAGCAGATTTTTCGCGCTCCGGGCGGAGAAGGCACGTGAGACTCCCCACGTAATAGGCCCCATCGGGGTATCCAGTAACTAGGTTCGACTTCCGTGCAAAACGGGACTCTCAAACTTTATTGCATCCTTTGCTCACGCCGTTCATCCAATTCACAAACCCGCTTCGGGCGGGGAGCCCATACTCTGGGGCTTCCTGCCCTTACCCCCGTGCCCCATACCTACCGCAATTTCGCACCGCGCGTTCACCACAAACGCGCCTCCTGACGCGTGCTCAGGGATTACCTCTGCACGATATCGACAGCGGTGGACAGTAGCTGTTCGTTCCTGGCTATGCTTAGGTACACTTTTCTCTGTGCGAGGCGGTAACCATCCACTTGGACGTCCCGTTCATGAAAAAGCGCTAATCAAGGAAGGAACTTAACTCCGCGGCTCTGGGTCAGTACTAAACCTCGGCACATTCCGCAGCGCTCGATCCTCGAATACTCGGCGGCCTCGAACTCCAGGGAGTCCGAGAAGCACGCGGCCTCTCTTCGTGAAGAATCCGTGCCCGATTGTCTGCCCTCGCCGAGCGAACCGAAACTTGAGTGCCGAATGTAAGGATGATATGTTGCCGGCAACTCAACGGTGCCGTGCCAACCGGAGGTAGGCAAAGTGGGAGGACTGATCCCGTTAACGGACGCATCACGCCGACCCGTGCACTTTCCTTTTGTTACCATCTGCATCATCATTACGAACTTTCTGGTTTTTGTACTCGAACTGGAAGGCGGTGAGGCATTCGTTTTTAGGTGGGCGGCGATTCCCGCGACCCTCACTGCCGGCCACAACTGGATCACGATCCTGACAGCGATGTTTCTGCATGGCAGTTGGTCGCACATCTTGGGGAATATGGTGTTCTTGTGGGCCTTTGGACCCGAGCTAGAAGATGCGATGAACCCCTTGAGATATTTGGCCTTCTATCTCGGCGGTGGACTGGTGGCGATGTTGGCGCAGGTCGCCCTGAGCCCGAGTTCGACGGTCCCGAATCTCGGCGCCAGCGGAGCAATCGCTGCGGTTATGGGCGGATTCTTGGTGACTTATCCTAGCGATCAGATTCGGGTGATACTCATCATCTTGGTTTTTGTGCGTATCAAGTTGATTCCGGCCGCACTCCTAATAGGGGTTTGGTTTCTAATCCAATTATTTAATGTTGGGTCGGTAGCGACCGTTCAAACGGGAGGAGTGGCGTACGCGGCTCACGTCGGGGGTGCAATCTTTGGAATGCTTTTTGCGCGCCGCTTTGAGGATCCGCAAAGGCTGTACGCCTAACTCGCGTCGATTGATCCTTTTCAAACTCAGCCAGCCGCAAAAATCCGCATTCGCCATTCCAGAATGCTTGCCAGAGCGTGGTTATCTCCGAACGAAGACAAGCAGACGGAGTTCGGAAGCCGTCAGCCGAAGTGTGGGTTCTGAAATGGGCTGCATAGCAGCGTTCGAACATCCGTATGCGTCGTTCTGGATGGCGCTATGCGCACTTTGGCTGTATACATAGATATGACTTTCCTACGCCGCGTCGTAATACTCTCCCGTATCCGCAAGTTTGGCCGATACCCAAATGCCGGATGTGCGAATTCCACTTTTGGGCCGATTCGAGCGTCCATCGCGTTGCTAGTGCTGTCATCGCTGGTTCAACCGCCGTGGGCCTTCGCGGTGAATCCTGACTTGGAGACCGTGCTGACCGGCTCGCGCCAGCGTATTGAGAAATTGGACTACCGCTTGAGCGGCCGCCTCACACGGGTGGAAGGCGATGGCAAGCGCACGAACTACAAGTTTGTAGCCAAGGCTCATTGGTTTCCCGATGGCCTGCGTGTGCTATGCGAGATCTCGGGGCCTGGATCAGAAAAGACGAGTCTTCTTTTGCATATGAGCGTTGCTGGACATCTGACCATCGAGGCGGTATCTCCTGGCGAGAAGACCGCTACCGCGTTGCCATTCGAACGTTGGAACGATCGACTGGTGGGAACCGACTTCTCCTATGAAGACATGGTCGAGAGCCAGTTCTTCTGGAAGAATCAGGAACTTCTGGCACCGGAAAAATACGGCGCGCGGGAGTGCTTCGTCCTTAAGAGCAAGTCCGGCTCTCAGGACCGGACGTATTATGATTCCGTAACCTCGTGGATTGACCGCGGCATTTTGTACCCTGTGCATGTGGTGAAAACGCTCCGCGGGAACGGACAGCAGAAGGAATTCATTTACTATGGGCTGCGGCAGGTCGGTGGCGTCTGGTCTGCGACGCAAATCGAGGCAAAGCTCCAAGGAAAGCCCGGGTCCTCGATTCTAGTGGTCGAAGGGGGCTCGGGAAGAGCAAATCTTGGGAACAAGGACTTTGATTTGAGCTCGTTCAGCGGTCAGGGAGAGAAAGTGAAATAGATCGAATCGCTGAACTAGGCTATTCGAAGGTCCTGTGTCGTCCTGGAGTATCCACCGTGTTCGTCGTCATGGCGTAAGCTCCTTTTCCGATGCGGTTGCCCCATACAGGCCAAAGGGCCACCAATTCCAGTCGCCGGCAAGTTGCAATAGTGCCGGCCCGACAACCATGCGCACCGCTGTAGCATCGATGAACACCGCCACGGCGAGCGTAAAGCCGAGCATTTGGACTACCAGAAATCCTCCCACGGTGAATGCGGTGAAGACGGCAATCATAATTGCCGCGGCGCTCGTGATGAGACC
>Ga0126381_100006874_pt1 | contig 12626 bp, 13 predicted proteins | sample PanSoiMetPlot_28_FD_96465 | JGI IMG/M metagenome (GOLD analysis project Ga0126381, IMG submission 96465) | Tropical forest soil microbial communities from Panama - MetaG Plot_28 | ecosystem: Environmental > Terrestrial > Soil > Tropical forest > Bulk soil | place: Panama | collected 2016-02-17
ACCAGCGTCCCGGTCGGGCGCTCGCCGCACGGAATCTTTGTTTACTAGGGCAGAGAATTTCAGAGCAGGCCGATGTTCGACGCCTTCCAGCGCCTTCTCCAGCAGATCCAAGGCACGATATTCGAATGGGCGATCCAGCCGGTGCTGTTCCATCTCGGTCTGATGGACTGGTCGGAGGATGTGTTCGATGGCGTCGAGTTCGCGCTCTATGGCGCGGTCGCCGTCGTGATCGCGTACCTGCTGTTCCGCCCACTTGAGCTGCTGCGCCCGGTCGAGAGCTGGGAAGACCGCCGCGCGGTGCGCACCGACATCGTCTATACGCTGATCCACCGGCTCGGCGTGGTGCCGGCGATCCTCTTTCTCGTGCTGGCGCCGATCGGCATCGCGATCGACTCGTATTCGCGCTTTGTCGGCTACATCCCGCCCGAGCTCGAGCAGATGGTGACGCCGCTGCTAAAGCATCCGTTTGCGACGTTCCTCGTCTACATGGTGGTGCTCGATTTTGGCGAATACTGGCGGCACCGGCTGCAGCATCGCCTGCCGTGGTGGTGGGCGCTGCACAGCGTGCATCACGACCAGCGGCAGATGACGCTGTGGAGCGACGATCGCAACCATATCCTCGACGATGTGCTGGCGCTGATCTGGAGCGGCACGCTGGCGATGCTGATCGGCGTACCGCCCGGCGAATATCCGCTGCTGCTGATCGGCTTTCGGCTGGTCGAGAGCCTGTCGCACACCAATGTGCAGCTCGGTTTCGGGCGGATCGGCTCGACCTTGCTGGTCGGTCCGCAATTTCACCGCGTGCACCATGCGATCGAGCACGCCGCCGCGCCCTACGATCGCTCCCGCGGCTGCAATTTCGCGGTGATCCTGCCGATCTGGGACGTCATCTTCGGCACGTGGCGGCCGGTCGCTTCCTATCCGCGAACCGGGGTGGCAACCCTGGCGGGGCCGACGATCCGCTGCGGCTACCTGCGGCACCAGTGGGAGGGTTTCCGCCGGCTGTTTGCCGCTCTCGCCCATCTGGTCGACCGGCGGCGGGTCGACTTCGTCGCCGCCTTCCCGGCGAAATAGCCACGCTCAGCGCGCCGCGATCAGCGCGCCGGGGCGGCCTGATAGCGCCCCTTCCAGGCGCCGCCGCGGCCGCGCCAGAACTGCACCGCAGAACCGACGGTGGCGGCCATGTAGAACGCCGCGATCGCCGGCAGCAGCAGCGCGATCAGCGGCGAGCAGCGGTACATCCTGAGCATCGGCAGGAACGAGGCGGCCATCGCCAGCCAGGCGAGGCCGCCAAACGCCATCGCCAGCGGGCTCCCCGACAACAGCAACAGCGCCGGCGGGGCGAGGTAGGTGATCGCCATCCCCGCCATCAGCCCGATCAGGATCGCGGTCGAATAGTTCAGCTGGGCAAAGGCGCAGCGGCTGATCATGTCCCACAGCGGGCGCCACGAGCCGTAGGGTCGCACGCTCTTCGTGTCGTCGGCGATGCCGAGCCAGACGCGGCCGACCGACTTGACCCGGCGGGCGAGCGCGCAATCGTCGATGATTTCGTGCCGGATGCTGTCGACCCCGCCGATGCGCTGCAGCGTCTCGCCGCGCAGCAGCATGCAGCCGCCGGCCGCGGCGGCGATTTCGCGCCCCTTATCCGCCACCCAGCGCGGCGGGTAGAGCTTGAAGAAGAAGAACACGAAGGCCGGTACCAGCAGCCGCTCCCATAGTCCGCGGCAATGCAGGCGCACCATCAGCGAGACCAGGTCGAAACCGCCGCTCTCGGCGCGGGCGACCAGGCCGCGCAGGTTATCCGCGGCATGCACGATGTCGGCATCCGTCAGCAGCAGATAATCGGGCCGCAGCTCGGCGGCATGCGCGATCCCTTGGCGCACGGCCCACAGCTTGCCGGTCCAACCGCCGGGGACCGGCTGGGCGGCGATCACGGTCACCCGGTCGGGCGCGCCGGCGGCGGCCGCCGCGGCGCGGGCGATCTGCGCCGTGCCGTCGGAGCTGTGGTCGTCGACGATGACGATATCGAACCGGCCCGGGTAATCCTGCGCCAGCAGCGAGGCGACCGAATCGCCGATGACGTCAGCTTCGTCGCGCGCCGGGATCACGGCGACCACCGAGCGCGCCGGCACCGCACCAGGCGAATCGCGCCCGCCCCCGATCCGCCAGAAGCCCCCGCGGAACGCGATCAAGTAAACCCAAACCGCAGCCGCGAGAGCCGCGAGGGCGATCATTGCGTGCTGCACCTTCTCCCCCTGAGCGTGCATTTTGCACACGGCGGCGCCCGCCGCAGGCAACACTGCGGCCTAATGTAAATGCACCGTAACGCACGTTGCCAGCGCCGATTTCGCCGCGCGCTCAGGCCGGTCGGATAAAGTCGCGGAGCGCGGCGAGAAAAGCCGCTTTCTGCTCGTCGAACGGCGCGTGCCCGGCTCCTTCCAGAACGACCAGTCGCGCGCCCGGGATCGCCGCACGATAGGATTCGCCAAATCGCACCGGCACCAGCCCGTCCTTGTCGCCGTAAATCAACAGGGTGGGCACGGTGATGCGGTGCAGCCATTTGGCGAGCCCCGGATTGTGGAAGCGTCCGTGATAGGCGAGCCGCGTCACCGTGCTGCGGTTCTTGGCGTAAAGATTGGCGTCGATCGTTGCCATGTCGGCGAGCCGCCGCGCCGCGCGCTCCTGATCGGCGTAGAACCGTCGCAGGTTCTCCTCGACCGGCATGCGGAAGACGTCGTCGATCGGCTTGCCGTCCGCCAGTATCCCGACCGCGCCGACCAGGGTGAGGGTCTTGAGCCGGCGCTCGTCGCGCACCGCCAATTCCGCGGCGATCCAGCCGCCGAGCGACGTGCCGACGAGATGCACCTCGCGAAGCCCGAGCGCGGCGAGGAAATCGAGATAGAAATAAGCGAGGTCGCCGACCTCGTCGAGCCAGGGCGGATCGTCCGACTGGCCAAAACCGGGATGCTCGGGCGCAAAGACGTGAAACTCCTCGGCCAGCGCGTCGAGAAATCCCATCCACCCGGTATGACCGCCGGCGCCGTGGAGAAAGACCAGCGGCGGCGCGCCCTCGCGGCCGCCGTGCAGCACGCGGATCGTCGTGCTGTTGACGATGAGCATCTCTTCCGTGTGCGGCATCGATCGTCTCCCTGCGGCGGTGTCCGCCATATTGCCCGCTGGACGCGGGCCGTGCGAGGCTCGGTGCGACGGCGAGGGAGGAGACGATGGCGAAACTGAAGATTTACGGCGTGCCGCGGTCGCGCGCGTTCCGCACGCTGTGGCTCGCCAAGGAGCTCGACCTCGACTACGACAACGTCCCGGTCGATTTCGCCGGCGGCGAGACCCGCCAGCCGGCCTACCTCAAGATCAACCCGAACGGCCATGTCCCGGCGGTCGACGACGACGGGTTCGTCGTTTGGGAATCGATGGCGATCAACCTCTACCTCGCCAAGAAATACGGGCTCGGGACGCTCTATCCGACGGATCTTCAAGGCGAGGCGCGCGCCTGGCAATGGAGCTTCTGGGGGATGACCGAGCTCGAGCGCAACGTGCTGACCGCGATGTTCAACCGCGCGATCTATCCCGAGGACAAGCGCGACGCGCGCGCGGCCGATGCTGCCGAAGAGGAGCTGCGGCATCCGCTCGGCGTGCTCGACGGCGCGGTGTCGGCGAGCCCCTATCTGCTGGGCGGCGATTTCACCGTCGCCGACCTCAATGTCGCCGCGATCCTCAGCTGGGCGCGGCCGGCGCGGATCGATTTCGCGCCCTTCCCCAAGGCCGCCGACTGGCTGAGCCGCTGCGCGCTGCGCCCGGCGGCAAAGGCCGCGCGCGACCTGCAACGATAGGTTCGCCAACGCCGGGTCCGCGGCCGGCGCGCCGGCCGCTTGTCAGTTCGCCGCGCCCTCCCCTAGGCTCTCGACAAAACAGCGGGAGGAAACGATGGCGGATCACGCGGTGGTCTACGTCTCCAACGCCGGCAGCAAGGAAGTCTTCGTCCTGGCGATGGACCGGGCGAGCGGCCAGCTCGAGCTGATCGAGAAGATTCCGGTGCCGGGGACCGAAAAACCGTCGCCGGCGAGCCTGCCGATGACGATGAGCCGCGACCAGAAATTCCTCTACGCCCAGCTGCGCAGCGATCCCTACCCGGTCTCGACCTTTGCGATCGATCCGAAGAGCGGCAAGCTCACCCTTGTCGGGACGACCCCGCTGGTCGACCAGATGGCCTATCTCAACACCGACAGCAGCGGCAAGCATCTCTTCGCCGCGTCCTATGTCGGCGCCAAGCTCGGGATCTATCCGATCAACGACCGGGGCGTCGTCGAGGCTAAGCCGACGCAAATCCTCGACACCAAACCCAAGGCCCACTGCGTCTATGTCGGCGCCGGCGACAGAATCTACGTGCCGGTGCTCGGCGGCGACGAGGTGCTGGAGCTCAAATTCGACGCGGCGACAGGCACGGTGACGCCGAACGGACCCGGTGCGGTGCATACCAAGGACGGCGCCGGGCCACGCCACTTCACGATCCACCCGAACGGCAAATGGGCCTACCTCATCACCGAAACGACGGCGACGATCGGCACCTACGCGATCGCCGCGGACGGTACGCTAAGCGAGGTGGCGTTTGTCGAGACCGGCGACTGGAACGGCAAGGACTCGGCGGCGGCGTCCGACATCCATGTCACACCGGACGGGAAATACCTCTACGGCACCGTGCGCACGACAAGCTCGCTGCACGGCTACAAGATCGATCCGGACAAGGGCACGCTGACGGCGATCGGCAAGTTCGCGACCGAGAAGACGCCGCGCGGCTTCAATATCGACCCGCGCGGCAAGTTCCTGCTGGCGGTCGGGATGGATTCGGCCGGGCTGTGCGTCCACGCGATCGACCCGGCGTCGGGCGCGCTCACCACGGCCGGCAACTACCCGATGGGCACGCAGCCCAACTGGGTCGAGATTGCGGATCTGAAGGTCTAGGCTTCCGGCGGCGGCGCGGACGCCGGCAGCCCGCTACTTCGCCGCGTTGGAATAGGGATAGCGCAGCGAGCCGGTCTTGTAGGCCGGCGGGTCGAGGATCACCTGCACCCCCGGCTTCGAGAACTGGTCGAGGTCGTGGCCCTTAACACCTTGATATTGGATGGTCAGGATGCGCGGCTCGGCCCACTCGCCGTCCTCGCCAAACTTGATGTCGCCCATGATGGTCTTGAACGTCGTGCTGTGCATGTATTGGGCGAGCTTGTCCTGATCGATCGACTTGGTGCCGTTGACCGCCTGCTCCAGCACCTGGAACGTCGCATAGACGAGCGGCGGCACGTAGTAGCCGAGCGGGTCGGTGCCGGCTTCCTTGGCGCGCTCCTGATAGATCTTGATGAAGTCGTCGACACCGGGGAAGTTCATCGTCGGCTCGTGCACGAACAGCTCGTAATCGACGATGCCGTTGAGCTTCTCGCCCATCTGCGACTTGATCGAGCCGTATTGCAGCCCGATCACGGGGCCGCCGAACAGCTTGGCGTCGAGCCCCTGCTCCTCGATCGCCCGCAGCATCCCGGCGCTGTCCGCCGGATACGAGGCGAGGAACACGAGGTCGGGATTGGAGGCCTTGATCGCGCGCACGATCGGCGTGTAGTCGATCGTGTTGGGCGGATAGTTCTTGTCGTAGACGATCTGCAGGCCGGCCTGCTTGATGTGCTCGCGCGCGCCGGCCATCGCGTTTTTTGCGAACTCGGCATCGGCGCCGGCGAGGGCGACGGTCTTCGGCTTGGGCTCCATCGTCATCGCGGCCGCGAAATAGCCGGCGGTGATCGCCTCCTTGCCTTTGGGCCCGTAGGGCATCGTCTGGAAGAAGCGCGGATAGTGGAACTCGTCGTTGACCGCGAGCGCCAGCGTGTCGAGCACCATGACCTTGTGCTCGATCAGCATCGGCATCGCCGCGGCGCTGTAATTGGTGCCCGAGGCGATGATCAGGTCGACCTTGTCGACGTCGAGCAGCTTCGTATAGATGCCCGGCACCAGCGCCGGGTTCGATTGGTCGTCGTAATGGATGAGTTCGACCTTGCGACCGAGGAGCCCGCCCTTGGCGTTGATCTGGTCCGCCCAGATCTGTGCGGTGAGCACGAACTGCCGGCCGCTCGCGGCGCTGCCGCCGGTCTCCTCGGCGCTGAAGCCGATCTTGAGCGGCGGCTCGTCGGCCAAGGCCGGCGACGCCGCGAGCGCCCAGGCGGCAAATAAAGTCCCTGCGAATTTCATCGTCGCCCCCCGGCGTCAAGATCGAGCTAGATGAAGACGCCGGCCATGCCGCCTGCGGGGTAGCGGGTGCCGGCGGCGGCGCCCGCCGGGAGCACCTCGGCGATCGCGTCGAGCTCGGCCCGGCTCAGCGTGATGTCGCTCGCGCCGAGGTTCTCCTTGAGCCGGTCGAGCGACTTGGTGCCGGGGATCGGCAGCACGTCCTCGCCCTGGGCGAGCAGCCAGGCGAGGCATAATTGGGCGACGGTGCAGCGCCTGTCGGCGGCGATCGCCTCCAGCCCTTCGACAAACACCCGGTTTTTCGCGAAATTGTCGCCGGCGAAGCGCGGGTGCCGCGCGCGGGTGTCGCCCGCCGCGAGGTTGTTGAAGTCGGGGACGACGCCGGCCAGCAGGCTGCGGCCGAGCGGCGCGTAGGCGACAAACGAGATGCCGAGGTCGCGGGTCACCGCGCGGGTCTCGCTGCCGATCTCGGGGTAGAGCAGCGAATACTCGCTCTGCACCGCGACGATCGGGTGCACCTTGTGCGCGGCGGCGATGCGCTCGGGTCTCGCCTCGCACAGCCCGAGATAGCGCACCTTGCCCTGCTCGACGAGCCGCGCCATCGCGCCGACCGTCTCCTCGACGGGGACGTTCGGGTCGACCCGGTGCTGGTAGTAGAGGTCGATATGATCGACCGCGAGCCGCTTGAGGCTCAATTCGCAGGCCTGCTGAACGTATTCGGGGCGGCCGTCGACGCCGTTCTGCCCGCCGGGGTTCTGCGTCTGGCCGAATTTCGACGCCAGCACCACCTTGTCGCGGCGGCTGCCCTGCAAGGCGCGGCCGAGCAGCGACTCGTTCTGGCCCCAGCCGTACATGTCCGAGCTGTCGAGATGATCGACGCCGAGATCGACCGCCCGCTGGATAAAGGCGATGCCCGCCGCCTCGTCGCTCGGCCCGTAGACCCCCGACAACGACATGCAACCAAGCCCGATCGGCAAAACCTCCGGGCCGTTCTTCCCAATCCGACGCTTCCTTGCCGCCATCAATGCCTCCGTTGTGCTGCGCCTAGCATAGCGAAATGCCAGGCCCCGGCCGCGAGTTTTTGTGACAAAGCAAGTGGCGTACCCCCGGGGCCACGCTATGATCCCGCCACAAGTTTCGACCCGAGGAGGAAACAATGGCGGACAACACGCATGTCTATGTCGGCATCGCCGGCACCGTCGGGATGGATCATGCCGGCCAGCCCCTGGCGGGAATCTTCCGCCAGGCGCCCGGCGACAACGGCTGGGACCATCTGAAGCTGCCCGATGCGGCGGAAGTCCATGCGATCACCGTGCATCCGACGGATCACGACACGATCTTTGTCGGCAGCACCAAGGGCATCTATCGCAGCGGCAACCGCGGCAACAGCTTCGAGAAGATGAGCGTCGCCGGCGGCGACCCGGACATCTGGTCGGTGCTCGTCCACCCGAAGGACCCGCGACGGCTCTATGCCGGGGCGACGCCGGTCGATGTCTATCGCAGCGACGACGGCGGCGATCACTGGAAGAAGCTCGCCCATCCGCCGCTGCCCGACCGCGTCATCATGGCCTTTGCCTGCCGCGTCATGCGCCTCGACGTCGACCCGAATTCGCCCGACGATGTCTACGCGACGCTCGAAGCCAACGGCGCGATGCGCAGCCGCAACGCCGGCGAGAGCTGGGAGGACTGCACCGCCGACCTGATCCGTTTCTGCGAGCAGCCGAAATACAGGAGCCGCATCGGCAGCCAGACCGAGATCGAAGGCATGCTCGACGGCCACGCGCTGGCGTGCAGCGCGGCGGCGCCGGGCACCGTGTTCCTCGCCAACCGCATGGGGCTCTTCAAGAGCGCCGACCGCGGCGAGACCTGGGAGGACATGGAGATCGGCCGCTTCTCGCCGCTGACCTACGGGCGCGACATCCGCACCTCGCCGCACGACCCGAAGGTGATGTACGCGGCGCTGTCGCCGGCGGCCCGTTCGACCGACGGCTCGGTCTACAAGAGCACCGATGTCGGCAAGACCTGGACCCGCTTCGACCACGACATCAAGGCCGACGCGACCATGATGGGCGTGACGATCCACCCGCGCGACCCGAACCAGGTCTACGCCGTCTCCCGCGTCGGCCAGACATTCGGCACCCGGGACGGCGGCAAGAGCTGGAGCGAAAGCCGGCTGCCCGACGGCGTGCGCGACGCCTATTGCATCGCGGTGGGGTAGTTTCCCGCGTCATTCCGGGGCGGCCCGCAGGGCCGAACCCGGAACCCAGGAACACGGGCGGAGCAGGCATTTGCTCCGCCCGTGCCACGTGGCGGGATGTGCGAAATTAATGTCGCCAAATGCGCGCCGGAAGGCGCCGTCTCAGACGGTGCGTCAACGGCGCCGGTCAAGCGACTGACCTAGAACCCAACAACCTCGCGGTCTGGCACCTGCCGCTCAGCCGTCGCCGGCTAGACGAAGGCGGCGATCCCCGGCGATGCAGCCCAGCGCTATCAGGATGATGGTGCGCATGATCTTGCATCGCGCATCAGCTTATCGCGGCTCCGCAGCTAGCACGGCGCGCCAGAGGGGCAGCGATCGCGCGGAAGGGGTGGAACCCCAGAAACCGGGGCAACCGCCGGCGGTGGCGGGGCTACCGTGGGTGGCGGGGGCGCCGGCGGCGGCGGCGCGCAGGAACTCAAGCCGATCAGAACCACTGCACTCAGGATAGCGAGTGTGGCTTTCATTTTTCTACCTCCCGGTTTTACGGGATCGTCCTAATCCGGGTTCAGGTCCGGGAAATTGATCTGCATCAACGGTGTGGGAGCAGCGCGCCCCGGAATGACGATCAAGAGAGCGCTGCGATCGCCGCGGCCAGCGCCAGGGTTTGACGCGCCGCCGCGACGTGCAGGTTCTCGACGAGGCGGCCGTCGACAACGACGACGCCGTTGCCCGCGGCGAGCGCCGCCTGGTGCGCGGCGATGATCTTCTGCGCCTGCGCGACCTCCGCGTCGCTCGGCGCAAAGGCGGCGTTGGCCGGCGCGATCTGCTTCGGATGGATGAGCGTCTTGCCGTCGAAGCCGAGCGCGCGGCCCTGGGCGCAGGCGGCGGCGAAGCCGGCCTCGTCGGCAAGGTCGAGATGGACGCCGTCGAGCGCCGCGAGGCCGTGCGCTCGCGCCGCCAGCAGCAGCAGCTGCAGCGAGGTCATGAGCGGCATCCGGTCGGGCGTATGGCGCGCCTGTAAATCCTTGGTGAGGTCGGACGTGCCCATCACCAGCGCCGCGACGCGGGGATGGGCGGCGGCGATCGCGGCGGCCGCGAGCACGCCCCGCGGCGTCTCGATCATGCACCAGACCGCAAGCTCCGGCGGCGCGCCAGCCCTGTCCAAAACCCTGACGGCGTCGCGAACCTGCTGCGCGCTCTCGACCTTGGGCAGCAGGACGGCCTCGAGCGTCATCGCCGCGGCGAGCTTCAGGTCGGCCTCTCCCCAATCGGTGTCGAGCCCGTTGACCCGCAGCACGCGCTCGCGCCGGCCGTGCCCGCCCCGGTCGAGCGCGGCGGCGACCAGCGATCGCGCGCTCTCCTTCATGTCGGGCGCGACCGCGTCCTCGAGGTCGAAGATCAGACCGTCGGCCGGCAGGTCCCTGGCCTTTTCCAGCGCACGCGGGTTGGCGCCGGGCATGAACAGCACGCTGCGGCGCGGGCGGACGGGGTGCATCATCGCGATCCTCAACTCCCAGCCGGGTTCCGATATAATCCCGCGGCCGTGAATTTGTGGCCGTGAATTTGTGCCCGGGAATTTGTGAGAGCACGCATGAACAGCACCACCTCGCCGCAGCGACCCGAAGAGAGACTGGGGCCCTGACTTGGCTTCTGGGCCCAGTTCGTGGTGCTCGGCGCCTTGACGATCCTCGGGCTTTACATCGCCAGCGACGGCGAGCCGGGCGACTACGCCACCGGGCTGATGCTGGCGGTGGGCGCGGTGCTGCTCGCCTTCCTGCGGCTGAAATTGCATTTCGACGGCACCGGCGACGACTGGACGAGTTTTCTGTTGGTCGACAGGCCGGCGCATCTCGTCGTCGTCATACCCTTGTTTACCATCATCGCGCTCGCCGGGCTGTTCATGGGCGCCGGCGCGCCGGGGACATTGCAGAGCGCCGGGGTGGCGCTGTTCGTGGTCAGCGGGCTCATTATCTTCCTGAGCCTCAAGCGGGTCTTCGACAAGCTCGATTCCGGGCGCTAGATGCCGACGGTTCTCTCGGTCCAATCGCGCGTTGCCTATGGTCATGTCGGTAACGCCGCGGCGGTGTTCCCGCTGCAGTGTCTCGGGATCGAGGCCTGGGCCCTCGACACCGTGGCGTTTTCCAACCACACCGGGCATGGGCGCTGGCGCGGCGATGTGGTCGCGGCCGAGACGGTGGCGACCTTGTTCGAGGGGATCGCCGATCTCGGCGTGCTGCCGAGCATCGACGCGGTGCTGTCGGGTTATATCGGTACGGCCGAGACCGGCGCGGTGCTGCTCGACATCGTCGCGCGTGTCCGCGAGGCGAACCCGCGCGCGCTGTTCTGCTGCGACCCGGTGATCGGCGACACCGACACCGGCTCCTATGTGCGCGACGGGGTCGCCGAATTCTTCCGCGACGCGGCGCTGGGCTGCGCCGACATCGTCACCCCCAACCGCTTCGAGCTCGAGTATCTGACGGGGCGGTCGGTCGGCAATCTTGACGAGGCGGCGGACGCCGCCACGTCGCTCCGAGCGCGGGGGGCCGGCATCGTCCTGGTCACCAGCCTCGATGTGTCGGAAGAGCGGCTGACGATGCTCGCCAGCGGTCCGGCGGGGATTTGGACGGTCGAGACGCCGCGGCTGGGGGTGATGCTCAACGGCTGCGGCGACGTCACCGCGGCGCTGTTCCTCGGCCATTTGCTCGGCGGCGCGAGCCTTGCCGACGCGCTCGCCGCGACCGCGTCGTCGATGTTCGCGGTGATCGAGACGACGGTTGCGCAGCGGCGCTACGAACTGGCGCTGGTCGCCTCGCGCGAGGACCTCGCGCGGCCAGGCCGGCGGTTCGACGTGCGGCCTCTCTAACCCGGCCGCAGCAAGCGGTAGAGCAGGTGACGAACCAGCGGGTGCCCGGCCGGTACCCGCGGATGATCGAAGTCGCCCGCGACATCGCGAACCATGCCGAGGCGCTCCATCAATTGCCATGAGCGGGTGTTGGCCGGTGTCGTGATCGCAACGATTTCCGCGAAGCCGAGGCGAGAGAACCCGTCCTCGATAACCGCCCGTGCCGCCTCGTAGGCATATCCCCGGCCCCAGTAAGGCCGGGCAAGCCGCCAGGCGGCTTCCACCGCCGGCGTGAAGTGAGCCTCGAAGGTAAGTCGGTTAAGCCCGACGACGCCGATGAACGCGGCCTCGCCCGGCAGCTCGACAACGAACTGGCCATAATCGTTCTCGCGCCAGAAATCGCGCACCCGGACCACCCAGTCGTCGCTCCTGGCGCGATCGAACGGACCCAGCAGCAATTCCATGACCTCGGGATCCACAGACATCGCGGCAAAGGGCTCGCGATCTTCGTCCCGCCATTCGCGCAACAAGAGGCGCGGCGTGCACAGCACGCGCGGCATTATTTCTTGCCGCCGCCGCGGCCCATCTGGCTGAAAAACATCTCCTGCAGCTGCTCGAAGCCTTTGAGGCCTGCCGGCAGCCAGGTGTTCATCATGATTTCCGGATTGAGCGCCTTGAGGTTGGCGCGCATCCGCTCTTCGAGCTCGGCCATCAGCCGGTCCTGCATCGGCTTCACTTCGGGGAGGCCAAAAAAAGCGCGCAGCTCCTCGGGTGTGCAATCGATGTCGAATTTGAGTTTCATCGCCGCGCCTCCTAGGATCGCCGCCGATTATAGCGCGCGAGGTGGTCCCGCATGGCCGTCGAAATCCCGTTCCGCCGCGAGTTCGCGTTCGAATACGGCCGGCTGGAGAGCGTCGCCCCCGGTATTCGCCGCATCGTCGCCAACAACCCCGGCCCGTTCACCTTTCGCGGCACCGGGACCTACGTCGTCGGCGAGGGGGAAGTCGCGGTCATCGATCCCGGGCCCGACCTCGCCGAGCATGTCGCGGCGCTGCTCGCCGGGCTTGCCGGCGAGCGGATCACGCACATCCTCGTCACCCACACCCATCGCGACCATTCACCGGCCGCGGCCGCGGTCAAGGCGGCGACCGGGGCACCGACCTACGGCTTCGGCCCGCATGCCGGTGGCAAGCGCGGCGAGGCGGCGGTCGAGGAGGGCGGCGACTGGGACTTCGTTCCGGATGTGGTGCTGCGCGACGGCGATGCGATCGGCGGCGCCGGCTGGCGCTTCGAAGTGGTGCACACGCCCGGCCACACCTCGAACCATCTCTGCTTTGCCCTCGA
>Ga0126381_100006875_pt1 | contig 12626 bp, 9 predicted proteins | sample PanSoiMetPlot_28_FD_96465 | JGI IMG/M metagenome (GOLD analysis project Ga0126381, IMG submission 96465) | Tropical forest soil microbial communities from Panama - MetaG Plot_28 | ecosystem: Environmental > Terrestrial > Soil > Tropical forest > Bulk soil | place: Panama | collected 2016-02-17
CGCCGGCAGCGCGATCGCCCAGGCCTCCCGGGCGGGGGCTTGGCGCCGGGGGCCTGCTGGTGCCGCTGGCCGCGCTGGCCGCCACCACCATGCTCGCCCAGGGGGACCAGTCCTCGCTGGCCCAGGCGGTCAGCGGCATCCAGCGCCAGTTCGGCGTGTCGGACCAGGCGCTGGGGCTGATCCCGTTCTGCATGGCGATCTGCGGCGCGATCGGCGCGATCCCGATCGGCGTGCTCGCCGACCGGCACCGGCGGACCTGGCTGCTCGCCGCGGTGTGCGCGATCTGGGCCGCGGCCATGGGCGCGGGGGGCCTGGCGATCGGATTCGGCGTGCTGTTCGCCACCCGGATGCTGGCCGGCGCGGCCGAGGGCACGCCGCCGGCGGCGATCTCCCTGCTGTCCGATTACTTCCCGGTCCGCCGGCGGTCGGAGGCGATGGGCATCTACCAGGCGGGCGCGATCGCCGGGGCGTTCGTCGGCCTGGTGGGCGGCGGGCTCGCCGTGCAGGCGGGCGGCTGGCCGTGGGCGTTCTGGATCTGGGTGCCTGCCGGCGTGGCCGTCGCGGCCTGGTACCTGTTCCTGCCCGAGCCGGCTCGAGGCCACCAGGACGCGGCCTTCGAGGCGACGGTCGGGACGCCCGTCGGGGTGCCCGCCGTGACCGCGGTCGCGCTGGAGGAGCCCGAGGCGGCCGACCTGGCGGCCGAGGGGCTCATCTCGCTGCCGGAGCCGCGCCACGAGCAGGCGGCTCCGGGCGCGTCCGCGGGCCAGTTCGGGGCGCTGCGCGCGCTGCTGCGGATACCGACGATGTGGTTCGGCACCATGTTCTTCACGGTGTCGCAGCTGCTGCTGAACGGGCTCTCGTTCTGGGGCGTGGAATACTTCAAGCGGGTGCACCACCTCGGCCCCGCGGCGGCGGGCGCGTTTACCACCGTGCTCGGCGCGGGTTCCGCGGTGGGCATCGTGGCGGGCGGCGTCGTGGCCGACCGGCTGCTGCGCCGGGGCCACGTCAACGCCCGCGTGTACGTGGCGGCGTTCGGCGCGATCGGCGCCACCGTGCTGCTCGTGCCCGCCTTCGCGAGCACCAGCTTGCTGGTCAGCGCGCCGCTGTTGTTCGCGGGCGGCGTCCTGCTGACCATCCCCATCGCCCCGGCCGAGGCGCTGTGCACCGACGTGGTGATCCCGGAACTGCGGGGCAGGGGAGCGATGGTGCGGCAGGTGGTGCGGACCGCGTCGTGGGCGGGCCCGTACCTGATCGGCGTGATCTCCGACCTGATCGCGCCCAACACGGCGCTCGGCCTGCGCTGGGCCATCGTGGTGGCCTGCCCGTTCTACGCGCTCGGCGGCCTGATCATGCTGGGCGCGGCCCGGTACTACCCGAGGGACATCGCCTACGTGATCGCGCACGCCCGGCGCGCGCACGCCGGGCCAGCGGCCGGGGGCTCCGAGGCGGCCAGCGGAACCTAGCGTGGCCGCGGAATGCCGGGCCCTGATGATCGGTTACTGCGGACGGAGTGAAAACGCAGCGGGAGCGGACCGTACCCGCCGGGCGCGGCCTGCCAGCAGAGGGATTCCTGCAGCATCGGGGGCTCATCGCGCTGGCGGTCGGCGGCGCCGTCGGGCAGGCCTGCCTGCTTACCGTCCTGGCGCCCGGGGCCCGGCCGCTCGCGCCGCAGGTCACCGCGCTCCCGCCGCTGGCGGTCTTCCACGATCTGCGCTGGCTCTTCGGCTACAACCGGTCAGGGGCCGGCTTCGCGCTGGCCTTCGCCGGGCTGGTGCTGGTGCGGGCCGTGGTGAGCACGGCGCTGATCCGGCTCGCCTGGCCGCGCCGGCTGCCCCGGCCCGCCTGGGGAGCCACGTTCGGCTGGTGCATCATCTTCACCGTGACGGCCAGCGTGCTGCTGTCGCCGGTCGTCACCCTGCTGTTCGGCGTGTCGCTGCTCCCGTTCTCCTGGCCGTACCTGGCCGCGCTCCCGGCCATGCTGCTGATCGCGATCCCGCTGTCGCACGGCGGCCTGTCCGGCTCCTGGTGGCGGACGCTGCCGCCGCCCCGGGCCGTGGGCTGGCTGCTGGCCAGCTTCATCGTGCTGTCGGCCGCGGCCGCCGCGATCGGCAGCCTGCCCGCGGCCGGCGCGGTGGCGGTGGCCGGGCTGGCCGGCCTGGCCAACGCGCGCGCGTGGTACGGGCTGGCCAGCGCCGTGACCCGGCAGGAGGTGCCGAGCCACCTCCCCTGGGCACGCGCGTGGGCCAGCGTCTGGCGGCATCTCCCGCACTGGCCCGCCCCGGTGTCGCCGCTGGCCGCCGCCACCGCGCTCGCCCTCATCATCGGCCTGACCCGGCTGGTTTTCGCGCTGGCCGGCAGCACTCCGCTGCCCGGCGGCCCGGCGGCCGTCCCGGCGTCGGCGGCCCTGGCCGCCACGGCGGCGAAACCGGCCGGCCCCGCGGCGGCCAGCCTGACCGACGCGGTGCTCGTCATCCCCGGATTCGGGTCGTCCTGCTGCTATCCGTCGGGCAGCCGGGCCCTGATCGGCCCGCCGGCGCTGGTACGGCCGTTCTCCTACGCCGGGCTCGACGCCCGGGGCAGGCCGCTTCCGTACGGGCTCGACGCCACGGACCTGCCGCTTCCGTTGCTGGGTGACCGGATCGCGCAGCAGGTCGCGCGGCTGCACGAGGAGACCGGGCGGCCCGTCGACATCGTCGCCGAGAGCGAGGGCACGCTCGGCGTCTACGCGATGCTGGCCCGGCACCCGGGCCTGCCGGTCAGGTCGGTCGTGCTGCTCAGCCCGATCGTGGACCCCGGCCTGGACGGCCCGGCGAGCCCGGCCCTGGACGGCGGCCAGGACGCCGACCCGGTGCCCGGGGAGGCGCTGAACGCGCTGGCCAGCATGGCCGGCGCGCTGACGCCGTTCGGCGAGTCCGGAGCCCAGCAGCTGATCGACTCGGTCCGGAGCGACGGTGCCGCCTTTGCCGCGGCGGCCGCCCGCAACGGGCAGCTGATCCGCTGGCTCGCGGTGATACCGCTCGCCGATGCGGTCACCCTGCCCGTGTGCGACCTGCCGGACAACGTCGTCGTGGTACCCGCCCTGCACGGCAGCCTGCTCGGCGACCCCGCGATAGACCGGATGGCGCACCGCTTCCTCAGCAACGAGCAGGTCGCCGGCCCGCCGGGGATGCGGGACACCGCCGAGGTCATCGCGGCCGCGGCCGCGGCCTGGCGGATGCCGTCGATGGCTCCGCCACCGCACTGCAACGGCTAAGCTCGGCCCGGCCAGGCCGCAGGTAGTGCTGGCTTCCCGGCCTGACCTGGTGCTGGCATTCCGCCCGGCACCGGCTCGCACCCTTCTGCCGTGGCGCGCACCAGCGAATAATCATGATCAAGAGGTGAAACATGAAGCTGGGAACCCGCCACGGGGGTGGCGGACCATGAAGCCGCGGGCCGCGTTCTGGTGGGCGTGCGGCATCTGGACGCTGACGGTAGCGGCGACCGCCACCAGCATGGTCTACGACGCTGTCCGCCCGCTGCCCGCCAGCCAGGCCAACCTGCAGGGGGGCGGGGCGAATGGCGTCGTCGCGATCGCGTTCATCGGAGGTTTCGCCACCGTCGGGGCGCTGCTCGTGTGGAAACGCCCCGGCAATCCCGTCGGATGGCTCCTGTCCGCGACGGGCTTGTCGTACGCGATCGCAGGCTTCGAGACCTTCCTCTCGCGTTTCCCGGCCGGGCTGACCCTGGCCAACTGGTCGGGCTGGCTCTGGCTGTTCGGACTCGGCCTGAACGTGTTCGTCCTGTTGCTGTTCCCCACCGGGCACCTGCCCTCTCGCCGCTGGCGGCCGGTGGCCTGGGCGGCCGCGGCCGGCCTGGCCGCCTGGGTTATGGGTAACGCCTTCGCTCCCAGGATCATCACCGACAACACCCCCGAGCCCAACCCCATCGGCGTCCCGGCGCCAGCCGGGAACATCTTCCCGATCTTGGCCATGGGTGGCCTGGCGCTGATCGTCGGCACCGGCCTGGCCGCCATCGTCTCGCTGTTCTTCCGGTACCGGCGGGCCGGAACGGTAGAGCGCGAGCAACTGAAGTGGCTGGTGTACGCGGGCGCACTGATCGTCCTGGCCGTGCTGGCCCAGCCGGTCGTCAGCCACTTCCTGGGTTCGGGCGAGGCGTCGAGCAACCTGCAGAACGTCCTGAGCAGCGGGGCGGTAGCCCTGATCCCCTGGGCCATCGGCATCGCCGTCTTCCGCTACCGCCTCTACGACATCGACGTCGTGATCAACAAGACCCTGGTCTACGGGTCGCTGGCCGCGTTCATAACCGCCGTGTACGTGGCGATCGTGGTGGGCCTCGGCTCCCTGGTCGCCCAGCACGGCGCGCGGGCCGGCTTCTGGCTGTCGATCGCGGCCACGGCCGTGGTGGCGGTGGCGTTCCAGCCGGTCCGGGCGCGGGTGCAGCACCTGGCCAACCGGCTGGTCTACGGTCGGCGGGCCACCCCGTACGAGGTGCTCGCGCAGTTCGCCGAGCGCACGGCCGGAACCTACGCCACCGAGGAACTACTGCCCCGCATGGCCCGGATCCTGGCCGAGGGCACCGCGGCCCGGCGGGCGGACGTGTGGCTGCAGGCGGACGGGGGGTTCCGGGACGATGCCACCTGGCCGCCCGGCGAGCCGCCGCTCCCGCAGGCCCGCGCGGACACCGGTGGCCGGCTCGAGGTCCCCGGCGCCGACCGGGTCCTGCCGGTGCGGTACCAGGGCGAGGTGCTCGGCGCGCTGTCGGTGGTCAAGCGCCCGGGCGAATCCCTCACCCCGGCCGAGGGCAAGCTCCTGGCCGACCTCGCGGCCCAGGCCGGCCTGGTGCTCAGGAACGTGGGCCTCTGGGAGCAGCTGACGGCCCGGCTGGAGGACATCAGGGCGTCCCGGCAGCGCCTGGTCGCGGCGCAGGACGAGGAACGCCGCCGGATCGAGCGCAACATCCACGACGGGGCCCAGCAGCAGCTCGTGGCGCTGACCATCAAGCTCAACCTGACCGAAGGCCTGATCGGCACCGACCCCGAAGGCGAGCGGGAGCTGCTGGCCGAGCTGCGCCAGGACGCCGCCTCCGCCGTGGAGGACCTGCGGGACCTGGCCCGGGGCATCTACCCGCCGCTGCTGGCCGGCGAGGGCCTGGCCGTGGCGCTGCGGGCCCAGGCGGCCAAGTCACCGGTCCCGACGTCGGTGGAGGCCGACGGCATCGCGAGGTACCCGCAGGACGTGGAGGCGGCGGTCTACTTCTGCGTCCTCGAGGCGCTGCAGAACGTGGCCAAGTACGCCGGGGCCAGCTCGGCCCGCGTCCGGCTGATCGGATCCGGGGATGAGCTGCGGTTCGAGGTGGCCGACGACGGAGTCGGCTTCGACGCGGGCACGAACGCCTTCGGCACCGGCTTGCAGGGCATGGCGGACCGGCTGAGTGCGCACGACGGCGTTCTCGACGTCCGGACCTCACCGGGGGCCGGCACCGTGGTGACCGGGCAGCTCCGGGTCCGGGTGCCCGAGGCGGTGGGATGACCCGTCCCTGGACCCGGCCGCTGGCCTGGGCGATGCTCGCTGCGACCGTGGCCGCGCTGGCCGTCAGCGCCGGCTACGGCGTGGCCGCGGGCGACCTGATGGACGCGTTCGCGTTCGCGCCGGTGCTGCTGGCCTTCGCCGGCGTCGGGGCCATCGTGGCCAGTCACCGGCCGGCCAACCCCATCGGATGGCTCTTCCTCGCCGAGGGGCTGGGGTTCGCGATCGGCCTGGCCACCGACACGTACGCGCGCTACGTCACCCAGACGGGGGGCGCCCCGCCCGCGGCGGCCTGGGCGGACTGGCTCGGTGCGGTAACGGGAGAGCTCGGGCTGTTGTTTCCCCTGGTCCTGCTGTTGTTCCCGGACGGCAGGCTGCCGTCCCGGCGGTGGCAACCGGTGGCCTGGCTCATCGTCGCGATCGAAGCGGTCCTGGTGGTCACCGCCGTCACGTCATCGGCGGCCCTGCGGGCCCAGAGCTCCGCCGTGTCGCTGTCTCCGGTGCGGCTGATACCGGATGGCCTGGCCGATCCGGTGCTCAACGCCGCGCAGACGGCGCTCGTCCCGCTGTCCGTGGCGGCAGCCGTCGGGTGCCTGATGCGGTACCGGCGATCGCCGGGTGCCGTGCGGCAGCAGATCAAGTGGATCGCCTACGCGGGCCTGGTCACCGCGGTCGGCCTGGTCGTCTTCGGGGTGGCGTTCGGCAATCCCCTGGGCGCCTTCCTGATCCTGGGTCCGCTGATCCCGGTGGCCGCGGGGATCGCGATCTTCCGGTACCGGCTCTACGACATCGACGTGGTCATCAGCAGGACCATCGTCTACGCCTCGCTAGCGGCGTTCATCACCGCGGCCTACGTCGTCATCGTGGCCGGGATCGGCTCGCTGGCCGGATCGGGGTCGCGGCCTAACCCGGGGTTGTCGATCGTGGCCACCGCGGTGGTGGCGGTTGCCTTCCAGCCGTTGCGGGAGCGGATGCGGCGGGTGGCCAACCGCCTCGTGTACGGCCAGCGGGCCACGCCGTACGAGGCGCTGAGCGACTTCGCCGGGCAGGTCGGCGGGACGTACGCGACCGATGACGTCCTGCCCCGCATGGCCAGGATCCTGGCCGAGGCGACGGGGGCCGCCCGGGCCGACGTGTGGCTGCGGGCCGGGCCGCAGCTGCGGACCGGGGCGGTCTGGCCCCCCGACGCCCCCGAGCCCGGGCCGGTGGCGCTGCCCGGCGGCGCGCTGGACGGCGGCGTGCCGCCCGGCGGCGGCCGTCTGACCCTGGTGCGGCATCACGGCGAGGTGCTGGGCGCGCTGTCGGTGGCCAAGCGGCCGGGTGAGCCGCTCACGCCCGCCGAGGACAAGCTCATCGGCGACCTGGCCGCGCAGGTCGGGCTGGTGCTGCGCAACGTGGGCCTGACCGAGCAGCTCGGCGAGCGGCTGGCCGAGCTGCGGGCCTCGCGGCGGCGGATCGTGACCGCAGAGGACGACCAGCGGCGGCGGATCGAGCGCGACCTACGCGACGGCGCGCAGCGGCAGTTGCTGGCCATCGCTTCGGAGCTGGCCGCGGCCGAGCGCCTGGCCGGCCGGGACGAGGAGCGGGAACGGGCCCTGCTCGCGCAGCTGCAGGCCGGCACCCGCGGTGCCCTGGAGGCCCTGCGCGACCTGGCCCGCGGCATCTACCCGCCGCTGCTGGCCGACCAGGGCCTCGGCCGCGCGGTCAGCGCCCACGCCCAGAAGGCGCCGCTGCCGGTGATCGTCGACGCCGACGGGGTCGGCCGTTACCCGGCCGACGTGGAGACCGCCGTGTACTTCTGCTGCGTCGAGGCCGTGCAGAACGCGGCCCGGTACGCGCCGGGCACCACGGTCCGCATCCGGCTGCGCGGGTCAGCCGCGGACGTCTCGTTCCGGGTCGCCGACGACGGTCCGGGCTTCGACCGGTCCCGCGCGGAGCCCGGGGCCGGCGGGCTGCAGCACATGGCCGACCGGCTGGCCGCGCTCGGCGGGTCGCTCCAGGTCGACACCTGCCCCGGGGCCGGCACCACCCTCGCCGGGCGGATCCCGGTCGAGTCGGCCGTGGCATCCTGCGGTGAACGATCCCCGACACCCGGAGCGCACCCCGATTGGATACCAGCGGCCTGACCGGCGAGGATGACCGCCGGATCGCCCTGCCCGGAACGCTGAACCTGCGCGACCTCGGCGGGTACCCGGCGGCCGGCGGCGGGACCGTGCGGTGGCGGACCCTGCTCCGCTCGGACGCGCTGCACCGGCTGGACGACGCCGGCCGGGCCGCGCTGGCCGGGCTCGGCCTGCGCACCGTGATCGACCTGCGCACCGACGAGGAGGTCAGGGCCGCCCCCAGCGCGCTGGACAGCACCGGCGCGCGGACCTTCCACGTCCCGATGTTCAGCGACGCGGCCATCGGCCGGCTGCCGCCCGAACTGGCCGCGGTCTACCGGTACATGATCGACGACTGCGGCGCGGCCATCGCCGGGGCGATCGGGTGGCTGTGCGCCGCCGGCGCGCTGCCCGGGCTGATCCACTGCACCGCGGGCAAGGACCGCACCGGGCTGGTCGCGGCGCTCGCCCTGGAGGTCATCGGGGTGCCCGACGAGTTCATCGCCGCTGATTACGCGATGAGCGCGTCCTACCTCGATCCCGCGGCGGCCCGGGCCATCCGCCGCATCCGGGCCGCCAGCGGCGTCGGCCGCTGGCTCGACCTCGGGGCGCTCGGCGCCTCGCCCCAGGTGATCGTCGCGGCGCTGGCCCGCGTCCGCGCCCAGGCTGGCAGCGTGGCCGGGTACCTGATGCGCCACGGCCTGACCCGGCCTGAGCTAGACCGCCTGCGCGCCGCCCTGGTGACCACGGGCACAGCTAGCCGCCGGACGTGACGGCGGGCTCGTGGCGGACCGGGAAGTTCACCGAGTTCGCGATGAAGCACTTCGCGTGGGCGGCCTGGTGCAGGCTCACGGCGGTCTCGATCATGTCAGCGGACGCCACGGTGACCCGCGGCCGCAGCACGACCTCGGTGAAGTAGCCGCCGCCGTCCGCGGTCTCCGCCATGGTGCCGTGCGCATGGTCGGCGTAGGCGGTGACGACGACCCCGGCGGTGGCGCACAGGTGCAGGTACCACAGCATGTGGCATTGGGCCAGGGCCGCGGTGAGCTCGAGTTCCGGGTTCCAGCGGCCCGGGTCGCCGCGGAAGGCCGGGTCGGAACTCGCGGCGATCGGCGGGAGGCCGCCGGAGGTGACGTCGTGGTCCCGGTCGTAAGCGCGGTAGCCGCTGGTGCCGGTGCCGCGGTTGCCTGTCCAGCTCACCGAGACCTCATAGCTGTGCGTGCGGGACACGGGAACCACCAGGCACCACCTTCCGTCGCGGGACTCGCCGGGCCCTGACATGATCGGGCGGCCCGGCCCGGTTTGTCACCTACCGCCGCGGCCGTCCATGGTGATATCGTGATATCACCATGCCGATGAAGCCGGGAAGCACCAAGAACCTGCTGCTGCGCCTCGACCCCGACCTGGCCGAGCGGCTGCAGACCGTGGCCGACGTCGAGGGTCGCTCGGTGTCCGACGTCGTGCGCGAGGCCATCGCCGCGCTGGTGGAGCAGCGCCGCGGCGACCAGCGCTTCCTGCGGCTGCTGGACGACAACCTGGCCCAGCATCGGCGGGCGCTCCAGATGCTCCGGGATGACGAGCCATGATCGCGCTTGAGGTTGCGGACCTGGTGATCATCGCGAGCCGGACGCTCCGGCTGGACACGGGCCTGGTGCTGGACCTGCTCGATCCCGCCGCCGCCGAGAGCGCCCTGGCCCAGGGCCGGCCGGACAGCGAGCCCGGCGACCCGGCGGTCCCGGCTGCGGCCCTGCTGCACGCCCTCGTGCGCGAGCGGCCGCTGCGGCGCGGCAACCAGCAGGTCGCACTGGCCGCCGCGCTGCAGTTCCTGGCCCTCAACGGCTGGGAGGTGGACCCGGAGCCGCCCCGGCAGATCGCGGCCCTGGTCGCCGGGCTGGCGGCGGGCACGCTAGATGCCCAGGCGGCCGCGGCCTGGCTGGCGCCCCGGGTGCGGGCCGCCGGCCGCTCCACGACCCGAGTGAGGGAGGCACCCATGCGACACAGCCTGCCGCTGGCCGAGAAGATCAAGATGGCCGCGATGCGGACGCCGCCCAAGGGCATGTTCCGGCGGTTTACCGACCGGGCCAGGCGGGCCATCCACCTGGCCCAGGGGGAAGCCCTGCTGCTGCGCCACGACCACGTCGGCACCGAGCACCTCCTGCTCGGCCTGATCTACGAGGGCGAGGGCATCGCCGCCCAGGTGCTGGAGTCGCTGGGCATCTCGCGGGAGGAGGTGCGGGGCCAGGTCGATGCGATCATCGGCCACGGCCAGGGCCTCCCGGCGGGCGACATCCCGTTCACGCCGGCCGCCAGGAGGGCGCTGAAGCTGTCGCGGCAGGAATCACTGCAGCTCGGGCACCATTACGTCGGTACCGAGCACCTCCTGCTCGGCCTGCTCGGCGAGGGCGAGGGCGTTGCCGCCCAGGTGCTGACCAGGCTCGGCGTCCGCCAGGCCCGGGTTCGCGAACGGGCGCTGGATCTGCTGGCCGGCTGGCGCGGGAAGGCCGATCCGCCGCCACCGCCGGCATCGTCGTCCGGGGTGACCGCCCCCGCTGGCGTGGTGAACGCCGCCGAGCAGCTCGCTCAGGTACGGCAGCAGAAGCAGGCCGAGTCCGACGCGGGAGACCTCGACACCGCCGGGGCGCTGCGCGACCGGGAACGGCAACTGCTCGCGGACAAGCTGCGGCTGGAGCACCGGTGGACCGCCGGCGTCGACGTTCAGGCCGTCATCGCGGACAACCAGCGACTGCAGCGCGAGCTCGACCGCCTGCGCGACCTGCTCCGCCAGCACGGCATCGAGCCGGACGGCGGCACGGCCCGGCCCGCCTGAGGCGGCCCGCCGGGTCAGGCCCGGGCGCCCGCGAGGCCCACGTAGTTGCTGATCTCTATGAGATTGCCGTCGGGATCGCGGATGTAGACGCTCTGGATCGGCCCGGTCGCGCCGGTGCGCATGACCGGCCCCTCCTCGATGACCACGGCCTGGGCGGTGAGGTCGGCGCAGATCCCGGCGAGCGGGTCGGCGGCGATCAGGCAGAGGTCCGCGCTGCCCGGAGTCGGCCGCGCGGCCTTGGGCTCGAACTCCCGGCCCGCCTGGTGCAAGTTGATCTTGGAACTGCCGAAGGCCAGGGCCCACCGGCCCTCGGCGAACGTGACCGGCTGCATCCCCAGCACCGTCTCGTAGAACAGCACCGTCCGGCCGATGTCCGTCACCGTCAGCACCAGGTGATCGAGTCGGTCAATACGCATCGGGGCCTCCTTCTGCCCCCGCCAGCACCACGCTAGCCGCTGGCGAGGGACCGGGACCGGGCCACGCCGGCGCCATGGCGGTCTCGCCCCTCGGCCAGGGCGAGGCCGCGGAGCTTGGCGCGGACCTCGCCGACCCCGGGGTCGTGGCTGGCGTCGAGTATGGCCAGCGCCTGCCGCCAGGAGTCGCGGGCCTCCTGCGGGTGGCCGATGGCGCGCTGGGTGTCGCCCAGGTGCGAGAGCACGACCGCCTCGGCGTCGTAGTCGGCGAGCTTCCTGAGCAGGCCGAGGGCGCTCTGATAGCACGCGATGGCCTGCCGGTAGTGGCCGAGCTGGTGATGGGCGTAACCGATGCTGTCCAGGGTGCCAGCCTCGCCGGGGCGCGAGCCGATCTCGCGGTGCAGGTCCAGGGCTTGCTGACAGTAGGCCAGGGCCTGCTGGTGCTGGCCGGTCTTGGTGCTGTACCAGCCGGCCGCGTTGAGCGCCGAGGCCTGGCCGGCCAGGTACTTCGCCGCCCGGTAGAGATCCAGGGCCCGCACGGCGTGGCGGACCGCCTCGTCTTCCTGGCTCTGCTGGTCGAACAGCAGGGCCAGGCCGAGGTGGGAGTTGGCCTGCCCGGCCTTGTTGCCCAGCTGCCGGTACATGTCGAGGGCCCGCGACAGGTGACTGAGAGCGTCGTCGTAGCGGCCGAGCCTGGTGCGGATGAAGCCGAGCTCCCAGTGCACCCTGGCCTGCCCGGCGAGGTCGCCCTGGCGCTGGGCGGCGGCCAGCGCGGTGGCCAGGACGATGCTCCACTCATGCTGATGCCAGTGTCCTGACCGGTGCACGAAAGGCGCCAGCGTGCAGGTGAGCTGCCAGGCGTGCGTATCGAACCCGTCGGCGACGGCCTGGGCTATGGCCGCCCGCAGGATGTGGTTCTCGGCCGTGAACCACGTCAGCGCCGAGCCCTCGTCGGGAAGATGCTGGGGGACGGAACCGGGCCGGGGCGGCTTCAGCGTGAGCGGCTCGCGGTTGAGCTGGGACAGGGCGGCGGCCGCGTGCGCCGTATGCAGGTAGTGGTCGAGCACCCGGTGGGTGGCGGCCCGCCGTTCGCCGTCGCTCTCGGTGCCGCGGACCAGTTCGGTGGCGTAGGCGCGGAGCAGGTCGTGGAAGGCGAACCGGCCGGGCACGGGCTCGGTCATCAGGCCCGCGTGCGCCAGGGTATGCATCAGGCGGCCGGCGTGCTGCGGCCCGGTCCCGGCCAGGCTCGCGGCGGCCGGGACCGCGATGTCCGGGCCCGGGTGCAGGGCCAGCAGCCGGAACATGCGCGAGGCCTCGGGGGCGAGGTTCTCGTAGGACCAGGAGAACACGGCCCGGATGCTGGTGGCTGCCTCGCCCGTCTCCAGCGCGTCCAGCCTGGCCACGGCGTCGTCCAGCTCGGACGCCAGCACGGTGAGCCGTACCCCGGGGTGGGCCGCGGCGCGGGCGCCGGTGATGGCCAGCGCCAGCGGCAGCCGGGCGCACAGGCCGGCCAGCTCGGTCGCGGCGTCCGGTTCACCGGCCAGCCGCCCGGCGCTCATCCGCCTGGCCAGCAGCTCACGGGCGTCGGCGTCGGTGAGCACGTCCAAGATGAGGGGCTGGGCGCCATCGGACGCGAAGTCATGTCGCGCGCCCGCGCGTTCGGGCTCAACGTCGTCGCGTGGAGCCGCTCACTCACGCCCGCCCGCGCCACCGAGCTTGGCATCGCATATGCCCCGTCCATCGACGAGCTCGCCGCCAA
>Ga0126381_100006876_pt1 | contig 12626 bp, 9 predicted proteins | sample PanSoiMetPlot_28_FD_96465 | JGI IMG/M metagenome (GOLD analysis project Ga0126381, IMG submission 96465) | Tropical forest soil microbial communities from Panama - MetaG Plot_28 | ecosystem: Environmental > Terrestrial > Soil > Tropical forest > Bulk soil | place: Panama | collected 2016-02-17
CAGTTGGGGCGCGGGAATCGTGATTCTGTTATTCTGCGTTAGACATGACTTCTGTCCACAAATGCGTACAACGCGTTATTCCCGCACTCACTCTCAGTGTTTGCTGCAGTTTTGTCGGCTCGGCGGGTCATGCGCAGGATCGTTCTCGAGCGGCCCCGCGCGCCGATTCGAAAGCAGCCAATAATACCGAGTTCCTTGCTGCGGCGGACGAAGTGCTCCAGCAGATGAGCGAGATCACCGGGCTGAAGCTGCTCAGTCCCTTGAAGAAGTCCTTGCGGTCGCGCGAAGAGATTCGGGCGTACGTCGTTAAGCAGATGAACGAGGAAAAGAATCCCGCGGAGCGCTACGCCGACGCGCGCACTGCGGAAGCGTTTGGTTTGCTGCCTAAAGGCTTCGACCTCGACACGTTTATGGTGAATGTGCTGACCGAGCAGATCGAAGGGCTTTACGACCCCAAAAACCAGGAATTCTACATTGCGGACTGGAGCGCTCCTGACGAGCAGAGCATGGTTATGGCTCACGAATTAACCCATGCGCTGGAGGACCAGCATTTCCACATCGAAGCGTGGAGCCGTGCCGCGCGGCCCAATGAAGACGCAGAACTTGCTCGTGACGCGGTGCTCGAAGGTAGCGCCATGGCCGCGATGGTGGACTACCTCATGCAGGGGACTGGCCGCTCGCTCAAAGATCTGCCGGAGTTTGATCCTTCCATGTTGTTCGATCAGTTGGACATGCAAAACACTCCCTCGTTGAAGAGTGCGCCGCCCTTTCTCCAAGATGCCCTCATCTTTCCATACATAAGCGGATTGAATTTTTCGGCGGCGGTGCTAAAGAACAGCGGATGGCCGGCGCTGGCAGGGGTCTTTGAAAGGCCGCCCGTCTCCACGCACGAGATCCTGCACCCCGACGTGTACAAATCGAGGAGATTCGACAAGACGGGGGAGGTAGTTTTCGGCAAGCCTCCTTCGACGGTTTCATTGCCCTCCGTTGAAAAGATACTGGGCAAAGACTGGGCTAAGCTCGACGAAAATATCATGGGGGAGTTTGGCTGGAAGGAAGTGCTGAAGCAGTTTCTGGACGAAGGAAGGGCTAAGACCTTGGCGGCCGCATGGGATGGAGATCGCTACGCAACCTACGAACAAAAGGAAACTAAGAAGTTGATTCTCCTCACGCGCCTGCATCTCGACAGCGAGGAGCATGCCGCGCGTTTTTTCGGACAGTATTCGGAAGCGCTGGAAAAGAAACACACCGGGCGTTCGAACCTGCTGCGGCGTCCGAATTTCTTTCAGTTCGATACGCCGGAGGGCAGCGCCTTTCTTTACTGTTTTGGCGAAAGTTGCGTGACCATGGAGGGCGGCACTCGGAAACTCTTCGATGCGTTCACCAAAGCTCTGGATTGGCCTTCGGCCCCGCAGCCTCTGGAACATCCCGCTGTGGCGCCAGAGAAGACGGCCGCCCTTTTCTTTCCAGCCGCGCAAGCCGCTCGCTGAAGGCTTTTTCCTGCCTTGCAAACCTGGCTGCCAGATAAAGATTGCTGGAACCACCGAGCGAATCCGTGCGCTGGCGCTTAAGTTTGGCTAGGCCCAGATTCGCGTATTCCATAGCGCGCTGAATGTTTTTGGTGCGTCGCTCGTAATAGATTGCCAGTTGTTCGCAGGCGTGAACCTCGTCCTGGGAATTGGCAACCATCTCGGCCCAGATTTCAGCGGCTCGCTCATGCTCGCCGCGACGCTTGGCCATCAGGGCCAGCTCCCGCTGCGCTTTGGGACGAATGTCCGTCGGCAAGCCGATGGCCAGCGCGTGCGCGCATGCGGTGTGCGCGCGGGCCGAATCCCCGCGTCGTTGCAAGAAACGCGAAAGGCCAAAGAGATCAAGACTCTCCCATTCACGAAGAGTCTCCGCCGATTCGTTGAGCATTGTATTGATTTTGCAAAAAAGAGCTGCGAGGCCGCGCAAGTCCAGCTGATTGTGCCGCAGAACTCCGACGATCGGCTGCGCCGGTCCCCCGCGCAAATAGTCGAAGTAATACTGAGGGATTAGAGCGGATTCGATGTCGTCGCCGCGATGCCAGCCGAGCCGCCGCGCATCCAGGACATGCTTTTCGAGCTCCGCGAGCCGCACGCTGCCCAGGCGCAGCCGCCAAAGAGCGCGGGCGGGATGCAGCAGGTCCAGATGTGCTGCCAGCTTCGGAGTGGCAATCGAGCGCGTCATCGTGAACCGGTTTTCAAGAACCGGCCAGTCGAATGATTTCCCATTGAAGGTCACGAGAACGGGCCGCTCTTTGACACGCTCCGCGAGATCCTGAAGAAGGGAATATTCATCCGTGAAATCGCGCATCAGAAACTGCTCGACTTGCAGTCCGCCGGCATCCCACCACGCCAGTCCGATGAGAAACGCGTACGTACCAGTTCCTCCGCTGAGGCCGGTTGTTTCCGTGTCGAGAAAAAGCCATTTCGACACATCGTCGAGAGCCGCGCGGGTCTTGCGGGATACGGGTTCGTCGCGCGTGCGCGAGAGAAGTTCGAGAGAGACTTGCGACGGCTCGAAATATTCCGGGGTGGAAAACCAGTTTCGAACCACCAGGTGTTCGCCAAAATGATTTCTCGCTACGCCAGCCCCTAGGAGTTGGCCAAGTACATCTTCTTCGCGCGGAGCGCGGAGCGCGGCTCTTTTTGCGCGTGCGGCAGTGGATGGCGCCGGCTTCAGCGCGGCCATATGCGAGAATTTGTCAGCCATCGCCGCCATCTAGGCACACAGCCGATGGAGGATAGCGAGAGCCGCCTCTTTGGCGCGTGGCGCGAGATCGCCCACGGGGCCCACGCAGGAAGGGCAACCCTGTTCGCATTCGCAGGAAGAAATCAGCTCGCGCGTTTTCTCCATCAGCAAATCGTGAGCGCGAAACAGTGGCTCGGAAAAGCCAATTCCGCCAGGGTACGCGTCGTAGAGGTAGAGATTCGGCTCGAAGAATTCCTTGGCGTTCGCGGCGACCGCGTCTTCCACGCGTATTGCCGTAGCTGTGTCTTCTTCGTGGCCGGGCGCGGGAGGGCGCTCGCCGATGGCCGTTCCGAGATCGCGCCGGTCGCACATCAAGAGCAGCGTGGCCACCGATTCGAGCGCATGAAGTAGACCGAACATGCCCGACTGCCGCTCGTTGACGGAGAAGGGAAGCGATTCGAGCAGCGGCCGCTCCAGCGTAATCCAGTAAGCGGTTGTATGCATTTCGTTTTCCGGCAGTTCGAGCTTGCCGTCGCCGATGGTTTCGTTGGTAAAGAATTTGATTTTCTTGAAGCCTACGACCTGAGAGCGAACCAGTACATCACCATGAGAAAGAGAGTAGGAAGGTGCAATCCTGGCAGACCCGGCATGGAGATCCTTCGCGTTGCTCCGGATGACAAATCCAGCCTCTTTACTGCGGTTTGAGACAGCGACTTCTAGGACGCGCACCTGTGTGTAGCGCACCGCGTCGGTGTAATAGTCCACGGCAACGTGCTTCACGTATGCTTTGCGTTCTTTGAAGTCGAGGTGCTCGACGTGGAATTGCTGGCCGCCGTGCAAATAGATCGCTTTTTCGTGGACGAAAACCAATGCGCTCGGAAAATCAATTTCGCCGATGACGTTCGGCTCGCCAGTGATGTCAATAATCACGAAATTGTCGCTTGTTACGGAGCGCAGGCTGATGGTATCGGCGGGATAAGCCTCGTGGGTCCAGTGATAGTTCTGTCCGGCAAGATGGAGAAAACCGGCTTCTGCAAGCCGCACGCAAAGATCGGGAAGGTCCACATCGCCGAATTTTTCGCTTGGTGCAATCGGCAATTCGAACGCGGCGCATTTCAGGTGATTGATGAGAATCTCCAGGTTGTCCGGCTGGATAAACGCATGCTCCGGCGCGCGGCCAAAGAAATAGTCCGGATGGCGCACCATGAATTGATCGAGCGGGGCGGAAGACGCGACCATCACAGCGCAAGAGCTCCCGCTGCGGCGTCCCGCCCTGCCAGCCCGTTGCCAGGTGGCGGCAATGGTGCCTGGATAGCCCGCCATCACCACGGCGTCGAGCGAGCCAACGTCAATTCCTAACTCTAGCGCGCTGGTTGCAACCACGCCGCGGATTCTTCTTTCGCGCAAGCCGCGCTCGATTTCACGACGTTCGCTCGGCAAGTAGCCGCCGCGGTAGCCGCAAATCGTTTCGGGCTTTCCGGGTGATCGCGGATTTGCCTGCTGCAAATAGGTAAGGAGGATTTCCGTAGTAAGCCTGGAATTTGAGAAAACCATTGTTTGCAGATCGTGGCGCAGAAATTCGTGCGAAACGCGTGCCGACTCGTTGATGTAGCTGCGGCGGATGCCGAGCGCGTGATTGACCACCGGCGGATTGTAGAAGACGAAGGTTCTCTCGGCGGCAGGGGCGCCATTTGAGTCCAGAACCTCGACTTCGGCTTCGAGCAGGCGCGAAGCGAGGTCGCCAGGATTAGCGATGGTTGCCGAGCAGCAAATAAATTGCGGTTCGCGTCCATAAAACTGCGCGATGCGGCGCAACCGCCGCAGCACATTGCAAAGATGGCTGCCGAAGACGCCCCGATAGGTGTGCAGCTCGTCCAGAACGATATACCGCAAATTCTCGAACAGGCGCGTCCAGCGCGTGTGGTGCGGGAGGATGCCGGTGTGCAGCATGTCCGGGTTTGTCAGGACCACGTGGCCCTTTTCGCGGATGGCTTTGCGCGCATCGGCAGGCGTGTCGCCGTCGTAGGTAAACACGCCAAAACAGTTTTCGAGCCGCTGATTCAAGTCATAAAGCTCGGCGAGTTGGTCCTGCGCGAGCGCTTTCGTCGGAAAAAGATAGAGCGCGCGGGTGTCAGAATTTTCCAGGACCGCGTTCAGTACCGGCAGGTTGTAGCAAAGCGTTTTGCCCGATGCTGTTGGCGTGACCATCACCACATTTTTCCCGGCGTGCACAGCTTCGGCCGCGGCAGCCTGGTGTGTGTAAAGCCGGCAAACTCCTTTGGCGTGGTAGGCCGAAGCAAGACTTGAGCTCACCCATTCGGGGAACTCCGCAAACTGCGCTTCGCGCGCGGGGAAGTGGCGGATGGCTGTCAGGACTTCCCCGTTATTGTCGCGCGAAGCGAAACGCTCCAGGACTTCATGGACGCGCGCAATGGCGCTGGTCTCACCAGCCCTGGGAACGGCAAGGGATTCCGGCATAAGCCCTCAGAAAGGCGGAGAGACAAACGCTTGCGCTATTCGCCTTTTGTTCGCCAACGTAACACAGGGCTGGCTATCTCGCAAGAGCAAATCCAGGGTTGGTGCGCAGGCGAACGATGAGAAGGGCCCCGGCCAAGGAGAGGATTGCGGAGGCGGCGAAGGCGGTTTGCACGTTGAAAGCGCTCCACAGGAAACCCACCAAAAGGCTCGATACGAAGTCTCCGACGGCGTTGACGGCGGCGAGCGTGCCGAAAGCCATGCCGTGCTGCTCCTGGGGCACGAGTTCGGCGGAAAGCGAGTCTTCGAGCGCTTCTTCCGTGCCCATGTAAAGGCCAGCGAGAATGAAGATCCCAGCAAGCAACGGAAGCGAATGCGTCCCGGTGCACAGAAGAATCGCGGTTACGCCAGCGAGGGCGTAACCTGCGGCAAGAACCACTTTGCGGCTGGGAACATGGTCGCCGAGCCAGCCGCTCAGATAGGCTGAGCCTGCGTAGAAAACGTTGTGTAGCGTGTAGAGTCCGACGGCAAGGCTGGCGGCACGCGCGAGGCCGTGCCCAGGCGCGAGCATGCGCGAGGCGTAGAGAATCAGGAGCGAATGGGAAAAGTCTCCAGCGCCAAAAATCCCGACGCCAACCAGCAAGCGGCGGAAGGGAATTGGAAGCGCCTTCAACCCCAGTAGGAAGGAACGCTTCGACCGACTTGCGATGGGGCGCTCGCGGACCAACAGCCAAAAGGATGCGACGGCTACGAGGCCGGGAAGAAGTGTCCAGAAAAAAACTTTGCGGTAAGAGTGATGGGTGACCTCGAGCAGCCAGAGCGCGGTGAGCGGGCCAAAGATTGCGCCGAGCGTGTCCATCAGGCGTTCGAGCCCGAAAGCCCGCCCGTAGGCGTCTGGGGGAACGTCGGCGGCCATCAGAGCTTTTTTTGCAGGGGAGCGCACGCCCCGGCCGAGCCAGGCTCCGGTGCGGCCGAGGAGCACATGGTAAGCCTGAGTGACCAGGCCGAACGAGGCAGTGCATAGCGCGGTAAAGGCATAGCCGAAGACGGCGAGCGGCTTACGCGTTTTCAAGCGATCGGTGTAGTGCCCGGCGACTAGTTTGGCGAAACTCGAGAGGCCGTCGGCGACGCCTTCGATTGCGCCGAGCCAGGCCGGGCCCGCGCCAATGGCCGCGAGAAATGCGGGCAATACCGCCGTTGCTGTCTCGTGGCTCCAGTCGCTGAACAGGCTGGTGAGTCCGACCCCAATAACAGTTCGATTGAGCCAGGATGGTTTTGCAGAAGCAACTCTATTTTGGGTTAGTTCCGCCACATGCCCATTTCTTTTCCGCTGCCCGCTCTTCCTCTGGCGTTCTCATGCCTTTCAGAATGACCACAACGTTGCTGATTCTTTTGGCGGTGAGCTGATATCGGTAGTCACCCATGTGACCGTGGCGGCCCCCATTCAGAAAAGTTCCCTGAACCGTCAGCCTTGACGATACCCGCTTTCGGGGCGTGCTTCATGGCTCTTTCTGAGGCGTCATCGATATCCGCTGGAATTTCGAGCCATGCGCGACCTTTATCCAGACAATCGAGGCAATCTAACTGCGACCATTCAAATCCGTAACGATATGTGGCCCTAACCGTGACCTCTTCGCCGTCGAATCTCTCAGGACTGCGAACAAGACCGCAGAACGTAATTGGATTCTCCGAGCCTAAAGCCGCCGCGGAGAGAAGGAAGACGACCAGTAGGGGGATGAATGCTCTCATTTGCAGTTTTCCATGCGGCAGAATACTCCTATTTCTTTGCGGGGCGGTAGAGGATGACGCGGACTTTTTCGAGAGTGATGAGGCCGCCATCCACCATTTCATCGAGGCGAGGGAGGATTTGTTCGATGCGCTCGGCCGATTCGATGACTTCGAGGACGATGGGCAGGTCTTGCGAGAGGCGAAAAATTTTGTCGGTGTGATAAACGCTCGAACCGCCATACCCTGCGACGCCGCGAAGGACGGTTGCGCCGGAGAAGCCTTCTTTGCGGAGCATTTCGACAATCGCTTCGTGCAGCGGCTTGCCGTGCCACTTGTCGGATTCGCCGATGTGGATGCGCATCAGCGTGCGTTCGCCCTCAAATTTTTCGTGCGGCATAGAAACCCCGCGACTAGTGACTCGTGATTCTCGCTCCGCTCTTTGCCCGTGGCAAAGCTAGAACTTGTTGGCGAGGCGAATGCCGGCTATAGAAAGAAGCAGACCGGCCACTACACTGGCAGCCACATAGGTCGTGGCGCGCAACCATTCGCCATCTTCCAGCATTTTCGCAGTCTCCCAGCCGAAACTCGAAAAGGTTGTGTAGCCGCCGAAGAAGCCGACGGTGATGGCCAGGCGCCACTCGGAAGAAACCACGATGCGATTCATCGTGAATTGGCCAATCAAGCCGAGGAAAAAACAACCTGTCAAGTTAATGAGCAACGTCCCGTAGGGGAACGCGCTGCCCGCGCGAACCTGCACGAGGCCTTGCAGACCGTAACGCGCGAGTGTTCCGATGGCGCCGAAGATGGCGATCAGCAGGAGTTGCAAACCCTCTCCATTCCGCAGAGATGTGGTGGTGACTCTACATTTGTAGGCGCGTACTCCATAAATGGCACGCCGTGATATTTATTTGAATAGGACGTGCGTGACCTCCATCGCACAAATCGTTTCTGGAACGTTCTCATGCTTGGCTCCCGGGCCTTGCGGCGAAAGTTTCACCCAGGCCATCGGCATGGTTACGCCTCCATGCATCATTCCGAAGAGCTTCTTGAAGAACTCAGGAAAGGCCTGGCCATTGCGCTTTAGCGTCATCACTAGATTTGCTTTGCCCAATCCAGGACGCTTGCTTGCGGCGATGTACGATGGCCCATCGTTCTCCGTTGCCACCACAACAATTGGCGCACGAGATTCGTGAACGATCTCGCGTAGGTTACCCGACGCGTTCAGGATTCCACCGTCCGCGCCGATCGTCGCGTAAACCATGAGCACGTCGCAGATCGGAACGTCGTGGGGACTCTCAAGGCACTCTGAAAAGAGCGGCTTCAAAGCCGTCGCATCCTCCTTTACCAGCAAACTAGCGGGACTCCCCATAAGATTTAGGAATGCCATCTTCGGGTTGCGGATGATCAGAGGGTCTTTGGAGGTGACCCGGCGAGACCCGCTCTCCCGCGCTGCGGATGTTCCGCCGAAGAGTGATTTCAGCCATTGCATGGCTCTGGGGACTCCGGATTCGTTACCGCGAGCAACAAAAAAGCGGCAGAAACGCTGCCGCTTGCAAACACTTCTTACATGCAAGGAGCGTACCCACGGAGAGCTTTTGAGTCAAGGAAAAGTGGTCAGGAGCAGAATTACGGCGATAGGGGAAAGACGAATGAGGTATGGTTAGGGAGCAGAATTGGGGGACAACTTCCAACATGATCGGCAAATCGGCCAGGTTCTGTCTTTTTGGTGTCATGTTTACCGCGACCGCCGCGGCTTTATGGACAAACGGGCTAGAGAAGGGAATCACAGAAGCGGACCAAGCGGAGAGACGAGTGGCGGTTACGGTCGACGATTTGCCCGGGGCGATTCCGGCGACGCCGACGGCCAACGGGGAGCTGCGAGACCTTCAGCGGTACAACGAGGCAATTCCCGCAATCCTGAAGGCGCACCACGCTCCCGCGATTGGGTTTGTCAACGAGAAGAAACTAAATGTCGCAGGAGAACGGGATGCGCGGGCGGCGCTCCTGCAACGATGGATGGACGCGGGATTCGAGCTGGGGAACCACACCTACTCACACGCCAATTTCAATAAGGTCTCACTGCCGGAAATGGAGGACGAAACGATCCGGGGAGAGGTAATTACGCGCTCGGTGATGAAAGCTGCGGGCAAGTCCGAGAGTTACTTCCGGTATCCGTATCTTTTTACAGGCCCCACCCAGGAACTCAAGGAGGCCTTCGAAACGTTTTTGAAGAGCCGCGGCTACAAAAACGCTCCGGTCACGGTGGACAACGCAGATTACATGTTCAACGACATCCTTTGTGATGCTGTGGCGAGGAAAGACGGCAGGCTGGCCGAGCAGACAAAGCGGGAATACCTGCAATTCGCGCAAACCGAATTTGATTATTTTGAAGAAGCCTCAAGAAAACTGTTTGGGCACGAAATCCCGCAGGTTTTCCTGATGCACGACAACGAAATCAACACGGAAACGCTTGACGAATTTCTCGGCCTTCTGGAGAAGCGCGGCTACCAGTTTGTGACGCTCGACAAAGCGCTTTCGGATCCCGCGTATGCGACTCCGGACCGGTTTGTCGGCAGGGCTGGCATTTCATGGATTGACCGGTGGAGAGTTTCCTTCGGCCAAAAACCCGACTACGAGCACGATCCGGACCCTCCGGAGTGGGTGATGAAGCGATTCGCTGAAATCCGCAAGACCGCAGCCAATCAATAATGGAAACGGTAGCGTAGTTGGACGAACATTTCGCGCGGCTTGAGAAAATGCGTGCCACCGAACGTGAAGCTGTTGTCGAGCAACACGCGGCGGTTTGCGACATTGATGGCCTGGAGATTGACTGTTAAACGCTCGCGAAACTCCCTGCTGAGCCCCAGGTCAAAAGTTGTGTGCGGCTGAAGATGATCGGCGGGAGTCATCTGCGGCGCATTACCATTGGTGAAGCCTGAGGCGTAGGAAACGTCCGTAGTCGCGGAAACGCTCCACGGCAGGGTGAACTGTCCTCCGATGTGCAGTGTGTCGCGCTGGTCGTGGTCGAGCAGGCCGAAGCCCGGAAGCGGCACCGAACAGGGCGCGACCAGGCCGCCAGCAATGCATCCGAGGCTAAGCGCGAGTTGGTTCGAATACGTTAGATAAAGCTGGCCGCGGTTACGGATGTGCGGAGAGCGCAACGTGAGCTCCCAGCCATTGATGCGGGCGCCCTCGATAGTGATAGGGATGAAAATTTCGGAGTTGTTGAGATTGTTGTGATCGAAGAAGTTTGTGGCGCGAGTGAGGAAGTTGTCCGCGTCGAGCGTCCAGCCGCGAAACGGAATGGTTACGCCGAATTGGTGTTCTTCGTCGCGCTCGCCGTGGAGCGGCGCGAAACCCAGGTTCTGGCTCGTCGCAAGCCGCAAGAGCGGGCCGGAGACCGTGAGCAGCGGCGGGGCCTGGTAAAAGTGGCCGTAGAAACCGCGGAACACCCAGTTGAGTTTCGGAATACGCAACGCCGCGCCGAAGCGCGGGCTGCTAGCGTTTTCCACCACGCCGCCTGAAAAATGCGTTTGGCGAATGCCAGCATTGAGAGTTAGCCACGAAGCGACACTGAACTGCTCTTCCGCGTAAATTGCGATCTGGCTTCCCGAGGGATTGTCGGCCTCCGAGAGTGGGGTGCCTGGCGTGCCCTGGCACTGGGTTTGCGTGGAGTCTTGGCACACCAGGCCGAAAGTTTCTGCGTCCTGTTGCGCGAAGCCGAGCAACCCCGCTCGCAAGTTGCTGCGCTTTTTGACCCACGAGATAGTCGCTTGGCCGCCTTCGTATTTGGATGAACGGTCCTCGGTCGCAGATGTTGGGAAGTCGTGCGGGCTGCTTTCGTAGTTGGCCGAGTTGTAGTGATAAAAGGGCGAGACCGTCAGTAGCAGGCCGGGACGGACTGTGCGCACCCAAGAGAAAATCGCGAAAGAATCGTTTTCGCGGTTGGCATCGTGGAGGAGTTGCGGGGGCGCCGTCACGGGAAGATTGGGGTCGTGCGGATCGAAAGGGACTTGGTAGAAATCGCGGCGCGACTGGGCGACAAAGCGAAGCTGATCTTTGGGATCGGCGTTGTAGATGAGGGAAGTGAATCCGCCAAAACCGTTCTCGGCATCATGAATCACTGCCGTGGTAGGCGGCTCGAGTCCCAAATTGCTGCGATTGCCGTTGACACTGGCGTAGTAAGCAAGTTTGTTGGAGTGCCCGCCGAAATTGAGCTGATCATCAGTCTGATAGAAATTCCCAGCGCTGAGTATCAGCTCCGCTTCGTTGTTGCGCTCGAAGCCGGTACGCGGGGAAACGTTGAAGACGCCGTAGGTGCGGTCGCCGTAGTCGGCAGAGTAACTACCGCGCTGAATTTCAAGGGCGTCAATATCCTTGGGATCGATTTGCGGGCCGACGTTGCTGGCGATGTTCGTGTTCGGTATGGAGACGCCGTCAATCAGCCAACTCACCTGATGGCCACCGCGAATGTGCAACTGGTCGTGCGTGAGATAGGCGCCGGGAACAAAGTCGGTGACCATGGCGAGGCTGTTGGATCGTGAGGCTCCCGGGGTCTCCTGAATTTGGAGGCGATCCACAAGACTCGACGGCGTGACGGTCTCGGTTTGGCCTGCATCAGCAGAAACGGTAACCGTCTGGTTCTGCGACGGAAGCTTGAGTTCGAGATGGAGAATGGGAGACGCGCCGGAGAGTACGGTGATGGACTGCTCATCGGCAACGAACGTCGAGTCGGACACGTTGATAACGTATGGTCCCAGAGGCACGGCATCGAAGTGGAACTCTCCGGCTGCGTCGGTTTGCGTAGTCTGCGAATAGTCGGAGGCGAGCGCCTTCAGCACGACGGTAGTGTCCGGAACCGGGCGGTGCTGTGGATCGTGAACAATGCCGCGGACGCTGCCGAAAATTGTGGCGCTTGCACCAACGGCGGCAAATAAAAATGCAGCAAGAAACAAAATGCGTCGCATGGAGTCTCTTTTCCAAAGTGCACTGGACGCGCAGAAAAATGCGCGGAACGAGTGGATAAGCGAATTTTGAGGGGACTTTGCCGCCCTTCAAGCGGCTAGTGCGGAGGATCGCGGAGGGGGAGAGAGGGGCTCAAAGGAATTGAGAGAGTTTTGCGAGATAGAGCAAACGATCAATGGCTCAAAGTTCGCGGGCACCGAGGCCGTGACCGGGGCCGGAAGCACAAAAATGGCGGGTGCGACGGCGGGGCGGTCCGGATGGTTACAGCAGGACATGCTGCAATGCGTCATGGCGCCCATGTTGTGACCACAATCCATGGTGTTCTCGGAACTACGGGGCGTTTGCGCGTGATGATGCCCATGAATCGGACACTGAGTTCCCGATTTGCAGCAGGCGGCGGAGTAAAGAGCCCAGGCCGCTGCGCCAAACGGAGCGTAAAGCAAAACAACAGCAACGAGACAGAACGATGCTAAAAGCGAACGCCAGCGGTTTTGGTATCGCACAGTCATCTCCGCCCCAAACGCCTTAAATCATACGCCAAATCAGCTCGTACCACATCAGACTAGGCAAGTCGCGAGGATATTCCCAGGTGGAGAAGGAATTCGTGATGGGAGGTTCCCAATCTTGACTTGGCGTACGCCCCGTCGCAGACTCGAAGTATGGCTCACGCATACGGAATCTACATTCGGTTCGATTTTGGGACGGACGAGGAGAAGGCCCAGCAAGCGCGGCACAAACTGGAA
>Ga0126381_100006877_pt1 | contig 12625 bp, 10 predicted proteins | sample PanSoiMetPlot_28_FD_96465 | JGI IMG/M metagenome (GOLD analysis project Ga0126381, IMG submission 96465) | Tropical forest soil microbial communities from Panama - MetaG Plot_28 | ecosystem: Environmental > Terrestrial > Soil > Tropical forest > Bulk soil | place: Panama | collected 2016-02-17
CTGGTGGTGGTCGTGGCCGTAGACCTGTTCTTCAGCTTCGCCGCTTATGGCTTGTCCGAACCGTACTGGTACCTGATCGGCGGGCTCACCGTCGTGACGACGCGGCTTGCAATCAAGTTCGCTTCGGCTGCCGCCCCCGCGGTCGCGGATCAGGCGGCGGCTCAAGGGGTTGCGCCGGTGCGAGCGCGCACAGCCGGTGCACGAGGCAGACGCAGGTTGCCTGCGCGTCCTGCGCCACGCCTGACTCGCTGAGCCCGATCAGGCCGCTGCGCGGGTCTTCCCCCGCAGCCGATGGACCACCGATTGGGCGCGCGACCCCTCGTAATTCCTCCAGAACGCCTGTCCCGCTCTGATGCGTTGCCAGCGCAATTCCCACAAGGCTGGCCACACCGCACGCGCCGTCGCGAACTCAACTTGCTCCCAGCGAGTGGGTTTCGGGAAGTATTGGGCCAGCCAGTCGTTCACCTTCAGGTCCATGACCAGGTGAGTGCGTGGCTCATCGCCATCGTTGCGAACATAGTGACGCTTCGAGAAGTTCACGTAGTAGAGGTGTCCCGGCACCATCTTGATCTTCTCGCCACCGACGAAGAACGTGACGCGATCGTTGGTGACGATCGGCACGTGCAGGCGGACCTGTTTGAAGGCCACACAGCCAACTTCCGGACCGGTATCGTAGTGGAGATTGATCACCATGCCCGGCCACAAGCGCATGATGCGCATGCGGCCCTGCGGACACTTCAGTTGATCCATGATTTCGCGGAAGTAGGGCAGCTGGTCGACGTAGCACGTGCGGCGATAATCCGAGAAGTCCCACGAGGGGTACTGCGACGTGGGTCCCGAGACATCGCCGTTCTTGCTCTTGAGCAGGATCGCACGCCAGCCCTCTGACAGGTCCTTGTCATAGTGAGTGAGCCAGGCCTCGGAGCTCCGAAAGTTTTCCAGATCCGCCTTCATCCGCTCCACGTCGAAGCGGATTGGAAATCCCTCTGTAAGGTCGAGCCACGTCCTCATGGGCTACCTCCCGGGTCGATACTGGCGGAGACGGCGATGCTGTCCGCTTGAAGAGTACCAAAGACGCGCGGGGGTGGCACTGTGCGACGCAGACGACGACAGGCGAGCCGCCAGGCGGCGCGCTGCGGCGGTGTCTCGAGCTTGCCTTTGGCGGTCGCCGCGTAATCACGCGCACGGCCCCGCCGCTGCGCCAGGCAGGCGCACAGCGGGTGAAGTTGACACAGGGTTCGCTATTGGACGGTGACCCCGGACGGCGGCTGCGGCTCACCCTGCCCGCTCGATGCAACACTACCGCTGCCTGCCTTGACAGCGAGACCGGTAGCGTTCGGGGTGCCGGAAGAGTCGATCACGAACAGGTATGCGGTATCGCCCTGCGCGAACTTGCCGAGGTTGACTGTCGCGGTGATGGAGCCATCGCTCCAGGCGCTCGGAATCTGATTTTCGATGACCGTGGCGTTGGCGAGGGTTGAGTTGTTGGCCAGCACTACACGCTGCAGCGTCAGATCCAGATACGCATCCGCGAAGTAGCGCCAGTTCGTGGGAGACTCCATGCGTGCAAAACCGCCGATGCCGATGGTGCGTCCCTGGCCGGCCCAGGTGGGATTGTCCGTCGAGCCGGCGTAGTTGATGACCCGTTTTCCGTTCTCGTAGACCCTGACCCAGCCATTCGTCTGCCCGGTCAGCTTCGCCGTGACCTCCACCTTTGTCCACGCGCCGGCCATCGGATTTATGGCGTTCGCCCACCAGGCGTTGTGCCCGTTCGCGTCAGGGTTCTGCATGGTGTGATCGTTGGAGCCGATGCTCCATTGCAAGCCGGTGTCGGTGTTGCTGTCGGGATGGGGCGGTCCATAAGTGACCATCCAGTCGTACGGATTCTCGTACGGGCTGCAGCAGAGTGAAAAGGAGAATGCCTTGTAGTTATTATCCTGTCCGAACACCCAGCGGCTGTCGGAGCGCTGGTACCAGCTCGCATAGAAGTAATACGGCGTGGCTGGCGGCGTGAAATCCTTGAAGAAGATTACATCGATCCCGGAGTAGGCGCCCGCCCCAGCCTTCCCTGCATGAGCGCCAGCGATATAGCGGCTGTCGTGGCTGTGCGCCGTTGGTACGCCGTTTATCGGGTTGGTGTACCCAGTGTTGTACCCAGGCAGCAGAGTTGGCCACGCACCGTTCCACTTGTCGGTGAGCGTGCCGGTGCTCGCGTCGTCCCAAACCAAGGGAGCCGCCTTCGGCTTCGAGCCGAAGCCGCTGCCGGTGATGGTGATCGTGCTCTTGTGGTTGAGCGTGCCGCTGAGCTGCTGCACGCTTGGGGCGGCCGTCGCCGCACGCGCGCCCAGAATCACTCCAATCGACATGACGACGCTTACCGCGCCAGGTGCACGTCGGCCGATTCGCCAATCCATATATTTCTGCATCGATTAGCATCCCGATAGCTGGTTGATTGAGATTTGAGTGGGCACCATGCGGGACGGGAGACCCGTGGGATCCCGAACGGTGCAAAGACTGCAAGACACGTGCCACAGCTTGGCCCGTCGTCCGCACGTCATAACTCGTTGTAATGCTTGGGGTCCGTGTCTATCCCTGGCGCGTCGCAATGGCGTGCGCGTCGCCGCATGGCGACGTTGTGAGCCCCTCAGCGCGCACCTAAGCGGATCTCCTTGTATTGCCTCGACAATTCCAGTCTTTCGAGCGTCGCCATGCCCCGACAAGGTGACGCTGTCGCTCCCACCATCAAGCAAGAACTCAAAGGCGCATGCTGGCTCTGCTGAACAAGCGCCTGCGCAGCTGATACAGCAATGGAGGCCGGAACGAATCGATGCGGCGAATCCTGCGCATCGTTTCGAGCGACACTTCGCGCCGTGCGTTCCAGGCTGCAGGCAATCCGCGCACACCATCCCAGATGCCCTTCGACCACCACCCGATATACCCGTCGCGTACCGAATACACCAGCATGGCGAGCGTTTGCCGTGCGACGAGTCGCATTCCATAAAGCGCGGGAAGATTGCGTGCCGCAAGCCACAGCGTATTGCGGGTGTCGTAGTAGTACTTGCGCCATGAGGGCCGGCCTTCGGGCGCGAATGAGTGCGACACGCTGATCGCCGGGTGGTAAATGACGCGCGCACCCAGATCCATGATCCGCAAAGCCAGGTCGGGGCCCTCGTGACTCAGAAAGAACGATTCCGGGTAGCCGCCCACCCGCTGCAGCACCGAGCGACGGAAGGCGACCGCACCCTCTGTGATCTCGTACGTTTCGAACGTCGCGTCGGCGAACTTGTCGACGCTGCGGTGGTGCACCCAGTTGACGATGCGTCCGCTGCCTTCCTCGAGGACTTTGAAGTTGACCGCAGCGACGCTGGCATCGGCGAAGATTTCCTGGAGCCGCTCGAACGTATCGCGGCTCAAAGAATGAACGTCATCGTCGAGACATATCACGATGTCGCCGGTGGCCGCCGCAAAGCCGAGATTGCGTCCCGCAGCCCCGAGATTGCGCGGTGAGCGAATCAGGCTCACACCGGGATGCCGTCGCGTAACCGTTTCCACCGGGGTGCCCGACGCATTGTCCACGACGATGATCTGTGCGCCGGCCTGAGCGAATACCTGCAGCTCGGCGAGCAGCCGCTCGAGCAGGTGATTGCGATCGAACGTGAGCGCCACGATCGAGTAGGACAGTTTGCGTCCCTCGAGTGCGACCAGGTCGACTCCGGTAACAGACACGCTTTACCTTGCAAAATCCGCGAGCCCTGAGAATAGTCCCTGAGCCCTTGGGCGGCCACACTAGTATCCGCCCTGTTAAGATTCGACGCGAAGGCAGCAGACTGCGGCTATCGCTTTTCCTCCCAACATGGTAGACGCGCGCACGCGGACCGGGTCCGCAGATTCGCATGGAGCATCGGGCCTGTGACGGCGCTGAGCGTGCGCGCGTGGACGGTCGAGGAATGGCTGAGCAGAGAGACCGCATGGGACGAGCTTCTGAGCCGCTCCGGGGCGGATGCCCTGTTCCTGTCCTGGGACTGGTTGACCCGCTGGTGGCGACAGTACTCCGACAAGCTCGGGCTGAGCGCACGGATCCTGGCGTTTTATAACGGCGACAATCTCGTCGGCCTGGTGCCGCTGTACGGCAGACGCGTCATTCGCGGCCGCGTCGTGGGCACGAGCTCGCTGCAGTTGATGGGGGTTGCATGGCGGGATTCCGGGCCGCTGATCTCGGAATACCTCGACGTGATCGCCGCGCCGGAACATCGCGACGCGGTGCGCCTCGAGTGCCTGCGGAGCCTTCTGGCACAGGCCGATTGGACCGAGCTGGCGATCGGATTCACCCCGGCGGGTGAGCAGTGGCGCGAGGCTTTCACATGCGCGGCAGCGGGCAGGGGTCACTACGTACGCGTGACCGACCGTTCGGTCAGCTACCACGCCGATCTGTCACAGGGCTTTGCGCCCTACCTGCGCGATCTGGGGCAGTCCACTCGACGCAGTGTCTGGAATCTGCGACGACGACTCAGCGAAGAGTACGGCGAGACGCGCCTCGAACTCGTCGCGCCCGAGGAAATCGACGCCGCCTTCGGCGATCTCAATCGCCTTCACGAGTTGCGCTGGAACAGAGCGGCATTCCCCGGCGAGCGTCTGGACTTTCACAAGAGCTTGGCGGCCGGGCTTGCGAGCCGCGGCGAGTTGGCGCTCACCCGTTTGCGCGTCGCGGGCAAGGTCGTTTCCGTTCTGTATGACATCCGCAAGGGCGCACGGCAATACAACATGAAGATGGGCTTCGATCCGAATTTCACGACGCGTTTGTCACTCGGACTGGTGCACTTTGGTTACGCCCTGGAGGCGGCGGCCGAGTGCGGCGTCACGGTTTACGATTTTCTGGCCGGCCCGGGGCAACACTTCGACTTCAAGCGCAATCTCGGCCAGCTGCGCTGCAATCTGAGCAGCGTGCACATGGTGAGAGGCTGGTGCCTGCCGGCACTTTATCGGTGGTACGATCGCATGCGCCGGACTTGACACGGGAATCCGCGCTGCGAACCACAATCTGCCGCCGCAGGGTGCATCACCGGGTGATCGATGGCTTCCGACAGGATCGCGATTCTCTATCTCATCGACTATTTTCATCGTACCGGCGGCACCGAGACGCACCTCGCTCAACTGATCACCGGCTTGCCGGCGGACCGGTTCCGCTGTTCGCTGGTCGCATTCGACCTCGGAACGAACGCGCTGTTGGAGGGTTTGCGCGCCCGGGGCGTCCCGGTCGTCCATTTGCCGGTCGGGCGCGAGTATGTCCCGCGTGCAGCCCTGCAGGCGTGGCGCCTCGCGCGACTCATACGGCGGGAACGCTGCGATATCGTACAGACTTTCCACCAGAAGGCGGACACCTACGGTGCTTTAGTCGCGTGGCTGGCGGGCGTCAAGCACCTGGTATCGAGCAAGCGTGACACCGGCGATCTGCGCAGGCCGTGGCATGTGCTCACCAACCGTGCGCTGCGGCGCCTGTTCGATGCATTCGTAGCCGTCGCCGATGGCGTACGCGCCGCGGTGCTGGCGAACGATCATCTGCCGCCGGCACGCGTGTTCACGATCTACAACGGTGTCGACACGACACGCTTCGCCGTGCCATCAGCCGCACAGAAGGCCGATGCCAGGAGCCGGTTCGGCTTCGAGGCTGGCGACTTCGTCGTGGGTATGGTGGCGGGCTTTCGCCCTGAGAAGAATCACGACGTGTTTTTCGAGGGGTTGCTGCAGGCGCTGCCCTCGATTCCAACGCTACGGGTTCTGGCGGTAGGTGGCGGACCGCTGCTCGAACAGTTTCGCGAGCGGCTTGCGCATACCGTGCTCGGTGCGCGTACCGTATTCACCGGGGATGTCGCCGACGTGCTGGCGTGTCTTTGGGCAATGGATGTCGGCTGCCTGACCCCGGGGAGTAATGAGGGGTTCTCGAACGCCATCCTCGAGCAGATGGCAGTGGGACTGCCCATGATCGTGAGCGATGTGGGTGGCAATGGGGAAGCGGTCATCGATGGCGTCAGCGGTTGGATCATCCCGCGCCTCGACTCGGCCGCACTGAGCAAAGCCCTGGTGGCCGTACACAACGATGCGGAGCGCGCCGCGGCCATGGGACGAGCGGCGCGTACGCGCGCGCAGGAGCGGTTTTCACTGCAGCGCATGTGTGCTGAACACGCGCAGCTGTATGTATCGCTCTGCGCAGGCACGACGCGCGGCGCGGCGACCTGAGTGCTGCGGCCCGCCTGCGGGGCATCCGGGCGCCGCCCTAGAGCATCAACCCCAACATTCCGCGCAGCCAGCGCGCCTGGGGGAACGTGGCGAAGGCGCTCGCGAACATGGCGATTGAGCGCAGGCGATGCCGGCGGCGACTCTCCTCGTAGCCCATCTCGGCATAGCTTTGCGCGATACTCTGATCGAGCAGCCGCTGCGCGGCGCGGTCCCGCCAGCGTTCCTTCTCCCGCCGCAATAAAGTGATGCGGTCGCGCGCACTGCGAACGTCCTCGGGATTGAGGGCGTTGGCGCAGCGCCTGCGGCACGAATGCCCGACCTGATCGCCGTAGAGCACGTCGTAGCGATGTGCCAGCCGGAACCACAGGTCGAGATCCGCGCAATAAGTGAGTCTTTCGTCGAAGGGACCGATCTCGGTGAGCAGCTGCCTGCGAAGCACGACGCTCGACAACGCGACGAAGTTCTCCGCCTGCAGCGCGCGCGCCAGCTGCGGTTGCGGGACGAGCGACCAGCCGTTCTCGAGCGGCACACGCGTAAGTGTGTGCAGCGCGGGTGCTGTTGCCGATGCCCGCAACACGGCGCCGTTGCCATCGACGTAATCGAAATCAGTGAACGCGAACCCAGCCTCGCCGTGGCGGTCGAGTGCGTCCGCCGTGGCGCCGAGGCGGTCGGGCTTGATCACCTCGTCGGGCCAGAGGAACGCGACGTAGGGCGCCCGCGCGCGAGCGACACCGACGTTCAACAGCCGGGACATCCCCTGCGCGGCACGCAGCCGAACCGTAACGAGGCGGGGATCGCCGACACTGGAGAGCGCGTCACCCCGATCCGGTACCCCGCTGAGCACCACAATCGCCTCGAGCTCGGGCACCCCCGACTCCAGGACCGAGCGAACCGCCGTCCCCAGGTCGCCTGGCGTCTCGCGTACGGGGATTACGACGCTGACGCGAACTGCATCACTCACGCAGCACGACCGCGGGCTCGGGCGCAAGGAGGGCCGCTGCAATGGAGGCGGCGAGCCAGCGCGTCTCGGGATGGGTGGCGTAGGCACGAAGGTACGAGCGCGCCGCGGACCAACGCTGTTGCTGCTGCCGCTGCTGAAAGCCGATGACGGCCAGATACTCGGCTATGCGCCGATCGAGCTGCCGCCGGGGCGCGCGCTCGTGCCAGCGCGCCTTTTCACGCTCCATTATCTTGATCGACGACAGGGCATTGCGGATCCGCGGTCCGCGCACGACGCTTCCCGCGCGCATGCGGTAGGAATGGCCAACACGCGGAGAATAGAGCGCATCGCAGCAATGCGCCAGTCGAAACCACAGGTCGAGGTCGTCGCCGTTGGGGAGCTCTTCGAGAAATCCGCCAAGGTGGCGGACGAGCTCGGTGCGCATCACCACACCTGAAGTGCCGATGAAATTCTCGTACAGTAGCCCGCGTGCGAGCTCGTGCTGTTGGATCAGCCGCCAGTCATCACCGGCGGGCCGCCAGGCGAGGCTCTGGAACACCGGATAGTCATACACGAAGGACGTCTCGAAGACGTTGCCGTCGGGATCCATTTTCTCGTAGTCACCAAAGGCGAGACCGGCGGAGGGACAGGCCTCGAGTGCGGCCACACTTGCGCCGAGCTTGCCTGGTTTCAGGAGGTCGTCCGAATCCAGCAGCGATACATACGGGGCGCGTGCCCGCGCCAGGCCAATGTTGCGCGGCCGGGACGGACCGCCACTCCTTGCAGCTTCGATGACGGTGATACGGGCATCGTCGATGGCGCGCACGGCGGCTACCGTGCCGTCGGTGGAGCCGTCATCGACTACCAGCACTTCGACGTCGGGCAGGCCCGTAGCGAGGGCCGAACGCACGGCCGCCGCGATGTACGGCTCAATATTGTACGCCGGCATCACCACGGAGACCTGTGGTGGACGGAGCGCGCTCATGCGATGCCGCGCTCCCGCTGCGCGTTGCTGTCGGCGCAGGCGGACCGGAAGATGTGCGCCAGTTGAGTCACCACGGCGCCGCGCTCATACGTGGCGCGGGCCTTCCGCAGCGCCGCCTCTCCCAGCCGTGCCGCCGCCGCAGGGTCGGCGAGCAGACGCACCACGGCCTGCGCCAGCTCCGCTGCACGATCGCATACGATGATCTCACGTCCGTCTTCGAAGCTCAGTCCTTCCGCTCCCAGCCGCGTCGACACGACGGCCTTGGCGTGGGCCGCGGCCTCGATGATCTTCACACGCGTTCCGCCTCCATGATAGATGGGACAGCAGACGACGCGTGCCCGGCGGTACCACGGCTGCAGATCGTCGACGAAGCCTGTGAACATAACGCTCCCATCGGCCGACGATCGATAGGAGGCCGCGTACTCGGGTCCGGCGCCGATGATCGCGAGACGCGCATCGGGGATCTGCGCGCGCACTGCCGGCCAGATCTGCTGCACGAGCACGTCGGCTGCCTGGGCGTTTGGGCGATAGCCCATGGCGCCCACGAACACCACGAGCGGCTCCGTAGCCTCTCCGTTGGCGAGCGCGGGGAAAGCGACGCTGTTGGGGACGATGCACACCCGACCGCCGGGCGCGATTCGCGCCAGATAACGTCGATCGCGCTCCGAGCACACAAAGGTCGCAGTGGCCAGGCGCAGCGCGCGGACCTCGGCGAGCAACAGCGCAGGTACGTGCGATAGCAACAGCCGCTCGGCCGGCCACGAGGGGTCACGCAGCAGCCGCCGCAGCAGCGTCACGTGCTCGATGTCATCCATGTCGAAGAACAGCGGTGCAGCGCGGATTCGTGCCGGAGTCTCCCGGGCAACTCTCATCAGTACCGACATCGACACGAGGCGATGTGCGAGCACGATATCGGGTCGGGTATCGAGAGCGGCACCGACTGCGCGCACGGCGGCCGTGGTGCTGATGGAGCGCGCGACGGCCTGCTTGTGGAAATCAAACACTCCCTGGCCCACGCGCTGCCACAGGGATCGGGGCGCGGCCTCGTCGACCACCGCTGCGAGCCGTATCGACAGCGCCGGTGACCAGAGCCGGCGCAGCCACTCTTCGTGCTCGCGCAGCACCTCCGGCGGGCGTTCCTGGTCCGCCGGCACGAGAAACAGGCACTGAACGCGATCGACGACGGTCGCCAGCGCCTGCACCTGGGTTCCGAGCCTCTGGTAGAGCCCATGGACCCGCTGCGGATCGAACGGAAAGAAGCGCGAGACCACCAAGGCAGTTGTCATTCACCGTCCCCAACCGATGTGGCTAGTTTCTTGCGGTCGCGGGAACTGATGGACAGAGCTTCGTTTACCCGAAAGCGCGTCGCAACCTGCGCGCGTATCTTCGTCGCCGTCGTTACTTCCATGACCGACGCCATAATCTATATGCTTAGCCCGCCGCGGGCCAGCGCCGGCTAACAATCTTGACCTTGGGGATGGGCACATTCGACCAGCGCGCGATGCGCAGTGAGGGCTCAGGCGAGGATCTCGAGGCGCGGAATGGGCACTATGAAGCGTGCATCCAATCCGCGCGTCCTTCCCACGGACGCCATGATCTCATCCTTGAGATTCCAGGGCAGGATAAGCACGTAGTCGGGCCGGGCCTCGAGCAGTGCCTCGGGCGGACGGATCGGGACGCGCATGCCGGGGGTGTACTTGCCGTGCTTGTAGGGGTTCCGATCGACGGTGAAATCGAGGAAGTCGGTGCCGATCCCGCAGTAGTTGAGCAGCGTGTTGCCCTTGCCCGGCGCCCCATAGCCGACGATGCGCTTGCCGGCGCGCTTGGCGGCGATCAGGAACTCGAGCAGGGCGCGCTTGGTTTCAATCACCCCTGCGGCGAAGCCCGCGTACGTTGCCAGGTTGCGGAGACCGGCACGCGCTTCGAGTGCGACCAGATCCGAGACCCGCGCACTGACCGGCCGCGAATCATGCCCGCTGTGCTGCGCATAGATGCGCAGCGAGCCGCCGTGCGTCGGCAGCCGCTCGACATCGAACAGCGTCAGCCCATGGCGACGAAACACCTCGACCGCCGTCGCGAGCGAGAAGTAGCTGAAATGCTCGTGGTAGATCGTGTCGAACTGATTGTGCTGTATCAGCTCGAGCAGGTGCGGGAATTCCATGGTAATGACGCCGCCATCGCCCAGCAGCAGCTTCATGCCGGCGACGAAATCGTTCAGATCCGGGACGTGCGCCAGCACGTTATTGCCCAGCAGCAGCTCCGGTTTGCCGAAATGCGCGACCAGTTCGACCGCCGTGGCCCGGCCGAAGAACTTGACCACCGTGGGAATGCCATTGGCCAGCGCGGCCTGCGCCACGTTGGCGGCCGGCTCGACGCCGAGCACCGGTATACCGCTGGCGACGAAATGCCTGAGTAGGTAACCGTCGTTGCTCGCGATCTCGACCACACGGCTGCCGGGCCCGATACCGAAGCGCGCCCGCATCAACTCACAATACTGACGCGCATGCTCCACCCAGCTGTCGGCGTAGGAGGAGAAGTAGGCATACTCGCTGAAGATGTCGCCAGGGGCGACGAACTCCTCCAGTTGCACGAGGAAGCAGTGCTCGCACACGTACGCATGCAGCGGATAGAACCGTTCACTGCAATGGAGGTGCTCGGCAGAGACGTATGCCTCGCACAACGGCGACATTCCCAGGTCGACGAACGTGTGCCGGACGGGGAGACCGCAGGCGCGGCAGGGAAAGACATGCTCGGTCATGACAGCTTGGCGCCCGAAGCGAGGTAACGATAAGTCAAAGTCGCGTGCTTCCCGGTCGTCGCCGGAACCTCGGCCGCGCTGCGCGCCGAGGCGAATTTGTTATCATGAAATTCAGGTGGAAGTACATGGGTGAATGGATTTCCGAAGTCTGGCATTCCCGGGAGATCCTCTACTTCCTGGCATGGCGTGACATAAAAGTGCGCTACAAGCAGGCGGCCCTCGGAGTCGCCTGGGCGGTGGTGCAACCGCTGCTCACCATGATCATCTTCTCGCTGGTGTTCGGGCGGCTGGCCCGCATACCGAGCGACGGGGTGCCCTATCCGCTCTTTTCCTACTCGGCACTGGTCCTGTGGACGTATTTCGCCGTCACCCTGACTCAGGTCGGCAACAGCCTGGTCGCCAACTCCAGTCTCATCACCAAGATCTATTTTCCGCGGGTACTGCTGCCCGCCGCAGCAGCCGCCAGCGGGCTGCTCGATCTGCTGGTCAGCTCGCTGCTGCTGGTGGCCATGCTCATTTACTACCGCGTGGCGCCGCCGTGGACCGTGGTGTTTGCGCCGGTCTTCATTGCACAGACCGTGCTGTTGGTGACTGGCGTCGGTATGCTGCTCGCAGCACTCAACGTGCGCTTTCGCGATGTCAAGTACACCATCCCGTTCCTGACACAGATCGGCCTGTATGTCACGCCGGTCATCTATCCGGTGAGTTACCTGCCGCATCGCTTCCAGGCGCTGGTGGCACTCAACCCGATGACCGGCGTCATCGAGGGGTTTCGCGCCTGCCTGTTCACTGGCAGTCACGTGGACTGGGGTGTGTTGGCCCTTTCCTGGGTGATTACAGTGGCGCTCGTGCTGCTGGGCGGCTGGCACTTTCGCAGCACCGAGCGGGTGTTCGCCGACATTGTCTGAGCACCCGGAACGCCGCGCGGCGCACGCCGTTCAGGTGCAGTTCAGACTACGAGCTGCAAACGGGAAACACAGCTCGAGTGTCTGGGGCGACGGCAGGTCACAGCCCGCGTTCTCTGCTCCCACGTTTGCTGCGTGGCGTGTCACCGCGCTGTCACGATAAGTCAAAGTACGGCGCCTGCCGTGCTCATGTACAGCCCGTCGGCGCCTTGGGAGACAGCGCTTTTTTGGCATATGATGAAATTCAGCTCAATGCGCTACGCCCCCATACTCTCTACTTCGTGGCTGACCCGAGGCTCCTGTTGAGGTCGTCCCACCAGACCCTGCCGCCATGACCGAGTCGATCACCATCGAGAATCTCTCGAAGCGGTACGAGATCGGAGCCTTGCAGCACGAGACGCAGCTGCGTGACCAGCTGGTACGGGTATTGCGGGCACCATTCCGCGGTCGGACGCCGCGGGAAGTGTTGTGGGCGTTACGCGATGTCTCCTTCTCGGTGCAGGAAGGGGAGGTGGTGGGCATCATCGGCCGCAACGGCGCGGGCAAGAGCACGCTGCTGAAGATTCTCTCCAAGATCACCTATCCGACTTCCGGCAGCGTGCGCGCCCGCGGGCGCGTGGCCGCTCTGCTCGAGGTGGGCGCCGGCTTTCACGAGGAGCTCACCGGCCGCGAAAACATCTTCCTCAATGGCTCGGTCATGGGCATGAGGAAGAAAGAGGTGGATGCGAAGCTCGAGGCGATCGTGGAATTCTCGGGGATGCAGCGCTTCATCGATACCCCCATCAAGCGCTACTCGAGCGGCA
>Ga0126381_100006878_pt1 | contig 12625 bp, 15 predicted proteins | sample PanSoiMetPlot_28_FD_96465 | JGI IMG/M metagenome (GOLD analysis project Ga0126381, IMG submission 96465) | Tropical forest soil microbial communities from Panama - MetaG Plot_28 | ecosystem: Environmental > Terrestrial > Soil > Tropical forest > Bulk soil | place: Panama | collected 2016-02-17
CTCCAGGTGTCCGATGAGCAAAGGTTTGGCACCTTCGAGCGCGGATTTAAGTTGTGGATTCTGAGCACTAGGAATCAAGACACCCGAGACCGCGTCTGTGACCAGCTTGTGGTAAGCGACTTCATTGTCGATGTAGAACTTGTCAAAAGCCTCGCCCTTCAGGACCTTCAATTTTGCGATGGTCTCGACCGAATTGTCCTTCAGGCTTTTGCTGGTCTCGTTCTCGACAGGCGTCAATCCGAGCTTGCCCGCCAGCTTAATTACTGACTTCAGTACCGCTTCGTGGTCTGTGATCATCTGCTGGGCGAAGTCGCGCACTTCCTTATTCTTGGACTTGGTCTGCGCGATTCTCGCGTAGTCGATGTCAATCTGGTTCGCGGCCAGAACGATAGCCCCAATGTTGGCATCGCTGGGCTGCTGCGCCTTACTCTCAACCGCCAGTCCGAGCGTTACAAGCAACGCCACCGCCGATAAACTCAACGTTTTTGCAATTTTCATCCGTCTCTCCTCATGTCAGTGCTATTTGCGGACTTCCTTAACCGGCGTGGAAGCTCGAACTGCAGGGCCTTCGCCGTCACCTCAATGAGTTTTGACGACGCGATTGGTTACACAGCGCTGGATGTTTAACCGCGCAGCGTAACCGTATGGCCCGAACTAACTCTTCTTAGCGAACTCAAATGCAAAACAGAGCGTTCCCTGAAATCTATGGTTTGAAAGAAGGATACGACGAGCAAATCGTCGATTGAGTGGATTGCGCTTGAACAGGAAAACAGAAAGCGGGAGCCCCAGAGGTAGGGGTGTAACTAATCCCACGCTGGACACTCTAATGTCCAGGTGGATCATGGGAACGAAAGCGCTTCTGCAAAGTGGGAATTCCGAGGGATTGACGGACGAAGAGATCGTGCGGCACGTCCGCGCGGGGGACGCCAGCCTATACGAAGTCCTCGTGCGCCGGCACAATCAGCGCCTCTACCGCGTGGCGCGGGCGATCGTGCGAAACGAGGCAGAGGCGGAAGATGTCATACAAGATGCCTATGTGAGGGCATTCGCGCATCTCGATCAGTTCGAGGGGCGGGCTCGGTTTGGAGCGTGGCTGACAAGAATTGCCGTGAATGAGGCCCTGGCCCGGGTGCGAATGCAACAGCGCATGCAGCCACTAACCGACGATGGCGATGAAGGAGAATACTCCATGCGCGCCAATTACCATTGCATGAGTCCGGAAGAACACAGATCCAACGCGGAGCTTGGCCACATTCTCGAAGAAACGCTCCTCTCTCTTCCCGATCAATATCGGGCGGTCGTGATGCTGCGGGACGTTGAGGAGATGAGTACGGCGGAAACGGCCCAAGCATTGGGCCTAACGGAGGAAAACGTCAAAGTGCGGCTTCACCGTGGGCGGGCGATTCTGCGGGAGACCATATCCGATCGCGTAGGCAGCACGGCAAGGGAAACATTTGCCTTTATGGGGACAAGGTGCGAACGGATGACCGCTCTCGTCATGCGACGCGTTACGGCTTCCAGCAACACCGATCTGGAGTTTGCACCTATGAAGATCGTCGATATGGAAGAGCATTTCGCGACCGCCGAGGTGATTGCGAGGATGGACGTCTGTCGATCCCCGATGGAGTGACCCGGCGCTGAAGCTGTCGACCGAGGCCTTTGCTTCAACAACTTAAAGCTCTACACTGCACTAGACTGTGAACGTCGCCGCGGGCTATGCAAAACGCGGCCAATACAGCGTCGTATGTCCACGTCGAACGGGGACGAATGAGACTTAGTTAACGCTGGGAACTTGGACTTGTTCTTGGATTTGTTTCAGCCTTGCGAGTAGCTGTTCTATTCTTTTGCTTTCAGAATACTTTTCGTTGAGTTTTTCACGCAGCTTGCTGTCAGTCGTTCGTGCGGCCTCGGCTGGAGTAGGCATCGGAACGCTCCCACAGAATTGAGTTGGGACAAGTCTAGAAAAGCAATCGCGACGCGTCAACTCCTCCCACATTTGGAAGTTTTATCCTTTCAATCGTAGAGTCGAAGCGGCTTCTTTTAAGAGATTTGCACATCGTATTTGCGCGAGGAAACTCTGGCAATTTTGCGAGTGCCCTCGAAAAGCGACGCGAGGATAATCGCGGACAATGTTGAGACTTCCGAAAGGAGGTTAATCGCAAAGAACCTGAAACTGAGGCAACGAGGCCCAGACCTGAAGTCGCGTTTGGGCCTTGCTCGTCCTTTAGGCAGCCTTGATTCCCTTGCTTATCTCGGACAGTTCATCGAGGATTTTATGGAGTCGCTCTTGACGCTGCCGATGCGCCTCCACCTCCGCCGGTGCATGACACCGCTTCTTGAGGTAAACCTCATTCGCTGCGCGCAGCCTCGACAGGTGAATCTGCAAAAAGCTTAGCCGCTCTCGAATGTCGGAATGATCCATACAAAAGCGTGGGCAGGCCGTGTCAGTGATACCTAAGAAATCTCGGCCACGCAAGTCGGAAGTAATTGATTGGCGTTAATCTAAACGCGAGGTATTTCGCTCGTGTAAATTGACGTGCGTTCTAGCTAGCGCGAGGCAGTTGCATCTGCGCACGCTGCATTTGCTTCAGTTTGATACGCAGGCGTTCTATCTTCGTGCTCTCAGAACCCCTTTCGTTGCGCCTGGCGCGAAGTTCTATTTCATGTTTTTGCGGTCTAGCCTGGGCTGGTGTAGGCATTGGACGCTCCCACAGATTTGAGTTTCCTCAAAGTCTAGGAATGTTACGGAGTAGCGTCAAGGCACGGTTTTGCGGCGTTGTGGAAAAGAGCAGAGCGGACTCTATCGCGCCAATCTCTCTCGGCGGTATTGCCTCATAGTGAACATGACCGCGAGGAGAAATCCCAACAAAGCCCCAAAGAAAACTATCGTGGCAACTTGGCCAGGAGAAGCGAGATTCCTAGGCCCAAAAAGCAAGAAACCTGTGTAAGCGAGCGCGGGGATCCAAAGGATCATGCGGAGCAGCAAATTCATGAGGCCCCCCCTAGCGAATGTAGCTTTCCCTACACTTCTCGGCAAGTGGAAATTTATACACGGCGACTTCCTCACCGCGGTAACTATCTGGGTGGAGAGCTTTGCCGTGCAAAACTTGCATTCATCATGGCTTTAGTTATTCGGGATGGCTTTAATAATGTTTTAGAATTCGCAATGCGTAGTCGTGGCATACCCCAAAATGTCAGGCGCCACTCGGAAAGAAAGCGAGTGACCAGTCAACCCTCGTCGGCCACACTCGCCGATTCGGCGAGTGAAGCTACTTCATTTTCGCGTTCCGTCGTAAACCCGACAGAGTTCAGCCCGTTGATGCGATACAACACGCGCGGTAAACCCGGCCCAAGTCAAACGACTACGCGAACTCCCGCAGTTGATTCTCAATGAGCGCGATCCAGATAAGGCAAGGCTCCTCAGGGCTGAGTTGCGAGATCTCGCAACTCTGGAGTTGGACGAGATCCGCTCCAAATTCCTACGGCGGTGTCCCACTAGTGGAATTGAACTGGAGTGCACGCTGCTCAGATGCTGGAAGCATGTGTCCGCAATGGTACTTCAGATTCTTCGTCTGGTACCGCTTTCTCTGGCAGGTTTCGCGAATCAAACTAAATCTAATTGCCACTCACCCGGATCGTTGCGCTGGCTTCGTTTTTTTTGGGAAAAAGCGTGTACGCCTTTGGCCCGATCCTCTGTGCACAAGGCGACTGAATGATCTCGCTACATCGGGAAGTGCATCTTCGTTAGAAGGTCGAAATACCGCGGGTCCCGTCGCAGCCTCTTGAGCAGAGGATCGACTTTCATCAAGGTCAGACCGCCGTCACGTTGACGATAGGCGCGGTCGAGCCACGCAATAGCTTTGTCGGATTCTCCGCGATATGCGTACACCTCGGCGATTTCGAACGCAGCGCCGTTCTGATCGGTCGCGATGACCGCATTTAAAGCCTTGTCGGAATCTACTTGGCGGTTGAGCGCTTGATAGACGAGAGCTTCGTTCAGGTGTCTCCAAAATTTGCTCGGCTCCTGTTTTATCTCCGTGAGAGCCTGCTCTGGACGACCTTCAGCGAGCAAAACTTCGCCTTGAATTGCATGATCGTGTTCTTTTTGTGGATTCAGCTCCAGTGCCTTGTGTAACGCGGTGCGGGCTTCTTCGTACCTCTCAAACTCATAAAGCTGGGCGCCTAAAGATGTGTAGGATCTGGGCAGAAGTGGATCGATCAGAATGGCTTTTTTTTGACCTTCGATCGCCTTGGGCAGTCGACCCAGAGCTTCATCAAGCGAAGACTGGTAACGCAGGACATCCGCACTTCCAGGCTCAAGTTCAGCAGCCTTTTTGCCAGAAGTCTCGGCGCCGCTCCAGTCCCAGTCATAGCTGAACTGAATGTATCCTAAGGCCAAGTATGCGCTGGCCAGGCTAGCATCGAGTGCGATTGCATGCCGTGCATCTTCCCTAGCTTTCCGCATCCCTTCCGAGTTCTCGATCAGACCAAACCCAGCCATCAAGTTGTAGGTCAACGAGCGCAACACCCAGGCGGGTGCATAGCGCGCGTCGAGTGTGATCGCCTGATTGGCGAAAGTGAGTGCATTCTCGAGATCCTCTTTACTCTCGCCGCGACCTTCAAAATACCGCCCCTGCAAGTAAGCCTGGTACGCTTCGGGGTTGGTTCTGCGGGCCGTTGCCGGGACAGAGGATCGATTCGCTCCCAGCAGCCTCATCTCGAGCGCGCCGGACACTGCTGCTGCGATTTCGTCCTGCACGTCAAAGATGTCACTGATCCTGCGATCGTAGGTCTGGGACCATATTTGAAAGCCATTCTCCGTGTTAATCAGCTCCACGCTGATGCGAAAACGGTCTCTCTCCTTACGCACACTTCCTTCCAGAATGTTCGAAACCCCGAGTTTATGTCCGACCGAACGCAGATCTTCATTCCCCCTGAACTCGAAAGCTGATGACCGTGCAACGACCCTCAGGCCTGGGGCCTGAGCAAGATCGGTGATCAGTTCTTCGGCCAAGCCATCCGTGAAGTACTGCTGGTCCTGGTTCGGACTCAAATCCGTGAACGGCAGGACGGCGATGGAAGCTTCGACAGGCATGGACGCCTTTGTCTCTCTTTCTCGACTCCAAAAGTAGCCGACTGACACCACAACCAACAAAGCGCATGCGACCAGAATGGCAAGGCTTAAAGAGTTCTGTTTGATGGGCGCGACGACTGCTGTGTCGCCGGGCCTAGAAGTACTCGGGTTCCCGTTAACTCCGATAGTTGTGGAGTCTTCCGCGATGTCAGACCGCTTCGCATTCCCATTATGACTCGGCAGATTGTGCACCGCAGCGACGAACCGATAACCGTGGCCGGGGACAGTTGCGATGAAGCGACACTCTTGTGGACTCTCGCCGAGGGCTTTGCGGATTGTGGAAATGTTCACGGCTAGATTGATTTCTTCGACGAACGTGTCGGGCCAGACCTGTCTGAGGAGTTCGTCTTTTGTAACCATGTGGCCCTGATTCCGCACAAGGCAAATCAGAGTATCGAACGCCTTCGGAGTGAGGGGGACAGAAGTTCCGTCGCACGAGAGAACGCGTTCGACCGGGTTCAATACAAAACGGCCGAACTTGTACATCTCCTCTTCACCCAGCGGCATACGGCTTTAAACGCTCTTTAAAGAAATTCCAAAGGGGATCCAAAGACAATCTCGGACTCAATCCTTTAGATCAGATGCAGGTGGCGCAGATTCAGAAGAAATAGCGCCGAAGGGAATAATGCGTCCCAACAAAACACTGAACAATAAGGATGGACATGCAACCATCGCTGGACAAGCAGGATACCACTTCAGCCACAGCCAACTATCCTTTTGACAATGCTAACGAGTACGCAAGCGGCCGCTATCACGAATTGTCGGCTCTATACGACGCGCAGACGATCCGCCATCTAGAGCGTACAGGGGTTGAAAACGGATGGCACTGCCTTGAGGTTGGGGGAGGCGGCGGCTCCATCGCATCTTGGATGTGCGAGCGAGTAGGAGACCAGGGGCGCGTGCTCGCGACAGACATTGAGCCGTGCTTCCTTCGAACGCTCTCGCACAACAACTTGGAAGTTCGCCAACACGACATTCGCGTCGACGGTCTCCCAGAATATCAATTCGATCTGGCCCACGCGCGCCTGGTACTGATGCACCTTCCCGGGCGCGAGTTAGCACTACAGAGAATTCTTGCTTCCCTGAAACCCGGCGGATGGATCGTGCTTGAAGAATTCGACACGCTGTCGGTTTATCCGGACGCGGGACTCAATCCCGAAGAAGAAGAAGTGCCAATTCTTCGAGCTTGCTATCGGGTTTTGAATGCCCACGGCGTTGATTTGCTTTACGGCCGACGCTTGCCGCTCCGCTTGCTAGCGAATGGACTCGTCAATGTGGGAGCGGAGGCGAGCCTGTCGCTATGGAAAGGGCAATCCCATGGCACAAGCCTTTTCAAGATCAACTTCGTGGACGTTGCTGATTCGATTATCCGGTCGGGCCTGATGTCCCAGGCTGAGTTCGAAGCTGCGCTGCGGCGATTCGACGAGCATGATTTTCACATGCTGTCTCCGATGATGTGGACCGCCTGGGGGCAAGTTCCCGAGTTTAGCCCTTACCCCGCTTCCCTGAATGTGAACTCCACAACAGAACAAAGAGGGTTCCTCCGGAGGTGACAGTTACTCGCAGGGGAGACCGCTGACTATGTTTGAGCAGGACCACAATCGGGTATTGCGCCGTGCGGCGCGTCATTTCCCGGACGGATGCCTTTGCGAGGATTGCGGAGTGTGTGCTTACTGCCGCTTCATCCTAAGTCTCCTCCACGGGAGGAATATGAACTGCGCGCTGGATTGCGAACAACCGAACGAACGCGTACTTCCCGGCGACATTCAGTTCAAGATCCCAACTGGCTCGCTCGGCCAAATTTACGAGTTAAGGAGATTGTTTCGATTATGCATGTAGCAGTGCCGCCAGTTTGCTTTCCATCTTCGACAGTAAGGTGCTGCATTGCCGGTGGCGGGCCCGCCGGATTGATGTTGGGTTATTTGCTGGCTCGTGCGGGCGTCGAGGTCCTGGTCTTGGAGAAACACGCCGATTTCCTGCGTGACTTCCGGGGAGACACGGTTCACCCCTCGACGCTTGAAACGATGCACGAACTAGGCATTTTGGAGGAATTACTGCGGCAACCACATCAGCGAGTCGCCAAAGTGCGCGGTCGGATTGGCGAGACAGACATTGTTTTGAGTGATATGAGCAGGCTCCCAACGCACTGCAAGTTTATGGCGTTAATGCCGCAGTGGAATTTCCTGAATTTTCTAGCCGAGCGGGCCCGCTCGTATCCCAGCTTCCGCTTGAAGATGAAAACGGAGGTGAACACTCTGATTGCGGATGAAGGTCGGATCGCGGGCCTTCGAGCAAATGGTCCCGATGGCTCGCTCGAGGTCCGTGCGGATTTGGTTGTGGCCGCCGATGGCCGGAGTTCGGTGCTCCGCGAACGTGCGGGCTTGGTCGTCGACGAAATCGGTGCACCGGGGGATGTGCTCTGGATGCAGCTCTCCAAGCGCAGCGATGATCCAGAGTTCTTCATCTACGCGAACCGCGGAAGAGTTCTCGTGCTGTTAGACCGCGGCGAGTATTGGCAATGCGGGATCACGATCGAGAAGGGATCGATAACGGAAATCCGGGCCAAAGGTATAGGGGAATTGCGTGGCAGCATCGTCGAGAATGCTCCGTTCTTGCACGACCGCGTCGCAGAAATACGGGACTGGAACAATGTGAAGCTGTTGACGGTGAAGGTGGATCGCCTCCGGCGCTGGTATCAACCGGGACTACTATGCATCGGAGATGCGGCACACGCGATGCATCCAATTGGAGGCGTCGGAGTCAACCTTGCGATTCAAGATGCCGTCGCAGCGGCCAACATCCTGGCTGGTCCGCTACGTAATGGCAAGCTTTCCACGAACCATCTCGCGAAGGTACAGCGCCGTCGCGAGTTCCCCACCAAGTTCACGCAAAAAGTGCAAGCCGTGATGCGCAAGCAGATTGCTGGAGGTCCAGAAGACTCGGGAGCCCGAAAAGTCCCCTGGCCCATGCGGCTGTTGGAATCCACGTCGCTGCCGCGGCGGATGCGCACTCGCTTTATGAGCCTCGGAATTCGTCCAGAGCATGTGCAAATACCCGATGTATGGAAAACCACCTCAGCCAGAGAAAGCTTCTCGGCAGTTGTGGAGACCGACTGAGTCGTCATGGCTGCCCAATGGAGTCGAAATGTCTGCACAAGCGCAACTAACCAAATTGCCCGCTCCCGCAGCGATGCTCCAGATGATTCAAGGATTCTGGGTGTCGCGTGCGATATGCGTCGCCGCGGAACTCGGTATACCCGACCTGCTGAAGGACGGCCCGAAGAAGAGCGACGAGTTAGCGCAAGCCGCTGGAGTTTCCGGCGATGGGCTACGGATGGTATGGGGATGCACGGTCCGCCGGGAACGCGCTTGTTTTCCCAGTCGCAGCGTCACTCATTGCTTCTACGGAATAGGGCTTTGGCTTGGCCCATCCATCGTGAGTTGAGCAGCAAATGTGATGTCGACAATCTAGGAGGGAACCACTATGAGCAAGACCTTTGTACTGATTCACGGAACCTGGCATGGCGGATGGGCATGGCATGAGGTCATTAACTGCCTTTCCAGGAAGGGGCATCGTGCATATGCTCCCACCCTCGCCGGTCACGGTCCAGGGGTCGTGCGCGCTGGCATTACACATCGAGACTGTGTCGCGTCTGTTGTCAGTTACATTCATGAGCACAAGCTGACGAATGTCATTCTGGTGGGACATAGCTTCGGAGGAACAGTCGTCCAGAGGGTGGCAGAGGAAATCCCCGACCGGATCACGCGAATCGTCTTCCTGAATGCCCTCATCCTCAACCAGGGGCAGTGTGTTTTCGACGTTCTACCACGCGTTTTTCTGGAAGCTTTGAAACCGAAGAACGCCGGAAATCAGCACGCTGGGGCGGACGATAGATTGCAGACTCTCACTCCCGCTCCATGGGAAACCTGGCGCAACAATTTCATCCAGGATGCCTCCGAATCCTTGGCCCGGTCTACCTGGGAGAACTTATCTCCGGAACCTAATCAGGTCAATCTCGACAACTTGGAACTGAGAGGGTTTTATCAGCTCCCCATCTCCAAGAGCTTCATCTTTTGTCGCCATGATCGGGCGATGCCGCCGGGCTATTTTCACCCGGGAATGTCCTCGCGCCTCGGGTCACACAAACTGGTTGAGATGGATGGCAGTCACGAGGTGATGTTCACACGCCCAGCTGAGCTAACAGACAAGATCATCGAAGCGAGCGCAGATTAATGTCAGATGTGTCGCTCGTGTTTCAGGAAATGAAGATGGCGGTGAAGAACATGGTTTCCGGCGGGGTAAGAGCAGATGAAAGCAGCACTTGCTAAATCCCGTGCAGATGCGGTCGACTGCCTCGCAAGACCAGAGCGATGTTTTTCATGCAACGAGTCGTTCACAGACTGCGACAAAGTCGCGCTCATCTCGACAGAGACGGGTTTCGTTTGCGAACTGACTGGAAATCTCGCCAGGTATGTGGTTTGGCAGCCAGGAGACGCAGAGGTTTTTCATAAATCTTGTTGGGAACGCTTGGGAATCACCAAAGCCCCGACCTGCTGATGTGCCGTTTCTGGAATCGTTATTAGCTCACATCTGGCTTTGATGGGCACATTGAAGAGGAAAACAATCCAGTGGTTATGAGCGAATCTGAAATAAGAGAATCGAACTACCACTTCCGCAAAGCTTGGCAACTGTTCGCCCTCGTAAGCCGTGGGGCTGCGACATCCGATCGAGACGGACTGAGTCTCGACGACGCAAGTCATCCCTGGTTCTTCATGAACTTTGGGTTCTTGAACAGACCGGCTGCCAGCGACTCAGATCTCGAGCGCAGTGAGAGACTAGCTAGGCCGTGTGAAGGGGATCATCCGCCCTACCCCGAGAGTTCAGAGTGAGACTTTTCTTCGTTCAACCCCGGCAAGAATTGCGAGCATACGTTGAGTCGTTTTGGGTATGCGAGAGTGTAACTGGAATGGCGCTGACCGACCGCAGTCTGGCGGTCCCCCAACGGCTGTGCCAAGCTCATTATTCCTTACGAAAACTCGCTAGCCGGGATATGCGAATGCCAATGTAGTTCAGCGTACGCGCATCGTAATAACTCATGCCAGGCCAAGATTTAAGGACCAAAAGCTAATTCGTGCCGCCTTATCGGACCAGTATCTCTCGCGGATCATGCATGGCCATGATTTTGGGGTCAGAGCAGTGCCGACCTCGTAATAGGAGACCATCGGCAGGTTGATGAGGAATCCGAAAACGCCAGCCCCTAGTAAGTCCCAAAAGCCGACAGCTGCGAGAAATATGACGGCCCAATAGTGAGGAAAACATGTTTTGGACTTCGCTCGTTGTATTGTCCCCATACAATCTCCGGAGACATAGGATGATCGTTTACGAGTAGATACCGCACTCAAACCGACGCAGAAGAACGCCAGAATGTTCTGACGAAGCAGATGAGCACACACTCGCGAAGACGGGACGCTTTCAGATTGTTCGTGTAAAAGGTTGGAGGGTGAAGTCGTTTGGGCGACGACCTTGTAGTCGCCATACTCGATCGATAGCACCGCGTGACCGCCGAGGCGAACATCTGTGTTTGATTCATTGCGAGCGGGCAGCCAGAAGTCTCCAACTTTGCGGTAGCTATGGTGGACGACAGTTTTCGTGATCCAGAAGGATGGATACCTCGCCGGTTCGCCTTCGATCTTGCTTAAGGCGTAATCCGTTGCATCGATCCAGACTTTCCCGCGGTTCAGTTGCGTTGGAGCTCGTTCTAAGTAAGTCTGCCACGAATTCGAGGTCGCTGGCTTCACTTACCGCCAAGCGAATTTGAAATCCGAGAGTGTCGAGGAGAACGGGATTCCGGGAGCCCGTTTATCAACTTGTTTCAGCCTAAAGATATTTCACGAGCAATACTTCATTGCCTTCTTGGTTGTAAATCAATTCGTCAACCAGATTCTTGGACATGAGGATACCGAATCCCCCAGGCCGAAGGCCGAGCTCTTGACGAATGGCAATATGTCCAATGGGATCATCTTGCGAGTGCGCGATGGCGGCGTGGGGAATCTGGTCCAGGCTGAATCCCGGCCCGGGATCGCAGATTCGACAGGAAATCATGTGTTTCGCTCGAGCATATTCGATGTCGACGTTTTTCTCGGGATCAAGTTGTCCACCGTGCTCGATGGCGTTCATCAGCATTTCGCGGAAAGCCGTACCGACCTGCTCGCGCTCGGGTGGAGGAAGTTCGGATACCTCATTGAGAAACTGCACCAGACGATTGGCCGTGCTCTCCTGACAACTGGCGCGAATGTGAATCCATTCGGGTGTGCCCGAGATGAGATCGATACCATCGTCCCAAGCAGGGCTCTCCATGGCGAGACGAATCATCTCGATGAGACGTTCCTCTTGGTAGGGCACGGAAAAAAAGCTGAAGGCATTTGTGCGCATGGAATCGAGTACAGACGAAGGCGTACTTTCATCTGTCAGAATAATCACCCGGGTGTGTGGCCGCATAAAGCGTATCTTCCGCAACAGCTCGACGTCCTCGAGGGCTGACGTCTTCTCCCCAGTTATTACGAGTTCGTATCCAGTCGTCAGCACGGCTGCCATGGCATCTTTGTTCGAGGCGACATGGGTTATCATCCAAGCTCCCTCTTGCAAGAGGCGAGACAGCAAGTCTTTGAGTTCGGGGTTGGCGTCGACGACGAGGGCGTTCTTGAAAGCTCGCATAGTTGTCTCTCACGGCGGCAGGATGACCGTCACGCTCTGAGGCTGATGCTTGTTCATTTTCGCTCGCCTCGGTCGCTACTGATTGTGTTCTAGAAGCTGGGTCTGTTGCTTGATCTTCGCTCTGTCCAGCTTCCTCTTCTCGAAAGTTCTCTCGAGCCGTACTGGTTGTGATCAGTTTGTGCCTTCGCTTAACGGATGACCGGAAAGAAGTGTGGATGCTTCCCGGGAAAATGGATTTCGAGAAGTTTACGTTAGAACACCTAGACGAAAGCACCTGTTTTCATTGACAGTTTTCTTGCGTGAACTCAGATCACGCTTCTTATGGGTAGGTCGGGGTAATGAGTGTAATCGAGTAATGAAAACGGCTGAGTAGTGCAGTTTGCAATCAAATAGGATAGCGCAGCGCTCGACATTGTTGGAAACTGAGGCGGTTGATTCTCCTCCGGAGCGTTCAGATCGTTTTAATGGCTCATGGATCCCACCTAAATCTGGCAGCCTGTCCGAGGCAATGTGGGCGGGATCATAGACTGTTAACCCTTTAGTCAGCACAGCGTCTAAAGACCACTTGCCCGGCCCGTTGATTATGAGAAACATGGCGGTCAACATCTGCGCATACTCAGATCGAACCTCGTGTAACACAGCCCAGAATCCCACCTGCGGTGCCGGCGGCAGAAGCAAGGGCGAGGGCGAGGTTCCTAGATAAAGGGAAATCTTCGTCGAAATAATTGCCACAATCATCTCGCCGACAAACGTAATTGCAATTAATCTTGTGATCAG
>Ga0126381_100006879_pt1 | contig 12622 bp, 8 predicted proteins | sample PanSoiMetPlot_28_FD_96465 | JGI IMG/M metagenome (GOLD analysis project Ga0126381, IMG submission 96465) | Tropical forest soil microbial communities from Panama - MetaG Plot_28 | ecosystem: Environmental > Terrestrial > Soil > Tropical forest > Bulk soil | place: Panama | collected 2016-02-17
CGCAAGCACTTCCAGGAGCATCCGTGCCGCCAGCATCGCCTGAAAGTTCGAACGAACGATGGCATTGATGCTGGCCAGAATGATCCAGCCGGCGGCATCATCCAGCGCTGCAGCAGTAATGGCCGTGACCCCAATCTGCGTCCGGTTGAGGCCAAATTCGATCAGGATCCGCCCCAATGTGGGCAGCGCCGTAATCGACATCGCTGTTGCGGTAAAGAGTGAGAACCCAACGAATGAAATATCCTTGGCCACAAACGGATGAATCATTCTGGCCAACAGCAATCCACATCCGAAGGGCAGGATGATGCCTGCGAGCGAAATTGCCACCGCCTTGCGCCCGTGTGTGCGCAGATGGCTGAACTCAAATTCCATGCCGATAAGGAAAAGCAGCAGGACCAGTCCAACCTGGCTGAAGGTAGCAATGATCTGCGCTACAGAAGGATCAAAAACACGAGTGAAGAGCTGTGGAGAGATCTTTCCGAACAGCGAAGGGCCTAGGACTAGCCCGGCCGCGATCTCCCCGCACACGCCGGGCTGTCCCATCTTTTTGAATAGCGCGGCAAAAATCCGGGCCGTCACCACGATAAGGGTCAGTTGAAACAATACTTTAAGAAGAATGTGCTCCATTCCCTATCCTGCTGGTTAGAGACAGGGTCTGAATACGAATTTGCGCCTGTCATCCCAAGTCGCTGCATGAGATTTCGGACGTACCTTGGACGTAACATCATCAGCCGCGGGTTCTGGACAGCGCGACGTTTCGACAGCCAACCATGCCGAAGATGCCCTTTTGCCTTCGACCCAAATGTTGGCAGGCTGAATGTCGCAGACCCCGGCGTGCCGTGGGCTAAGCGCTGAGTGCTGAATGCTAATGTACTGAAAAGATTGCAACATCATGGTGCATGGGGTCGAACTGGTAGAACCTCAGCCGGCGCGATGGCTCGTATTCGTATGTAATCTCCACTTTATATCTTTGCAGCGTATCTTTTCCGTTCGGCGAATGGGTTGCGGCGGGAACGACTATGCCAAAAGGCTTCATCTGACCCTTGTTATTTTCGTCTGGCACGAACATCGGAATATTCATCCACCAATGAACTCGGCCAAAGGTAAACCACGGACCTGAGCCGCCGGATTCGACTGATGACTGGAACTGGTTCTCCCACCCTCTTGCTCCGCCGAAGTCAACATTCTGGTAACCATGCGCGAAGTAGTCGCCGTTGATCAGGGTGACTTTTAAGGTCGTACCCCGGACCATCCATTTCGGGAAGTCGCTTCGGTTCCCTTCTTTGAACTCAGCGTACATAGTGTTGTTCACGTAGAACACAGTAAGGTCTGAATTTTTATCAACGTTCACTCCTCGGGGCAGTTTGGCGCGCTCCCTCCAGTCTACGAACGCCGCCCTCGCTTCATCGATCTTCAGCGCGGCAGTTCTGTAATCTCTGTTTGCCAAGGCCTGTTTACCGTCGCGGAAGGCTTTCCACATTCGTTTCTCCGGCGCCAGATCGCCTATCTGAGCAATTGCTTCCTCTTTTGTTTTACCGCCAAATACATCCTGTTCCCACTGCACCAGGGTCTTACCCATGACTTTCTTGTTCGCATTTTCTGTCACCTGCACCCGCGGCGGATGTGCTCTCCAACCCCAGTTGTAAGTAAGGTTGTAATATTTTCCCGGCGCCATCTTGATTTTGAATACCGTGCGCGTTCCCTCTTCCATATTAAAAAACGTCTGGTCCATGGCTATGTGTGGCATGGGTGGCATGCCGGGAGGACTAAGAGCAGGATCATCAAAATACATGGTGAAGGGGGAAAAGTCATCGTTCCCACGGCTGAGCACATCAATCGTGTAAGTTATGGTCCAGGGAACGTCTTTGACAGCCGTTGGGTCAATAAAAGCCACGTCCGACTCAATATGGGTGTCGTACCAGACCTGGTGGATGCTGACGTTTCCACCGATAACGCTACCATTGCCGTCCAGAATCGGAGTCACCTGCTGGACTTTTTCTGGTCCTTTGAAATGCAACAGAGGAAGCCCGCTGTATAAGCGGTCCCTGATTGGATTCCCTTCCAGAATATCTATGCCGCGCTGGAAATTTCTCGCAATGGTGCTTGGATCCAGCTTGTTAAACCGGCATGGCTTTATCTTGCAATCCACCTGGTCAAAAATCTCCACAAGATCATCCGACGGCGACTTTGGGGAATATTTTAGGTTTGGCGCGATTTCGTAAAGGTCGGATTCCGGAACCGGTTTGCATTCTTCGAAGCTCTGCGCACCACACAGCGCCGAAACAACCGGTTTACCGTCGTGGAGGTTGTAAGGCACCTTCGGCCTCGATGGGAGGGTGTTCGGCATCTCTTTGCCATTGCCGTCAAAGGCGTTCTCATAGTCAGTCTGCAGAAAATTAGTTCCCGGCGGATTCTGGTAAGGATTGCTTTCAGCAAAGCAACCGTGCGCCGTGGTAATGCGCGCTACACATATGCCGTCCTCTTGCGTGACACTCACTTGTGAAGCCGGAGGCCGAGGTTGCGGGTGAGGATGGCCCGGAGTTTGGGGTGTCGCCGGCAGAAAAGGACAGAGCTTTCCTGCATTCTGTGGGGATGCACCTGTGCCTTGAACGGGTGCAGGCGCCTGCTGTATCGGGCAGGCGCTTCCCATGGATTGCTGCGCCACGCAGACTCCGGCGAAAATCAACGCTACTGTTGCGGATTTCACGAAAAAAGGAATCAGTCTCATCTTGGCCCCCGTAGATCTTGAGCGATCTTCGCTGCCGGCCCGCTTTGTCTACCCTTCTACAGTCAGCAGTGGCGGCGGCCCTCCCCGTTTGGGTGGCCCGGTCTGGCGTTCTCGAGGCGTGATCCATGAAAGTCGCTGCGCGATTAATTCCGGCGTACTCTTGGCCGGAATTCCTCCCCACAAACCAACCGCTTCATTGCCGTACCGGAAGAGGTGCATTGAGCAATCTTCGCCTCCCATGTGATTAAAAAGTCTTGCCCGCAGCATCTTAAGATCCGCAGGTTCACCTGTCAGAAACAGCCATCCTTTGCCGGCGCCATATTTTTCAGCGAACGCGCGCAAGAGCGATGTTGTATCGTGCTCCGGATCCGTAGTGATGGAGTAGATAAATACGCTTCGCCCCAACTCCTCGCCTATCAGCGGCTGCACCTGGGAGACAGTTTCAATGTGACAGCAACTGGCCTGATCGCGCACGGCCATGCAGTTGATCAATACAATTCTTGGCCGGACAAGATCATCGTAAAAGCGGGCAATCTGATTATCATGCGTGCGCACAAGAACATTAGGAATATAGCTGGCATGGGCGCCCGCCTTGGGAGGCGGTTCACACTGATGGAGACCTTCCTGAATGGAGTGGGCCGCTGCTCTCGCCAAAGCCCTGATCAATATTTTCCCCGGATGCGGCATTTAACGCTTCCTCCTTCGCCCTTGGTCACTGATTCAACTTCGGAGGCCGGCGGCGCGCAGGCGGATTTTTCCCCTGCTTCGCAGGCTTGGATTCAGTCTGCGTCTTCGCTTCTTTAGGCGGAACTATGTCCCAGCGAATCATCATGGAATGGTCTTCGTGCACCACGTTGTGACAGTGCATCACATACCGCCCATGAAAATCCTTCCAGCGCATGAAGATTTCAATCTCATCATTGGGAAGCAGAGTTGTAATATCGCGGCGCGAGCCTCCGAAAAACACTGGCAGCGGCTTACGCTTGCACTGAAAGCACTGACCAGTTGTCTTCGGCGCTGCCGTTTCATTTGGTTCCTCAATCTGGTATCCCCGCATCGATTCTTCAGGGTTGCGCGTTTGGATCGCTGTCCGCTTGAAAGGCCTGCCGTTGACCTTCATTAACAAGAATTCCGTGAAATGGGAATGAATGGGATGTGACCAGTTTTTGCCTTCGTTGCGTATTGTCCAGACTTCAGCGCTGCCCTCTTCGATCTCAGCGTCCGGTGTGGTGAGGCCCGTGGCTGGTTTCCCGTTCACGGTCCACAGTCCGCCGCGGTAGTCAAAAGCCCATATCCGCCGCTGCTTTACTTCTGTCGGGTCCACCGCCGGTGTCTCACGAAGCTTGGCGGGAATGCAGCTATGATCCGGCCCGGTCGCCTCGACCACATCAAATCGCATCATGTCCTCACCTGGCTCGACGAGGACTCGACCAGTGGGCCCCTTCCCGCTGAGTTGTTCCAGACGGTTCTGCAAATAAACGTGCTCCCCCGCCTTGAATTGTGAGAAGTCAACGATCGCGTCCACCCGCTGCGCAACGCTTAAATAAATGCTGTCCGCGCAGACTGGCTCATTAAGAAAATTGCCGTCGCCGGTCAGGATAATGAACGCATGCTTATTTTCCCTGTGCTCACCAGTCGCCAGAAAAACCTGATAGAAGCGCGAAGGGCCGCCGTTGAGAATGCGCAGACGATACTTTCTGCGTTCCACCTTGAAAAATGGCTGAATCCGCCGGTTGATTGTGTACTTGTCCCCGAGAAGCCCATCGGTATTCAATCGGTTGAAGACCGGTTGCCCGTTCTGGTCAAACCGCACATCGTGCAGGATCAGCGGGATATCGTACTTATACCTTCCCTGCGAGTCCCTGGGCCCACTGGGCAATCGGAGCCCCTTGCTTTCGTCGCCCGCGTCCTCATCATCAAAAAGCAGGAAGAAACCTGCCAAACCCGCATAAACATTGGGCGCGGTGAAATCCATCATGTGGTCGTGGTACCACAGAGTGGTCAACTTCTCCTTGTCATCGTGGCCCAGGGGAAAGCAGCAGTAGTGATGGTCCCAATACTGTCCCGAACCGATGTGGTCCATTGGATAACCGTCGCTCTCTGACGCGGTATGCCCATTATGGAGATGAGAAGTGGTCATGGGCATGGCAAACGTTACATTGCGTTTCCCCAGAGGAGGCAGGTTATTGTGTCTGCGAACCAGGATCGGTTCACCATACTTGGCATAATACGTGGGCCCAGGCGTCGCCTTGTCAAAACCCCACGACCAGCTTCCTTTGTCGTACGGGGGTTCGGGATGGTAAATCCACTGGAATTCGCTTTCTTCGATTTCGTAAAACTTCTTCGGCAGAAATTCCTCATAGCGCTGGTGGGCCAATGGGTCTGGAGGAGGATCCAGTTTAGCCACCGGCTGCTTTACCGGCGGTATATATAGTTCCCCTACAAATGGAGTGGCTTTGGGACTGGGCGCGTCAGGCGGCAGTCCGTCAGGAATACACAAACCCTTCAGCCGGTCATCGTCTTGCGCTTCCAATGTCGAGCCCAACAGGCCGCTCGCCCCGGCAGCAAGTCCTAACTTGACGAACTCTCGTCTCCGTATCATCTGCTTATCGGCTGTTCACACGGACAACTATGCTGAAATTTGAGTGATGTACCCAGCCCCCATCCTCATATACGCAGGCCAGAAAAATTCCACGGTGGTCGCTCTTTGTGATTAGACAATAGATAGAAGTGTTTTTGCGGACGTGGCGCTTTTGCACTATGGAACCCGCCTCAGGTCTTAGGAGGCGTTTACATCCATGAATTTAGTACCCTTCCTGGTTTTGCCAATGTGACCATGCCGACGTTGCTGTCTGCCTTTAGCTCAAAACCATCGCGGGCTCTCTGCTGACTGCTATTGTTCAGTTGCTCCCCACACGAATCGCGAGGCTGAGTAGTTTGCCCAGGAAATTTGTGCTGAGAGAAGCAGAGTTTTCCAGCAGGAGCGCCGCTGCATTCAGAAGAGGACTGTAATTTTCAGGCGCCGCAAGATTGTCTTTTGCCGGACCATTAATCACCGTTCCATATGGATCGAATCTTGAGCCGTGGCACGGGCAGTCCCAGCTTTTCTCGCTCGAATTCCACGTGACTATACAGCTCAGGTGAGGACAAACGGCTGAGCGCCGATGGTAGACGCCCTGCTCGTCACGGTAGATAGCCAGCTTGATCCATCCATCTTGCAGCGTGGCCCCCTGCCCTGGAGCGATCTGATCAATGGACGCGACGTCCGGGTCTTTCACCCAGTCCGCAAGTTGCTCCGCCACGTTGAGATTTTCCTGAGTCAATTCAGCAAAGGCGCGGATCGTGATGCGGGATGGATCATAGAGTCGCGCCCAGCGATGGTTGCATCCCGCAATCAAGTCTCGCAGGAGAAGGCCCGCAATGGTGCCATGAGTCATTCCATGGCCCGAGTCTCCGGTGGCAATGTAGACATTCTGTTTGCGCAATGGATGCCGTCCAATGAAAGCTAGCCCATCCACTGGCTCCATCACCTGTCCCGACCATCTGTACTCAACTTGCCCCAATTTGGAAAACCGCTCGCGTGCCCACGCTTCAAGCCGTTCGAACCGTTCCTCGTAGTCATCAGCCTGGCCGGTTTTGTGGTCTTCGCCCCCGACAATCAGCAAGTCATGGCCTGATACTCCGCCCTCTTGCAGGCGGACGTAATGGTAAGGATCGGGAGTGTCCCAGTACAAGGCGCGCGCCACCCATCCGCGAGGAACCTGGGCGGCTATGGCGTAACTTCGGTAGGCGGCGTTTGCAGTGTAGAGGCCGTAAGTTTCAGCAATTGGCGCGTTCGTGGCAATAACAACCGAATTGGCCTGAACGGCTGGCCCGGCAGCGGTCCGCACCAACGCCGGACTGCCGCCCTGAACATCCGCCGCATGAGTAAAGCAAAAGATTTTTCCTCCGTTACGTTCAATTCCACGGACCAGCCCGTGAATATACTTCAGCGGATGGAACTGCCCTTGTCGAGGGAAACGCAGGCACGGCCCCGTGTTGAAATTCTCAATAGGAACGCGAGTCGCCCATTCCACCATGATGCCCGCGCGCTGGGCCGCCTGCAGCTCTTCCTCAAGCTCGAGTAGATCTCCCTCCGGAGGAACAAACAAATATCCATCGAGCCGCTCGAAATCACACGAAATATTTTCAGCGCGTACAATCGCCTCAATCGTATCGATGGCAACGCTGTGGCTTTCAGCCGCGAGCCGGGTCAACTCTCCGCCGTGCAACCGCTCAAGCTCATAATAGCGATCGTCCAGTGCTGTGGAGAGATGCGCTGTCGTCCGTCCAGTATCGCCGCTTCCGATTTCGCCATCTTCCAACACCACCACAGACTTTCCCGCTTGAGCCAGCAGATATGCAGTGCTAAGTCCTGCGATCCCGGCGCCGATGATGCAGACGTCAGCGGAAATATCAGCCTTCAAAGCAGGATGCGACGGTCCGCGCTTGGCTTCAGCCCAGACCGGCATGTTGCTGCCAGAGGTGTTATTTGTCATATGTGTGGCGGCTCAAGAGCAGGGGGAAGCTCCAACCGGCAGGTCTTGTAACAGATTCCCTTGCGAAAGAGACACGCGCTATTTACAGACTTGCGTGACGAAAGTAACGTAGGCAAGAGCCGTCATCTCGAGACATATCCGGCTTTGCCGGATACGTGGAGAGACCTGTTGTTTGTTCCTCGCCTGCCGCCTTTTCTGCATCCTTATATATCGCCTTTTCTGCATCCTTAATATATAAGGGGTGGATTATGCCCGCTAAGAAACCAAAAAGATGGATCGCGAAGGTAACAACCGACTCCACGCACCCACCGAAAGGCCTCTTCAACAGGAGCGCTGCCACCATCGCGCGGAGTCTGGCTTCAAAGGAGGTTTCACCCAAAGGCCCCGGATCAGGAATGCCCATGCTTACCTACTACATCAACCGCGCAGGACGTAGCCTGAGCGCTGGTAGACGCGCCGAACTGGAAAAAGCCAAATCGCTAATCTCAAAACGCGTCGCACGAGAGAAGAAGCGCGCCGCCTGAACTACATTTCTAACAAACGGGCCAGGCAGCGCACCTCGCCCCTGGTCGGCTCGCAGACTCTCAGTCTCTTGAATGTGCATGCTCTTCAACAGTTTTTTCCACTTCCACAGGTATCCGATGTGCGTTCGCATAAGCATCATGGCGGATACCGGTGACCTGCCACGACACCTTTAGGCCTGGTTTTCCGCCTGCAATGAGAAAGCGGTTATCGTTAATTTCCTGGGCGACATAAACGGGAGCAGCGCCACCGATACATGTAAGCTGATATCGAAAGTCCTTGTTGAGTGCCTCAAAGTAATCAGGCAGCGTGACTACGGCCTTTCCGCGCGAATCCAGCACCGCCACACCGTTGTAGATGTTCATCATGTCCGGCGATTCCACGAAGGAATGCAATAGATATTTATTGTCAGGGTCGAGCGGGTGATCGATTTTGAAAGAGCCAGCCTGCTTATTTAATGGGCCGAAGAAAGTCGCGCCGTCAGCACCGAGAAACTCGTATTGGGAGTTCGAACCAAAGGCAACATTAAAGCTGTTGAGGCCGGGGGCAAACACGATCGAACCATTCACCGTCGTATTGCTGGCACTAAGGGAGGTAGTAAGGTGTATCGTGCTGCCTACGATCAGTGTGCCCGTCTGGGTGTTGTTGATTAATGGAGCAGTGCTGTCGAAGTGGAGGTCTACACCGCTGAAAGTCAGACCATTGGTCGTTGGAATCAGAGCGAACGATGGTGGCGGACTCGCTAAGGTCATATCGAAGCTGCTGTCGGAGATTCCAACGGAAGTCGTAATTGCACTTGTACCAGATCCGCCTCCCGTTCCCTCACCCTGTGCCCGCACCCGCCAGCGATAGGTAACCGCACTGCCGCTTAGATTTTCAAATTTGATAAAACTATTGCCGCCAACAAACTGAACCCCTGACAGCTCAAACCCTCCCGTGATGTTGGCCAACATGACTGGACGATCGTTTCGATCACTATTGAAGATTCCGCCGTAAATGGAAACTCCGGTCATGGACTGAGTGCTCCCAACACATTGTCCGAACGTACTCTGCGCGCTATGGAGTGGAACAAAATTAGTTGCGCTGAAAAGAACCGCCGTATCGGTCAAAATATCAATATTGGAGTAAATACCATTCTCAGCGGCGATATTGGCTATGCCGATCGCGCCCAATCCTCCATTCGCTGTAGGTTGGGGCGTCGCAAGAATAGCCAGGTCGTGGAGGTTGTAAAGTTCCTGGAAGCAATACTGGCCACTCCCACCGCCAGCGGCGTTGTCGCGTCCCATCAGAATCCCTACTGTCGCGCCTGGGAACATGATCAGCTGAAAGTTGCTTAGCTCGATAAAGCCACTGCCGACCGTGTCCAGACATGCCGAACCAGCCGGGCTGCCGGTGAGATTGCAGGTGATCTTGGTGCCAAAATCTGTCCCGGTACTATTGAACAATGTCTGCGCGCAGCCCCTGAGGCGGAGACCAGGCCTGTTGGTGAGGTCGAGCGTGTGAGCAAGGAGAATCGCACCATTTGACGGTGTGCACGGCAATTCCACAATCTGTTGATTGTTGCTGCGCGCATTGTTAATACAGGTTTGCAGGAGTCCGCTCATGTCAGTTGAGCCGGTCACATCGATCGTGCCATCCGCACGGCAGTCACGGGAATAATTTGTATCTACGATTCCGGCAAAGGTTCCGACCTGGGCACGCGCTACAGTCGCACCAACACAGAGCACTAGGAGAAGCACTGGCCTTATGAAGTTTGCTGCGAGCCTCACCAGGTGCGTTCGCCTGGATTCCGATGAAATAGTTTCTGCTTGAAAAGACGTTGGGGAAGAATGGAGTTTCATAAAAGATCCTTTCTGAAAATTCAGCAGAGTTCCTGCTTTGGGAAAAATTATCACAGCCCGCGCAGCGGCAAATGAATGTGACCTGGATTTAAAGGACAGTCGGACGGTCCATCGATCTCCACCGCAACGGTGTACTTTCGACCAATCTTGTCTATGGCCTAATTTGGATAGCAGGAGCGCTCAGGAAGCGCGCCGCCGCTTAAACGCCGCCATCCTGCCTCATTTGCTCGGCATCCAGACTTATAAGAACCAACGTACAGACGGTGCTTAGCACCGTCTCTGGATCATTCTCAAATTCAGGGGGAATCCATGCCGGAGAAAGAGACATTGGAACGTGCGCGCGAAGATGCGCGGGAAGGAAAATCACCCTCAACCCAGGCGGGCGAATTCGTCCGCGAAGAGATGCACCACATTCGCGAGGGCAAGCACGGTGCAGCATCATCACAGCAGGCGATTGCCATCGGACTATCCAAAGCCCGACGCGCAGGCGTAAAGCTGCCGCCGCCCAGCGCCGGAAAAGCTTCCGCAGAAACGCGGACAAAGGCGAAACGTGACCTGAGTCGCGGACGGTCTACACGCCGGCGCAAAACCTCAGTTCGACGCTCGCGGGCCACTCTGCGCGCATTGCGCAAAAAGGGCCACTCCGCAGCTTCGCGCAGCAGCCTTTCGCAGCAGGCACGTCGTGCAGCTCGACGACCCACCAGCGCATCCCGCCATGGTGCGGCACTGAAAGCCGTACGCACGAAGGGCAAGACAGGCCTGCGACAGGCACCTCGCAAACCCGCCCGCACTCGCACGGCACATCGCCGAGCAGCGTAGCTGAAGTTGGGAGCGCAGCCGCCCTCGGCTGCGAATACGTTCATGTCAAGAGCGGAGATTGCTCGTCTACGGTGGGTACTGACCCACTTTTCGTGTTGAATTCCTCTGCAGTGACTGATTGCTGATTGCTGAGTGCTTCTTAGTGAAATCCGGCAAGTTTCATGGCTTTCTGTACTTCCGGATTTTTCATAAAGGTTTTCCAGACAAACCCGGTACGCGCATTCTCTGCCATGAGCATGGAGATTCCAGTATCGATGCCGATGACATCCGGATTCACCCAATGCGTCAAAGGATTGAAGGCATCCACAAACCCGTACTCTCCCCAGGCCTTGGGATAGCGTTCACGAATTGTGCGCAGCACCTTGAGCGTTTCACCGGGTACGAACGGCAAACTCCCTGCAGCTGCGGCAGGCACAACTGTGCCATCGATCGGACCTTCCGCAGGCGGCCCTCCCCAGGCAACATATCCGTGAACTGAATCTGAAGCCGTAATTCCCCACAGCTTCTCCGTGTAGTCAGGAAATTGATCGGCAAGCGAGAGGCAAAACAACATGTGGGCCCGCGTCGCCTTGACTGAGTTCTCAAAATAATTCGCATAGGCATCGCGTTTGTTGCGAAAATCAAACCAGGCATGTGAATACTGATGGATAAACAGTGGTGCGGCCCCGGAAATGTATCTGATTCCCTTGTATTCGATCGTGGGTCGCTTCCAGGCCGCCCAGGCACTCGGCCCAATCGGCTTTGTTGGTGAGCCGATGGCCAGCAGATAAAGCATCATCAATTCGTTATAGGTGTCCCATCTGGCTTGCGTGAAACCATCCTCGGGCTTCCAGGCCATTGAAAATGTAGGACCGCCATTGAGCATCCACGGCCAGTCCACGCGTTCGTAGATCTGCGTGGCCAGGGACGTAATCTGCGCGTCCTGGAAGTATTTGCGTGCGGTCAGTACGCCGCAAAGCAGTATGGCGGTGTCAATGGAAGAAAGTTCGGAATTCGGAGCGCGGGCTCCGCTGTTCATGTCTATGAAATGGTAAAAAAATCCATTCACAGTCAGCAGTTTTGAGTTGAGTAGAAATTCAAGCGTAGAGCGCACACGCTTTCTTATCTCTGTAACCGATTCGTATCTGCGCTCGGCGCCGATGCACAGCGCTGTTAAACCAAACCCCGTCGACGCGATGCTGGCAAGCGAACGCGTGTCACCACCATTCACTAAAGCTCGGTCTTTAACCAGGTCAGTGTTGGAACTCGCTTCTTTCCAGAAAAACCGGAACGCTGCACGCTCCAAATCCTCCAAAAGCTTCTCATCTGCAGCCACATTTTTGTTCGGCGGTTCGATTGCCGATAGTTGTTCACACGAACTCCCAATTAAAGGACAGGCTAGCGCAGCTCTGCCGCACAGCGCGAGCATCTCGCGGCGGGTGATCTTTCCATCCTTGGCATGGCCGGCCATGAGATCACTTCTGTAGAGCAGGCCCGGTTGTGCCGCGAACTACAAGTTCCGGCTGAATGGTGATTGGACTGGAGACCAAATCGCGGCTGGCGATGCGGCGAAGCAGGACCTCAGCCGCTGTCTTGCCCATCTTGCGTAGCGGTTGCCGCACGGTGGTCAGCGGCGGATTTTGGAACGCGGCGCTCTGGATGTCGTCAAAACCAACCACAGACACGTCTTCGGGCACGCGCCGCCCGGCTTGTAGCAGAGCGCTGATGGCGCCTATGGCAGAAATATCGTTGAAGGCAAACAATGCCGTGAACGGCTCGTTCGCTGCCAGCAGCTTGCGCATGACCGCCCTGCCTACTTCAGGAGACGGCGAATCCTCCTCCAGTTGCCCAATGAGTCTTGGGTTCAGATTCAATCCTTTTTTCCTGGCCGCATCGCAGATCGCCTTCCAACGTATCTCAGTGTCCGAACTGAACACCTGTCCTTTGATAAACGCAATTCTGCTGTGGCCCAGTTCGATCAGATGTTGTAAGGCGAGGTCTGCAGCCTTCTGGTGGTCCAACGTGATGTTTGTGATGCCTTTAATTTCTCGATGACCTGATACAGTCACTACAGGAATCGGCAGATCATGGTCAAAGACGGTATCCACCGCAATCAGGCCCTCCACGGATCGCTCCAAAAGCAGCGTTGGGTATTCGTCAATCAGATCGGGCTTATGACGGTGGCTGGCAACAAA
>Ga0126381_100006880_pt1 | contig 12621 bp, 7 predicted proteins | sample PanSoiMetPlot_28_FD_96465 | JGI IMG/M metagenome (GOLD analysis project Ga0126381, IMG submission 96465) | Tropical forest soil microbial communities from Panama - MetaG Plot_28 | ecosystem: Environmental > Terrestrial > Soil > Tropical forest > Bulk soil | place: Panama | collected 2016-02-17
GAGCCTTTCGCGCGGCTCCAAGGGACCCTCCGCGCTTAATCAGATAGCCGGAAGCGGCGCCGCCGAAAAAATTTCCTAAATCGCTCGAGATAAAGGGAACCCATATGGCCAGGAGGCTGCTCTTCAAAGGAATGCCTTTAGCCACCAGATAGATGGGAAACCAATCCGTGACGAAAAACCACACCGGATCCGTCAGCGCCTTGGCGACAATCGTTCCCCAGGTCTGAGGCAGCGTCAGCAGCTCGGCCCATCCCGGCTTCGGCCCGCTGGTTTTCGCATCGGGGGGATCGACATCGGCAAGGATTATCTGGCCCTCGGTGTCGCTGATGCGCGGATGTTGCTGCGGCGTGTGGTACGCGCGCCGCCAGACGATAAGCCAAAGCAAACCGAGCAATCCCGGAAGGACGAACGCCGGACGCCATCCCCAGCGAAAGTACACGGGCAACACAAGAAACGGCGCGACGGCGCTCCCGATCGACGATCCGCTATCAAACACCGCGGTAGCCAACGCTCGCTCACCCTTCGGAAACCATTCGGAAACCGCTTTCGTGGCACCCGGCCAATTGGCAGACTCCCCGGCTCCCAGAAGGAAACGAAACGACGCGAAGCTATAGAAGCCCCTGGCTAGCGGAGTGAGAATCGAAACGAGGGAGTACCACAGCACGGAAAGAGTCAGCCCGCGCCTGGTGCCGATGCGATCCATCAACCTTCCGCAAAGTGTCTGACCGATGGAGTAGGCCACCCGGAAGGCGATCACCAGGTTGGCGTAGTCGGTATTGGTCCAGTGGTAGTCTTGCTTGAGATACGGCGCGAGCAAAGAAAGCGTCTGCCGGTCAATGTAATTGATGACCGTGGAGGCAAACAACAGCGCTGCAATCCACCAGCGCAAGTGCCGAAGGGGCCGCCGCTTGGTGGTCTTATCACCGATCATGCCGTGTCGACCGCGCTGGTCCTTCCTTCCATGCCGCGGCTCGGGAAGGCGAACCGCAGCTTACAGCTGTTGTCTCGTGTAGGTGCCTAAGCGAAGGCCTTTCTCTTTTCCGGGCTCAACAGTGCGGCCGAATCTTTGTCGAGGAAAACCGTCGTGTCCGCGTGGGTGCGGAGGATGGACGCCGGTACGAGCGGGCTGACTTCGCCTTCGAAGCAGGACTTTACGGCCTGCGCCTTTCGTGCCTCGGGAACGACCGCAAGGATTGCCTTCGACTTCAAGATCTGGCGCACGGACATGGAGATCGCCCTCTTGGGGACCTCCGATAGATCCGTGAACCAGGATTCGCCCACTTGCTGGCGTCGGCAGGCTTCATCCAGGTCAACGAGGAGATACGGTTCTTCGGTTTGGAAATCCGCGGGCGGGTCATTGAACGCCAGGTGGCCATTCTCGCCGATGCCGACAAAGGCGAGGTCAATCGGAGCTGCCAGCAACTCCGCCCCGACCCTGCGAACCATCTTCGGAACATCTCTGTCACCCTCGAGAAAGTGATACTTGCTAATGCCAGTCTTCTGAATCAAACGCTCGAGAAGGTATTTGCGAAAGCTCGCGGGATGAGACACCGGCAGCCCGACGTATTCATCCAGGTGAAACATCTCCACGCGCGGCCAATCGATGCCGGGCATAGTGGTCAGAGCGTCGAGGAACTCGAACTGCGAGGCGCCCGTCGCGGCAATGATTCGCGCCTGGCCGCTTTCCTGTATTGCCTTGCGGAGTGAAACCGCGGCCTGCTCCGCGGCAGCCCGCCCGAGGGCGGTCTTGTCTTCGTAAACCTTAATGACCATCGGGGAGCCTCAGCATCTTGGCCAACGTTCCGCCCATGATCATTTTGCGCGTGCGTTCCGAAACCGCGCAGGCATCGAACATCGCGTGATATTGCTTCACCACCGACTCGATCCCACCCAGACCGTTGTCCGAACCGAAAACGATTTTCACAAACGCGCTGGGGTCGCTGTCTGAGGGTTTTACCTTCCACTCCGGGCTCTGCCACTCCGTATTCGACCACCAGAAAATCCTCTGGAAATCCGCGAGGCGCGCCTGCATTTTCGTGAGCGTGGACCCGCTCAGATCGAAAAACACATTGGGATTCCACCTCGCGATTTCCGCGGCCCACTCGTATTCGGGGTTACCACAGTGCGCGCCGAGAACGGTGATTTTCGGAAAGCGCCGGGCAATTTCTTCCAGGTAAATCGGCCGCATGCGGCCCGAAGCCACGTCTTCCGGCTCGTCGAATTTTCTGCGCAGCACGATGCCGGTATGGAAAACGACGATCCAGCCATACCGGTTTGCCAGTTCGTAGACCGGGAAATACGACGGGTCGTTGTACGGCTTCTTCACAAACTCTAGCTCACCGAGGCCGCGGTAATCCATCGCGTGCAGTTCTTCCACTTGCTTGACCACGTCCGGAGCGTCCAGGTCCACCGAGCCGAAGGGGATGATCGCCGTGGGATGCTGGCGCGCCGCGTCGAGGACCACTTTCCGGTAAGGAAAAGGCGTCAGCACGCACGCTGTGAGATTCAGCCGGTCGGAGAGCTTCAGCAGGTCGCCGATGAAATTGGGGTTTTTCTCGTCATAATGCACGTGCATGTCCACGATGCGGTCTCGAATTTCTGGGGAAGCCAACACCCCTTCGCCCGATGGGAGCGAGTTGTACAAGGCTGGTCGCAGCAGAGCGGACCAACCCGCGGCTAGGCCGGCGTGACCGACAAACGTTCTGCGCGATAATGGATTACTCACTGGATTTCTCCTTTCCTGGCGTTCGCGGGTCTTTGCCCCGGTGGACAAGCGTGAACTATCGCTGCTCTCCTTCTTTAAGCAAAATCATCTTGATAGAACCAGCCAAGTCCTTGGCGACGAGATTTTAGCACCGAGCGTCGCCGTGGTAATGCCAGCCACAGGTAATATCCCTGTCAGGGATTCGACGGAAAGCCAAACGGATTGCCTGAAAAGACACGTCCGCGGGTAAATACCTGTACGCAGAATAGGGTTCTTCCTTATCCATCCCCAGGGTCTTGCTGCCCCCTTGTCGTTTAGGAAGATGTTTCGTTCCTATGACGGCAACCGAACGGCGGCTAGCTACGCGATTCAACTTCAAACTCCCCCTCCGCGTTCGGATTTCGAAATCTGCCGGGCCGGAGCGAGCCGCGGAATCTTCGAATGTCTCAGCGCGGGGGATGTATTTTGCGACAGATTTACCGCTACAAAAGGGCACACCGGTGCAACTCGTTTTTGCGATGCCGGAGGAAGTCAGCCACAAACCCACAGCGGAGTGGCACTGCACAGGTCATGTTGTTCATGTCCAGCCGAGCCGTACACCCCAGGGCGCCATCGGTGTAGGAGTGGCGTTTGACTGTTATGACGTTTTGCCTCTCGCTCGAGATCGTGCTTCGAACGCATGCTGACTAGGACAAAAAAAAGGCGGGCGATCGGGCTCATCCCGTCTTGCGTTACTCCCGGCGCGCGTTTGACCTGTTCCCATAAATATTGGGGGCGTGGCTCCTTAGGAAAACAACGTTTGAGACCCCGGATACGGTTTTCCGCCGTGCCGAGTCGGTCGCGGCACACCGTGGGATTCCACTTATTGAGTTTTGTGACTCCGTCTCGAGTTTGCGGGAGTGGTAGGACTGGATGCTTGCGCGTCGGCCTGTACCTCCTCGGGCGTTGGCCGCACCGACAACCTGGCGTATGGCCGACCAGTGGTTGAGAACCGCAGAGTCCAATGCGCTTTCTCGGCAAGCACGAGAGCCCCAAGACATCAAGATAGGTGCGTTTTTTCACTTGACAAAGATTCTTTTAAGAGCGTAAAGACTTTGAAAGCTTGAGACCTAGTCATCCTTCCGAGAACACCTCGTCCCGGTGCGTAGCAGGCCAGGCGTCCTAGGAGTCTCAGTGTGTTGCCTGTCCACTGCCCTCCGAGCAAGAGTCTCAACGAAGGGTGCTTTTAGGACGATGCCTTCATGGAGGCCCTCCCATGTTCGTCGGCCCACGGCGTATCCTCGCTCTTGGAGTCCTCGCTGCTCTGGTGCCCGTTTTCACCGAACAGGCAGCCGCTCAAGTTCAAGCCCCGATTCCCGGGCAAAACGTAAACATGGTTTCGGGGACGCAGTGGCCAGGAGGAGATCCTTTTCTCCAGAGACAGAACGAGCCGTCGGTGGCGGTATCTTCGCGGAATCCGCTGCACCTGCTAGCCGGGGCCAATGACTACCGTACCGTGGATTTGAACTTCTTCGCCACAAGAGAAACCGGAGACGCGTGGCTGGGAGTTTTCAAATCGTTTGATGGTGGCGCGACTTGGCAAAGCACATTGTTACCCGGCTATCCGCTGGACCAAACGCCGGAAGGACTTTCATCACCGCTAAAGACGCCTATGCAATTTCAAGCGGCATCCGACCCGGTGGTGCGCGCGGGCACAAATGGACTGTTCTTTTATAGCGGGATTGCGTTCAATCGCGACCAAAACAAGGGAGTGGTATTTGTCTCGCGCTATATCGACCTAAACAACAAAGAAAACGGCACGGCCACGACAACGACAATCAACAGCAACGCCGATCCGATTCGATACGTAGGCACAACGGTGCTGCAATCCGGGATTCGGGGACAGTTTCTGGATAAACCATGGATTGCGGTGGACATCCCGCGGGCGCGCGCAGGCACCTGCACGATTAAGGCTACCGAACCGGGGGCGCCGGGCGGCATGGTCACGCAGGTGTTACCTGCCGGGAACGTTTATATGGTTTGGAGCGACTTTCTAGGCCCAAGCCGTTCCGTGGCAGTCATTTTGTTTTCGCGGTCCACCGATTGCGGGGCAACCTGGAGCATACCGATGCGACTGAGCAGGTCCTTGCCGTTGAACCAGGGTGCTGCAATCGCAGTGGATCCCACCAGCGGATACGTGTACGTGGCGTGGCGAACGTTCGCGTCAGCGGCCTTTCCCAAACACACGGACGAGGATGGCGAGGCGGATGATCGGGAGACCAAAGAGACCAAGGACGGGATCGTTGTCACGAGATCGATTGACGGTGGTAGAACATTCTCGAAACCCACGCCGTTTGTGACTCTGCCGGCGTTCAACGCCGCGCAACTGAACAGTTCTACTTCATTTTTTGATGAGAGTACTCTGCCCACCAATGGCGGAGGACCGGAAATGCGGACGCTGGCTTTTCCCTCGATGGCGGTGGACGGGTGCGGACAGGTTTACGTAGCGTGGTCACAACGGGACCCACAGTCGATGGGAGACGCGAGAATCATGATGTCGACTTCCACGGATGGAACAAACTGGAGCGCGCCTTTCCGTGTCGACAATGGAGGGATCTCCGACGATTACGGGGACAACTTCACGAGGGGAAATCAGTTCATGCCTTCGCTGACGTTTGCTGGCGGCAGACTCATGGCGCTGTATTACGATTTGCACTTGGACCATACAATCGGGTCCTTCTCTCCTGCATACACCTCATTCAGTGCAGATGGATTTCCCGTCCCCGATAACTTGGGGAGATTGGTCCTGGAGCAACGCCTATCTGTGGGTATACCGGAGCCTGTTCCGGTTTTCGGGCCGTTCGTGAATGATGCGGGCCTGCAGACGATGCGACATGTTCTGGACCTGCGGGTGGCGCAGTTTACGCCAGTTGCCGCGGGGGGCGGTTGTCCTTCGGGATCCGTGAATTTCACGACGGCGCGCGTGTCCCAGTACAGGTTTGGCACGCGGGGAGATGGAACCTCGGAGATCCAGCAGCTAGAGGTTAATCCTCCGAACTTGCCAATCTTTGAGGGGGGCCTCGCGCCATTCCTGGGTGACTACGTGGAGATTGCCGGCTCGAATTTCAAGGAGACCGGAAATTCGTGGAGTTTTGATACTGCGGCGGCGACAGCTCCCGTTCATATCGCGGCGTGGACGGACAATCGTGACGTCCAGGCGCCGACGCCAAACGCACAAGGCCTCGTGGATTGGACGAAGTACACTCCGGTGAATCTGTCTGGTTCACAACAAAGCGTGTTTGATCCGACGCAGATGCGACCCGCGTGTAACCCAACTGCAACAGCGAGCCGAAACCAGAACATTTACAGCAGCCGTATCACGCAGGGATTGGTGGTCGGATCGCCGCAGACATCCAAGCCCTTGAGCACGGCGTTGCAGCGAGCGTTTGTGATCTTGGTGCAAAATTTCACCGAAGTGGAGCGAAGCTTCCGGTTGTCGATAGCCAACCAGCCGAGGCTGGCAAACGGCTCTGCCGATCCCAACGGCTTTGCATCCTTTGTCGCCACGACGAACCCGCCGCCAGCGCCTCCTTTCGCCCCGACAACAAGCATAGACGTTACGGTGGGGCCACATGACGGTATTACGCGGCCGCTATTCGGATTGTCGAGTAATCCGACCTCCAGCATCACCGTAAACGTTCAGGAGATAACCGCACCGCAGGGAAACATCGTGGCGAATGGGCTCTCAAGCTTCGTGGTACTAAATGCGGATGGTACGGTGCCAGGATTGATCAATCCGGATGGGGCGCCCGCGAACACCAGCATCTTGGGGGTGGAAGTATACAACCCAAACGTATCGAATCCCAACGTATCGAACCCCAACGTGTCGAACCCCAATGTGTCGAATCCAAATGTATCCAATCCCAACGTATCAAACCCCAACGTGTCGAATCCGAACGTGTCCAATCAATCGTTCGCGACCACACTGGCGTCCGGAGTGGCGATACCAAACGTATCGAATCCGAACGTGTCCAATCCCAACGTGTCCAATCCCAACGTGTCGAACCCGAATGTGTCCAACCCCAACGTGTCGAACACGTCGCTAACCACGAATGGTCCAGTAACGGATGCAAACTACGCGGTCACGAACAACGGAAATACTTCGGCGTCGTATCACGTTGCATTAGTGAGCGCACAACCGGTGACAAGCCCGCTGCAGCTTCTGGTCAATAAAATCTACGCGACGCCAGTGGCGGTGGAATGCTCGCTGGGGTTGCAACAAGCGAACGTGCTCTTGGCAAACGTGAACAATGTGCCGATTCAAGCCGTGGCGAGCTTCAATGCGACCGACACTGCCATCACAAATCCAAGCCTGAGCAACGCAACTTTTTCTCTGGCGCCAGGAGAACAGGGATTGTTGACATTGCGTGGACCGATCACCAGCGACGCGATGAGAGCCATTACGAACGGGCAACTGGCACCAGTGGTTACGTCCCAGGCGGCGAACACGGATACAAATACTGTTCCTTTTAGCGTTCCAGGAGGCGGCCCGGCGGGAGGATTGTTCGTCCTGACGGGGCTCGCGGATGCGGTGAGCGGGACACCTTACAACGCGCAAGTAGCGTACATCGGAGGAAAGGCGCCGTTTGTCTGGAGCATCACTGCTGGGACGCTACCTTCGACGAGCGACGGGGGGCATCTAGCGCTGGATGCGGCCACAGGGGTAATTTCCGGGACACCTGGGTGCCTTCCCGGTGAGCTCTGCCTATCTCCCGCAATTGTCCCGTTTACCATCCAAGTGACGGACGCAGTGGGGAATGTAGCGTCGCAGCAGATGAGCATTCGCGTGGTGCAGTTGCTGTTCGTTAACACGATTAGCCCGTTGGCGAACGCTACCCAGGGGACGAACTACGGACCTGTGAACCTCCAAACGAATGGAGGAGGCATTCCGCCATACAATTGGACGCCGGTGGCCGGGATCGACGGAATGGCGGTCGATAGCAATGGAGTGCTGAGTGGAGTACCTACGAATACAGGGTCGTTTACCTTTACGTCGACGGTGACGGATAGTGCTTCGCCTCCGCAGGTGGCTAGCAAGTCGATCACCGTTAATGTGGTGCCTTCAACCCCCGCGCCACCGGCAGGCGGTAGCAACCTGCTTTTCGACAATTTCAACTTTGCGGCAGTGGCCCAGCAGGCCGGGGGACCGCCTAATCCGACGACATTCGTCTTGGCGTCGCCGACGCAGATCACGCAAGTGGCGGACTATCACTGGAACAACGCGACTGGAGCCGCGCCCGGAACGATTGGCATTCAAGAGGTCGGAGTCGTTGAAGGCGGGTTCTTCGGCTCGTTCAAGGCAGTGGGCGTATCCGGGCAGAACAACACGCCAAACGCCGCTTGGGTGGCAACACCCAACACTGCGCTGCCCGCGGGCACTTTCTCCATTGTCGACTCCGGAGCAGGCACGTGGTCGTATAACGAAACGTCATTCAACTCTTCAGGACAGCTCAATTGCGGGTTCACGCGTGTGTGGGGTTACGCACTTAACGTGTCGGCGCTAAACTTCGTTACGCAGCCTGGTAACGCGACGGCTTCCCCGCAGTTGATACCGCCATTTCAGGTAAAGGCGACGGACAGCTCTGGAGCTGGTCTGCCGTTCTTTGCGATCACAGTAAAGCTGGGATCGGGAGCGGGGAACCTGTCAGGGACGCTCACGCAAACTACAGGAGCGACGGGCGTTGCAACATTCAATGATCTGGCGATTGACACCACGGGGACAGGATTTACCTTGACGGCGTCGGTTGGCAATGTAAACGTGACGTCAAATGCCTTTGGCGTCGGCCCACAACCAGCAACCAACACTGCGGTTAGCACTGCGTCAAATTCTGTAGTGGTGAATTGGACCGCCAGCACGACTCCGGGGGTTGTCGGGTATAGCGTTTATCGTGCGAGTCAAGTCGGTACGGGTCCAATCTCAAGCTTTACCCAGGTCGGTGCAACCGACTCTGCGACGCTTTCTTTCACGGACCCGGGTGCTCTCGGGACGTGCCCTCCAACGACATACTACTACTATGTGGTTGCGGTAGGTCCGGGTAGCTTACAAAGCACGCCTTCAACGCAAGCATCGTCCGGTCCCCTTGGGGGTTGCTAAGATTCGCGTCAATCGTCATCGTTGGACCGTAATTTCCAATTGGCAGTCAATTTGAGTGGAGGCGGTGACGGGCATCGCTGATGAGCGGGTCGGAGTCGGTGCCTTGCTTCATTGCCAAGAATGCCTTGTAGGAGTCGGCGGCGGCGGGACTCTTCATACCTTCCTGTGCGCGGCCGAGATAGTAATAGACAGGCGGAAAGAAGTGGTAGGTCGGGAACTCATCGAGAAAGAGCGCCGTGGCTTCGCCTCGGCGCTTGAGGCAATTCTCGAGCTCTGAATAGGCTTCAGGAAAAGCGTTAAGTTCGATATAAGCGCGGGCAAGGTCGAAACGTCCCATCCAAGTGTCCGCCAATTTCTTGGCGTCTTCGAAAAACTGCAAGGCGCGGCGGGGCTGATCGCGCTGGAGCTCCCTCTCCCCCTCGACAAGATTGGCGTAGGCTTGCCCATCGGTCTCGAGACTTTTGCGAAGTTCAGCCGCCAAAGTTAGGGCCTGTTGAGGACGACCCGCACCGAGGTATACGCGGGCGGCCAGGTACTTCACGCTATCATCGCGGCTGGCTTTCAGAGCGCGGTCCGCAGCGGCCAGAGCGGGTTGGTTGTGTCCCAAGAGCAAGTCAGCCTGGCCCAAAACGGCGAGCTTCGAGGCAGCTTCTTCGGGAAGCTTGTTAGCTAGGTCGCTGGCGACTGCGTTCTCGAGAAGGGATAGGGAATCGGCGGGCCGACCTTCGTATAGGGCGAGGTCGGCGAGGCCGTCGACCGCGGTTGAAGCGCCCGTCAGACTTAAGGCTTGCAAATGGGAATAAGTCTCTTTGGCATTGGAGACTTGACCGTCGGCCAGCTGCGAGAGAGCGAGTCCGACATAGGCTTTTTCGAATGAGGGGTTTAGGTCCAAGACGGCGCGCTGTTCCTTAATAGCCGTGAAAAAATCTCCGCCGTACATAGCGTATAAGCCAAGGTTGTTTCTCTGGGGCACATTTCTGGGATTGATGTCCATGGCGCGCCGGCCGTTCTCGAGGGCTTTGGGCATGTCACGCAGTAAAAAGTAAGCTAAGGCTAGGTTGGCCACGCCAGCTGAGTCCGCAGGATACTGCTCCACGAGTTTTTTGAACTCGTCGAGGGCCTTCTGGGGTTCGCGAGCGTGGAGGTAATAAGCGCCGCGGGTGCGAAGTTTCTCGCGTTGGCTCATTGAATCGATTTTGGCGAGCGCCTGTTGGTAGTACGCCTGGCCTTCTCGGCGGTGGCCGAGATTCATCAGGATGACTGCGACACCTGAGTAAGCGCGACCCATATTCGCGTCGAGTTCGATGGTACGCTTGAAGGCCTGGACGGCCTCATCATATTTGCCAGCCCACTGGAGATCCTCAGCCGCAGCATACTGGTGTGCCGCCTCAATGGAACTCGAGGTGAACGTTTCGGCCTGCGCGAGTTGGATCCACGTTGGGGTAGCGTCGCCGAGTGCGGTGCGAACGCGAGCGGCAAGCTCATCGACAACGTGCAAAACGGATTCCTTATTCCGGGACACGGCTTCGCTGCTGACGATGGTCTTGCCGGTCATGGTATCGAGAGTTTTGCAAGCGACAGTGTAGCCATCACCATGGCGCGCGACGGAGCCCGCGACGATCACCGCTACGCCTTCGCGGACGCCGACGAGTCTGGCTGAACTCTCGTCCAGATGAGTGGCGCCCGGGCGTATTTGCAAGGCGACCTTGTGGGCTTGGCCGCGGTCGTACAAAGTGACAAAGGACGCTCCTTCCAAAGCTATGCCGAGCATAGGCTCGAGGGTTCCGTCGAAGACCGGGTCGGGGGTGTTGTTAGCAAAGTCAGCAATCAATACGGAGACGGGCCTGGACCTGACCGGGACATGAACCGCAAATCTCTGCCGCAGAAGGAAACCTCCCACCGCGACGAACAGCACGACCACGAGAGCGATCCATTTCCAATGGGCGGCTCTTACTAGCAGGCTCGGCGGGGCTGCGGCAGCAGCAGCAGAGATGACCCGGGAAGCTGAAGCCGACCGAGTTGCGGAGGCGTGACCTGAAACGAGGCCTGAGCCAATGTCCCGCCTGAGACGCTGGAGGTCGGTGCGAATGTCGGCTGCGCTCTGGTAGCGCAGATTGCGATCGCGTTCGACAGCTTTGTCGATGATCTCTTCGACCTGCGGGGGTAGTTGGGAGTTTATGACCGTTGCGGGAATCGGTCCACGGTTCAGAATCGCTTCCATGATGACACCGGAAGTGCGCCCCGGGAAGGCTAGCTGGCCGGTGGCCATTTCGTACAGAACGAGGCCGAAGGAGAACAGGTCGGTGCGGTTATCGAGTTCTTCGCCGCGAATCTGTTCGGGGGACATATAGGCGACGGTTCCGACCGTGGAACCAGGAGACGTAAGCATTTCTTGCGCAGTGATGGTCGGCATGGCCCCGACACCTTCGGCGACGAGCGCTGTGGGGGCGAGCTTGGCCAAGCCGAAGTCGAGGATTTTGGCTTGGTGACGCTTGGTCACAAAGATGTTCGCGGGCTTGATGTCGCGGTGGACGATGCCGCGAGTGTGGGCGGCATCGAGAGCATCTGCGATCTGGATACCAAGGTCAAGCACTTGTTCGCGCGGCAGAGGCTTTCCTTCGACAAGGTGTCTTAGAGCTGCGCCCTCCATGAACTCCATGACAATGAAGTGCTCTCCGTCTTCTTCGCCGATGTCGTGGATGGTACAGATGTTGGGATGGTTAAGGGCGGAGGCAGCTTCGGCTTCGCGCCTGAAGCGCTCGATAGCGGCGGGATTGTGTTCGGTTTGAGGAGGAAGGAATTTGAGAGCGACGAGGCGCTTCAGACGGGTATCTTCCGCTTTATACACCACGCCCATGCCGCCGCCGCCCAACCTCTCGACGATGCGGTAATGCGAAATAATACGTCCGAGCATTGCTGTGAGCTGTCTTTCTGCGCATGTTAGGTCACGCACCTAGGCAAGTCAATGAGACCGGGAAATTCGCGAGGCGAAAAATCTCCGACAAGATGGCGCGGCCCTACCGGGACCAATCGCTGCTATAATCGCGTTCCCGTTCCTCCGACGCAATTCAAAGATGGCGGGTGTTCCATGGACTGGCTAAAAACCCATGAGTTCATGGCGATTTGGCTGGCAGGAATCGCGCTGATCCTCATCTTCGTCTGGGACAGACTGAACAGTCGGAAACAGCACAGAGAAACATCAGCTCAGTTAAGCATTTCGCAAAAACAAGTCGAGGCATCACAGAGTAATGCGGCTGCTGCCAAAGCAAGCGCCGAGTATCTTATTCGCACCGAGCGTGCTTGGGTGATGGCGGAGCTCGGCTGGTCGGAAAAGTCGGTGTTGCATGTAGTGCAGAGCGCCTCTAAGAGTGAAGAGGAAGGCACGGTCGAACGCGTGACCGCAAATGTGAAGTTGACTTGCAAGAATGAGGGCAGAAGTCCCGCCTGGGTGGACAACGTATATGGTCATCTAGAGATTCTCCCGGCGGGTTCGACGCCAGGCAGTCCAAATAGGAGCGATGGCCGGAATTTTGGACCAATCGGGCCGCTCGGTGTGGGCAAAGAGCAGTCTAGGAGTCTTGATCTGACTTGCTTAGGCGGCGTAAAGCGCGGCGAGTTTCTGAGCGCCTACATCGTTATCGAGTACCACGATATTTACGGATTCAAAAGGGAAACATTCCTCGGCTATAAAATTGACCCATCTAGTGGTGGAATTGATCGCCAAGATGATTCGCCCGAACGTAACCGGAACACCTAATAGCAAGCTTCCGTTTCTCGCCGCCTA
>Ga0126381_100006881_pt1 | contig 12621 bp, 11 predicted proteins | sample PanSoiMetPlot_28_FD_96465 | JGI IMG/M metagenome (GOLD analysis project Ga0126381, IMG submission 96465) | Tropical forest soil microbial communities from Panama - MetaG Plot_28 | ecosystem: Environmental > Terrestrial > Soil > Tropical forest > Bulk soil | place: Panama | collected 2016-02-17
CGTGCGCCGCCGCGCGATGGCGCGATCGATGTCCATTACCAGCGCGTTCAACCTCTCGCGGTTCTCGTTGCTCTCGTGCTCGATGGCGTAACCGCGCTGCGTGCGATTGCTGTGTTCGGCTTCCATGGCGTCGACCGCTTCACCCTTATGGAGAATTTCTTCGCCAATCCTGGCAAGTTCCTCGTCAAGCGCCGCCGCTTCGGCCTCCAGTTGAGCGAACCTGCTCGCCAGCACGACGCGCAACTTGGCCCGCATCTCGTCGCGCAGCTTGGCATAGCGCTCAGCCTTGCCGGCCTGGCGCTTCAGAGAATTCATCTGCCGCGTGACTTCGTCGAAGATGTCATTGATGCGCGCCAGGTTGAGCTTGGCGTCTTCCAGGCGGGCTTCGGCGAGCCGCTTACGGGTTTTGAACTTGGTGATCCCAGCCGCCTCTTCGATGATGGCCCGGCGGTCCGTCGGCTTGCTGCTGAGAATCTGGCCGATGCGGCCCTGCTCGATGATCGCGTAGGACTCGGGGCCGAGCCCTGTGCCCATGAAGATGTCCTGAATGTCGCGGAGCCTACAGAGCTTGCCGTTGAGTAAATATTCGCTCTCGCCCGAGCGGAAGAGCCGGCGCGTTACCGCGATCTCGCCTGCTTTGAATGTCCGCTTGAATTTGCGGCGCCGAATCTTGAGGACTACGTGTGGGGCTGCGATGCTAGCTCCGCTTCCGTCTGTTGCTGAAGCTTCTGGTTGACCTTCGGGACCTTCGCCGGCTTCCTCGTCGCTCTGGCCCGGACGCACCTCTTCCATGTAGCGCTCAGCGTCTTCGGCCTTTGCCGAGCGAATCGCTGACTCATCCCAGTCCTCTTCCGGCAACTCATTCTGGATATCGATTTCCGGCGTGTCCGTCTCGCCGTACACTGCGGGATCAATCAGGGTCAGTGTGACTTCCGCCATGCCCGTGGGTTTGCGATCACGCGTTCCGGCAAAAATGACGTCCTGCATGTTCACACCGCGGAGCAATCGCGCTGACTGCTCGCCCAAGACCCACGAAATTGCATCGGAGAGGTTCGACTTGCCGCAGCCGTTCGGCCCGACGATTGCAGCCACACCCTCACCTTGGAACTTCAGCTCCGTCCGGTCACAGAACGACTTGAATCCGAGGATCTGTAGCTTCTTTAGTTTGAGCAACTTACACTCCTTCTGCGGCGCAAACCTTGAACTGAAAAGAAGCCCTGCTCACACAGTCGCCGCAGCCGTCTAGAAATCCCGGCGCCGACACCAGAGCAACTTTACTTGCGTTCGACGGGGGCGTCAACTTAGAAAACCCAATATTTTGTGTCTATTCGGATAAAGCCCCATTGTATTGCACCTGTATTGCGGCAATCGGGTCGCCAACCCATCTTCTGAGAAAAAAGAGGACGCAGGACCGCCAGGCGCGACTGTGCCACCGGAAGGTAAGAACCACGAGAGCTAAGCAAATTGTACGACCGGGATCCGGCCGATTCAAACCGAAAAGAGGCGGGGTTATTTCAGTGATAAACGGGTAGAAATCGCCGGCAGTGCATGCGGAGCGGCCCGAACCAGTGCGGCGTTCGCCAAAATCGACAGCAATGACGCGGCAAGCGTTGCCGAATACCATGCCTCGCTAACCAGCCCATTCGAGCGCGCCACCTGCACCAGGATGAAAGAAAACTCGCCGATTTGGGTCAGCCCCACGCCTACAAGGATCGCTGTCGTGAGTGGATACCGGAACAGTCTCACGACTGCCGTCCAGACGAGGAACTTTCCCACGATCACCAGTAAGAGAATCGCAAGCAAGAACTGAGGAGAGGACAGCAAGTTTCGTGGATTGATCAGGACTCCGACGGTCACGAAAAACAGAGCCACGAAGGCGTCGCGTAGCGGCAGCATCTGATCAAGCGCGCGGTGCGCGAACGGCGAAGCACTCACCATCAGACCGGCAGCGAATGCTCCCAAGGCGAGAGACAGGCCAACGGCTTCAGCCAACGCGGCGGTCCCCAGACAGGTGGCAAGCAGGATCAGCAGAAATAGCTCGTTGTTACTGGCGCGCGCGATGCGGGCAAGCATTCGCGGGACCAGAAATCTTGCCAGCACAGCGACCGGCACAAGGATCAGCGCCGCCAGCACAAGTGCCTTGCCGACGCCTAGCAGATGACGAGCGCTAAGGCTCACCAGCGCTGGCATGAGGATTGTCAGCACTACCACGGCGACATCTTCGACAAGCGTGATGCCGATCATCACGCGGCCGTACTCCGACTGCAGTTCGCCACGATCAATCAGCAGTCGCGACAGGACCATGGTGCTGGCAACTGAGATGATGAGCCCCACAACCACCCCAGTCATCTTGTCCCAGCCAAACAGCCAGCCGACGCCTCCACCCAGGAGCGCTGACAACGCAATTCCAAGCGGGCCGCCGATCAGTGCGACCCATTTCACGCTGGCCAATTCCTCCAACGAAAACTCCAGGCCGATCGAGAACATGAGGAAGACGACACCGACTTCGGCGATGATCTGGAACGTTTTGGGATCGTGAATGCTGGGGCCCGGAGTGAACGGGCTGATAGCGATTCCTGCCACCACGTAGCCGAGGATCAGCGGCTGGTGTAACTTCCACGCGAGCGTGCCGCCGGCGATCGCGGCGATGAAAACATAGGATAGCTCTTTGAAAATTTCGTGATGAGGCGGCATGAAGACAATTATCCGACAGCGTACTACAGATCTTCATCGAAGGCTGCCCACGCAGTCGGATACGTGTGGATGCGTCACTGCTCCATCAGTGTGCTCTTGTCTTCGGACGACGCTGAATGTGGACCTGCCGGTGCCTCGGCCACTTTCACGGCAGAACTGCCGCCTTCCTTTGCCTTAGTTGGAACAATTGCACTCGCCCGTTTCCCGAGTCAGCGACATACTCCACAGCCCGGCTGGACAGACGAATTCACCCGCGGAATGCCCTGGCCCGTCCGGACCTGAGAGAAGTTGTTCATCGTCACGAAAAACGCGAACCATCGAACTGTGGCATGAGCTCACAAGACATTGCCGTCGCGATCGGTTCCTAATCCGTTTTCGCGCTTCATGTTCGGATCGGTGCCCACGCGGGATTGGAAAACTGCGCATCGCATTGTCATTATGATCCATCCCGTGGACCCTTGTGCCGCGAGCATCGAAGACAAAAACGTGGTCGTGATTGATGGCTATGTCCGGTGGGTTCTTCGAATTCGCCGTCTCCGCTGCCGTCGCGCGCCCGGCTGAGACGCTTCATCACATTGCCATCAAAGCTCGTGACAAGAATCATGTTGCGCCGCGTATCCGAGAGATAAATGTGTTGCCTTCGCGATCAATGGCGATGCCCCTCGGACACACATAGTGAGGCTCGCCGCGCATGTTTCCGATAAACCGCAGGAATCCACGTTGTGATCGCAGACAACAACGAATCCGCCGGCAACGTAGATATTTGTCGTCAGCGACCGCTACGCCCTTTGGCTCCTTTACGCGACGGTCGTGCCGCAGGCGATGCGAAACGATGTCTTGTCTTTTGCGATCGGGCACCTACAACGCGTTCCCCGCCGGATCACTGATGATCAGTCGCTGCTGCGAATCCGTTACTACGTGCCGCGGAGCATACAGAACCCTGGGATGTCCGTAGGCTTACGTCAGAAAGCGGTTGCGGTTTGCTTCCAAAAGCGGGTTGGCGCATCGAGCCGCCATCAAGATCGTCTTTTCCAGCGACGGGCCTTCAGGACTGGCAGCTTTTGCTGGAGAACGAGAGAGCATGTCAGGGGTAAACATCCCCAACCTAGGCAAGGTTCAGTCCGCCTCCAAGGTTGAGTGCGGACAAGGCGCGAGTCGGTTTTGGCAATTACTGGCAGCTTTGGGACCGCAGCAGCCGAAGTTATGGCAGCTAGGGGTTACTGGAATTGACTGCAATCCGTCGGCGCCAGGCCAACCAGAAAAAGTAACAGTAGTAGCGGTGCAAACTGCGCGGCGCGGAGCCATTTCATCTGCGCCCTCAATGCCGTGAAACGCTTGGGGGAACTCCAACTCGATCATTAAATGGGTTCGCCTCAACGTAATCGGCAGAATCGTCAATTGTGTAAGAAATCCTCAGATTGACACGAGGGCTGAGTCACTCGAAGGTAATCGCAAGGTCATGGCGCATGGCGTGCGCCTAGCGCCGAAACTTCGACCTTTGGGGCGTAACTGCTGTCGGCGGTCCACGCAACGCCCAGCGCGTGCAGTATCAGTTGATCCTGAAAGCCAAGTTTGGAAGAATCAAGCACGGGTTCCCAAGCCTCCAGAACCCGAAGGTTCTGAGTGATGCACCAGGGCTCGTGACCGGGACTCGCTTGACAATACGCGCAGGCGACGGCGGCTGAATACTGATTACTGTCAAACCAAGCATGCGATTGAGCGACTGGCATGGCTGATCCTCCTCGCTTCGATCTCCGGTGACCACCTTCTCAGACCTCGCATAGACAAACGGTGTTGCCGAACGAGCAACCGCACTCGAAGCGACGTGCTATCTAATCGACGACACCTGGCCGCGTTTGGTTTCAAAGCTCCTGTGGAGCGATTTCCACTTCGATCCAAAAGGTTGCTCCCAAGCCACAGCACGGAAGGGACTTAGGACGTGCGAGGTCGCCTTTTAGCCCAATTGGCTCAGTGCGAATTATTTTCACACTAAGGTTTGCACTGTACTCGCTTCGCCCCCGAATGCCGCCCAGTGTAGTGACTAAGCGGCTTGCAATCAACGCTACTACACCGCAGAATAGACAGACCATTATGGGGAAAAATCAAACTAAACCCACGGAAATCCGCTGCCGCGAGTGTGCGCCGTGCCGCTGAAGCCCGGCCAACACATTGGCGATTACGAAGTCCTGAGCCAGCTCGGTTCTGGAGGAATCGGCGAAGTCTACCGAGTTCGCCACGTCATCTCGCAGCGTGTAGAAGCGTTGAAATTGCTGCGCCCCGACCGCAGCGGGAACGAGCTGTCTGATCGCTTTCTACGCGAAATCCGGGTGCTGGCGAGCCTGTCTCACCCGCACATCGCGCAATTACATACTGCCTTTCAAGGCAATGAACAAGTCGCCATGGTAATGGAGTTCGTCGAAGGTGAAGACCTGCAATGGAAGATGCGCTCGCCGTGGCCGCGCCGCCCGCTCGAAGGCATCGGCTATGTTCGGCAGGTGCTTTCGGCACTGGAATATGCACATGGGCGTGGCGTGGTGCATCGTGACATCAAGCCGTCGAACATTGTCATCACACCTGGCGGCGACGCCAAGCTGCTCGATTTCGGCATGGCATTCCGCGCCGAAGAAGCCAGCTCGACTCAGCCGGGCCACGTTTTAGGGACGCTCCACTACATGTCACCGGAGCAGGTGCGGGGCGAGCGAGTCGATGCGCGTTCGGACATCTATGCAACCGGCGCAATGCTGTATGAGATCCTCACCGGCCGGACTCCGTTCAAAGGCACCGACTATGAGATCATGGCGGCGCATGTGAACGCCGAGCCGAAATATCCAGCGTCGTTGAATCCGGCGCTTCCAGAGGGAGTCTGCAACACCATCCTTAAGGCGATGGCTAAAAGCCCGGCTGACCGCTACCAAACGGCGGCGGCCATGCTGGCTGATCTAGGCGAAATGTCCTTTGAAGAAGCACAGACCATCGAGCAGATGTCGATTATCGATCTTCCAACGCCCGCAACCCTTGCCAGCGGCAAGGCAGGACTGACTCCCACGCCCCGAGCCAGCAGCGATCCCGCCATGCCGCGCAACAAGCTGCATCCCAACGACTTGGATTCGGTGAGCAGGGAACTGGCATCCTACATCGGGCCGATCGCCAAGGTTGTGGTGAAGCGCGCTGCCGATCGCTGCTCCTCGGTGGACGAGCTCTACTCGGCGGTTGCGCCGGAAATTAACTCGGACAAAGACCGCTCGCGGTTTCTTGCCGGTAAGAAGCGCTAATCTCATTCCAGCATCTTCAGGGCCTTCGTGAGGCTGACGTGCATGCGGTTGAACGACGCAGTGACGTCAGCAATCTCGTCACTTCCGCGTACCTGTAGCTCGGGTTGATCGGTGTCACCTTTGCTGATGCGATCAGCGGCCTGCGAGACCCGATGCAACGGGCGAATCACGACGAAATACAGAGCCATGTCTAGCGCAGCGATAGTCAGTAGAAAAGTGATTACGAGAAACAGAATCAAATTGCGGTAGGCGGCGTCAGCCACCTGTATCGGCACCGACATTGGCACAGAAACAATTTGCGCCGCGATCACTTGGTTAAGCTTCCAGCCGAAACCGTTCTGGGCACCGTAGGTTTTGATCATGGCAGCCGGCGCCACGTCGGGCGTGCTGTGGCACTCCAGACAACTCTGCTGGGCGGTCATGGGCTTGGCAAGGTAGAGATAGCGGCCCGTGGGCGTTTCGCGCTCACCCACCACCTTCTTCTCGTTGGGGTGGTCGGCAAAGTAACGTACGATATCGGCCTCCCAGTCTTCGGCACGGTCGATCAAGTTGGTGGGGTTGAGTGTCGCCTCACGGTACGAATAGTCGGGATAAGACTTCCGAATAGAGTTGAACACGCTGGTTGCCGCAAAGGCCGGCACGGTCTGTGGGACAAATGTTGTCTCGTGTTCGGGGTTCTTCAGCAGCAACGGCTTCACCTGCTCGGAGGTGTAATCGCGAGTGGACTTGGCACTCGCCATCATCAGCTCGGCCTGCTGCAGGACCTGCGCTCCGGCGTTTCGCATCAGAAATTGGTAGGCCAGGTGGGCGATCACGAAGCCGCTGATTCCGAAGAGCACCAGAAGTACAAGGTTAAATTTAGTCAGGAGTCGCATTCCGTCTCACCCCGCCAGCGATTATAAGAATTGCCGCAGTCATTGCACTACTTATTGGTCAGGTGAAAACGGGTTTGAGTAAATACTGCTCACATCTCATCAGGCAAGATGCGTACCTGGCGTTGCTTGTTAACGAAGGTGATCGCCCACTGGAGCATTACAAAGAGCCGATTGGCGAAGCCGATCAGAAAGTAAATATGAACCCCCACCCAGAGCACCCACGCAGAAAATCCCGAGAAGCGCAAGAATCCCAGATCGGCAACCGCCGACATGCGGCCAATGATGGCTAACTCGCCCTTATCCCAATACCAGAATGGCCTGGGCGGCGACTGGCCTTTCACCCGGTTCCGGATGACTTTTGCTACATACTGGCCGGCCTGAATCGCAGGTTGCGCAACCCCCGGTAGTGTCATTGGCTTCGTCCGCGGAAACCCAAACAAATTACGAGACGGAGCGACGACTTTGGCTGTATCTCCTATGGCAAAGATATTGGGGTGCCCGGGAACGGAAAAGTCAGGTTCAACCTGCACCCGTCCACGCTCGTCTCGAGGAGCACCCACCCAACGCGCCGCCGGAGAGGGAAGCACGCCGGCGCTCCATAAGACAGTTCGACTCGCATAGTGCTTGCCGGAAGCGACCACGCCAGTTGCGTCGACATCCTCCACGCGGGTCGACGTATGGACCCTTACGCCAAGTTTCTCCAAGTGCCGCTGCGCGTCCGCCGATAGAGACTCAGGATATTCGGGCAGCAGACGTGGTGCCGCTTCGCAGAGGTGTATCTGAGTCTTACTAAGATCGATGTGGCGAAAATCATCTGTCAGCGACATGTGTACCATCTCTGCCATTGTGCTTGCCATCTCTACTCCTACAGTTCCACCGCCCACCAAAACAAACGTGAGCAGCGACCGGATCGTGTCAGCGTCCCCCTCGCCGAGGGCAGCGAGGCGTTCAGCCGTCTCAAAAGCGCACAGGATGCGTCCGCGGATGACGTCGGCATCGTCGAGCGCCTGGAGCGACGGAGCGTACCGTTGCCATTCGTTGTGGCCGAAGTAGTTGTTGGTGATGCCTGTGGCCAGAATCAGATAATCGTAGGAAAGCTGTCCCTGTTTGAGCAGGACGAGTTGGTTGGCGACGTCGATGCCGGTCACCTCATCCATTAAGACATCGACGTTTTCGTGCCCGCTAAGAACCGAGCGCAGAGGCGCAGCGACCTCATCCGCTGACAGAAGGCCAGCCGCGACTTGATAGAGCAGCGGCCTAAAGAGATGGTAATTCCGGCGATCTATTAGCGTAATACGCACCGCCGCGCTCGCCAGTGCCTGGGCTGCATTAAGACCGCCGAATCCTCCGCCGACGATTACTACATGAGGCAGTGACTTGTTGCCTATCGTGGTGCTCAATCCGTCCTCCCGGGTCGGAGATTTTATCAGCGACGAAGAGGCAAGATGGAAGTGCCGTCTGGCTAAATGCCGCCAAGCGCAACATCAAGTGCACACGTTGCGCCGCCATTCGAATGCGCGGAATGAAACGCGTCTGTTGCAAATTCACGCTGAGGTTCCCGAGCACTCGGTGTCCGTGTCCTTGTTGGTGAACTGGAAGCGGTGTTCGCGGGCGGTAACCCGAAAATCCAGCGTCAAGCTGTCGCTCTCCGCAGTGAATCCCTCCCAGTTGTCGTCGATTTCCACGTCGATAGAGCCTTGAAGGCCGGTGAGCCGCGGATTCTTCACCAGAGCGACGGAATACTCGCTATCGTTCTCGTAAATCGCGCGGGTGGAATCTTCAGAATCTTCTTGACGGCGACTGATAAAAATTCCAAACAAAGTTGGGCCTCCCCACTGGATTGCTCGGGGTTATTGGTGAGGCGAACGTACAACGATGAGGAGCAGCGGGTCAAGCGAGGCCGCAAAACCCCCAAGAGGCCCGTTAAGGAATCGCTATCAGGTCTTGGCGGACGTATGACCGGCCTTTACCTCGTTGAAGCGTGGGATCCGTCCATCATCGGCGCACCCGCTGAAGCCAGTGTAGTTGTTGAATCTTCCTGATACGGCCTGCCTAAGTCGTTGATGAGCGTCTGTCCCAGGTTATTAGTGGCTGGCCGGCGATTCCGAAAAGCTGCGTGTACAAGGTGTCGAAGCTGATCAGTTCATACGGGCGGCCTTCGAGCGCGCTTAACTCGTCCGCAAGCTCTTGATTCAGCGTCACGCGGATAGCGTTCAAGTCCGCTGGCATCTCGACGTTGCCTTGCAACCGCTGTCAAACCCAGCGAGCATGCGCGCGCAATTCATCCGCGTCCACGGGCACAACCCCATAAAGGGCATGGGAAACTACCGCCTCACCGCAAGCCCCTCGATCGCCGGATACACCCAGCTATCCAGCGGAACACACGTACTGGCCAAACGGCTCGGTATCGGTGCCGAGGTCTGCTTGGCCACCGCTACAGGTCGTCGTCGAACTCCGGATTGTGCCGCGACCTGCCGCCCAACCTGGTAGCCGATAGCCCGCCAATAAACACGTCCGAGAGGAAGTGCTTGGCTTGCTGCCACGGCAGCGGCCACTTCAGGTTGGTAGCCTGTGCGTCTGCAGGGTTTGTCCAGACGGTCAATTGATCCTGGCCCACCAGGAGCGGGAGAATCTGTACTGGGGCTGTCGATGGGCTGCTGCGCATGCACACTAGAGCAGCAGCGACGATGCTGGGATAAAGCGCAGCCTTCCACTAAGACCCCTGCTTGCGTGAATGGCTGATCCTAGCGAATCACACAGGCAGAGGACGTCATGCTAGCCGCTACTTTACTACCCTTAGCTCATTCGTGACCTGAAAGACATCCGGCACGGTGTTGGCCTGAATTGTTGCCAGGTTCTTGTCGCCTTCGCTGTTGACTATTCCCTTGAGCGTCACCCGCTGGTTCTTTACGATGATGTGGATACTCGGTGAGGCCTCCCAGAAATACCGCGAGAGTGGGCCGCGCGACAACGCCGCATACGTCTGTTCGCGGACCCGCGTATCGAATGGCGAGGGCGGCAGAATTTGAACGTTGTTGATGACCTTGTCCACACCTTCGATGTGCTTCACCGCATTCTCTGCATCGGACTTCGTCACCGCGTGCTCACTGGTCAAGTCCCCGCTTAGCGTCACCGTCCGTCCTTGCACGCTGAACTCGAGATCGTCGAACAGTGAGTACCAGGGAAGCATCAGCAGTTCGTGCCTCACCTCCTTGGCAATCTTCGTCTCAACAGGGTCCGAGGACGTTATATGCTTGCCGTAATCGGCGATGACCGGCCCGTTGCTCGAGATCTGCGCCCAGGCGCCCATGCTCAAGGCGAGCAATAGTGCAGCGATTGCAATCTTACGCATTCGTCCTTCTCCTTACAGATAGTTAGACGCACAACGAAGCCCGCGGTCTCCGGTCCGGGCGGCACAACCTTTGATGCGAGTGGCATCCTTTGCCGGCGTCGCCGTCTTTATCCGGTTTGTCCGCAACTTTCGCCATCGCGGTGGGTTGCGAAGAAGCTTGCCAAATCTGCTAAATTCGCGCTAGAACACACAAGCGCGGCGTAACATCGTAATTAGAGGGAAATGAGGACATTAGAGGGAAATGAGGACGGCGATGTTCAGAATCATTACAGTTGAGCGTGAGTACGGATCGGGCGGCAGCCTGGTGGCAGCCGAATTGGCCCGAGGCAAAGGCTGGGAACTGCTCGACCAGCAGCTGACCTGTGAAATCGCCAAGCTGGCCGCGGTGGCACCGCGGGTGATAGCTCGGCACGAAGAGAAATGCGATCCTCTGGTGCATCGTCTCGCCAAGGTCTTCTGGCGCGGTAGCTATGAGAGGTCGCTCCCCATCGCCGACGATAAGATCCTGGATGCTGACAAGTTGGTTCACTTGGCACATCGTGTGATCGAAGAAAAAGCTAAGCACGGCAATTGCGTCATTGTCGGACGCGGCGCTCCCTACATTCTTCGCAAACGTCACGATACCTTCCGGGTGTTCATTTTCGCTTCGCGCGAGGAGAAGATCCGCCGGCTCATTGGCCTCAAAATGCAGCCCAAAGAAGCCGAGGAGATGGTCAATACCATCGATCAGGAGCGCGCGCTATTCGTCCGCAAGTATTACAACGCGGAATGGCCGTGCCGTACTCTCTACCACATGATGCTGAACTCCGACATCGGCATCGACTTCGTAACTCAGACTATTCTCCATGCCATCGACAGGATCGAAGCCGCTCCCAGCTTCGCCGCCCAACCTGCTGTGGCCAAGCAAGCCGTCGCCTCCACGCCGGTGTGACCATACACGGCTCCGTAATCACACGCGCCCTAGGATGCGCAGACTTGCAATCCCGTAGCCGAGTACTAGACTGAGGCCAACGAAGGCTTACCGCACTGTGAAAGAAGGTAGCCGCATGGTCCAGGTTTCCGCCTGAAGTCGTCCCCTCACTCCGTGGGACGTCGAGGCAGGGAACAGGCATCCGATCACAACACGCTACCGGCAGCTTCCGCTTCAGCGGTGCCCACGCTGCTGTCCAGCAGCCCAACACACACCTAGAATGACATGTCCGGGCCTCAAGGCCCACCCGCTTGTCGACAGGGGGTTATTATGCCGCTCAACAAAGCCACGCCTTTCTCGACGAACTCCACACCAAGTACGTGGTCTTTTCGCATTCGAAGGCCTACACGGCTCAAGGAATCGCAGCCATCGCCCACATTCCCGGCCGGGAACTCACTAAGACCGTGATCGTCAAGCTCAACGGCGCCTTGGACATGGCTGTCCTCCCGGATTCGTATCAGGTTGACCTGCTCGCGCTGAAGAAAGCCGTCGGCCTATAGGATGCCTTGTTGGCCAGCGAGCGCGAGTTCAAGCCGGATTTTCCCGATCGCGAAACCGGCGATGCCGCCTCGGCAATCGGTGTGGACGAGACGCTCACTCGCGACACCGAGATCGCCTTCAATGCCGGCAGGCACCTGCAACTGATCCGCATGTCCTGCGGAGACTTCGAAAGGTTGGTGAGCCCATAGTGCTTCGGTTTTCGCCACGGCACAGCGGGCCCCTTCGACCGCGAGCCGCAACTAGGCATTTTCTCACCCTTATCTAACGGATGGAGCACCGCTTCAGCGGCGCATGCTGGGTGCGCATTGGAACTCGGCTTTCGCTGCTGAGGTAAATTCCTCGCGACGGGCAACCCCAAAGCGGTGCCCCAGATGCCGGAAGCAGAGGCACAGGACAGGTGCCGCGGCGACGTCGCAAGTCCAGGCCTCGGGCGAAGCTCACCCGATGTTGCAACCTCACGGCGGGACCGCATTAATCAGCGCGCGCTAAGCCGTCCACACGCGCAAAATGCCTGACTCTCTGCGCCTGCCCCCATACCCAAGCCACCACCATCCCAAACACGAAGTTTGAGGTCGACACTTCCCAGAAATGCGCCCAGCGCACGGTCTCCGGGAAGATTCCATTCGGCATGATCAGCGCAGCGACCCCGCTGATAAAGGTAAACGCCAGTCCTACCGCTACCGCTCCCGACAGGGGAGGCAGCCGGAACATCCGCAGCAGGGTCAGGCACACCAGGATGAACAGAGGCGCGCGCAATAGGAACTGCAGAGCAGTGATCTGTCGCGGGCCGGGGATGTGCTGTGTGGCGTAGTAGTCGCGCACAAACGGAAAGATGATTGTCCCCGCTAGGAAGTACAGACATACGTAAAGCGCCGAACACAGCACAAAGCGCCACAGCATTTGTGGAAAGCTCCGATGCGGAAGCGGATGATCATTCGACGATTTGAGCACTGGTGC
>Ga0126381_100006882_pt1 | contig 12619 bp, 13 predicted proteins | sample PanSoiMetPlot_28_FD_96465 | JGI IMG/M metagenome (GOLD analysis project Ga0126381, IMG submission 96465) | Tropical forest soil microbial communities from Panama - MetaG Plot_28 | ecosystem: Environmental > Terrestrial > Soil > Tropical forest > Bulk soil | place: Panama | collected 2016-02-17
AAGCAATACGAGACGAGAGAAGCGAGTGGCCGTCCCGGAAGAGATGCACGATTCCAGGGCGGCCACGTTCTTTGCGCGCTGCTTTGTCAGGTTAGCGCTCGATAATATCGACTGAGATAAGGTGATCTCCGGGCTGGCGGTCGCGTCCTGGGTCGCGTTCGCGGATGGATTCGGCTACATTCATACCTGATACGACCCTACCAAAAACGGCGTGCTTGCCATTAAGATGAGGTGTCGGGCCATAGGTGATGAAGAATTGCGAGCCATTGGTGTTGGCCCCGGCATTTGCCATCGAGAGCATGCCCTTGCTGTCGTGCTTGAGTGCAAGGCCCCCTGGCTCGTCGGCGAACTTATAGCCAGGCCCGCCGGTTCCCGTGCCCAGCGGGTCCCCGCCCTGGATCATGAACCTGGGGATTACGCGGTGGAAGATCGTCCCGTCGTAGAGCCTGCCCTCGGTGGGCTGCCTGGTCTCGGGGTCGGTCCACTCGCGCGACCCCTCCGCGAGCTCAACGAAGTTCTGCACGGTCTCCGGCGCCTGATCGGGAAAGAGCCGGACCTGTACCGTTCCCTGGTTGGTCCGCAACGTTGCGGTGAGCGTGTTAGTCATGGACAGAATCCTCGCACGCCAGACTATGGCGGCGGCCCCAGTGCTCAAACCACGACGCCCGGGCCGCGGTGAATCCGTCTCCACGACTCCCCGCCATCTCTCCGCGAGCTGGCCCCCCGCCTTCCCGTCCCCGGGCCGGCCTCGCCCTTCCACCTCCCGCGCCGGGGCCGGCCTCACCCTTCCACCCCCGCTCCCGGACCGGGACGCCCGCCGTCCGTCCCGGAGGCCGGCCTTGCCCTTCCACCTCCCGCCCCGGGGCCGGCCTCACCCTTCCACCCCCGTTCCCGGACCGGGACGCCCGCCGTCCGTCCCGGAGGCCGGCCTTGCCCTTCCACCTCCCGCCCCGGGGCCCGCCCCACCCTGTCACCCGCCCCTCCCCGACCTGGCCCAGCCCGGCCCGGATCAGGCGGGGGAAGGCGGTTTCGGGCCTCCGGGCCCGCGCGGCGATCTGGGCCGATAAAGGTTGACAGGCCGGCCCAGGGGAACTGTGACTGTTATGACGACTCTCAGGAGGTCGAAGTGTCCCTTATGACCAAGAATGATGCGTCTACCGCCTGGAGCGGGGCCAAACAGCGCGCGGTCGACACCTACGCGCAGATGGTGCCCGCGGCCAGGAGCGCCGGACTCGCGGCCCGGCAAGGCGCCGATGTCATCGTGACCTGGGCCAGCCCTCGCGTCCGGGGCGCGCGCGTCTGGGCGGCGCCGCGCGTGGAACAGGCCGGCTACGCGGTGCGCGACCAGGTCGCGCCGGCGGTCTCGGCCGCGCTGATCGAAGCCGCGCGCCGGCTGGACGACCCCACCCCGCCGAAGCGGTCGCGCTGGCCGTGGATGCTGGCCGGAATCGGGCTGCTCGCCGCCGCGGGCAGCGCGGTCGCCGCGATCTTGCTGCGGCGCCAGCCGGAAGCCGAGGCCTTCGGAGCCGAGGACGAGATGACCGCCGACAGCGCCACGCCGAGCCCGGGCACCGACGACGGCTACGCAAAGTCTTCGGACGAGGCGGCACGCAGCCAGGGCAACGGCGGGGTCGAGGCGGAGGAATCCGCGGCCAACGGGCGGATGCGCACGCCCTGACCTGACCGACCCGGCCCGCCCTTGACCCGGCGGGCCGTGACATGTGTCATGCCGGGTTCGTGATCCCCGGCACATTCCCCGGGTCCGGCGCGCTCCTAGCGTGGCTGTCATGAAGACAGCAAGCGCTGACGCGGGCCCCGCCGTCGTGTTCGCCGACGTGGTGAAGGTCTACAACGGCCGGGTCACCGCGCTCGATCACGCCAGCTTCGAGATCGCCCGGGGCGAGACCGTCGCCCTGCTCGGCCCGAACGGGGCCGGCAAGTCCACCGCCATCGACACCATGCTCGGCCTGCGCACGCCAACCTCGGGCCAGGTCCGGGTGCTCGGCCTGACCCCGGCGGACGCGGCCGCCGCGGGGAAGATCGGCGGGATGATGCAGACCGGCGGCCTGCCCGAGGGCGCGAAGGTCTCGGAGCTGATCGGCCTGTTCCGCCAGCTCTACCGGGGCAGGCGCAGCCAGGCCGACCTGCTCCGGCTGGCCGGGCTCACCGAGCTCGCGGACCGGCGGGTCGAACAGCTCTCGGGCGGCCAGGCCCAGCGGGTGCGCTTCGCGCTCGCCCTGGCCGGCCAGCCCGAGCTGCTCTTCCTCGACGAGCCCACCGCGGCCCTGGACGTGGAGGCCCGGCGCGGCTTCTGGCAGTCGGTGCGGACCATCTCCGGGCAGGGCACCACGGTCTTGTTCGCCACGCACTACCTGGATGAGGCCGACGCGAACGCGAGCCGGATCATCGTGGTCAGCCACGGCCGGGTGCTGGCCGACGGCACCCCGGCCCAGATCAAGGCGTACACCTCCGTCAGGACCATCCGCTTCAGCACCCCGGCCCCGGACACCTCGGTGCTGCTCGGGCTGCCCGGCGTCAGCGGCGTCTCGGCCGACGGCGACGCCGTGACCATCCGGTCCGGGGACGCGGACGCCACGCTGCCGGCCCTGTACGCGCTCGCCCGCCCGGTCCGCGGCCTGGAGATCGGCGGCGGCGGCCTCGAGGAAGCCCTGCTGGCCCTCACCCACGATGACGACGCTTCATCCGCACCCTCTGGCCGCCCTTCGGGGCTTTCCCACTCCTCTCACTCTCCCCAGACGACCAAGGCGGGCTGACCCATGATCGCTTTCCTGCGCTTCGAGATCGTGCGGACGTTGCGTAACGTCCGGTTCCTGGTGATGCTGATCGCATTCCCGGTGCTGCTGTACCTGATCTACGCCAAGCAGCAAGGCATGTCGCAAGGCCTCACGGTCGCGACGTTGCTGCTGGTGTCCATGGCCGTGTACTCGGGCATGGGCTCGGCGATGTTCGCGAGCGGCCCGCAGCTGGCCCGGGAGCGGGGCAACGGCTGGATGCGCCAGCTGCGGATCTCGCCGATCAGCACCCCCGGCTGGTTCGCCGCGAAGCTGATCCAGGCCATCCTGCTGATCATTCCCGGGCTGGCCCTGCTCGTCGCGCTGGCCCTGACCTACGGCCACGTGCACCTGGCCGCGGGCCGGCTGGGCCTGCTGGTGGCCGTGCTGGTGCTCGGCACGATCCCGTTCTGCGCGCTCGGCCTGGTCATCGGCCTGATGTTCGACAGCCAGACCGCCCAGGTGGCGCAGATGATCACGCTCCTGGTGCTGGCGTTCCTGGGCGGGATCTTCATCCAGTGGAGCAGCCTGCCGCACGGCATGCAGCTGATCGGGAAGGCGCTGCCCAGCTACCACCTGGCCCAGCTGGGCTGGAATGCCGCGGGCGGCCGCGCGCTCGGCCTGGCGAACATCGCGGCGCTCGCCGCCTGGACGGCCGGGCTCGCCGCCGTGGCGCTCTGGCGCTGGCGCCGCGAGAGCACCGTCGCCTGAGTTTCGCGACCGGACAGGCCCCGCGGCCGGACCGTTGCGTAAGAGCATGATGTGGATATGCCGAACGCTGACCAGTCGCCCCCGGACGGCACGGACCAGCGCACCGTGCCCCCGGGGGACACCGTGCCCGCCGACGAGCCTGCGGCAGCGACGGCAGGCACGGACCCGGCGGGTGTGACCATGTCACCACCCTCGGTCACCGATCAGCTGGATACCCAGGACGAGCGCTGGCACCGGTACCGCCGCCTGCTGCTCCGGGTCCTGGTCGCGTTCGCCCTGATCTCCCCGTTCCTCTCGGCGCACCGGCCCAGCGGGGCGGCGATCTGGTTCCTGATCCCGGCCACCGCGGCCTTTATCGTGATCGCCGACCGGATCGTGCTGCGCACCGACTGGCACGAGCCGCGCCGGGTCACCTGGGCCTGGCTGACCGTCATCGTCGTTCTGGCCGTGGCCATCCTGGCCGTGGGCGGGCCGAACTTCGTGACCGCGCTCATCATCGCGGCCGCCGCCATCGGCCGGATCTCGCCGACGCCGCGCGCGGCCGCGATCGGCACCGCGTGCTGCGTGGCCGCAGGCCTGGCCGTCGCCCTGGCGCGGGGGGTCAACTACACCGGGGGCCTCGTCATCGTCCTGGTCTCGGCGATGGGATCCTTCTTGGCGTTCGCCGCGACTCGCCGGAACGAGCTGGTCTTCAAGCTCCGCGAGACCAGGGCCGAGCTGGCCCGGATGGCGGTCGCCGAGGAGCGGCTGCGGATCGCGCGGGACCTGCACGACCTGCTCGGGCACAGCCTCTCGCTGATCACCCTGAAAGCCGAGCTGGCCGGGCGGGTGATCGGCGCCGACCCGGATCGCGCGGCCAAGGAGATCGCCGAGCTGGAGGCCGTGGCGCGCCGGTCGCTCGGCGAGGTCCGGGCCGCGGTGACCAGCTACCGCCAGCCGAGCCTAGCCGCAGAACTGGCCTCGGCGCGCCAGATGCTCACCGCCGCCGGGATGGAGTGCGTGGTGCAGGCGCCCGCATCCGTCGAGCTGCCACCGCAGACCGACGCCCTGCTGGCCTGGACGGTGCGGGAAGGCGCCACGAACGTGGTCAGGCACTCGGGCGCGCGCACCGCGACGATCACCGTCACGGCCGGAGGCGACGAGGTGACCGCCGAAGTCGCCGACGACGGGGTCGGCCCGGCCTGGGCCGACGGCCCCGACTTCGGCGGCACCGGGCCAGGTGAGCACGGGTCCGGCCTGACCGGGCTGACCGAGCGGGCCCGCGCCCTCGGCGCGGAGGTAAGCGCGGGAGAAGGTCGCGGGGGCAAGGGTTTCCGCCTCATGGTCCGGGTTCCGGCCAGCCGATTCAGCGTGCCGTGATAGCCAGCGCCGAGATCGTGCCCAGATTCGCTTCGTCTACTGAGCGCGGTGGGCCGCTCCCGGCCCGCCCCGCGGCCCTCTTGCGGGCCGCGGCCGCGAACAGCAGGCAGAGGAGAACCGCATGGGAATCGTCCGACCAATCATGGGGACGGCGGTCGCGGCTGGCGCTCTCGCCGGAGGCCTGGCCCTCGGGCTGAGCCTGACCGGTGCCAGCGCGGCCACGACGGCCGCCCCCTCCCACACGGCCAGGGCCGCTGCGGCAACATCGGCGTCGCGAACGACCGGTTCTGCCACGGCGGCGCGCCCCGGGGCGGCTGCCGCGCAGCCCAGCACGCCAGCCATGAAGAAGGGCAAATGCCCGCACATGCCTGGCGGCAGCCCGGGCGGCCAGCCACGGCCGGGCCGCGGTAGCAGCCCGGCCACCAGCCCGGCGGCCGGCAGCTAGCTGCGGCCGGCACGGGCGCGGGCGGGCCCACCGCGGTGGGCCCGCCCGTCATCATGGACACATGAGCGTGCGCATCATGATCGCTGAAGACCAGACGATGGTCAGGCAGGCACTGGTGGCCTTGCTCGAACTGGAGCCCGACATCCACGTGGTGGCCGAGGCAGCGGGCGGCGACGAGGCGCTGGCGATGGCGCGCAAGCACCAGCCCGACGTGGCCGTGCTCGACATCGAGATGCCCGGTCCGGGCGGTATCGAGGTGGCGCGGCTGCTCACGGCCTCGGGCTTCCCCGGGAAGATCGTGATCGTGACCACGTTCGGGCGCCCCGGCTACCTGCGCGCCGCGATGGCGGCGGGCGCCAGCGGCTTTCTGCTGAAGGACGCTCCGGCGGCCGAGCTCGCCGAGGCCATCCGCCGGGTGGCGGCCGGGGAGCGCGTGGTCGATTCCGCGCTGGCCGCCGCCGCGCTGACCGAGGGCGAGAGCCCGCTGAGCCAGCGCGAGACCGACGTGCTCGCCGCCGCGGCCGGACACGACACCATCGCGGCCGTCGCCGACCGGCTGCACCTGTCACCCGGGACCGTGCGCAACCACCTGTCGGCCGCGATCCAGAAGCTGGGCGCCCGCAACCGCGCCGACGCCGCGCGGATCGCGAAGGAGAAGGGCTGGCTCTGACCCGCCGACCCGCCCCTTCCCCATGATCACGGAGGATTTTGCCCGCATGCGTGGCCAAAGTCTCCGTGATCAAGAAACTGCGTCCGCTGACACCGCTACTGGTTGCGGCCGAGGCGGTGGCCGGCGACATTACCCCTGAGAGCCCGCGGGTCGCCCGCCGTGGCTAGAGTCGGCGAGACGGCTTCGGCCGACGCCATCTGGCTGGTCCCCGGCTGGCCGGGGTCAGGCAAGGCTGCAAGGGAGCTGGAATGAGCAATCCACTAGACGTACAGCAGACCCTGGATCATTGCATGCTGACCATAAGGGGCGCCACCGAGGCGATGGCAGGTGACATGCTGGACGCGGCGATGAGGCTGGGCGCCGCCGAGATGATGCTGGCCAGTGCCAGGCACGCGGTTCACAAGCGCGTCGCTCTGGTGCCGCAGACCCGGCTGGACACCGGCGAAGAGCCCGCCGGCCGCTGACGGCCGGGCGCGCCCAGAAGGCGGCCGGCCTGCGGCCGCCACGGCGACGGCGATCTTCCCCGCGCCGGCGGGCGACCCTGCAGGGTCGCGTGGAAGACTGCCACCAGCGGAGGGGGTCGCTGGTCGCAGGATTGTCGAGTGGTCACTGCAGGAAAGGAGCGCCTAGATGGCGACCTACCGGATGGTCTACGGAGATGGTGAGTCGGTGGTCCGGGAGACGTTCACCGACATCGACGAGGTCGAACGGGAAGACGGCTGGGTGGTGCTGTTCCGGGGCAACGATGCGATCTTGCGCGTGCAGGAGGCACACGTGCAGTCCTTGGAGCGACTAGACGCGTAGCTGACCGTTTCTGCCGTCGCCCGAACACGGCAGGCAGCGCGTTCGCAGGACCGGCGGCATGGCCCGGGTGTCTAATCACCTTTGCCCGCAATCACCGCTCATGGCCGGAGGCTGCCGTTGCCCTCAATCCGCGACCCCGAGACCTGGATGCCGTTGCTGGCGGTCATGCACGGCGCCGACCCCGGCGGCATTGCCTCCCCGGGCAACTACGTGGCTGGCGAGGTAGACGCCCGGGGAGGATACGGCTGGACCACGTCGCCCGGGCAGCGGCACCTGCCCCTGGCCACGGTCCGGGCCGTGGCCGCGCGGGCCGGCCTCGACCCGATTGCCCGGGTCAGGGACGCGCTCAAGGAAGCGGCCATGGCCAGGGTCTCGTTCGTGGTGAACTTTTTCAAAGGCGGGCGGGCCGTGCTTCACCTTCTCGAATTCGGCCCCGCCGTGGAAGTGATCGCTGGCGGGATCGGCCTGGGCTCGCTCGTCCTGGTCGAGGGCGCCGTTCCCGAGCTGTGGCGCCGCCAGCCCTCCCCGGCACCCCGCGCCCGGCCGGCCGCGACCGCGGACCCGGAACTGCTGGAGCGGACGCTACGCGAGCGGCTGCCCGGCGCGGTCGGCGCGACCGAGGCCGAGATCGCCGCCGCCGAAGTCCGTCTCGGCGTCCCCCTCCCCGAAGAGCTGAAGGCGCTCTACCGGGTGACGCGGGCGCGCTGGGAGGACCGGGGCGATGACCATGACTACGAAGCGGCGGAGCGAGTCTGCACTGCGGTCGGTTGCTATCCCGTGCCGCTGGACCAGTTGTACATCGCCACGGCGGCTACTCGCCTGCTCCCGTGGATTTACGCGGCGACCGAGGCGGCCTCCACCTCGCCCGGCGCCACCGTGCAGGCCCTCGTCGGCTCGCCCGGGTGGCTCGTCTTCGGCGACAACGGCGGCGGTGACCAGGTCGCGATCGACCTGACCCCGGGACCACGCGGGAACACCGGCCAGGTCATCATGATCTGGCACGAAGACAGCCACGGCGCCGATCTTTTCGCTCGTTCCCTCACCGACCTGGTGATGCGGAAGAGGAGGCTGCGCCATAGCAGCTGCCGGGGCGAGATGCCCGCCGTGGCCCGGGTGAACCGGGGCGCGCTGCGGAGCATCGAGTCCGCCGTCAGCCCTGATCTGGAGGTGCTGTCGATCGGGGTGTGGGAGGGCGAGCCGCTCAGCCTCACCCCGGCGGCCGGCCTGCCCCGGCTGCGGACCCTCACCGCCCTGCCCGGCACGCTGGCCGACCCGCTGGAAGTCATCGGGCTGCCCGGGCTGGAATTCCTGGAGCTCGGGCCGCGGGAGTGGCGGGCCATCCTCGACGCCGGTGCCGTACCGCGCGGCCTGCTGGCCGCCGCTGTCGATGCGGACGGCGAGGACCCGCTCCCGCTCGTGGCGATCGCCAACGAGCTCCTGGCCCTCTGGGACCGTCCCCGGATCACCCATACCATCCTCGGACGCAGCCCCTGACCCGCCCGCCCGGCCGGCCGGGCCAGCTCGCCACGCCGGGCACTGGCCGCCGGGGCCCGGAGTTGATTTCCGTACCAAGGTACGGGTTTAGGGTGCGGGTGTGAGAGCTGGGGAGGTGGCGCGGCGGGCGGGCGTCAACGTCGAGACGCTGCGGTACTACGAGGGGCGGGGCTTGCTGCCTGAGCCGGCGCGGCTGCCGGGCGGCCACCGGCGCTACGGCGAGGAGACGGTCCGGTTCCTGCGTGCCATCAAGGAGGCGCAGGAAACCGGGTTCACCCTGGCCGAGATCGAGGATTTCCTTCATGTTGTGCGGCGCGGACGGGTGCCCGCCGCCGAGGCTTTGCGCGTGCGGGCGGCCGCGAAGATCGACCATATCGACGTGCGTATCGCCCGGCTGCGTCGCATGCGCGACGAGCTGGCCCGGGTCGCCGGGTGCGCGTGCGACTCGCTGGACCACTGCACCTGCGGCGCGGCCTACCTGGCCCGGCAGGGCCGCGAATCACCGGTGCGCGCGTCGCTGCTGCACGTCACCAACGGCGAGAGCGCGGGAAACACGCTGCGCCAGACCTCACTGGGCGGCGCGGTCCTGCCCTGGCAGGACGTGCTGCACGAGGGCCCGGTGCCGGCCGGAGCGCGGCGGGAGTTGCTGCGCTCCCGGGCGGCCTTCCTGTCCGGCTGCGGGTGGGGGAGCAGGCGAGCCATCCTTTCTTCGCTGGAGCGGCGCGACCGCACGCTGACCGAGGCGCTGCGGGACCGCCGGCAGGTGGTGTTGTGGTTCGAGCATGACCTGTATGACCAGCTCCAGCTCCTCGACGTGCTCGCCCTGGCGTCCACCGCCGGCGGAGCGCTCGAGCTGATCGTGGCCGGCTCGTTTCCCGGCCAGCCATCGTTCCGCGGCCTCGGCGAGCTGACCGCGGCCCAGCTTGAAAGCCTGTGGCCGTCGCGCGTGGCGGCTACACCGGGCCTGCTCGCCGCGGCGACCGCGGCCTGGGACGCGCTGCGCCGGCCCGGGCCTTCCGAGCTGGCCGCGCTGGCCACCGCGGGAGTCCCGGAGCTGCCGTTCCTGGGCGCGGCGCTGCGCCGGCTGCTGGAGGAACTGCCCGCCCCCCGCGACGGCCTGTCGGGAACCGAACGGCGCGCGCTGCAGGCCATCGGCGCCGGCGCGGCCACACCGATGGCGGCATTCCGCGCCGCGCAGGACCTGGAGGCCGCGCCGTTCCACGGCGACACGTGGTTCTACCGCACTCTCGCCGACCTCGGCACCGGCCGGTCACGCCTGATCGAGACGCGGGCCGGCCAGGCGCCCCCGCTCCCGCCGCCGCTGGGCGACGCCCATGCCTTCACCGCGCTTAGCCTCCGGCTGACCCCAGCCGGCGAGCGGGTACTTCAGCAGAAGGCAGACCGGATAAAGCTCCTCGGCGTCGACCGCTGGGTGGGCGGAACGCACATCACCGCCGGGACGGCATGGCGATGGGACCCCGCCGCGCGCGAGCTCATCCCACCCGGTCATGATGGGCGAACAACTCATCACCGGGGACAGACATGACCGCCGCCGCACCCCTGCGGATCGTCCAGGGCGACGCGACCAGCCCGCAGGCCAAGGGGCCCAAGGTGATCGCTCACATCTGTAACGATCTGGGCGGCTGGGGCAAGGGCTTCGTCCTGGCCATCTCCAGGAGATGGCCGCAACCCGAGCGCGACTACCGGGACTGGCACCGGCACCGCGCCGGCAACGACTTCGCGCTCGGCGCCGTGCGGCTGATCCAGGTCCAGGACGACATCTGGGTCGCCAACATGATCGGACAGCACGGGATGCGCAGCGGGAGCCAAGGGCCCCCGATCCGCTATCCGGCCGTCGAGCAGTGCCTGCATACGGTTGGCCACCGGGCGATCGAGTTGCAGGCCTCGGTGCACATGCCCAGGATCGGCTGCGGCCTGGCCGGCGGCCGCTGGGAGCGGATCGAGCCGCTGATCGACGCGGCCCTGTGCCAGCGCGGCGTCCCGGTCACCGTCTACGACTTCGGCGCGTAGGCAGCCGGCCGGCCTGCATCCGGGTACCCGCGCAGCCGCGCCGCCCGGTCCCCAGGCGCCAGGTCGTGGCCGAGCTACCTGGTCAGGCAGAATCGCTGTGTGCTGTTGAGCGAGGTCGTTGACGTGTCGGCCGCGGTGACGGCCACCTCCGCGCGTAACGCCAAGATCGAGCAGATCGCCACGCTGCTGCGCCGGGTGCCGTCCGGCGAGGTCCCGGTGGCGGTGGCCTTCCTGTCCGGGGAACTGCTGCAGGGCCAGATCGGCGTCGGGTACGCGGCGGTCGGCGAGATGCTCCGGGCTCCCGCCACGGCCGACGCCACCATCCGCGCCGCCGAGGACGCGGTCGCGGATCGTGCCGGGCCGCCGCATGACCAGGCGGCCACCCTCACCCTGACCGACGTCGATGCCGCGTTCGGAGTGATCGGCGCGGTGACCGGGCCGGGCTCCCAGGCCGAGCGGCGCAGGCTGCTCACCGGGCTGTTCGCCCGGGCCACGCCGCGGGAGCGGGAGTTCCTGGTCCGGCTGCTGGCCGGTGATCTCGGGCAGGGCGCGCTCGAGGGCGTCATGACCGACGCCGTGGCCAGGGCGGCCGGCGTCCCGGCGGAGGACGTCCGGCGCGCGCACCAGCTGGGCGGCTCGCTGCCCGAGGTGGCCCGGGCGGCGCTGAGCACTCCGGGTGCCGCGGACCAGGCGCTGGCGGCGCTGCGCGGCTTCAGGCTGCGCGTCGGCAGGCCGGTCCGGCCGATGCTGGCGGCTTCCGCGCCGGATATCGCCGCGGCCCTGGACCGGATCAGCCCGGCAGCCGCGGAGTGGAAGATCGACGGCATCCGGATCCAGGTGCACCGGTCCGGCCACCAGGTCGCCGTGTTCACGCGCACGCTGGAGGACATCACCGCGCGGGTCCCCGAGATCGCCGAGGCGGCCATGTCCCTTTCGGTGACCGACGTGGTTCTCGACGGCGAGGCGGTGGCGCTCACCCCGGACGGGCGGCCGCGCCCGTTCCAGGTCACCGCCGCCCGGACCGCGAGCCAGGTCGATGTCGGCAAGCAGCGGGCGCAGACCCCGCTCACGGCGTTCCTGTTCGACCTGCTGTACCTGGACGGCACCGACCTGATCGACGCGCCGGCCAGCGAGCGGCATCGCCAGCTCTCCCGGATCGCGCCAGAAGCGCTGCTCATCCCCCGCCTCGTGACCGCGGACCCGGCGGCGGCCGAGGCTTTCCTCGGCGACGCCATCGCCCGCGGTCACGAGGGGGTCGTGCTGAAGTCCCTGGACTCGCCGTACCGGGCCGGGCGGCGGGGAAGTGAGTGGATCAAGGTAAAGCCCCGGTACACGCTGGACCTGGTCGTGCTCGCGGCCGAATGGGGGCACGGGCGGCGCCGGGGCGTGCTGTCCAACCTGCACCTCGGGGCGCGCGACCCGGAAACGGGCGGCCTCGTCATGCTGGGCAAGACCTTCAAGGGCCTGACCGACGAGATGCTGGCCTGGCAGACCACCAGGCTGCTCGGCCTGGCCGATCCGGCGCGGACCTGGCCCGACGGGGAGGATCGGCGCGAGGCGCACGGGGTCGTCCGGGTCCGTCCCGCACTGGTCGTGGAGATCGCGTTCGACGGAGTGCAGGTCAGCCGGCGCTACCCGGGCGGCCTGGCCCTCCGGTTCGCCCGCGTGCTGCGGTTCCGGCCCGACAAGAGCCCGGCCGAGGCCGACACCATCGACGCCGTCCGCGCGATCTGGTCCGCGCAGGCCGCCCCGTAGCCCGGGTACGCGCCGCCCGGGTAGCCCCGCACACGCCGCCCGGGTAGCCCCGCATGCGCCGCCCGCAGGTCCGGCCAGAGCCACTGAGCCTTCCATCCCCTCACGGCTGCCCACGGACCCTGAGGCCGAGGCCGGCGGATGAAAAGAGTTCACTTATCACCACGGCAAAGGGACAAATTTGGATTTCCAAAGCTGCTTTCTGGGCTTAGTAAAGACTTTCTGAGCTTAGTAAAGATCGAGTCAATGGGCCGTCTCTGCCCGACGGCCCATTGAGTTTTTCGAGTAATTTCAACAAACGCAATCTTTGGCGGTACCGACACAGCACGGGGCGTGGTGGCAAGCGGGCGCGGGCAGGGCGGAGTGACAACGACCGCAGGACCGCCCGCCGCGCCTCGGGTCGTCCTGCCGGCCAGGCCCGCCTCGCCCGCGTTGCGCTCGGGATTCCTCGGCTGGATCTCCGCGGTAACCATCGCGATCTCGGTGCTGCTCATGATCGCCGTATCGGTGGCCGGGCCGAGCGCCGTGATCCCGGTGATCCCTCGGACCTGGCCGGAGCCG
>Ga0126381_100006883_pt1 | contig 12618 bp, 5 predicted proteins | sample PanSoiMetPlot_28_FD_96465 | JGI IMG/M metagenome (GOLD analysis project Ga0126381, IMG submission 96465) | Tropical forest soil microbial communities from Panama - MetaG Plot_28 | ecosystem: Environmental > Terrestrial > Soil > Tropical forest > Bulk soil | place: Panama | collected 2016-02-17
AGATTGGGCTCAGGCATCACTCAATCAAAATCCTGGCTCGCTCTACATAAACGATCCTAAAGTACGCAATTGGCTCGTTGCCGATCCTCCGCCCAACTGGAAACAAGGAGATGAATTCAAGGGAATCACCATCGATCTCGGTGTCCCGGCAGCGCACGATTGGGCCACAGCGGAGGTCCAGCGAGTCGTCAAAGACTACCACGTTGACATGCTCGAACACGATGGATATGTGGTGGCGCAAGGCTGCAGTCGAAGCGATCATCCACATGCGCCGCCCGATCCCGCTCACATCAGAATTTATGAGGATTCAGGATTTCTCTGGGCTGACAGCGCAAATGCAACCGACGTCAGCTATCACGCAACCGTGGCGTACTACGACGTTCAGTCACAGCTTCGCAAGCTTCATCCAGATCTTTTACTCGAGATATGCAATGACGGCGGCAGAATGGTTGACTTCGGAAGTGCCGCGCACGGAGATTATTTCTCCATCTCCGACGCGTACGATCCACTGTCAAACCGCCGCGCTTTCTACGACGCCAGCTACGTGTTGCCACCAGCAATGCTTGAAACCTACGTTCAGAAATGGCCGACCGCCAACCTCGACAATTTCCGTTACGTTTTGCGCAGCGGCATGATGGGCTGGTTTACGCTCATGCTTGACACGACCGCATGGAATTCGGAGGAACACTCTGCGGCACGGGACGCCATCGCACTTTACAAATCCAATCTCAGACCATTCATTCGCAATGCCGATCTATATCATGTATCCCCTCGTCCTGACGGGGTCCACTGGGATGGCATCGAGTATTTCGATTCAACACATGACAAGGGTGTTCTGTTTGCCTTCCACGGATCAGCGACTGACGAACCAAAACACACGTATGTATTGCGGGGATTGCATTTAGAAAAGATGTATCACGTAACCTTCCAGGACCACAGCTCACCCGACCGAACGGTCTCAGGAAGCGAGCTCAGAGAGCAAGGCTTGCAAGTATCCTTGCCGTCTGCGAACTCTTCAGAATTGGTTTTTTTCGAGGCAACTTCCAAGTGACTCTATTTCTTAGCTTCAACTACAAAACCGGAACCTTCTACAAGCGAGATGAAACGATCTACCTCGTGGACATCGAAGCTCTCTTCGAGCCCGCTTGGCCATAGGATTTGTATGCGGTCAACGTGATTCGCTGGGCCAAGTCCAAAATGCAATCGAAGATCGCTGCTTGAAATATAACTTGAACCACTGCGGACTTCCTGCACCCACTTCTTACCATTGGCAAATAGCATTACGCGCGCGCCAATGCCGTCGCGGTTGGAACGTGTACCGCGCAGACCTACGCCAAGCCAATGATTGTTGTTCGAAGCAAGATTTACCAGCAACATGGGCATCGAATCAATGTTGTTAATCACAGCTGATGTGCGTCCATCGTTCCAGAGGTCAGCAATAGCCATCCCCCGGCTTGAGGCAGGTGTCGTGCACCCGGGGCCAGCATCTTTGCTGATGTCCTTGAACTTTCCGTTCGTCATGTTCTGGTAAAGCAGCCGCGGCTCTTTATAGGTTGAGCCGAGGTGTGCAGAGTCTACCTCCGGGTAAACGTGCCCGTTAACACTCAAGATGCTCAACCAACCGCTGTTGTCCAGATCCAGAAACATCGTGCCCCAACCCAGATACTGAGTGTTGAGGCGAAGACCAACATCGGAAATCGAAGGCGCAAACGAGCCATCCCTCTCGTTGTGATAAAGAGAAGCTGCGTCGTCTGAAAAGTTCGTTTTGAAGATGTCTGGCCAGCCATCGTTGTCGTAGTCGCCGATAGTGGAACCCATCCCAGCCTGCTCGCGTCCATCTTCGTCGTAAGCCGCATTCGCATCTGGAGCCACGTCTGTAAAGCTTCCATCCTTGTTATTCCGATAAAGAATGCTCGGCGTGCTATCACAGGCAATATAAATATCAGGCCAGCCATCCTGGTTGTAGTCGAGGGTCGACACGCTGAAACAATAATGCCCGTTTGTTTTCGCAATACCAGCGGATTCGCTTACATCCTTAAACCTGCCATTGCCGAGGTTGTGGTAGACAATGTTCGTTGTGTGTGGCAGCCCTCTCGGACCGCACATAACCGGCGTTCCCTTCCAGATACAAGTCAAACCTTCGCCCGGCTTCGGAAGCGTCTTCATATCAAGCTGCACATAGTTCGCAACCACCAAGTCGAGCTTTCCATCGCGATCGTAATCTACAAACGCGCAGCCAGTTCCCCATTTTGTTCCGTCTCCGGCAACACCTGCTTCTTTGGAAACATCTTTGAAAGTCCCATTGCCTTCGTTGTGGTACAGCTTGTTCTCGCCGAAGTACGTCACATAAAGATCGTCATACCCATCGTTGTCGTAGTCACCTACGCAGACGCCCTGTCCCCATCCAGTCGCGCTCAGGCCCGCTTTCACTGTCACGTCAGTGAATGTGCCATCGTGATTGTTGCGATAGAGATGATTTGTCGGCGGTGGCCCAGAGTTCGTTTTCTTATCTAGAACCTCGCCGTTGACTAGAAAAATATCGGGCCAGCCATCGCGGTCATAATCGATGATGCCGACCCCACTGCCGGTCGTTTCAATGATGTACTTCTTTGTGTCTGCTTCTCCGTTGACGTTCTGCATCGTCAGCCCAGCCTCTTTGGCCACATCGACAAACCATGCAGGTCCGGAATGCGCAGAGCTGGCAGGATACGGACCGACTCGAGAGCTTTGGGCCGGATTCGCTCGTTGTTGCGTCAAGGCAAAAGTCGCAGACAACCAGCCCACAACACAGATGAGCAGCATTCGCTTGCCGCAACAAAGCCCCGGAGTCATGAATCTCTTCTCGCAGTATGCTGAAGGTGATGCGCTTCTCAGTACTTGTAACAGTATTACTCGTGACGGCTCTTACTGTATTCGGCCAGACACCACAACCGTCACTTGCAGATGCTCAGCATCTTCTCCACCAAGGCAAGAACAGTGAGGCATTTGCCATTCTTCAGCACTTGGCCACCATCCAACCTCCGGTGACAGGCGTTCAGCACCTCTTTGGGATTGCATATTACAGAACGAGCAAATTGGTCGAAGCACAAAAGGCCTTCGATGCAGCCATCAAGGAAGATCCCACAGACCTTGAATCAGTCCAGATGCAGGGACTCACTCTATACCGCCTTGGAAAGCCTGCAGAAGCCATTCCCTATCTCGCCCGAGTACACCAATGGATGCCGAACGCAAATGCCGACGCCAACTATGTGCTCGGCCTTTGCTACATGACTTCGGGCAAGTACGACGAAGCCCGCGGAGCGTTCGCAACGGAGTTCGGTGTCGCTCCCGAATCCGCCTCTGCCTATTTGCTTCTTGCTTCCATGCTGATGAACGCCAATCTACCTGAATTCGCAGCACAGCAAGCCGCCAAGGCAGTGGAAATTTCCCCGAATCTTCCTCTTGCACATTTCACACTCGGCGAAGTGTATCTGTTCAAATCGGATGTCGAACACGCAACAGCCGAATTCGAACAGGAGCGTCGCATCAATCCAGGATACGCACCCGTTTACGATCGACTCGGTGATGTCTACACACGTACTGGAAAACTTCAGGAAGCGCAGGAATCGTTGACGAAAGCCATCTCCCTCGACCGCGCAAGCACCGGCCCATTTATTCAAATGGGAAAAGTCCTTCTTCGTCGCGAAGACCCGCAAACGGCGATCCTGTATCTGAAACATGCAGAAAAGATGGACTCGAGCAACTTCATCACCCACACGTTGCTGGCACAGGCTTACCGCAAACTAGGGCAGGAAGATGAAGCAAAACAGGAAACAGCCTTGGCATCGAAGATTCATTCCGATAACGAACTGAAACTTCAGCCCATTCAGTAATGGTAGACAATCTAGTGAACGCGAATCGTCACAAGGTGCGTTTGCAGCGGAACTCCGCCTCCGATATCTGTCTCAAGTACCGCTTCAAAAGGACGAATCTCGCCATTTGGCCCACTAACCCGACGAAGCAGCTCCCCAGCGGTATCAGCGTGGCACACATAATCGACAGCAGCTTGCGTGCCAAAAGTCGTAAGACCGCTGAAGATCAGCATCCTTTTGCCCGACTGCACTCCTGGCAGGAGTGCCAATACGGCATAGTCTTTTGTCAGCGGATGTTCAGGACGGGAATAGAGCAACGGTTCCCCGGGTCTGGGATGATGATTCACCAGGCCTGAAAAACCCGGCCCCGTTGTCATTGTGAAATCCGTAGTGGACTGCAACACTCGCAACGACATGTTTTCAGCAATTGATCCGATGAAAACCAGATTTTTCGTCTTGGCCTCATCCCATGTTGTCAGCAAACTGCGCTTCAAAATAAATCGCGAGTGGTGAGCGTCAAACAACTTGGTCAACGTATAAACCGATGCAAGCTCTCCAATGCCCGTATATGTGTCCACATAGTCATCTGCCTTCTGCGTACTCAACTCGCCAGGTGGACTCGCATAGCGCAAACCATTAGTTGAGTCGCCGACGAACATGGCGTTGCTGAAAATCACCAGCGGTGGCTCGTCGGTAAAGAACGGTCTCCAGAATTTCTCAACCGATGATTCTGCAAGAGCGGGCCTGATCTCTTCATGCCAGAGCACACCAAGAAAAATCAGAATGGCAGGTACGAGAACCAGAGCCGCCTTCCAGGACCAGAACCTCTTGTGCTGTTGGACACTTTCGGTTGAGGCATCCTTAGATACCTCACCGTTTGCAGGCTGAGTTACCAAAACCTCGAGGTTCGGCTTTCGAGATACAAAAATCGGAAGATAGTGACCTTTAGGAATCTCGACGATCAGGTCTTCGTGCGCACCCTCCTCGGCAAAATATGCAGCGAGCTTCTGCCTCAGCAGCCGGGCATGGGTGCGAACAATACTATCTTCACTTGAGTTATATCCCGGGTGGCGGTCGAATACTTTGATCCCGATCTGCTGTTCGGTAGCGTCTTCGGGAGCTTCGCGAATCGCACAATCTGCCGTATAAAACAGAAATTCACGTAGTCGAACAGAGGATTTCAGGTGGCGGCTGGATGTAATGCGCTCTATCAATGCCCATCGCTCATCTCCTAGCCCCATACTACGGATTTCAAACGATTTATGGGATACGGCCATCGCGTAAAATCGATTGTTTCACAGGGTAATTGACGGGTCAAATCACCGTAAAACAGTTGTTGTTCACGCCAACAGAGGGCCACACTTTTCTGTTCGAGGCAGTCTAATCAGGTTGCCACATTACCTGGGTTGATATTCCAAACCCCGCCAACCAATCCCACGGGCGGATGCAAGACCAACAACAAGGCAGTCGATAGAGCTGTCTTTGATCCGTGAATGCGGAGAGAACAGCAGTCTAGTTCTCTCCATGTCTCTTTTTCTGGCAGCAAATTTTCAGGAGGCAGTAATGAAAACTAAAAAAGCTCCAAGTTTCGCAGCTTCAAGCGAAAAATTCTTTCGCGGCTCACAATTAGTTCTGTTTGCGTTGTTCTGCCTTCTGGCTCTCAGTCCCTCAGCAAGGGCGCAGGCAGTATACGGTTCAATCTTCGGAACAGTAACAGACAACACGGGCGCCGTTGTCCCGAATGCGACGATTACAGTCACAGATATCAGCAAAGGAACCGCCGTCACTGTTCAGACGAACGAAAGTGGTTCTTATACCGTCCAGCACCTTATCCCGGACACCTATCGTGTTGAAGCGAAAGCGACCGGCTTCCAGGTCAGCTCCGCCGACAACGTCATCGTCTATGCTGACACCCAGCCGAAAGTCGATCTACAACTTTCCGTGGGGTCGGTTGAGAACACCGTTACGGTTAGCGCTGCAGCTCCGCTGCTTGAAGCAGACCGCGCCGATGTCAGCACAATTCTGAACTCCCGCGCCATCGAAAACCTGCCCAATCTGAACCGGAACTTTACCGCCTTCGAATTGCTGACTCCCGGAACAACTTACATTGGCTGGAATGTTGGCGAGGCCAACAATCCGCAGCGCAGCCAACAGATCGAAGTAAATGGCCAACTGCCCTTTGCAACCGGATATGAACTCGACGGAACTGACAACCAGGACCCGATCATCGGTGTTGCCGTCATCAATCCGAACCTCGACGCCGTTTCCGAGCAAAAAGTCACTTCGCAGAACTACGACGCCGAATTCGGCAAGGCTGTCGCTGGTCTGGTCACAGCACAAACCAAATCCGGCAGTAACGCATTTCATGGCTCTGCATTTGAGTACCGCCGCTCTGACGCCCAACAGGCACGCGATCCCTTCGCAGAGTCAGCACCCGATCCTCTGACCGGTCGATTCATCGCTCCAAATTTGCACAATCAGTTCGGTGGATCGATCGGCGGACCGATCCTCAAGGACAAGCTGTTTTTCTTCGGCGACTACCAGGGTCTGCGCGAAAAAACCGGTTCTGCCATCTTGACGACGGTACCCACACAGTTGGCTCATCAATCCTGCACGTCTGGCGGAGATTGCAATCTCAGCGAATACCTGCAAGGCGGACAAGGACAAATATTCGATCCAGCCACCAACCAAACTGGGTTGGATGGCCGCACCCCGTTCCCCAATAACATCATCCCTGCGAATCGCTTGTCTGCACCAGCCGTTAACCTTTTCAAGGACCTTCCTGCGCCCAATGTCGCTGGAGCCGGAATCGTCAACAACTACTCGGCCTCAGGATTCGGCATCTTCAACACGAATCAGTTTGATGTTCGCGTTGACGGCAGAAAGAGCGAGAAACTGCATCTCTTCGGCCGTTATACCTATTTCGGATCTGAGCTATCGGGTGATCCCTACTTTGGCGCAGCGGGTGGAGGTGGCTTCGGTAGCGGCGGTTTCGCCGGTACTGACAACGCGCGCGATCAGAGCATCGCTGCGGGTGGCGACTACGTTGTTTCGCCTACCTGGCTCACTGATTTCCGCTTCGGCTACTATCGCATCCACATTGACCTGAATGGCCCGGACTTCAATCAGCCGCTCGGCAATGACCTCGGCATTCCCAACGCAAATGTCGGAGATCCAACCTTGAACGGCGGCCTTCCGCAGTTCAATATCGACAACGCCAGCAACGGAACCAATGGCGGTGGCAATCTCCTATATGGAACCTCTGCCAACCAGTTTCTCCAGAACTCCAGCCAATACCAGATCGTGAATAACTGGTCGCATCAGTTCGGCAACCACAATATCAAGTTCGGGGTAGACGTCCGCTATGGCCTGAACCATCTCATTGGCTTAGACAATAACAACCTGCGCTCAGGCAACTACCACTTCACGCAGACACGGACCGCAGGCGTTCTCGATCCCGCAACGGGAACCACATCTTCCGGCCTCGGCTTCGCCACATTCCTGCTCGGCGATGCAACCGCCTTCCAGCGCACGCAGACGCAATTCACCGATGCACAGGAACGTCAGAAGCGCTTCTTCTACTACGGCCAGGATCAGTGGCGCGTTACACCAAAGCTCACTGTGAACTACGGCCTGCGCTGGGAGTGGTACTTCCCTGAAACCGTAAATGGCAAAGGCCGAGGCGGCCTGCTTGATCTCGGGACGGGCGATATCCGCATCGCCGGATACGGCAACTACGGAACCAACCTTAACGTTGAAAAGAGCTGGAACAACATCGCTCCACGCATCGGCTTTGCCTACCAAATCAAACCGACAACCGTGGTCCGCGCAGGTTATGGACGAGTCTACGGCCAGGGATGGTCAGGCGATACATACGGAGAAGTGTTGACCTTCTCCTACCCAACCCAGGTCTCGCAAAACCTGAACCCGATCTCTAATGCCGCTGCAGTTTTCAACCTCACGCAGGGGCCGCCCTCTTACACCTTTGCTCCCATTCCTGCCGACGGCAACTATCCGTTGCCCGATGGTGTCAGCGTCCCGACCCGGCCGACCTGGGTGCGTCTGCCAACCCTCGATGCATGGAACCTGACTCTGCAGCAGGAAATCACTCCAACTCTGTCGCTGCAAATTGGCTATGTCGGCAGCCACGGCGTCCACAACATGTTCGACTCATCTAACCAGTTTGACCCGAACCAGCAGACCATCGCCGGCTTCGATCAAATCAACCCCAACACCGGGCAGGTATACACACAGAACGAGCGCCGGCCGTTCTTCAATGGCACTGCGCAGAATCAACTCGGCGTGGCCTTCGGTCAGCCCTTCGGCTGGACACAAAGCCTGCGCTACAACGCGAACCAGGCTACCTCCAGCTACCAGGCCCTTCAGGTCAAACTCGAGAAGCGCTTCAGCAGCGGAGTGCAATTCCTCGCGCACTACACCTGGTCCCGTGCGCTGGCGCACGAATCGTACTATTTTGCCATGAACCCGCGCGTTGGCTGGGGCCCCAGCTATTACAACCGGCCCAATGCTTTCGTGATGGCTGGCAACTGGGATCTGCCCTTCGGGCGGAACAAGGCAATCGGCAGCGGCGTTCCCGGATGGCTCAATCAAGTCATTGGCGGCTTCGCACTGAATGGCGCTCTTACCTGGCAGCAGGGGCTTCCATTCACTCCTAACTACACCAACTGCGGAACCGACAACGATCTCGGCATCTGCTATCTCAACCGCACTGGAGCGAGCTTCAATCTGAATTCCAGTTCACTCGACCCCGTGGCACATAAGGTTCAGTACTTCACACCGGCACCTTATGCGCTGCAATCGAGCGGCCCGCAATCGTCGTTCGGGGCGTTCTCGCGTCCGGCAATCGGTACATTCGGCAATGTGGGACGCGACTCGTATTTCGGCCCCGGTCTCATCAACACCGATCTATCGCTCGCCAAGTCTTTCGATATTCGTGAGGGACTCAGATTCCAATTGCGCGCTGAAGCCTTCAACGTCTTCAATCACCCCAACCTCGGTCAGCCAGATTCCTGCGTAGATTGCCAGGATGGCAATGCCGGCACGATTACGAGCATTGTCGCCACTCAGGACGGAACATCGATGCGTAGATTGCAATTCGCAGCACGCTTCCAGTTCTAAAACCGTATCGTGACAGATAAGGGCGAACCTTGGGTTCGCCCTTTTGTTTCTAAAGGAATATCATGCAACTCTTCGTCGAATCGGCATGAAACAGATCGTGGGGTATTTCTTTTGCCTGCTGGCAGCGATTGTCTATGCATCCGCCCAACAGCCAGCCTCAACCACTCTAAGCACTGATGCATCCCCCGGACAGCGTTTCGTTGCGGTACATGGCCAACATGCTGCCCTGATGGGCTATTCAGAGCAGGGCTTGGAAGCATGGGCATACCCATTCCAGATATTTTCCGGCTATCGCATTGGCTTTCAACCACAAGGAACAACCAGCGAAGCCGATGGTCGCTTACTACTGCGGCGAATCCTCTACGATCCCGATTCAATCACGCGAGTGTACATCGGTCCCAATTACGTTGTGCGTGAGAAGCTCTTCGTTCCGATCGATCAACCCGCAGCCTTCGTCACGTACGAAGTGGACTCTCCACAACCAATCGACATCGTGGTCCATTTCACACCGGTGCTGAATCTCATGTGGCCGGGGGCGCTTGGAGGACAAAGCACCTCATGGAATCCTGCAGTCTCTGGATATGTGATCTCCGAACCAACACATGGCACATCAGCGATTGTGACTTCGCCTCAAATTTTGTCCCACGACCAGATCGCAAATAGCACTCTACGTTCGGACAACTCGCTGGCATTCACCGTACGGCCAGTGACGACAAAAGGCTCCGCAACAGCTACCTTTCTTATTGCACTCAATCCGCCTGACACCAAAGACCTCGCGCACCGAGTACACGCATTGTCAGAAAGTCTTCACGAACTGGAATTGCAGGCGGAAAACCATTACGCAAATCTCGCGAAAACCTCACTTCAGATTCACACTCCCGATGAAGATGTGAACCAGGCAGTTGCATGGGCAAACATAGCCCTCGACCAGGCATGGGTTTGTAACACTCAGATTGGATGCGGCGCAGTGGCCGGTTACGGTCCATCCAGAAATGAGCGCCGCCCCCAATACGATTGGTTTTTTGCTGGAGACGGCCTGGTTGCCGTAAACGGACTTCTCGCTGGAGGCCAGTACTCGCGAGCACGCGAGGAATTGGAATTCATTGCGAAATATCAGGACAAGAAGACAGGAATGATCTGGCACGAGCTCTCGCAAAGTGCTGGATACATCGACTGGTCAAAATATCCCTACATGTTTGTTCACGTAGACATCAGCTTCGATTATCTCGCTGTCTTTGCAAGATACGTATCGGTCACTGGAGACACCACCTTCGCCAACGAACATTGGCCTTCGCTAGCCGCCGCCTACAGCTACTGTCAGTCCATCATTAATCCCGCCGATCACCTTCCGCATATCCCTGCAGACAAAGAGGGCAGCAATGAGCAGGAGAGGCCCAATGATGACCTTGGGCTTTCATCAGCATGGATTGCGGCAAGCTCCGGCTTTGCTGATATCGCCAACCTCACCGGCCATAAGCAGGCCGCGGATGAAGCCCTCGAAGCCAATCGGCTCGCGAGAACTGCAGTTGCCGCGAACTACTGGGACTCAACCCACCATTTCTGGATCGACGGGCACACAGCAGCGGGCAAGCCCATCTTTACGCGAAGAAGTGGACACGGCTCGGTAATTCTGCAAAACATCTTCTCTCCGGAACAGGATCAGGAGCTTCTCGATCAACTCGCTTCTGCCAAGTTTCAAACAGACTGGGGTATGCGCAGCGTCGCTACTGACTCATCCATCTTCGATCCGTACTCCTATGCAATGGGCAGCATCTCCGCGCTGAATTCGACCAACACAGCATTGACATTTTGGAAAGCACATTGCCCGGATATAGCTTTCTCGCTGTGGAGCAGCATTCTTCCCTGGAATACGCTTGATTCTCTGGGGCACTTGCACGAAGTGCTTGCCGGGAACTTGTACCACCCGCAACTCGAATCGGTTCCTGAGCAGACTTGGTCGTCAGCTGGTCTGCTCGACGCAACTGTGCGCGGACTTTTTGGACTAACAGTAGATGGGCCGCAAAACGAGATCACGTTCGCCCCGCACCTGCCAGCGCAGTGGGCAGACACTTCCGTGGACAACATCCGGATGCCGCATGCGACCTTAGGCTTCGCATTGCACCAGACCTTGAACAGTCTCGATCTCGAAATACAAAACGACGGCCAACCGCTGAAGCTTGTCTATGAGCCACGCATTCCCTTCGGGGCACGTCTCACCAAAGCCGACTTGAACGGACACTCAGTGAGGGCAGAAGTCCGTCACTTCCCTGAGGAAGATCAGGCGCATCTGGAAATCGATGTGCCTTCAGGTTCCAGTCATTGTCTGTTGCGTTTCGCAGGAGGCGTATCCATCATTCCGCCAGCGCATTCCTTGCAGATCGGTGATGTCAGTACCGGATTAAAGATCACAAATCTCAAATGGTCCAACAACACTCTGTACATCGACGCTGACTTTTCCTCAGCCATCGAAACCACTTTTCAGCTGAAGACGCCGCTAAAGATTGCAGCTGCCAAAGGCGCCACGATGCAAGCAATATCAAATGACAGTTATGAACTCTCTGTGAGACCGGCGACATCTTCGGAGAGCCGTTCAGCTTACAGCTCGTCGAAAATTGAGGTCGCGTTCGCGAATCGCTAACTTCACTCAGCAGCAGAAATCGAAACCTACAGACGTATATTCAATTCTTTTCCGTCGAACATAATTTCTTTTTCCGGCTCATGGGCAAGAGCAACATGAAAACGTCGCCCTCGCAATCCCCTTCCCCCACCTGGCTTCAGCGTGAGACTTCGACTCGCGTCCTCCCACCGCAACTCCACACGCAAGTAATCCCCGTGCTCATATGCGAAGCTCTGTCCATCATCTTCATAAAAAATTTGCTGCCCATTTGCCCCGGGATAGACCGTAAGTTTCACTGGCTCTGTTGAAGGAGCAGACGTAAACTGCTTCACCGGCCCGACCGGAATAATCGCACCAGCTTTCACATATACAGGCAGCGTCTCCAGATCGAGATTCGGAGTAATAACCTTGCCGCCCTCCACTCGCTCCGACGTCCAGTAATCCCACCACGTACCTCGCGGCAGATAAACCTTTCGCTCCCGCGCACCTGCTTCAAGCACCGGAGCCACCAGCAAGCCATAGCCAAACATGTAGGCATCTTCTATCGCCCGCGCTTTTTCGTCATCCGGATAATGCAGCCATAGCGCGCGCATGAGAGGCATCCCTGTGCGATGCCCTTCGGCAACAGCTGAGTAAATGTATGGAAGGAGCTGATACCTGGTATTGAGATACTTCCTGCAGATGCGCTCGACGTCAGGATTGTGCAGGTCATCCGGCTTCGGCAGCACCTCTGCCGCATACTCAGGCTCCAGTTCAGCAGGCCCGTAATCTCCCGTATTCCATCCCCATGGAAGCCGCAGCTTCCATGTCCGCCCGTGGCTCCGGAACAGCGGACAGAAGGCGCTGAACTCGAACCACCGCACATACAACTCCGCCGTAAATTCCTTCGTCGGCACAAACCCGCCAGTATCCGTGCCCCAATAAGAAATCCCGCACAAACCGGCATTGATACCCACCATCACCTGCGCGGCTAGTGTCTTCCATGTGGAGAAGATATCGCCTGACCAGAGC
>Ga0126381_100006884_pt1 | contig 12618 bp, 9 predicted proteins | sample PanSoiMetPlot_28_FD_96465 | JGI IMG/M metagenome (GOLD analysis project Ga0126381, IMG submission 96465) | Tropical forest soil microbial communities from Panama - MetaG Plot_28 | ecosystem: Environmental > Terrestrial > Soil > Tropical forest > Bulk soil | place: Panama | collected 2016-02-17
ACAACGACGCAATCATTAATGAGTGATCCTCCGGGGTTGATTCGAACCAGCGAGAAGCGAGACATCGTGTTGTCTTCACGGTGCGTGGTCACGATGGATCCTAAAAGACAGAGACCTGAATTGTGGTCGCCTGTGGAGACATGTGGGAAGTTTCTTCGGAGTATAGCCGTAGCTCGATCCACTGGGGAGGGAAAGTTCCCAAATTGCAACCGAGGTAACCGAAGAGGCACGCGCAGTCCACGGCGTTCTATCGGCCGATCCAATCGGCTCCATTCTGTTACGGTTCATTTGTGGGAACAATGTTACCAAAGCAGTGGGGAATTCCCCACTGAATCGCTTCGACCCGCAAAACTCTAGGTACAGATGTTTCATCTGACCAAATCTCTTCTTGATTGCTCTTAAGGGCTCTCGATAGGCTATATGCGTTGCGCCGCACAACTTGGTGTGGGTCAGGACTCCAGGGACGAGAGGGGAATGCGTGCGCTTAACTGCGAAGACGGAGGAGCAGGTGACGTTCGGACGCCAAGCGGTGATCACCCAAGAGCCCGACATGGCCGATCTTGTGCCTTCTGAAGCTTTGTCGCGACATCATATCGATGCAACCGGGGTGGCTTCCTTCCCCAAAGTCCTACGCCGCCGTCTCGACGGGTTTTTCGCCGATCAGAAGATCTCCCCGAAAGCCAACCCCATGATGTGGGCCAAGGTCGCGATCGGCCTGGCCGTCCTGGCGGGAAGCTGGATTGCCTTGTATCTGGTCCGGACCGGCCCATTGGCGTTTGTCGCCCTCTATCTTTTAGGCGGCCTCGCGCAGACATTCCTGTTGCTGAATATTGCTCATGACAGTAATCACAACGCCGTCTCTTCCCGGCCGGTCGTGAATAAGACCCTGAACTATGTCTTCGACCTTTGCGGGATCAGCTCATACATGTGGCGGATCCTCCACCATCGTGGCCACCACTCTTGTATCAATCTGCAGGGCGAAGATGACGCGATTTCAGGACGCGGCATCTTTCGGTTTACGCCCCATGAACCCCGAACGCCATGGCACCGATTTCAGCACATCTACGCGCTTGTCGTTTACGCGTTGTTTTCCCTCGACTATGTGTTCGTCCGAGACTTTCAGTGCTTTTTCTTCCCGATGCACGAATACCTGAAGCGGATACGGCACTCCTTGAGTGATTACGCCGTGCTCTTTGCCGGCAAGGGTTTCTACTTCACGTACATGCTTGTCATGCCTGTGGTGGCATTGGGAAAATCGCCTCTGCTGGTCGCGGGTGCGTTTCTTCTGGTTCATTTGGTCGTGGGATTGAGCGTAACGCTCGTGTTCCAGACCACCCATACCGTTGACAGCACCTACTTCCCCTCGGTTCGTAGCGAGTTTGAGAATGGCGTCTATCACATCTTCGCCACCACGGCCGATTACGCCACCGAAAACCCGATTGTGAGCTGGCTTGCAGGTGGGCTGAACCATCACGTCGTCCATCATCTATGTCCTTACGTGTGTCACACCCATTACGCTCGGTTGACCCGGATCGTGAGGGAGACCGCCGCAGAGTTCGGGGTCACCTACCGGCAACATCCCACCATGGCCCGGGCAATCCGGCATCACCTGATACTTTTGAGAAAACTGGGGAATGAAGACTAAATCTGAGCGCTACATCGCTGTGCACGTATCAGCTTTGCCATTTCATCGAAACGATATGAAGCCTCCCATGCTTGCCGACACGTATCAGGACGGACGCCTATGACCTTGTCCGCATCCATACCCGCTGTATCCAGATTGAGATGTTTTGCGGATTCCCCCTCGATGGCCAGCAATCCCGCTGCGGTGTTATCGAAGTACCACGAGGCCTATGGCGGCACCTTCCGGTTCTACCTGGGCGGCCTTAAGGAAGCGATAGTTACGATCGATCCCGCTGTCATTCAGCACGTGCTCAAGACCAATGCGGAGAACTACCAGAAATCCGAGATCCAGGTAAAGCGGATGGGGCACTTTCTGGGCAAGGGCCTCCTCACGACACACGGCGAAGCATGGCGGACTCAGCGGCGTCTCATCCAAACGGGCTTCAAAGAACTGGGCATACTGTCTTCGATCATGCAGGACTCCCTCGCCGAGTCGCTGCGGGACTTCGATAGAGAGGCCCGGGTCGGCTCTGTCAATGTCTACTCTCAGCTCATGAAGATGACCTTCGCGATGGTCGCCCGTTCCTTGTTTGGCGCCCGGCTGAAGGATGAAGACATCGACCTGGTGAGCCATACCATCTGTACCGTCCAGGAATTCATTGTGCGGCAAACGCTGCAACCCTATCTGAATCCATGGTTTGCCGTCTCTGGCGACTTGCGAAAACACGAAGACATGCGCAGGCGTGCGGACGCCGTTCTGCTTGAATACATCAGGAGCCGGCGCCATGAGCCCCCCGGCCACGACCTGCTGCAGACCTTGATGGATGCTCGTTACAGCGATGGCGAGGGCATGAGTGATGAACTCGTCCTCAGCGAGAGCATGCAACTGCTGGTGGCTGGGCATGAAACGTCATCGAATGCGTTATCGTGGATTCTCTATCTCTTGAGTACGCATCCGGATTGTCTTGAACGGGTACGCCAGGAGTTCTATTCCGTGCTCGGCGAAGCGCCTCTGAGTCATGCCCACGTACTCAGGTTTGAATTCACGACGCAAGTGATCCATGAGGCTCTCCGCCTCTATCCACCGTTCTGGATGATCGACCGCATGGCTGTCGCGGACGACCAAGTCGGCAATATGGTGATACCAGGCGGCTCGATGGTTATCGTCTACGTTTATGGCGCGCACCATGCTTCGCGCTACTGGCAAAACCCGGAGAACTTCGATCCTGAGCGCTTCACCAAAGAGGAAATGAAAGGGCGCACGCCGTTCACCTTTCTTCCCTTTGGGGGAGGGCCGCGCGTCTGCATCGGCCAGCACTATGCGATGCTTCAGATCCTCATGATTCTGAGCGAACTGATAAGGCGGTACGATTTTGTGTTGGTCCCCGGCCAAACGATCGAACCCCGTCCGATGGTTATCCTGCGGCCGAAGCACGGAATCCGCATGACCTTCACAAGTGCCACCGCGTCTCCATCCATCAAGCAAAACGTAATCTGATCGTGAGCTCGATCGCATTACCATCCCGCTGGTGCCGGGGCCCCAAACCTCACCGAGAGGTTGTTCGCAGATAAGCAGCCGACCCGTTCCGGGTAGCGGGGCGTCTATTTCCCACTTCCGAGAAACACGGAGAACACCGTCCCTCGACGCAGTCCTGCCGTCCGACTTCGAAACCGCAGCGTTCCTTCATGTCTTTCCATCGTCTCGGCACTAATCCAGAGCCCCAGGCCGGTCCCGGTTGCCGTCTTGGTTGTGAAAAACGGCTCGAACAAATGTTCCCTTGCAGATTCTTTGATTCCAGAGCCGTTATCGACGATCATTACCCGCACACCTGGTTCTCTCGACTCTGAATCAAGAGTCTCTCTGAGACGAACAATCAAGCGTCGTGGCGTTGTGCTTTTGGACATCGCATCGATCGCATTGCCGACAAGATTGGCGAATACCTGCCGTATCTCATGTGTGAAGCAGGAGATCCTGGGATGGGGGCGGTAGCGGCGTTCGACTGCAATCTGGGTCGCCTTCAGACGGCCTTCATAGAGCAGCAGGACAGACTCGAGAATCTCTTCGACATCGACTTCGGAGAGTTCCGGGGTCTGACGATGAAACTGAAGGGTCGCTGTCGCAATGTGGCTCACTCGCGCGAGTTCGCGTTCAGCTTGAAGGAGAAAATCAGCGACATTCGAGGAATTCTGGCAGGTGCGTGCGAGGTAGATCAGATTGGTTACGGCTTCGAGCGGATTGTTAATCTCGTGCGCTATTGAGCTTGCCATGCGTCCAACAACCGCAAGCTTTTCACTTTGCCGCAGCGTGGTCTCCGTTCTCAATCGCTCGGTTTCGTCGCGCAACACTCTAGTGAAACCGGTTACGTGTCCTTCCTTATCGTGAATCGCTTGGGTTACAAAGCGCGTCCAGATGCGCCTTCCGCTTTTATGAACCAGCCATCGCGCATCTTCGGTACGCCCGTCCTTTTCGATTTCTGCAAGCGCCTGACAACGAAGCCCCGCTATGCGGTCTTCCTCCGAAAGAAGCAGCGAAAATGGCCGCCCAAGGACCTCGCGCGGCGAATGACCGAAGATCCTCTCAGCACCCGGATTCCAGCTCGCGATCCGCAGTTCTTCATCCAGTTGTACGAGAGCGTACTCGTGCACATTTTCGAGAAACAACCGAAAACGCTCTTCGCTTTCGCGCAGGGCCGCCTCTGCCTTTGCACGTTCCACGGCGGCCGACGTGCGATCAGCGGTTTCCCTAACAAGCGCTACTTCTGTCTCCGTCCACACCCGCGGTTCCATGTGGGCCGCGCACAATGCACTCAGCTTCCGGTCATCCTTCAACATCGGCACGCATATGAATGCGCGTACCTTGGTTCCCAGAATCACTACACGATCTGCCTCCGGAATCAACGGTGAAGTCAGTACGTTGTCGATCACCGTCGGTTCACCGTTCAGTGTTGTCTTATCTATCCAGGCCCAAGCCTCCAAAGGATACCGCCCGACCAGGCTCGGCGTGCCCACGCGCACGTAATCCTGCTCTACTATCAGTTGGCTCCGTGCTTCATCCGTTTTGGAATAGAAGGCCCGATCTGTGCCTAGATGTTCTGCAAGCAGACGGCTTGCCGTGCCTTGAATCTCAATGGGATCCAACAGTGGCCGCAGTGCGTCACTCAGCTTCAGTAGATACGCGTGGCGCTCTTCGCTCTCGCGCAGGGCAGCTTCAGCCTCTTTCCGCTCCGTGATGTCGTCGAAGACAACATTTACAAGGCGGCTGCCTTCCCCGCCAATCCGTGAAGCGGAAATGTTGATCCAGCGGCCGAAATCCTGCGAATAGCTTTCAAACCTGGCTGTCTCGCCGGTTTTGACCACACCCGAATAGGCTTCGATACAGGAGTCCGCGAGATTGGGGAGCAGTTCGCCTGTCGTTTTGCCTTGATGATTTTTTAAACCCGTCAGTTTTCCAAAGACATCGTTTGTCTCAATAAAGCGGAGATTCGTTGCCTTTCCACTGTCGTCGAAGAGCACCTCAAACACAACGATTGCATTGTCAATTGAATCGAAGAGCGTCCGGTATTTTTGTTCGCTTTCTTGCAGCGCACTACTTTCTTCCGCAAGACTTCTGATAACCATATCCTGACACTCCACAATCGGGCGTCCGTTGAGGCAGTCGACCGCTCTTCAGCACAGCTACTTAGTGCAAACTTATGGCTTAAAAAAACGTATCCAATCATAGCGCTGAGGGGGTTTTAAGCGGCGACCAAATTGCCGGGTCTGTATTGTTGTCCTCCCCATTCTGGACATATTACCGGGAATTACTCTGATGCAGATTGTGCCAATTCAATCGCCACCGTTTCGGGCTCAGAATAAACGACAGAGGAAAATCGTAGTTTCTTTTGCGAAAGCCGGAGTTCCTAATAACCGGATAAACTGCGCATTTTCAATGGCCCGGTCATCCCTTGTCCCTAGAGCAATCAATAGCCTGCTCCAGCGCAACGACGCGCTGCAGGATTCGTCACGGTACTGCTTCAAACCGGGTCGCTATAACACGGTTCGCACGCTCCAGTGGAGTCAGATCGACTTTGCGAAGCGCAAGCTAAGGTTTGGCAAGGACAAGACAGATGCTGGAATTGGAAGGGAAGTCCCGCTCAGTAGCCGTGCTCTTGAGACGCTGAAGCTATGGGCAGAGCATTTCCCCGACCGTAAGCCACGGCGGTTTGCACAGGCAGGAAGGCACTTTTGGGGGCCAAGTACAGGTTTACAAATGCGACCCTTCGAAGGCAGTTGGAACCATCAAGAGGGCATGGCAGAGCGCGAAGAAGCGCACTCGGCGCCATTGTCCTAATTGCAAGACTGGAATTCTGGCTGACCATGAGAATCCGGCGAGGGGCTACTGTGTGGATTGCCATTTTGAGGTTGACGATCTTCCGGAAGGACTGATGAAGGTGCGCCTGTATGACATTCGCCACACAGCAGTAAGTCGGATGGTTGCTGCTCGCGTTCCTTTGACCACCATCGCAAAGATCGTTGGCTGGTCGCAGTCAACTACTGCGGCAATGGCTGCGCGCTATGCGCGTCCCGACATGGAAGAGATGCGCGATGCAGTTGAGAGAATTTCAGGGATTGTCCCGGAGTACCCGCAAAATCCAGCGCAACTCGAATAGGACCAAAAGGTGAGCGTTAATTAACTTGTCTGTTTTGATGGTCGGGGCGGAGGGTTCGAACCCCCGACCCTCTGCTTCAAAGCAGATGCAATGGCCCATTGAACCTTGATGATGAAATTTGATGGTTCTAAGTGCTTTGAAATGTGAATCGGCGCGATCTCGATCCGTGACTTGTTGATCCATGTGGAACGCTTGTGCTCTGACCGCTACAAAATCGACTACATCTGGAGAACTTTACCAAAGGCACTCGTCGCTGCCTTACGGCCTACGGTACTGGAATGGATTAAAGACCGGAACTGAAAAGTGTGCGAAGTCGCGATCGTTTCGTGTGGCGACGGTCAGTCCATGCACTCGCGCGGTGGCCGCAATCATCGCGTCTTCCGCTAAAGAAAGGGAATGGCCAGAAATCAATCGGGCGAACTCGCGAAAGCAAGTTGCATTCATAGCCAGGATCTCAGAAGTGCGCTCGAGTTCTGCCGCCCAGCTTTCGATCTCTTGGGCCTTGGAGGGATCTTGTCGGCGAGTCAATTCGACACCTCTCTGAATCTCACCGAAAGTGACGGCCGAGAAAAAGCCTTGCCCGAGTTCTAGGCTCTTGAGCCAGGCTACGACGCCTCCGTGCGGCTTCGCCTTCCGCACCTCAGAGATCACGTTGGTATCGATGAGATAGCGAATCAATCGAACACCGGTGGCTTGCGGGACTTAAGGATGCCGCGCTTTGGGAGTGGCAAATCGAAGCGGGGACCATCTCCGAGGAGGACATCCTTCCAAGTCCGCCCGCTCCGCTCATTCAATCGGCGCCACTCATCAAACGAAACCACGACCGCCGTATCAATCCCTCGCCTTGTCACAACCTGAGGCCCTCGTTCGAGCGTGTCCTCGATTAGTTCGCTAAAGCGGGCTTTCGCCTCCTGTAGCTGCCACTTCGTCATGCCTAAATCTCGACTCAACTATACAACTAGTCAGATAACTAGTCAAATAACTGTGAGCGCTCGGTTCTTTTACCAGTGAACTGTCCCTTTTGGTGATCGCCGTCGCCGAAGCTGTTGCAATACTTTTGCACTCCGATTTGCGCTTTTTCACGTCGTATTGCCGCCCACCCGGCAGTAACACAGGAGTAACGTCAGGCTAGCGGTCATTGACGCGGCTCATATGGCCCTGACTACCACCGAATTTGTCGAGGCGCAGCTCGATCACGGGAAAAATGAGATAGATGTTTGCGAGTCGCCCCTTCTTGTTGATCCTTGTGGATCGCTTGTGCTCTGACCGACACAAAATCGACAACAGCCGAGAATTCCTCTAAACTTGCCGACTTCCCCAGCTCTTGGATCCGCTTTCAATGAGTGACGCGGCGGAGATGCACACAATGACGATCTAAGAGTGCCAGAGTCATTCGGCGTGGAGTGTCTTGATTGGGTCGACCCGCATTGCGCGTAGCGCCGGGATATAACTGGCGGCGATTGCGACAGTGGTAAGTACAAAGGTGACGCCTGCGAACGTGGCCAGATCGTTAGGCGAAACGCCGAAAAGCAGTCCGGACATGAGGTGCGAAGCAATTAGCGCGCCGGCCAGACCGACTACCGCTCCGGTGGCGGCGAGACCGAACCCACGGCGCAGAACCATCTTGAGGATCGTTCCTCTTTGCGCTCCCAGTGCGAGTCGAATGGCGATCTCGCGTCTTTGTTCATTCACAACATAAGAGATGGTGCCGTAGATTCCCAGGCCCGCGATGAGGAGGGCTGTGGCCGCAAACAACGCGACCATACCCATGGAGAACCGCCGCACGGAAAGCGACGAGGAAAGAGCGTCGTCCAAAGTCTCCGCATGGAAGACGGGAAGCTCCGCATCGACGGCCTGGATTTGTGTGCGCACCTGTGCGGGAATTGCCGCAGGATCGACCTGTCCACGCAGGTAGAACACAAGAAACTTGGCAGGGCGTTGGTAGATGTCGAAGTACATATGCGGAATACCGGCGTTCGCGAGCGATTCTGTGCGCGCGTCAGCAATGACGCCGACAATGGTCGTCCAATCCACCTTGGCAGCTCTCGACCGGACGCGTACGCGCTTGCCTACAGGATCCTCGCCCTTCCCATCTCTGCCGGGCCAGTATATGCGGGCAGCGGCCTGATTGATCACCGCGACGGAGGGTGTGTCCTCAAGATCCTGGTCCGCGAAAAGGCGGCCACGGACGAGCGACATGCCGAGCAGGTGAAAGTAATCGGGCGAGACGATCGACGTAAGGATCAGCGAAGGCTCGCTGCTTTTCGTGTCCTCGCCCTCGCGGATCAATGGCCGCGGTCTGAGATCTTCATGACCATGGCCGAGGGGAAGAGCCGCGGTATCGCTGACTGCAGTCTCTTCCACGCCCGGAAGCGTCCGGGTTCGACGGAGAGCTTCCCGCAGAAACACCGATTCCTGCGTGGCAGTTCGGTAAATGTCGGTGTTGGGATCGTTAGGATTCGGAAGCGTGGTCTCGACTGCCATGACTCGAGTGGGATTGAAGCCCAGCGGCACCTTGAACAAGTCCCAGAAGCTGCGCAGCAGAAGACCCGCGGCCACCATGAGCACGAGAGACAGCGCCAATTCACTCACAACCAGAATCTGCCGGGTGCGCGAGAGTCCCCTGGAACCGGTGGAACCGCGTCCTTCCTGCCGGAGCGTACCGGTGAGATCGGTCCGACTCATAAGCCAGGCCGGCGCAAGTCCAAAGGTGATTCCGGCTGCAACGGAAACGAGGATGGCAAATACCAATACGCCCCAATTGATCGCTATGTCGTTGAGATGAGGAAGGCTCTCCGGAACCAGCCGCAGTAGGAAACGCTGGGAGCAGCAGAGAATGGCGAAGCCAGACGTTCCACCAAGTAGAAACAACAGCAAGCTCTCGGTGAGGAGCTGGCGGATGAGGCTCGCCTTTTGTGCTCCGAGGGCCTGGCGAACCGCGATCTCACGAGCTCGCGCACTTGCCCTGGCGAGCAAAAGGTTGGCGACGTTAACTGAGCTGATCAACAGGATCAGAATGACCGCGCCGAAGAGCACAATGAGCGACTGGCGAACGTTCCCGACAAGAGTCTCGGCGAGTGGGCTCAAGCGAACGGTCCACTCAGCTTGCCGCGAATAATCCGCAGGATATTGCTTCTTCAACGATGTAGCCAAGGCGTCGAGACGCCCCTGCGCGGCCTCAAGCGAGAGACCAGGCTGAAGGCGCGCGACGGTTTCGTATTGCAAACGCGTTCCGCGAATCGGCTGCTGGCGGTCGGCAAATCCGTCCGCGGCCCACAGTTCGGTATTGACCTGCTCGCTGGTTTGCCCCTGATCGCGAAAGCCGGCGGGCATGACGCCAACAATGTTAAACAGATCGTTGTCGAGGCGCAGATTCTTACCCACGATGTGCAGGTCGGAGCCAAATGCGCGCTTCCAGAACCCATCGCTGATGATCACTTCACCGTTGGAGCCAGGTGATGCGTCGAGCGGATCGAAGGTGCGGCCCAACGCCGCATGCGCGCCCAGCACGGCGAAGTAGCCCGGTGAGACCGTTGCTCCGGCGATGTGCGTGGGCTGGGCGCTGCCGGTCACATTTTCGGAGCCGTGAAAGCAAAGGGACACATATTGGAAGATTCCCGAATTCTGAAGGTCTCTCAACTCAGGGATGGAGATGCCGACGTCGTGCGCGCCAACGCCAGGAAAGTCAGCTTCAATGCGCACCAGTTCGCTTGGGTGGGGGTACGGCAAGGGATGCAGCAGCGTTGCGTCGATGACGCTGTACATGGCGGTGGTGGCTCCGATGCCCAGCGCGATAGTGGCGATGGCAATGAAAGAGAACCCAGGAGATCTCACAAGCATGCGAATCGCGTACCGCAGGTCGAAAAGCAGATTCTCGATGAGGGGAATGCTCTGCTCAGCATGGTGATCTTCGCGGATCGCCTCCGTCGCGCCCAGCTTGAGCGCGGCCTGTCGTCGTGCCTCCGCCGGCGACATACCCGCGTGCATGTTCTCCTCCGTCTGTAATGCGAGATGCTCGGCGAGCTCTTCTTGCAGGCGCTGATCGGCGCTTTGGCGAGTTGCGAAATTGGAAAGGCGAATCATGAAGCGTCGCAGGAATCTCACGCTAAATCCTCTGCCCTGACTTTGAAGAAGCGCGCAATAATCGCCGCGTTTTGCTCCCATTCGTGGGCCTCTGACTGCAGTTGCCTGCGACCGGCTGCGGTAAGCCGATAGAAGCGTGCGCGGCGGTTGTTTTCCGACGCACCCCAATCGGAGACAACCGAGCCTTCATTCTCCAGCTTCAGCAGCAAGGGATAAAGTGTGCCCTGGTTGACAGCCAGAAGGTCGCCGCTGATCTGCTCGATTCGCCGGGCAATCCCCCAGCCGTGTTGCGGTCCCAGGACGTCGAGGGTTTTGAGGACCATCAAAGCGAGTGTTCCCTGCAATACGTCTGGCTTTTCCTTCATCGTAAGTCGCGACCTTTAGGTTTCCAACAGGAAGGATGACACATCTCCTTTTGGAAAACAACAGAAAACTCTTCCTCGGCAAATCCAATCGAGACATTCGGAGGCGCTGTTGGGCCATGCAGCCTCACTTGATGCCTTCAGGGCAAATCACTCATCTAGGAGGCTGGTGGGGGGAAATGCGGATGGTCTTTTGAGTCGCCCATTTGGAAGTCATATTCCAGTGAACACTGTTTCGATCCGTTGTATTCGGGAAACGGCAGACTTTTCCGGCTGGAGACGATTTCGTAGCTGGGTATGCATCTTCAGCGAAGCGAAAACTCAATAAGGACGGACGTTCAGGCGATAGCGCATCTGCTGCAAAGGCAGAGGGTCTACTTGTAGGCTCGATCGAGGCTCACAAATTATTGAAAAAATGGTCGGGGCGGAGGGATTCGAACCCCCGACCCTCTGCTCCCAAAGCAGATGCGCTACCAGACTGCGCTACGCCCCGACTCGTTCCTTGATTGTATCGTGGAACGGAGAGCTGACCGGTCTCAGAGAAGAACCAAGTGCAGCGAGCCCGTCGACGCGACTTCTGCCTCTCTCGAAGGAAGATTGGCGAGGGCCGAATAGAGCGGTTGGCATTGTTTACAACCACCTGAGGGGTTCAACGCGAGAAACTCTGTATGGATTCGATGCTACAATCTGAAGGGTATATGGCGGCTATAGTTCAGAGGCAGAACGCCTGACTGTGGCTCAGGATGTCGTGGGTTCGATCCCCACTAGCCGCCCCAATGGAACACACCTCAAAATAATCCATTTACAAGTTAACCTCTTTAAGTTGTGCTAAATCTGTGCTACGTTCTTCCGTTATTTGGGAGGCAGCAAGTGAGCACTCCAATCGTGATGGGAAGTTGGGCCACCCCCGGCAAAACGAATCGTCGGATGCGCTGAGAGTTCCGAAAAGCTCTAACAGGACTGGCGCCCTATCCGAACAATGCGCTCTCGACGAGAGGGCACTGGGTTACGAATCCCAGAATCGAAATGTTCGCGCTATCACTGCTCCATCTCCACAAACGGTCCAACGCCCCCACCTGCAATCCACGCATCCAGATGCTGTTCCAACACTGGCAATGGAACACTCCCCGTCTCCAGCACTGCATCGTGAAACGCCCGCAAATTGAATTTCGCACCCAGAGCCTGCTCGGCTTTTTTTCGCTCCTTCACAATCGCCATCTCGCCGAGATAGTACGAAAGCGCCTGACCCGGCCATGAAATGTACCGGTCGACCTCCGTCTCAATCTCGTGATCGCTCAATGCTGTGTTGTCGCGTAGGTACTGCTGTGCCTGCTCGCGCGTCCATCCCTGCGAATGCAGTCCCGTATCCACCACCAGCCGCGCGGCCCGCCAAGCCTGGTAGCTAAGCATTCCGAACGTCTCATATGGTGTGTGATAGATCCCCATCTCTGTCCCCAGTCGTTCGCAATAAAGCGCCCAGCCCTCGCCGTACGCCGAAATGTACACCTTCCGAAACTGCGGCAGATTCTTCTCGCGAGCCTCCTCCTCGGCGAACGCCTGCTGCCAGCTGTGCCCCGGCGCCGACTCATGAAGCGTCAGCGCTGGCAGCGAATACAGCGTGCGCGACGGCAGGTCATAGGTGTTTACCAGATACGTTTGCTCCCCGCCGCGTCCGGCCGTATAGAACGGGGCTATCTCCGGAGGCACCGGCACGATCCCGAATCGCCCCCGCGGTTCTTTGCCGAAATACCGACCTGACACACCATCGAATTCCTTGGCAATCCATGCTGCATCGTGCAGCAGTTCTTCCGGGCTCTTGGCAATGAACTTCGGATCCGTTCGCAGATACTGCAGAAACTCAGGAAACGTGCCTGTGAAGCCGCTCGTCTTCATCGCGGCGA
>Ga0126381_100006885_pt1 | contig 12618 bp, 7 predicted proteins | sample PanSoiMetPlot_28_FD_96465 | JGI IMG/M metagenome (GOLD analysis project Ga0126381, IMG submission 96465) | Tropical forest soil microbial communities from Panama - MetaG Plot_28 | ecosystem: Environmental > Terrestrial > Soil > Tropical forest > Bulk soil | place: Panama | collected 2016-02-17
CCCGCCGGCAACGGGCTTAGAGGTGTGCCCTGATAAATGTAGGCGTTCGAGATGGCAACCGGTGTGGCGGTGTTCGCGTACCAGAAAGTTGACGCTCCTGCCGAGGTAAAGCTAGCGCTGTCCGTACCGGAAGAAGTTATGACCCCGTTATAAGGGTAGTTGAACCCAAAATCGTTGTTGGGGTACATGTACCAGTTTAGCTGGCGGATCCCGAAGTTTTGCTCGTAGGAGGTCAAGGTCGGCATCCCGGGAAGCGTGTAAATGTAACCGCCGTACGCGAAAATCACGCCCTGGTAGTAACCGTGGCAACTACCGTCGGACAACATTGCGGAAGTGATTCCTCCTGTGCTGACGCTCATGTCGAACACGTCGTAAGGTGTACCCAAATAGTCGAGGATCTGCTTGATCGCCGCGAAATCCGCCTCCGTTTTCCCATTGCTGACCACCAGCAGCTTCATGTCGATCGTCGGCGTCGAGCACGTTTGCGCGTGCGCGGTTTGTATTGCTCCTGCGAAGAGCATGAAGGTAAGGACAACGACTCCGGTGGAAATCGCGAAAGAGCGGAACAGCTGCTTCATAAGCATACCTCCGTTAAATCAGGAATTCGGGGGACTCCGAAAAAAAAGCGCGGCAAGTTTGAGTGCGGCTGGGTCCGACTGGGCCAGAGGAGGACTCTCTGACCGCGTTGTACCGCCTGAGCAAAGCTTTGCCGGGCGAATTCGCGATCAGGCTAGCGAACAGGAAAAAAGCCCACAATTGGGTGAGTGCACGAATCTGGCCTAAGGAAGAACCCTGCCTGCAGGGGATTAGTCGATCAGATTAGTCCGTCGGATTAGGGTTGTTAGCTGCGCCCTTAGGCAATTCCCTGCGATGCTCTTGCAGACTTCATGCGTCTTCGTGGCACCGGAACTTTCCGGGGCGGAAACGAACGGGAAGGAGGCGGAATCGTTCGTCGACTTGCTCTGGCATAGCGTTTGTCCCGGAGCAACGAATCGGCCTGCAGGCGCAAGAGCGGCGAGATCACTACAAGCAATGTGTGTACATGAAAACGATCTCGGTGGAAACTGCCAAGGCAGCAGTAGCGCTACGCGTGTTGCTTAAAAAAAGGCAAATCTTACGGTCTCGAAGCTGCTTGCTAGTCACGTCTCGCAGCAAGCACTACTGCAACCTGACCGGGACTGCGTCGGCAGAAAGGTGAGTCTACCACCGCGGCTGGGCCAAGATAATCTTGCTTACTATTGCGGGTCGGGAAGAGACGCCCGTCTTGACCATGATCATTCGCATATAAGCCTTTACTGTGTTGGGGCTGATGCTCATGCGATTCGCGATCGCCTTGCTGCTGAGGCCTTGCAGCAGATAGCCCAACGCTTCTCTCTCGCGCTGTGTGAGGTTAAATTGCTGGGAGACTTGCGACAGTGGGATTACTTCGGAAGGACCTCTTTGAAGCAAGACGGCCAAACTTGGCTGGGAAGGATCCTTGGAGTCAGAAGCCACGAGGAAAACCCGGCAAAAATAACGCCTCCTGCCCGATCGGAACTCAGTCACAAAAGGCGATTCACTCGAGGACTCTTGCCTTATCAAGCTCGAGCGAACCTTTCCGGCAAGAAAATCCTCTGGGCGCCCTAGCCCCGCGAGATTATCCGGGTAACTGAGGACCTTCATCGCTTCCGTATTGAAGGAAATGAGATTCAGCGAGGAGTCCATCAGGAGGAGTCCCGCCGCAGATTTGTGCGCTGCCCCTATCCTTTCCGCGAGCGACTCGTTTGCTCCTGTTGCGGAGATCGTATCTGGTCCTGGCGAACCAGCCCCTGAGGGAGCTTCTTGTGAGAGATCTCTACACCGGTATGCCGTGAAGCTAGGCTGTTGAGCGACCAAGTTGTCCCCCCGTCATATTTCCGCTCTTGATATGATGACTCCCTTGCTAGATGCAAAAAAAGACCGCCGTTCAATCCCCGGAATTGCAATCCCACCGCATAGTGGAGGCCGTAATGTCATGTCTCCACAATGCCCGCGTGCCATCGCGGTTGAGATTTCCAAATTGCGGGACCCAGCTGATGCGGAGCATACGATCACAGAAAACGTGTGCTCATTTGGTGCGTCTTGACCAAAGCACGCGTCGGGCATGCTATAAACGACGCTCGTCATCAGTTGAACATCACGCTCTATGAATCTGAACCGGTCGAGCTGCCTGTTTGTGAGAAGGAATTGACTTTAACTCGGACGCACCCTCTCCGACACTTGGTGCGGTGGAGCATAATCCATCCACGCGACGGGGCAAGCCGGTGAATTACCGATTTGGGATGCAGAGAAACACCTGACGTAACAAACTGCGACCCTCGAGGTCAATCTCTCAGTCGAGCTGCCCAACCCGCCAATTCCCCTTTTCCCGGGCTGCCACGGAAGCCCGCTTTGCCTCCCGAAACCGAGTGCCGTGAATCCCAACCCTTTCTAGCCAAACCCGCTCTCGGCGCGTCTTAGCGCGTCCCGCTGTCAGTCGAGCTCGATGGGTCGGTAAAAGAGGACAGGACCGGCCGGTCGCTTGCATCCTAGCGAATCGCGACAAACCGATGCGGATCGACCGCCCTTCGAAATCAATAGGTTGCGGGATCCCGCTGCTGGTTCACAATGGCAGGACGAGGCGACAGGTGAACGGTAGGTCCGACAGACCGGGCATGGCCCGGGCAATCATCCTGGCAGCAGTGATGCTCTTGCCATCGATCGCGGACTGCACCGAAAGCGCGGAGCCTAAGCCGGCCGAGTTGCGCGCGAATACGCTCGCCGCGTTCGACCGCTACGTGAAACTCACCGAAGCCCGGAATCAAGAAGAGCTCGAGCGCGGAACAAACCTCCTGTGGATTGACGAGTGGCCTCGAACGGAACGCGAGGAAGCCTATGCGGCGCTCGAGCGCGGCGAAGTGAAAATGAGAAAAATCCAGACGCTCGACGGCGGAAAACAGATCGCGTGTCCTGGCGGGATCATCCATCACTGGGAAGGATTGGTGTTTATCCCCGGAGCGCGGCTCGATGATGTTCTGGGAATCCTTAAAGACTACGACAAGCATTCGGTGTTTTACGCGCCCGACGTGGAGCGCTCAAAAATCGAATCGAGAAACGGCGACTATTTCCGCGTTTTTCTTCGGTTTCGCCGCCACAAAGTGATCACCGTGGTGCTGGACACCGAGCACGACATTGAGTATTTCCGCGACGGGCCGGAGCGGGCTCACAGCCGCAGCTCCGCCCTGCGTATCGCGGAAGTAGAGAACCCCGGCAAACCCGACGAGCGCGAGAAGCCGCCGGGGCAAGACGGCGGCTTCCTGTGGCGCATGGAAACGTGGTGGCGGATGGTAGAGCGCAACGGCGGCGTGTACGTGCAAAGTGAAGTGGTGTCACTGACACGCGACATTCCGGTCTTGCTGCGATGGATGATCGAGCCCTTTGTAACCAGCATCCCCCGTGAAACTTTGACCGCGACGCTGGTGGCCACTCGTAAAGCGGTGGAAGAGCGCGTGGCAAAACAGAGAGATTAGAAGTTCGACGGGCTCAACTTCCTTGCGATATCGAGGCTCGTCCTCGCGCATTAAGATCCGCTAACCACAACCAAAAGGGCAGCTCGGTCAAGAGCTGCCCTTCGATCGCGCCCCTAGGGCTGACCGGGAGTGCCGGTCTTAGACTAAGGGAGGTAATAGCGGAAAGAGGTGAACACCATGTTGTTCACGGCCTTTGGGCCCGCGGCGGGTCCACCGCTGCCCGACCAGCCATTGCGAACCAGGTAGGAATACTGGATTCCCCAGCGCAGACCACCCTTCGGACCCTGATAAGGCTTGTGCCAGAATCCGACGGTGCCTTCTTGAATGTTGCGGAGGTCGCCGGTGCAGGTGCCGTTTGCGACGTTGCCGCCAAACCCGCCCGTACCTGGATTTCCTTCCCCGATTTCGCAGGAGGAGTTGTTGAAGAGCGGCGAGCCGAAACCAACCGGCACTGTAGCGCCGGCCAGATTTGTGAAGGTGTAGGCAGTGCGGTGGGAGAACTCTATGCCGTAGTTCAGGTAGAGGTCCAGCTTTTTTGACGGATGCACTTCGACGGTGCCAAGGCCTCCGCCGCCCCGGATGAGAGCCAGAGTGCCATCCGGCCGAGTGGTCACGTCGGCGATCTGCGCGGCGCTATATCGTCCGATGCCGCTGCCGAAAACGCCGTGGGCGCCGACCTCAAATTTCTTTGCACGATCGAGAGGCATCCGAATGTTAACACCGCCGCCGCCGCCGGTGCGCGTGTCAGTGAAAGCGCCGCCAGAGCCAGCAACTCCACCGCAGCTACCCGGCAGCGGATTGCCGGCCGTCACAAAGCACGGATAAATGCGAGCGCGGTAATTGGCGACGATTCCGAACACCTCGTAGTGGCCGCGGCCGGGCTCGAAGGCGGCCTTGACGATGAAGTCCGGCGTGGAGTTCGCGGCGTAACCGGTTCCGTCGGTGGCGTTGAGTACTCCGCCACCCGAGGCCGGAGCGCCGACAAAGAAAGAAGTCGGTGAGCCATGCGTGGTTAGGGTGAGTTGGGGATTCTCGACGGCGAAACCGATCCAGGCCTTGTCATTGAAGTTCTTGGCGACGCGGAAGCCGTACTGACGCGCCCAGGTAAAGCCGACGTTATATGCCGCGTCAATGGTCATCGGAGGCGCCTCGGTACGGTTGTCTAGGCCCTTCTTGGTTTCCGTGGCCAGGCTCCACATTTGCCCCCCAGTCACGGTCACGCCGTTGGGGAAGGCCGCCTGACCCCAAATCTGCCGCTGGCGCATGCAATAGCTGTTGCTTTGACGGCTGTTCGAGGACGCGCAAGCACCCAGCCAATCTAGCTCGTAGTAGCCGCTCAGCTTCACCAGGTCCGCCTTGCCTTCGGCTAGAAAACTCAAGCGGGACTGGCGCCCGGAGGCGTTGAATTCCGACACCCGGCTCATGTTGTTATTGGGGAAGGGAGTGGTCGTGAACGGGCTGTTGACGTCAGCTTGCAGCGTCCGCTGGCGCCACGCCGTTTCCGCCGCGAGGAACCCGCCGGGAGTAAACGTGATGCCCTTGAAGTGGATTTCCGTCGCATTTTCCTGCTGAGCTTTAGCCGCGGCCGTATCTTTCGTGACGGTCGCAACCGTGGTGGTAAGAGCGGCGTTGCTGGCCTTCAGGTCGCTGACCGTGGTGTTCAGCGTCGCGGCAGCGCTCTTCACCTCGGCGGAGGAGTTCGCGGCCTCTGTGGCCTTGTCGCTCGCCTCCGCAGCACGCGCATTCGCGGCAGCTGCGGCCTCACGGGCTTCGTCAATCTGCCGGTCGCGCTTCGCAAGCTCTTCCTTCAGGAGTTGCAGTTGCTCTTGCTGGGACTGAATGGCCTGGCGGAGCTCTTCAATCTCGGCGGCAAGCGCCGGGTCGGATTTCGCCTTTTCCTTGGCCGCTTTGGGCTTAGCGGGGTCGGCCGTTTTGGCTGGCTTGGGGTCGGCATCCTTAGGTGTATCGGCAAGGGCCAAGCCCGTGGTAAGGAACAGGAGTAGTAGGAATGCTGCTAGTTTTTTCATTTCGTCTCTCTTTTCGAGCAAGAATCGAGGTTGCTACCGAAAAATGGCACTTTCACCCCAGCGGCAAAAGGTAAAGAGCCCGTCTTACAATCGCGTCAACTAATTGTGAATATCCTGTAACAACGTGGCGTAATTCACAGCAAGTCATTGACGTATAGTAAGTTACGGATTGTTAGAGGACCAAGAACAACAGGCGGGGGCCAAAACGAGGGGAAATTTGGCGGTTCAGGAAAGGTTTCGGCCGTGCGCCAGTCGTAACGAACGGAGCCATCCGCAACTCCCTCAACACAACCTTTGTTCCACGGGGCGTAAGGCCTATTTGGGCGCGGCGATGGTAAAGGCCAGGACCATCTGGGTCAAGCGGTATTGGTAGGTAGCGTCAGCCTCAGCGATGTCCGCCTCGGTTTTTTGGAGCTCGGCTTGAGTGAGTTCCACAATAGAGCCGAGGCCGAGATTGTAGCGGGCTTGAGAGAGGTCGAGAGCCAAGTCGGCCTGCTCGCGAAGCTGCCGGGTGACGGAAAGCCGTTCATAGGCTCGGTTCGTGTCTTGCCAGGAGACCCGGACGTCTCGAGAAATCGTGTCTTCCAGATCGCGGAGCCTCTGGCGATCAGCCTCGGTTGCTAGGTCTGCCGCCTTGGCGCGGGAGCTGTACAAGAAACCGTTGAAGACCGGAATGTTGACGTTGACGCCGACCGCGCCGTACCAGTTGGGGGTAATGTGATCGTCCCGCACGGGAGCTTCGCCGACAACGCCGAGCGCGTTCACCGAAGGGCGCGAGAGATCGTGCTCCGCTCTGCCGAATTTCCGCGCGGACTCAACCTCAAATTGCAGTGCTTTGATTTCCGGACGCTGCTCGAAAGCCTGCTGAATGAGCGGCTGAACGTCAGGAGCCGGGGGCGTGAGGGCAGCGGTTTCTTCGACCAATTGAAAATTCTGCTCGCTCGGATAGCCAAGAACCGCGGAGAGACCAGCAAGCGCGGCCTGGAAGTTGTTGCGCGCTTCGAGCAACAAGAGCTTAGCGCGAGCAAGCTCGACTTTGGAGAAGCTGAGGTCGAGCTCGGACTTAAGTTTAGCGTCGGTCAAAGCCTGCACTTTGTCGACAAGTGTTTGCCGAGCTTGAACCGTTTCGTCGGCTACCTTAACAAGGGCCTGCGTGTCCAGGGAGTTGTAGAAAGCCTGGTCGACAGCAAGAAGAATATCGGCGCGAGTGGCGGCGGCATTTTGGTCTTCCGCTTTGGCTCCATATTCGGAGCTCGAAAGCAAATTCGTCGTGCGGCCAAAGTCGGTAACCAGCTGTGTAACCGTCGCGCCACCGGCTGCCCGCGGGAAAAGGATTGGGTTGTTTAGAAAACCGGCGGTGAGGCGGCTTCCTGGATTGGCGTCTACGCCAGTCAGGCTGAGATAAGCATTGGGCAAAAGGGCCGAGCGGGATTCTCGAACAAATTGCTGGGCCTGGAGCGCACGCAACTTGCCGACGGTAATTTGAGGATTGTTCTTGAGGGCGATGGCTTCGGCTTCGGCCAGGGCCAGAGGTGTTGCAGCCGTTGAGCTCTGCCGAGGCGTCTGAGGTTTTGCAGGGGTGGCCGGGGCCTGGGCGTTGGCCAAACCGTACGTCAGGACGAACAGGAGCGAGACCGAACCCGCCCGGCGCATCACGACCGCACCCCCTGTCCCTGTTCTTCCCCTTTGCCGTGCACGATGAGATAGACCGCGGGCACGAGGTAGACGGTGACGACGACAGAGACCAACAACCCGCCGATGATGGCGCGCGCGAGCGGCGCGTACTGTTCGCTGCCGGGCTCGGCACCGATGGCCATGGGGATCATGCCGAGCACCGTAGCAAGCGAAGTCATCAAGATGGGGCGAAGACGCATTCGCGAGGCCAGCGAAACCGCTTCTTTCACGGGCTTGCCGTCATGATGCAGATGACGTGCAAATTCAACGATCAGAATGCTATTCGAAACTACGATGCCCACCATCATGACCACGCCCATCAAGGACATGACGTTCAAGGTGGTGCCCGTGGCAAGCAGGAACAGGAGCACGCCGGCAAGGCCGGGCGGAATGGCTAGCAAAATAATGAAGGGGTCCTCCCAGGAAGCAAACTGCGCGACCAGAATCAAGTAGACCAGAACGACCGACAAGATGAGGCCGAGGCCGAAACTGTGAAAGGAAGAACGCATGCCCTGGACCGAGCCGCGAAGGTTCACGCGAACGCCTTCCGGGATATGTGTTCTCTTGATGATGTCATCGACCTGGCTGGCGACCCCGCCGAGGTCTTGCGTCTTCGGTGAAACGTAAACGTCCACGACGCGGAAGAGTTGATAGTGGTCGACTTCCGTCGGCGAAGGAATAGTTCTGACTTTGACGACGGTGTCGAGGAAGGTCGGCTCGGAGCTTCTCACCCCGCGCAAAGGAATCTGCTTGAGGTCCGTGACGGTTTTGACGGCGTCCTCCGGGTATTGCACGGTGAGCATGTAGGGATTGCCGCTCTTGGGATCGATCCAATAATTCGGGGCGATCATGCCGTCGGAAGTGAGCGCGGTGATGACGTTGTCGACGATTTCTTTCTGCGAGAGACCGAGCAAGCCGGCTTTCTCCCGGTCGACATCGAGTTCGAGGGCAGGGTAGTCGATATCCTGCGGGATCAGCACGTCGTTAACGTCTTTGAGCTGGCGCACGGGCTGGGCCAGTTCGGTAGCGGTGTTGTAGACCTGGTCGAGATTGTTTCCGCTGACCTGAATGTCAATCGGCGCCGGCAGACCAAGATTGATCACCGCGTCGACCAAGCCCCCGGATTGCAAGTAAGTGCTGAGCTGCGGAAGCTTTTCGCTTAACTCGTCGCGGACCCGGCGCATGTACTCATAACTGCCAACTTTGTGGTTTTCTTTCAGGCTAACCTCGACGAAGGCCGTGTGCGGCGCCGAGTTGGGAGTATAGATGGCGGAAAAATCGGTGGTGATGCCGATGTTCGAGACGATGATTTGCAGTTCGCTCGGAGGGACTACGCCGCGGATGATTTGTTCCACTTTCTTGACGTAGTCTTCGGTCAGTTCGACGCGCGTCCCGGAAGGAGCTTTCAAGTTAATGACGAATTGACCGGGGTCGGTGCGGGGAAAGAAAGAGACGCCAAGAAAAGGATAGAGTCCGAGACACAAAAGGGAAATTCCGGCAAGCGCCACGGTGGTCGAGGCTGGCTTCCTGAGTCCGCTAGCGAGTGTGGCGTCATACTTTTCGAGCATTCTCGTGAAATAGGAATTGAACATCTTGCCGAGACCGTCCCACCGCCAGGTGAACGTATCACCCAGCTCTTCATCGGCCTGCCGGTGTTTGATCAGTTTGGCGCAAAACAGCGGCACCACGGACATGGCCACGACGTAAGAAGCAAACAGCGAAAGAACCACCGCGAGGGCCAGGGCCACGAAGAGGAAGCGGCTGACGCCGTAGAGAAATACGACGGGGAAGAACACCACTGAAGTTGTCAAGGTCGCCGCCAACACTGCCAGACCGACTTCCTGGCCGCCCCTTTCCGCGGCGACTGCGGGCTCTTCGCCCAGTTCCAGATGGCGAAAAATGTTCTCGAGAACGATGACCGAGTTGTCGATCAAACGGGAAAAAACCAGCGCGAGTCCGCCAAGCACCATGGTGTTGACGCTGCCGCCGCCTCCGCCGAGGGCCAGAAACGCGGCCAAGGCGGACAGGGGAATGGAGAGGAAGACGGCGGCGGTGGCCCGGAGGCTGCCGAGGAAAAGCAGCACCATCAAGCCCGTAAGGACCAGGCCGATGCCGCCTTCGCGAAGCACGTTGGAGATAGCGGTTTTCACGAACAGAGACTGGTCGAAAACGACTTTGGGAATAAGTTGCTTGGGAACGTCGACCAGGTGGCCCAGCGCTTTTTTGATGCCATCGACCACGGCGATGGTGTTGGTGTCGCCGCCCTGCTTGAGAATCGGAAGGTAGACGGACCGCTGGCCATCCACGCGCACGATGTTGGTTTGAATGGCTTCCGCATCCACGGCTTTGCCCACATCTCCAACCAGCACCGAGGATTGCGTTTGATCCACTGACTTCAGAGGCATGGCGTTGATCGCCGAGGCAGAAGGAGCCTGGCTGTTCGAATACAGGTTGTAATCGTAAGGGCCGATCTTCACGTCGCCCGCAGGAAGAATCAGATTGGCATCGTTGACCTCGCGCACCACGTCCATGGGACTTAACTGATGCGCCTCAAGCTTCAGCGGATCGACATAAACCATGATCTGCCGATAACGCCCGCCGAAGGGCTGTGGTACGGATGCTCCGGGAACGTTGGCGATTTGGTTTCGAACGTTATATCGGCCAAGGTCTTGCAGTTGTGTTTCGTTGAGGCCTTGCCCCTTCAGGGTGATAAGGCAAACGGGAAGGCTCGAAGCGTCGAATTTGAGAACGACCGGAGGGAGCGTACCTGGTGGCAGGCGGCGGAGGTCGGCCATGGCCAGATTGGAAACGGTGCTCAAGTCGGCGTCGGCGTTGGTGCCAGCTTGAAAGTAGATTTTGATGAGGCTGACACCCGGCAGGGAGCGCGATTCGATGTGATCCACACCGCTCGCCAGCGTGAACCACCGCTCAAAGGGGTTGGTGATGTTGGTTTCCATTTGTTCGGGTGGCATGCCGGAATAAAACGTCGCGACGACCACCACGGGAATATTGATCGGAGGGAAAAGATCGATCGGCATGCGCGCCAAGGTAACCGTGCCGACGATGGCGATGACCAGGCAAATCACAATGATGAAGTAGGGGTATTTGATGGAGAACCCGGACATCAGCTTCCTCCCTCCGTGTCCGGCGCGCCGATCAATCTGGGCTGGACTCTTTGGCCGGAGCGAAACTCGCTGCGATTTCCGATGATCACGCGATCACCTTCCGATAGTCCGGAAAGCACCTCGACGCGGGAATTGTCTTCCAATCCGAGCTTGATGTGGTGCTCTTCGATGACGTTCTTGGCGTTGACTTTGAGGACCGTGGCGTCGTCGCCATTGCGAACGACGGCTTCCAGCGGAAGCGTGAGCGCGTTTGCTGCCTGATCGAGAGAAATCTCTGACTCCGTGTACATCCCGGGCATCAAGCGGCCGGCGCGATTTTCGCAATCAATCTCTGTTTCCATCGTACGGGTTTGTAGGTCTAGAGCATCGGCGAAACGAGAGACGCGACCCTGGATGTTCTGGTTCAGGGCCTGGACGTGAACCTTTACGGGGTCCTGAAGATGGATTTGCGCGGCGACGGACTCCGGAACGGGCAACACCAGGCGCAAAACGGAGACCTCGGCAAGGCGCACCACGGGCGTGGCTTGGGTGCTCGAGGACGTACCGGCCGCGACAAGCGCACCGGTGTCAGCGTAGCGCGTGGTGACGACTCCGGCGAAAGGCGCGGTAATGCGCGTGTAGTCGGAAAGCGCCTGCACCTGCTTTTTATTGGCCTGGGCGACTTCTAACGCCTGCTGGGCAGCCGACAGCGACGCCTTGGCGCTCGAAACTTGCGCCTCCGATTCAAGGTCCTTGGCTTGCGTGTCGTCGAGTTCCTGCTGGGCGACCAAGCCTTCGCGGGTCTTCGCGGCATCGCTCAAGCGTTTATACGCCACATGCGCGGCCGCGTGTGATGACCTGGCCCGCTCAAGGTCGCCGAGCGCGCGCCCAATTTCCTCATCTGCGCGGCGGACGGCGGCATCGGCGCCAGCCAGCTGAGCGGTTAATTCAGGAACCTCGAGGATGGCCAGTGTCTGGCCCTGCTTCACGTGCGTGCCAACGTCGACAAAAATGGTCTTGATGTAGCCGGCAACCTTGGCGTGAACATCCACGTCCTGAAACGGCTTGAACTCGCCCGAAATTTTTAGGGTATCAGCGATGGTCCGACGTTCGACGCGCGCCACGGCGGCCGGGGGATCCGCGGATGAGGCCGCGCGATCATGATCGTCGGCTTTCGTGGGCGCGCGCTCATACCATCGCCAGGCGAGTAGCACAGCTGCAACAAGAATAGCGATAAACAACCAGTTCTTCTTTTCCGTCATATGCACATCCATCGCGGGCATCCGGACCCGAAGACGAAGCGCCTCCGGGCTCCCGACACCTCGAGAAGTCCCGGAAGGGCCTAAGCGACCGTGAAGGGCCGGTCTAAATCCACATCCACAATCCAATCAGATCAGAAGGAAAAGGGATCAGCGAGCGGGCGGCGGCCTGAACCACAGACCGGGACCGTAAAACTGCTGCGAGGGGGATGGGACGAAGGGCAAAACGAAGAAAAACTGGGCGGTAAGATCGGGGAGGGGCAAGACCATTGACGCCTCCACCTGGTTCGCTGGGAGATAGTCCCACCCATCGGCTGGCGAGAAATGCTCGAGTTCAGAAGCACCCACCGTGGCGCGGTGACTTGCCGGAGTCGAAACTTCCAAACTGTGTCCGGAGTGTGGCGTCGCAAGGAAAGGATTGAAAAGCAGAAGAGTAGCGATGACCAGACACCCCAAGCGGTATCGTCCTCGAGCGACAATGTTTCCCGGACCATGGGGAGAACGCTTCATCCTGAACTCTGCTAGAACGATAGTAGGACTGCCGGGCTCCGGTCAAGAGGTTGCCGGCACGCCGTTTCCCGAGCCTTAGGGGGGAGAAGGGGACCGGAGCCAGGGGTGCACCGATCCCCGAGGTGGGACACTAGGTGAAGATCACGTGATCAGCCTGGCCGCCGGGAGTCACGTCGGAATGAAGGGTTTGTGAATTCTTCGTGATGTTCGACTCCGAAAGACTGCCAATACCGCGGCCATGCCGAACATCGAGGCCGCGAATCCAGAAAATAATGTCTTCGGCAATGTTGGTGGCATGGTCGGCGATACGTTCCAGATGACGCGTGGCCAGAACAAACTGCAGACCGGGACTGACCAACCCCGGCTCGCCGGTCATGCGCTCGAGCTGACGTTCGAAGATGCGGTCGCAGTACTTGTCGACGGCGTCGTCGCTCTCGAGCACCGTTGTGGCCATCTCGACGTTGCGGGAGATGAGCGCCCCGAGGCTGTGGCTGACCATGGCGCGCACGGCCGAGGC